>Ga0208191_1000390_pt1 | contig 33042 bp, 41 predicted proteins | sample June2015DPH_13_5_FD_184709 | JGI IMG/M metagenome (GOLD analysis project Ga0208191, IMG submission 184709) | Peatland microbial communities from SPRUCE experiment site at the Marcell Experimental Forest, Minnesota, USA - June2015DPH_13_40... | ecosystem: Environmental > Terrestrial > Soil >... | reverse complement strand
AACCGCGCCGCCCGCAAGCGTCGCTGCTCCAGTGCCTGAAAATCTCGCCGCACTCCCGCCGGATTTCCCATGGGCCGACGATAGCATACCCAGCTAGAAATGTCACTATATTATTCAACAATCAATAGTGATTGATGAAGCCCAGAACTTGCATCCTTCCGTGCTCGAACTGGTGCGCATGCTCTCAAATTTCGAGACGCCGCGCCAGAAGTTAATGCAGATTGTCCTGGCTGGCCAGCCGCAACTCGCGGAGACGCTCGGCTCCCCGGGCCTAGTGCAGTTTCGTCAGCGCGTGTCGATCATTGCCCGCCTCAACGCTTTCACCGACGAGGAAACTGGGCTTTACATCGACCACCGCTTGCGTTTGGCCGGCTACGATTGTCAGCACCCTCTTTTTACGAAACGCGCTCTTGCCATGATAGCCAGCTTCAGTAAAGGCATTCCGCGCAACATTAATAACATCTGTTTCAACGCCCTGTCATTAGGCTGCGCCCTGAAACAGAGGACCGTTGACGTTGATGTGGTCCGCGAAGTGCTGGACGATCTGGACCTCAGCCCACTACGTCGAGATGCAGCCACCAGTGCGGCATCAGCGAGATCTACGAGTACCGCCCTTCTACAGCATTCAGCTAGCACTGCTAATACGGTACGAGAACGTGTTCCTACAAACTGGGCAAGGAAGTTCGTTTTGGCCGCAACGCTGCTTTCGGCAGTTGCCTGGCCTGTCACCGCAGGCCAGAGGGAGGCAGAAGTGATCACCCCACAGATGCCTGCGGTTGGTAACAAAATCTCCATGGCCGTAACGTCTTTGCCAGCGTTGCCAGTTTCAACTGGTTTTGCTGGCTCCCAAGTTCTCGGGTCTACCAATGCGGCAGATGTCATCCCGGCCGCGACAAGCGAGGCTAAGTTGCGGACAACGGAACCGTGGTCGAGTTCGGCGGAGCAGGACACCATGAACGTGCTCCGCACGGTGCGCGTCGTTCCGAATCAAACTCTTTACCGAATCAGTGTCGAGAACCTTGGAAAGTACGACAGCGCAACCCTGCGAAAGATCCGTGAACTTAATCCGTGGCTGAGCAATCCCGCCTACATCCAGTCCGGCTGGGAAATTCGCATGCCTCGTTTAGCCGAGGTCTCCGGTAATGCGTTTCCCACGTTAGAAAAGGCGACGAATTCTTTGGCCCTGAAGGCGGAACAACCATGAGCAGAAACTTTGAATTGCTGCAAGAGGTAGGAATGGGGCCGCAGAGTGCACCTCCTTCTGGCCTTCACGCCTCGTCATTGCCTGAAGCTATGAGTAGCGGGGACGCATGCCGAAATGGCACTCCTTTTGATCTCAATCTTCACGCGCGGGTCGAATACCTGAAGCTGGTGCAGCGCCTTTTCTTGGAGCAAACGGAAAAGACTCCGCGCGTTGTTGTATTCGCCGGTATCGACGACGGGAGTGGCTCTAGTCGCATCTGTGCCTCCGTGGCTGAGGTACTGGCCGCTGAGGTCCGACAGAGCGTTTGTGTGGTGGACGCCAATCCGCAATCAACTCTTTGGTCTCAGTTAACCGCGGGCGGCAATCACCGAGCGGTCACGGCCGATCTGCTCCAGGAAGGTCCTGTCCGCGATCTCGTGCAGCAACTCCAACCCGAGAAGCTCTGGTTCCTTGCATGCAGGACCCTGGCGGCGGACGGCCTTCTGAGGTCCGACCTGCTGAGGGCTCGTTTCCTGGAGCTTCGTAAGGAGTTCGAGTACGTTCTTGTTGATGCGCCGCCGGTGGCACTCGACTCGACTTCAGCGTTGCTAGCCCCGCTTACAGACGGGCTCGTCTTAGTGGTGGAGGCAAACTCGACGCGGCGCGAAGTCGCACGCAAAGTAAAGGAAACCCTGGAATCGGCCCATGTGCAGCTGCTGGGTGCGGTTTTGAACAATCGGACTTTTCCGATTCCGGAAACCATTTACCGCAACATTTGACGTGCGGTAGAGGTCAGAAACAATGATTTCAGTCGGGCACTTTAGCGACAAGACCCAAATGGGAAGTCGCGGAAATGTGTCTCAGAGGGTGAAGCTGTGAGTAGCCTCCAACAACTTAGCCGCACGCCTTCGGCGATGCTTCCCCTCACCCCTTTGTTCGAGCCGACCTACTGGTATGCCATTCAAACACGCGCTCGCCACGAGAAGAAAGTGGCAAAGCAGCTCCAAGAGAAGGGCGCTACTACGTTTCTGCCGCTCGTCACCCAGACACACCGCTGGAGTGACAGGCGTAAAGTTATTGAGCTGCCGCTTTTTCCTTGCTATGCATTCGCCCGCCTGGCCCCCTCAGTGGAGATGCGTCTTCCAGCGCTACAAACCCCGGGTGTCCTCAGCATTGTTGGTGCTCACGGCGTGGGTGCTCCGATTCCAGACAAGGAAATCGAAGACATACAGACGCTGCTCGCCCAAAACGTCGGCAGTTCGCTGTACCCCTTCATCAAGGTGGGCCAGCGCGTGCGAATTCGGGGGGGATGCCTGGATGGAGTCGAGGGGATTCTGGTGGCCGAGAAATCGGACCGGAGACTCGTTGTCTCGATCGAGTTGATTCAGCGGTCGGTCTCCGTTGGGATCGACGGCTACGACGTGGAACCCATATGAGTCGGCGATACCGTGAGCGCGTGCGCATTGATGATGGGCGAGCTCTCCCTAACTTTATCGCCATGTCTGAACTGCCCCAGGTTCTCGATTCGACTGATCCCGTTCCGCTGAAAGCGTAACGAACCTTTCCGGTTGTTCTTTCTATCTCGGTGCGAGATCAGAATTCAGGGTATTCCTTCCAATGACAGCTGTTGGCCGTCAACTCCTCGTCAAAGCTGCCAAGCTGTATGACTTGGCGGTAATGTGTGTCTCTTTTGGACTGGCCGCAGTACTCGTCGCACACCAAACTGCCACAATCTCCGTTGCGGACTTTTTCGCCATGCGCGTTAAGGTCAGAAACTTTGTCCTATTCGCTGGTTTCCTGCTCGTTTGGAACATCATCTTCCGCCTTTTCGGCCTATATGATTCCAGGCGACTATCCGGACAAAGGGACGAGGTTCTCGACATCCTCAAGGCGACCACTCTTGGAGTCGGCTCTGTTTGCATCGCCGCGTTCCTCTTCAGATTGGAGATGGTTACTCCTTTGTTCGCAGTGGGGTTGTGGCTCATTAGTAGTGCCACGCTCGTCTCAAGCAGACTTGTTGCCAGGTATCTGCTGTCGCAAGTCAGGGTCCGAGGTCGAAACCTGCGCGAGATGGTCATAGTCGGTACAAATCCCCGCGCCGTTCTTTTTGCGCGAAAGATCCAAGCGAAACCTACACTTGGCTACCGCGTTCTTGGGTTTGTCGACCAGGAGTGGGAAGGGATGGAGGAGTTTCGCAAGGGAGGGTATCAACTGGCATCCGATTTCGAAAGGTTTCCGTTTCTCCTCAGGGAACGAGTAGTCGACGAGGTCGTTCTCGCGCTGCCGATGAAATCCCTGTACCTTCACGCGTCGCGCGTCGCTGCTCTTTGCGAGGAGCAGGGCGTTGTCGTGCGGGTGCTCTCTAATCTTTTCAATCTGCGCCTGGCACAGTCGACGGCGGGAGAGTTCGAAGGGGAGGCAGTGACAACGCTTTGTACCGGATCGACGGAAGATTGGCAGCACCTCCTCAAGCGCACCTTCGATATCGTAGCCTCTCTGTTGGCGACCCTAATGCTGGCACCACTGTTCCTGTTGGCTGGTTTTCTCATCAAGCTCACTTCTCAGGGGCCAGTGTTCTTCATCCAGGAACGCGTCGGGCTCAACAAGAGAAGGTTTCGCCTGTACAAGTTCCGGACCATGGTGGCCGACGCGGAAGAGCGGCGGCGGGAAATCGAGCACCTGAACGAGGCGAGCGGGCCGGTGTTCAAGATCAGAAATGACCCGCGCTGCACGCCCGTGGGGAAGTTCCTGAGGAAGACGAGTATTGATGAGCTTCCGCAACTCTTCAACGTCCTGAAGGGCGACATGAGTTTGGTCGGCCCTAGGCCGCTTCCCGTGCGTGATTACCAGGGATTTGATCAAGACTGGCAGCGCCGCCGGTTCAGCGTCCGCCCGGGCATCACCTGCCTGTGGCAAATTAACGGCCGAAGCTCCACTCCCTTCGAAAAATGGATGGAACTCGACATGGAATACATCGATCGCTGGTCGCTCGGGCTCGACTTCAAGATTTTGGCCAAGACCATTCCCGCCGTTCTGAAGGGCGCCGGCGCCGCGTGAATCTTGCTTCCGATTACGCCAGCTCAAAGCGCGGCACGTTGCTCCCGCGCGAAGTCCACGCAAACAGCGCAGTGACTCGACTCGCCTCTAACCCGCACCCGTAACTGCCTCGCGAAGGAAAGGGTCGGCGATATCGAGCCCTTGAGGATGGAACCTATGCCTGAACAAATAAACTCTTGCCTCGGGCAGGTGGATGTTACTGAGAGAGACAAGGCCCCAACTAAGGATTCTGCTCACGGCCACAGCCTCTCACATTTTCTCCACCTGCTCTTCAGGTTGCTTGACGAGAACGGAATTCGGTACTGCGTACTGCATTCCTGGGAAGGACTAACAGACGATCTGCCGAGCGACCTGGACTTGGCGGTGCACCCGCGAGATCGAGCGAGGTTGCCATTGGTGTTCCAAGGATTAGCCGCGGCGGGGTACAACCCTGCCCAGTGCCTGAACTACTTCGCCAAGGCAGATTACTTCGTTTTCTTGTGGTTCGAAGGAATCGAGCTGAGATCTTTGGCGGTCGACATCATCTTCGAACACCGGCGAAGCGGCCTGATCTCTCTGCTCGGAGAGGAATTGGTGGCTAGCCGCATTAGGCACAGAGACTTCTGGGTGGCCAGCCCACAAGTGGAATTCACATACCTCCTGGCCAAGAGGACGTGGAAAGGAACCGCTTCTCCCCGGCAGGCGCGTCGATTGAAGGTCCTGGCTGAATTACTGGGGCCTGAACAAGCCGCGAAACTGGCTGGAAAGATTTTTCTCGGTGGATTGAAACGACGCGTTGTTGATGCCTGTGTGGACGGATCCATCGACGAGCTCCTTGGAAGAATAAGCGCACAGCCTTGGCGTACGGGTCTTCTACGCCATCCTTTGGGATTGATCCGTTTCTTGCTCGGGGAAGGTTTACGCATCGTACGACGCTGGTTTCAACCCACAGGACTGTTTGTCGTTGTGCTCGGTCCCGACGGTGTCGGGAAGAGCACGGTGGTTGGGCGACTGACCGAAGCATTGGGTCCCTGCTTTCGACGTCAGCGAATCTTTCATTGGCGTCCGATGGTGATTGCGCCGCAGAAGGAAACCGGGATGCCGGCCACCGACCCTCATGACGAGCCCCCCAGGGGAGCGTTGGGCTCCATTGTGGCCCTCCTTGCCATCTTCTTGGATTACTGGCTCGGCTTCGCGTTCGTCCTCCGGCCGTTTCTTGCCCGCTCGGGCTTGATTGTTTTCGATCGTTACTACCATGATCTGCTCGTCGATCCCATCCGCTACCGCTACGGCGGACCCATGTGGCTGGCGAAGTTCCTCGCTCGATTCATTCCTCCGCCTGATCTGCTTTTTCTCGTTTTAGATGCTGGGGACGAGGTTATTCTCTCTCGCAAACGTGAAGTTCCGCCGAAAGAGTTGCGGCGCCAGCGGGAAGGCTATCGCCAATTCACAGTTGGCTCCAAGAAAGCAACCCTGGTCAATGCAGAACGGGGGATTGAGCGAACCCTCGGAGAGGCAACTCAGTTCGTCGTGGAATTTCTGACTCAGCGTTTCCAGCGCCGCCACGCACGTTGGCTTGCTACAGTCCGGTGAACTGTCCAGCCAGCCGATAGATTCCCGCACCGACAAATCTCCCGTGATTGGCCTCCTCCAGACGGCAATTGATCAATTGGTCGGAAGCGGCAACCATCATGCCGCGTCCTCTCGGAACGAATCGTCGCCCAGCGATCTTCCGGCGACTGTAATGGTCTCCCTGAACCCATCTAACAGCACTAATAACGATCTCGCCAGCCAGGGATATACGAACACTCGTGTTTTTTTTCCCCTACCCTCTCTTACTACCCCACGCTGGCTCTTCCCTTTGGGAAACGATCGTTGCGCACACGAGGGGCTCCAGATTTACAAGCCCTATGCGAAAAGTGCACGGATCTTGAAGGGTTTGCTCACCACCATGGTGGTGGCACACTGCTCACGCTTCGCGCCGCATCGAGTGCTCGTCGCTTCCCGGGGCCCCTTGCCTCTGGAGACTTTGGTGCGAGAAGTCACCGCCGAGTGCCAGCCAGTCTTTGCCTTGTCGCTGGGCACCACGACGCGCTTTCGAAAGTTAACGGTACAGGTGATGCGTCCTGAGGGCGAGATCCTGGGATACATCAAGCTCCCGCTCACGGATGCGGCGGTCGAGCGTATACGCCATGAAGCAGAAACCTTGAATCATCTGTGGAGCTTTCCCGCCTTACGCTCCCACATCCCGCGAGTGCTTTACTCCGGTGAGTGGGGGGACGGCGCCATCCTGTTTCAATCGGGTGGCCCCTCCCGACCTGGACCCATCCTGTTTAACCGCCAGTGCGAGGAGTTTTTGCGGCTTCTCTGGGGGATTCGCACGACCGAAAAGCCTGGGCACGTTCTCTGGGAGGAAGTCGCCGCGCGCTGGCGTAAAGCAGAGCCAAGCCTCGCATCTGGCTGGCGAGCTTTGGGCGAGGCTGCCCTCGCGAAGACCAAGCGAGAGCTTGATGGCCTAATGGTCCCCTATGGTCTCGGACATGGCGATTTCGCTCCCTGGAACACGCGTGTCGAGGGCGGGCACTTGTACGTCTTTGACTGGGAATCCGCTTCCTGGGAGGCGCCGACCTCATGGGACATCTTCCACTTCAAAACTCAAGCGGCGGCTTTGTTGAACAAGAAGAATGATATGCATATTTCTGGGGACCGCCGCTCGCGTGAAAGAGCTTCCTTCCTGCTTTATCTCTTGAATTCGGCGTGCCAGATCCTTGGCGAGGAAAGTCCCGCCCGGAGTATCGGCCTCGAGTGTCGCCGACAACTGCTCGCGAAGCAACTAGGGGGATGTTAATTTCAGGAGAACAGAATGCTTGAGCATCTTGTCAAGGTGCTGCGGCGGCGGATTCGCGGAGTTCCGGGAACTCCGGGTGCGCTCAATTATTCTTTGCAGACGCTTTCGGTGATGAGGGGTTGGGCTGGCACGATTCCATCCGCAGACAGCAGCCAGTCGATGAGAAGGGAAACCCGATTCCGTGGTACGCGTACGCTGCCCTTGAACGGTTGCCCCCTCGCGTGAAGGGCATGGATGTTGATGTTCGAATATGGGACCGGATACTCAACTGTGTGGTACGGTCAGCGCGGAGAGTAGCACCATGACTGCCGAAGTACTAAAACTTCATCTTGGATGTTTCGATCAAGCTACAAAGGGTTGGATTAATACCGACATAACCCCGCACCTCTGGGTTGCTCGGGTGCCTGGGCTACCGCGTCTCCTCTTCCGAATAGGCAAGATAACTCGGGATAGGCTGGAGCAACATAAGCGGGGCGTTTTCAAGGAATTGACCTACCTAGATGTGACTAAACGATTTCCATACAGCGATGAGACATTCGATTTTGTGTTTTCCTGCCATATGCTAGAACACCTCTTTGTTCACGAGGCGCAGGCCTGTATCGCGGACATCTTTAGAGTTTTGAAGTCGGGCGGAATCTGTCGCATTGTGGTTCCCGATCTAGACAAGATAGTCGCCGACTACAATCCGGATCAACCGGAGTTATTTTTGAAAAAAATCTTTGAGTGTGACCCGCAATCGAGAAACGCCCACCATTGGCACTACAATGCAAATTCCCTTCTAAGAGTGCTGAGGGACGCGGGGTTTCACGAGGCATATCAGTGTGCGTATCGCCAAGGCAGGTGCCCCGATTTGGAATCGCTGGACAATCGGGCGGATGAGTCTTGCTTCGTGGAGGCCATAAAATAGCCCCTCCTCGTCTTTGAACGCCTTTTCGAACGCCTTCGCGAGACGAAATTTCACCACCGTCTTGGCCGGAATCTTGATGGCCCTGCCGGTCTGAGGATTGCGATTAAGATCGTGCCTTCTTTAACCTTGGCAAAGGAGTCCTCCCCGAGCTTCACCCAAGCCCGTGATTATTGCTTACGCGGATTGCCGTGGGTCGGTAAGGGGTCTCTGGCCGTCCTCGACCAGGGACTAATCTCCGGGTCAAATTTCCTGATCGGCATTCTGCTGGCCCGTTGGCTGGTCCCTGAACAGTACGGAGCTTACGCGTTGGCGTTTTCGATTTTTCTCTTCGCTTCGGGTTTCCACAACGCTCTATTACTAGAACCTATGAGTGTTTTTGGGCCCGCATCTTACGGCAAGTGCCTTCCTGCATACCTTGGAAAGCTGCTCGAACTGCACTTTGTTCTGGCTTTTTTTCTGACTGGTCTCGTAGTCGCAGGCATCCCCGTCCTTCACTATTTCACCGCAGACCGAGCTCTCACATCGGCCTTATGGGGCGTCTGTATTGCCACTCCCTTGATCCTGTTTTTCTGGTTGTGTCGCCGGGCAGCGTACATCAAATTAGCTCCCGGTTTAGCTGCTAGGGGTGCTTCAGCCTACTGCTTTGTCCTCATCTGCCTCTTGTTGCTCATCAAGAGCGTGGGTTGGCTATCCGGCTTCACGGCTTTTCTCATTCAGTCGCTTGCCGCTACTGCGGCCGCAATCCTGTTGCTTGCTTCCCTTAGGTCACAGCTCGATTCCCAATCCGGCCCTTCTGGTTCGGCGGTGGTACGTCAGCACTGGCGATACGGCCGTTGGGCCGTGGCGACACAATTTGTCTATTGGCTGTCCGGCAATGCGTATTACGTCCTCGTTGCAACGTTCCTTTCCATGAAAGACGTGGCTGCCTTGCGGGCTCTGCAAAACTTCAATTTGCCCTTTGGTCAATTCCTCAGCGCCGTCAGCCTGCTGCTGCTTCCCTGGGCCTCGGCGCGATTTGCAGAGGAGGGCTGGGTGGGCTTTCAGCACCGAATCCGCCAAATCACCCTCTTGTTTGTGGGAGCGGCGTCTGCCTATTACGCCGTTCTTTGGTTGTTTGGCGGCAGGATCATGGCAATCCTCTATGCCGGACGATACACCGACTTCGCGTATCTGCTCCCGCTCGTGGCCGCGCCTGTCTTAGTACTCGCAGCTTCGCAGGGGAGCATGATCGCTGTTCAAGCCATGCAATTCCCGGCAGAGATATTCTTCGCCTACACGCTCGCGGGTGCCGTCACGATTGTGGCGGGGATACCTCTCACACGCTACTGGGGCCTTCCTGGCGCCGCAGTGGGGATCCTGATTTCCTACTTGAGCTTCTTTGTCGTTATTTTATATCGCTGTCGAGCAAGACTCAGAGAGCCATTGGCCAACGGAGCCTAGGCCTGAACCTAACTCCGACCCAAGTGGCGGGCGCTAAATCCCCTACAGCGTTTGAGTGTGGTTTAACAACCGCCTGGAGAGGTATATGACTTCCCCCGAAGTGACTATGGCTCCCTCAAGCCGCGTGGAAAACATTCCGGTGACGGCCAGGAGGGTGGTCTACCTTTCACCTACTTCCGCACCTTACCACGTCCCCACACTTGAAACGCTCTATCGGTGTATTGGAGAGGGCTTCACCGTCGTGATGCTCCGGCACCCGCGCCTTGATATCTCCCGAGTTGCTCTCGGAATGGGCACGTTCCCGCGCCGGCTAGTTAGAGGTCTCTCGTTTAGCCTCTCGCGCTTCAGCGATGAGGGGCGCGAGTCTCCATTTTGGTTCCTTTTGTCTAGCTCTCTTCCGCTTGTCCTGGCGTCGTTGAAGCCTGAAGTGGTCATTAGCGCCAACTTCAACACCTGGAGCCTTACGTCCATATTAATGGGGTACCCCACTGTTCTTTCTTGGGAAGGAACGCAGCACACCGAACGAACTGTGGGGCCTTGGCGTACGCGCCTGCGGAGGTGGATTGCAAAGCGAGCAAAGGCCTTTGTGGTCAACGGAATCCTGTCGCGCAGCTACCTCATGGACACAGTGGGGGTTCCGGGGGATCGAATCACCGAAGGATTCATGTGCCCCGAACCACCGCCCAAGCATGTGCGGTGCGGCCCCAGGATGCTACATCCCGGAGATCGACTTAGGTGCCTATTCGTGGGCCAGATGATCGGGAGAAAGGGCGTGCCGCACTTGCTTCATGCCGCGCAGTTGCTTGATAGACGCCTGGGGGAGGAGGGTCAATTTGAAGTCCTCCTGCTAGGCGACGGTCCGGAGCGGTCCGGTTACGAGAGACTCGCTCAAGAACTCGGCATCCAGAACCGCGTGCACTTTGCAGGCTACGTCCCTCCCGAGCAAGTTTGGCGTTACTACGAACAGGCGCATCTTTTCGTTCTTCCAACTCTTCAGGACAACTGGCCTTTAGTTGTCCCCGAGGCCATGTCGACGGGTCTCCCGGTCTTGCTATCAAAACGTGCCGGGTCTGTGCCCGACCTGATCCGGGAAGGAGAGAATGGGTACTCATTTGTCCCTGAAGACCATGAGAGCTTGGCATCCCATATGGAAGAATACGTGAGGAATCCCCACCTGATACGGCGCCATGGCGAACGCAGCCTGGAGATAGTGTCGTCATACAACCCGAAGCGCGCGGCAAACGCGTTTCTCTGGGCGGTTGCTAACGCGAAAGAGGGAACTGCCAGTTAGCCACTTCAAGCCGACCGAAACCTGGTTAGAGATCCTGTGACAAGATGAAAATGAAGGTTCTTGTTTCCGCTTACGCCTGCGAGCCGGAGAAGGGCTCTGAACCCGGAGTGGGCTGGAACTGGGTGTGTCAAGCTGGTCGGTTCAATGAGGTTTGGGTGATGACCCGTGCCAATAACCGGGCCCGCATCGAAGCATCGTTGATTAGGCAGCCAATGCCCAATGTCCATTGGGTCTACTTCGACCTGCCGCGCTGGGCCCGCTTCTGGAAGAAGGAGCGGAGAGGCATTCACCTCTACTATTACCTCTGGCAGCTCGGCGTCTATTTCGTCGCCAGGAAGTTGCATCGTGAGGTGGGCTTCAACCTGGTGCACCACGTGACCTTTGTAAATTACTGGATGCCGAGCTTCCTCGCCCTGCTACCCGTTCCGTTCGTCTGGGGTCCGGTGGGAGGTGGGGAGTCAGCACCCCGCTCCTTCTGGCGCTCGTTTAGCCTTCGCGGAAAAGCATACGAACTTCTTCGCGGCCTCGCTCGCTTTCTAGGTGAGTTCGATCCTTTCGTGAGGCGCGCGGCGCGGCGAGCCGCCGTGGGAATCGCAACCACCGAAGAAACCGCAGCCCGTCTCCGCGGCCTGGGCTGCCGGAAGGTCATGGTGCTTTCCCAGGTGGCCTTGCCACGGGACGAGATAGCTCGACTCGGCGCCTTCACAGTCGGGCAGAGCAATCCCTTTCGCCTAGTCAGCATCGGGAGCCTCTTGCACTTGAAAGGCTTCGAGCTTGGCTTACGCGCCTTCGCGCGCTTTCAGGCTCGATTCCCGGCGACGGAGTATTGGATCATCGGGGACGGTCCGGAGCGGAAGCGGCTGGAAAAACTAGCTCATAACCTGGGGCTCGCGGGCAAGGTCACATTCTGGGGGACCATTCCAAGGTCTGAAGTCTTGGAAAAGCTTGCTGACTGCGATGTTCTAGTGCATCCCAGCCTGCACGATTCCGGGGGTTGGGTCTGCCTCGAAGCAATGGCGGCCGGGCGGCCAGTGGTCTGCCTGGATTTGGGTGGACCGGCGCTTCAGGCGACAGAGGATACCGGCCTAAAGGTCCCGGCCACCTTGCCCGAGCAGGTCGTTTCCGAACTGGCGGCGGCAATGACGCGCCTGGCACGGGACCCGGATCTTCGGATTCGGCTGGGCATTGCCGCGCGCTCGAGGGCGCAAGAGCATTTCGACTGGGATACGAAAGGGCTCTTTATGGCGAAGCTTTATCAGAGCCTGTCGATTGTTGAAGAGGAGACGGCGGTCGAACGTAAGCTCTCTGCTTGAAGAAGAAGCGCTGACAATTCTTCACGAATTCGGAATTGATGTCTACGAACCCTGATTCCACGTCGCACGCCGCAAATTTCTACATTTCGCGAAGGCGTCCGGTATTAATGAAGCAACGCTCTTTGACTGATCTTCGGGCGGATGAATTCAACCGCATCGTTGACAGATTGTTAGGTCCCCCTAGCAATGAAAAGACTCGCAATCGGAACTGAAGCATACCTCCACAATGGCCTGCTCATCGCCACTGTCGCCACACTGTCCTTTCTGTTTCTAGCAGCGCGCCCTCCGTGGTTGTTTTCCGGGGTTACCTTCACGGTCATCGGATGTGGCGGTTTTCTGTTCGCGCTTCTGTTCCTTGTCTCGGCTACGCGCAGGAGCCAAGGGGTCGATCCGGCGAAAAGTTATCTGCGGCTTGCTCTGGTCGTATGGTGGGCACTCCTTGATTCCCAGGAGGTCTTCTTCCGATCGACGAAGGGCGGGGAGGCGTTCACGGGCCAATTTTCTCCCGCCGCCTACGGTGAGGCCGCTTTCTGGGCCCTCGACTTCTTAGCCTTACTCCTCATCATCATGCCGCGGCCTCAGTACCTGCGCCAGGCGTTTTCAGGCTGCAATAAGTGGCTCTCATTGTTTGCGGTTGTTTGTCTTATCTCCACCCCTTTCTCACCGGCACCGCTGTACGCGATGGCGTGGGCATTCAAGCTTCTGCTGGCGGTCCTTCTCCTGCTGCTCTGTTCCGCTACAATGCATGACTTGGATGATGTCGAAGCTTTCCTCTGGGCAAATTTCTGGGGCTTCGCCTTGGCCACGGTGATACGTATTGGTCGTGCATTCATCGACCCTTCCACAGCTTTTGAGGGAGGACGCCTAACCGAATCCATTAGTCCACCCATGCTCTCTTTGTTGGCAGGGACGCTCCTTCTCCTGGCCCTCTCCTTAAATTCACTACGCAAGAGAACCTGGCTTCTGGGCTTTGCGTTCCTTGGCGCAACCGTCATGATAATGGCGGGCGGGAAAGCGGGTATCATTGGCGGGATAGCGTCAGTCACTCTCTTCTTTGTACTGCAGAAACGTGTTGCCGCGGGCTTCGGCTGGGTCTTGGGCGTGTTGGTATTAGGCGGCATCATCCTTGCCGTAACCCCGCTTTCCACCTACTTCGCCACATACCAGGAACAAGGCCAACTCTCCACCCTGACAGGTCGGACTGGCCTGTGGAAAGCAGTGTGGCCGGAAATCATGCAACACCCTATCGTGGGGTATGGTTACATGGCCTCAAGATTTGTGGAGCTGCAGCTCGAAGGGGACACTTGGGTAGCCGGACATACGCACAATGGGTTCTTAGAAATCCTCTACACGAACGGGCTTGTAGGCCTAATCATACTAGTCGAGATCATCCTCGTAACCGTCAAGAACCTCGGGCGGGCCCTTAAGAGCCCGCCTAATAGGAAGGTCCGCTTGCTGGCTATTGGCTCCGGGGCAATATGCGTTAATCTACTGATAAACGGATTCTTCAACGCCACCTTCGGCGGCCAACCAAGCTCTCCCTTTATCCTGCTGCTGGGTCTGCTCGTTGTTAGCGAAGTACTCCGACGAAACGCTCATCTGTCGGCGCGACTACCAAGATGACAAACGGACTGCTGTAACCCCTGAGGGAAATCGTGAAAATCGTTTTGAGAACCCTTGGACTCATCGTCCTAGCGGTATTGGTAGCAGTCCCACCAAGAGTAATTTCCCTAGGTTTGTCCGACTCCAACCCCACCGCAGATGCCACGAGACTTGATGCGCAAGAACGTACGGAGGCGGGAACCGCGTGCCTGAATGTCAGGACCTTCGGAGCGCGGGGCGACGGGTCAGGCGATGACACGGTCGCGATCCAGAAGGCAATCGATGAGGCTGAGGCAGGAAAAGGCAGTATCGTCTTCTTCCCATCTGGCATCTACGTCGTCTCGCAAATTACACTCAGGCAAGGCATCAGCCTGATCGGGTCTGGAATTAATCCCCGCCCCATGGGCTTGGAACAATCCTCTGGCAGAAGCCAGGAACAGACCTTGACCTGATTGTAAGCGATCAGCCCCCCAGCGGATACCATCATTGGTCGGTCATTTCGAATATGAGCCTCGTCGGCGCGAACGGAACAAAATTGAGTTCAGGGATCAGGTTCGCAGCCGCTACCGGTGAAGGGATGAAGTTCGAACACCTTCTGATAAAAGACTTCGCCGTGGATGGAATTCAAGTGGCGGGCGTGTGCCCTTTTACGCGGAGGATATTCACTTGTTCCGAAACGGCGTCGGGTCAGGAATGGGATACGGGTTGGATATCGCGTCGAAAGGTAGCGACCCATCACAGACCTACGAGCTTTCGATGATTAGCGGCGACGACAACATGACCGCGCTGATCCACATCGGAGTCGGAGGCGGCGCTGGATACCCCCAGGCTTATCTGATCGAGGGGGTCAAGGCAGAAAAGCACACGAAGGGGAGGCAGAACGACGTCATCGTAGTCGACAACATGGACGGGACACCAGTAGTGATCTTGGGAGTGGCGGCGGTCAACAACTCCGGCGAGGTCGCCAACTCAGTCGTAAAGGTTATCCGCTCGAATGCTCGTTTATTTTGGTTCGGGTTGAGCCGCCGCAACGTCTTTCCTAACGGTTACACGTATACGATCGACGATGAGTTCAACCGGCGCCACTTCAAGGACTCAGCTGGTGCGGCGGGAATATATGGCGGGAGCTATTACTTTGATGCAGTAAGTACCGCAGGCCCGGGCAGCCACTTCGGCCAGGCGGAGGCCAACGGAGACCTGGCTGGTAGGATCTCAATCGTCGGGGTTGCTTCTGGGTCACACGCCTTCTCAAGACCATTTAGTTCGATCCCTGTTTGCACTGCCGCTCCTACGTCCGACCCCGGGAAAACGACATGGTGGGTTACGACCACCTCAAACGCAGTGACGATCAACCTCTCCACCCCAGCAAGAATTATCTTCACATATCAATGCTTAGGGAACCCAGATTAGTGTCTCCGGAAGGACAGCCCCTCTAAGACGTAAGGAGCCGGTGTGGTATTACCAAAGATTGTAACTACAAGTTGGGATGACGGCGATCCCTGTGATCTGAAGGTGGCGGAGCTGCTGCGCGCGAGGGGCTTGGCCGGGACTTTCTACATCCCGCTCATTGGTTACGACGGGCGCCGAACGCTTGATACCGAGCATCTGAGATGGTTGGCATCTGGGGGCTTCGAAATTGGCGGGCACGGGACGTCGCACAATGCGCTACCTCACTTGGGTCCCAAAGAGATAGCCCGAGAGGTTCGCATCTGCAAAAGCCGCTTGGAAGATGTCCTCGGTGGGCAGGTCCAGATGTTCTCCTACCCGAAAGGGCGGCACAGTGCCGAAGTCATCGGTCATTTGAAGGAGGCAGGCTACATGGGGGCGCGTACCAACCGGATTCTGGGCCATGAGCTGGATTTCACACCGTTTGAGATGCCGACGACGCTGCATGTGTATCATCTGAGGAAAAGTGATTGCCTCAGGAATGCGGTCAGGGCCGCTAAGTTCAAAGCCGTTTTTGAGTATTTGGCGCGGGTAAGTCGGGCCGATAGCTGGGTGGAACTCGGGAAAGCATTCTTTGACCTGGTCTTGCGTCAGGGCGGCGTCTGGCACCTGTACGGCCATTCTTGGCAAATCGAAGAAATGGGCCTCTGGGATGACCTCAAGGAGATTCTAGATTATGTGTGCGGTCGGGACGGCGTCCTCTATGCTACAAACGCCGAGGTATTGACTTTCCTGCCCGAAAAGACGCCTGGCTTTCCACAATGCTCAATCTTACAGCGCTGAAATGAAGATCCTACTTGTCCACAACTCTTACCAGCAACCGGGAGGAGAAGACGTTGTCTTCGATCAGGAGCGGCAATTATTGGAGCGCACCGGGCATCAAGTCGTGACGTACTGTCGAAGCAACAGCGAAAATAATGGCTATTTTGCTCTGAAGCAATTGGCATTAGTCGAGAGGATGGTGTGGGCGAGAGACAGTCGGCGGGAAATCGCCGGCCTCCTCCATAGGCAGAAACTTGATGTGGTGCACGTCCACAACACGTTTCTGATGGTTTCACCATCGATTTATTGGGCTTGCAGAGAAGCCGACATTCCGGTGGTGCAGACGTTGCACAATTATCGACTTCTTTGCCCGGCTGCGATTTTCTTTCGGCATGGCCACGTCTGTGAAGAATGCCTCGAGCATAGCTTGTGGCGCGGAGTACTGCACGGCTGCTATCGCGACTCCCGCGCTGAGACCTCCGCAGTGGCCTTGATGCTGACCGTGCATCGTTGGCTCGCCACCTGGAGCGAGATGGTGGACTGCTTTATTGCGCTCAGCGGGTTTTCTCGCCAGAAGTTTATCGAAGGGGGTATACCTGCGGAGAAGATGGCGGTAAAGCCTAATTTTGTATACGCGGATCCGGGATGTCGATCCCGAAGCGGCGAATATGCCCTGTTTATCGGCAGACTCTCCCCTAAGAAGCGCGTGGTCACGCTGCTGGCGGCGTGGCAATGCCTCCAGGCACGTATTCCACTTCGCATCATCGGTGGCGGTCCCGAGCGTGAGTCTCTGGAGGCGCACACATTGCAAATGGGACTCTCTGACGTTCGCTTCCTTGGACAGTTGCCACGCGACGAAGTGATTGCCGCCCTGAAAAAGGCGTGGTGCCTGATCTTCCCCAGTGAATGGTATGAGAATTTCCCGGTAACCATAGCGGAGGCGCTTGCCTGTGGCGTGCCGGTCGTGTGCTCGCGACTTGGTGCGATGGAGGAAATTGTCACGGATGGGCGCACAGGGCTGCACTTCACGCCCGGCGATGCCGACGATCTTGCCGCCAAGGTCGAGTGGGCCTGGGCTCACCCCGAAGAGATGGCCGCGATGGGCCGCGCGGCCCGCGCCGAGTACGAAGCCAAGTACACCGCCGAGCGCAATTACGAAATGCTGATGGAAATTTACACCAAGGCCATCGCGGCGCGGGCCAAGGGTATTCGCTGAGGTCCGAGACGGCGGATTCGACCTGCGGTCGGGCGTGGATGCTGAAGTGATGTGGATGGGTCGGCGTCGCTCCTTGGTTCGCAAGTAGCCAGTGATGAACACCAATTCTACGTTCGCCTGCCTCACCTACCACGCGATCGGCAATGAGTTGACGCAATATGTAATCAGCGAAGACCAGCTGATGAACCAACTGGAGTTTCTAGCTCAAGAAGGTTTTGTAGTTGACGGGGCTGAACAACTTGAGTGCAGGCTTCGTACAAATAACATTTTCCCAGGCAAGTATGTGCTTCTCACTGTCGATGACGGGCACGAAAGCGCGCTCAGAGTCGCGGATTTGCTCAAAAGCTACGGGTGCAATGCTACATTCTTTCTGACTCGAGACAGAGCGCTGGGAAAACCTGGGTACCTCAGATCCCAGGAAATCTGTGAGCTTCGACGAAGAGGCTTCTCGCTCGGAACGCACGGCACGACGCACCGAAACCTGGGGACTTTGTCAGAACAGGCGTGTGCGGCAGAACTGGGAGGAAGTAAGAAGTGGCTCGAGGATATGATCGGCGAAGAAGTCCGGTATATGGCGGTTCCTGGAGGCTTCGTCACCGATAAAGTTCTGCGTCTGGCGTATGGCTTCGGGTACAGGTTGATCGGTACTTGCAGGGAGTCTGTCAACAGCGTGAGTACGTTGAATCTACCGGGGACCCTGAATCGTGTCAACATACGGCGGCATTTCACCCTCACAGATTTCCAACGCATAGTTGAGAACGACTTCGAATTCTACTTGCGGCGGCGGATACGATCCGGCTTACTGTGGCTGCCAAAGCAGATTCTCTCTAGGTGATCTCCCCGACGATCTAAGGTGTGCCTCGGTGGCCGTACCGTCGGGGTGTTTGGACATCACGTACCCAGGAGGCTTTCGTGTGAGATCGAGGTGGATTGATGGGTGATGCCGCTGCTTTAAACCCCACCGCTGGTCTGGAGACGTACGACGTCCTGGGTGTGACGGTCGCCGCGGTACAGATTCCGTCCCTCATCCGGAAGATGGAAGACTGGATAAACCTCCGCAAAATGGGACATGTGATCATTTTTGCCAACGTGCATGTAGTCACCGAGGCGCAGCATGATGAGCAGTTCCGGACGATACTAAACACCAGCTTCAACGTGCCAGATGGCAAGCCGCTCATCTGGATTGGCCGAGCACGTGGCCATGACCTCAAGCACCGCGTTTATGGTCCCGATCTGCTTGTCGACTTCTGCGAGGGCACTTCAGTTAAGGGGTATCGTCACTTCCTTTACGGCGGTGCTCCCGGAGTTGCCGAGCAACTTGCGGCTGAACTGGAGCGGAAGTTTCCCGGTAACGTGATCGCAGGTACTTACTCACCTCCCTTTCGGCCTCTTACGCCGCACGAGGATGCGCAAGTTGTACGGATGATTAATGCAGCTCGGCCTGACGTTCTCTGGGTCGGCCTCGGCTGCCCGAAGCAGGAAAAGTGGGCGTACGAACACCGCGAACGCCTGGAAGTGCCCGTCATCGCCGCCGTTGGTCAAGCCTTCGATATTCACTCAGGCCGCACGCGCCAAGCGCCACGCTGGATGCGCGAAAGCGGGCTGGAATGGCTGTTCCGTCTTGCCAAGAATCCACACCGTCTCTGGAAACGATATGTATTGCGCAACTCAGAATTCCTCTGGCGTTTAGCCATCGAGAAGCTCCAGAGTAAAGAAGCCTAGGTTAGCAACGGTTCAAGCGCAACTTCTCCCCGCCGATGAGTAATGCTTCTTTAATCAGAATGTCTGTATGTGCGCCTGCAAAAAAGCCTTAACGTGCAGATAAACATGCTTTGAAAGGGTAATCATGAAACGCGCTCTTATCACTGGCATAACCGGACAGGACGGCTCCTATCTCGCGGAACTGTTGCTTTCAAAGGATTACGAGGTCCACGGAATCATTCGACGCGCCAGCACCTTCAATACCCAACGCCTGGACCATATCTATGTAGACCCGCACACACTTGGTGCGCGGCTTTTCCTACACTATGGAGATCTGACCACCAGCGGTCAGCTTCATAGTTTGCTTTATAAGATTCAGCCCGATGAGATCTACAATTTGGGAGCACAGAGTCATGTAATGGTGAGCTTCGATTGTCCGGAGTTCACGGGCGACGTGACCGGATTGGGAGCCACGCGCATCCTGGATGCAATCCGCCACAGCGGCATCAAAGCGCGGTTTTATCAGGCGAGCTCGTCCGAAATGTTTGGGGCCGCACCGCCGCCCCAGAACGAGCATACGAAATTTCACCCACGCAGCCCTTATGGTGCCGCCAAAGTCTATGCTTACTGCATGACTGTCAACTACCGTGAAGCCTACGGACTGTTTGCCTGTAACGGCATCCTGTTTAACCATGAGAGCCCGCGGCGTGGCGAAACCTTCGTTACACGTAAGATCAGCCGTGCGGTTGCAAGTATCGTTGCTGGCAACCAGAATAAGCTGTACCTTGGCAACCTAAGAGCGCGGCGTGATTGGGGCTACGCTCCTGAGTATGTCGAAGGCATGTGGCGGATGTTGCAGCAAGATGTTGCCGAGGACTACGTGCTGGGTACCGGCGAATCGCACAGCATCGAGGAGTTCGTTGCTGAGGCGTTCGGTTACGTTGGCCTGGATTGGCATGAGTACGTGCAGACAGACTCGCGCTACGTCCGGCCCGCGGAGGCTGACTTCCTTCTTGCAGATGCCCGAAAAGCTTCCACCAAACTTGCGTGGGAACCAAAAATCAAGTTTCGACAATTGGTGCGGATCATGGTCGACGCCGATCTGGAAGCTGCTGGTCTGAAGCCGGTTGGGGAGGGCGCCGGTATCCTTAATGAAGAGTTCGGGGCATGGCACCGGTGGCACAACTCCGTTTCGGCGAACTTGGCCGCATCGCCAGGCAGTGCACTGAGCTAACCCGCTGACGGAGGTGGGATGATATGACTGCCGTTGCTCCAATCATGAATACAAGAGATAGAGTCTACGTTGCCGGTCATTGCGGACTGGTCGGGTCGGGACTGGTTCGCGCCCTGAACAGGGCTGGGTACCGCAATCTCACCTTGCGCACGCATGCCGAGCTGGATCTAACAGACCCGGCAGCCGTCGCTGATTTCTTCACAGCTGAGCGTCCAGATTATGTGTTCTTGGGTGCCGCCAAGGTGGGGGGAATCCTGGCCAACCAGACCTACCCGGCTGATTTCATCCGTGAGAATCTTCTTATTCAAAGCAATATCATCTACCAAGCCTGCAAAATAGGGGTGAAGCGTCTACTGTTTTTAGGCTCAAGCTGTATCTATCCCAAGCATTGTCCACAGCCGATGCGAGAAGAGTACCTGTTGACCGGCCCGCTGGAGTCGACTAACCGCCCGTATGCGCTGGCCAAGATTGCCGGAATCGAGCTTTGCTGGTCTTACAACAGGCAGTACGGGACTCGCTACTTGGCGGTAATGCCAACAAATATTTACGGCCCTGGCGACAATTACGACCTGAACACTTCCCACGTGATCCCGGCGCTGATCCGCAAAATGGACGAGGCCCGAAGGCGGGCAGAGGCGCACGTGACGCTGTGGGGTACAGGCACACCGCGCCGAGAGTTTTTATATAGCGACGATGTGGCAGACGCTTGCCTGTTTCTCATGAATCTACCTGACCAGCAATTCCTGGCGATCCTTAATGAAGACCGGCCGCCGTTGATCAACATCGGGTGCGGCGAGGACCATACGATTCTGGAAGTGGCCGTGATGGTGGCCGAAGTCATTGGGTTTAATGGCGATCTGGTGTTCGATCACAGTAAGCCCGACGGCACGCCGCGCAAATTACTCGACGTGTCGCGCCTAGCATTGCTGGGCTGGAAGCCTGCCGTGCCGCTCCACCGCGGTCTCCGATTGGCGTATGACGCGTTCTGCCGCGAGCGCGCATCCAATGTGGAGACCGTATGTAGCTAGTCGGTACAGCATTGCGAGCCTGGGAGGAGTTCAATCTGCTGAAGGGGAAACTGGCCATCCTGGAGGGGCGGACCTCGTTTCGCGTCGAGATGTGTACCCAGGGTAAAATGTTTCCGAGACCGCCGCAGCATTGGAACGCTTGAGCGTTCAGTGGTTGGGCATTCTTTGGGTATGGTCCGATGCCACAAGGTTCAGCTACCACAGCGTGCTTGGAAGGTTGCAATCCGCAACCGTCGGAAGCTAAGTCATTTCGTAGGGCCGTGGGTCCTCACCGTGGCCGTGGTGGAGTCCTCCATGGCATCCCGCGCACAGCGTAATCAGGTTGGAATCCTCATCCGCGCCCCGTTGACTGCGCCGTTGCTGGTGGTGAACCTGTAGATTGTTTCTTGAGCCACAGACTTGGCATGTCCAGTTGTCTCGCGCCAAGACCTGGCGGCAAAGCTCTTTGTACGAGTGGGGATCTAATCGCAAGCGTGGACGCTTCGCAGGCATTCGGGTCATGAAGCTTTCTGGACCAAGTGGGATAGGAACTGTTGACGTTGCTCACCGGGCAGGAACTTGAAGAAGCGGGTCATTGAGCTCAGCAGGATCTCCGGGTTGCCATTGTCCAAGTGCGCGCCAGCCAGGAAGTCGGCGCAGATCATCTCCAGGCAGTAGCCACGTGATTTGTCCGTGCCCAGCATCCGGGCTGCCGTCTCGATCGCCTGCTCGATCACCGAGATCTGGCTCTTGTAGACCTTGAAGTAGATCAGCTCCGAAGGCTCCGTTTCCTTCCCCGTCAGTTCCTTCTCCACTGCCCGCCGGAAGTCCTCCTTCGGCAGGGCACGAGCTTTGTGCAACCAGGTTGCACAATCGAAATGCTGACCGTCCCGGCGCGCCAGCTTCGCTAGCTCCAGCCCCTTCGTCCATCCCACTTCTTTCAGTTCATGTCTCGCCTGCGGCGGCAGGTGCTCGTGGATGGACATCATGTAGTACGCCTTCCTTCTTGATTCCGGGAACCGCCTCGCCAGGAACTCGTCAAACGACTTCAGGTTCTCCAGCCTCCAGTACTGCCCCGCCCGCACCTCGCACAGATACCTGCCGAGCTCGACAAAACGGGTGTCCCGCTCTGCTTCGCTCCTCTTCTCCCACGCCAGGATCTCATCGATCTTGGTGAGGACAAATAGTGCTCGCTTGCGATTGAGCTTGGGCGGCATCGGCATCGGCCTAAAACGAAAGTTTGTCAAACAGACCAAGATCAACTTCTGGCTTGCGCACGAGTGCAGCTTCGACCAGCTCACGCTTGTCGAGGCAGAGCCCGAGGAAGGGGCAGGTTGTACACGGGTTCTGCGGAAAACGGATGCCGCTGTGCGGCAGGAACGGCCCGGACTCGATCCGTCGGACTGTATTTTCGACCAGTGTTGCAAACGCCTGGCGCTGCTCGTCGGAAATGGTGGCCCGGAGGTACTGCACTTCGACCAGCCGCTTGCGGACGAAAACAACCTGATCGACTTCGTCGATCCCGGTCATCCACGAATAGCAGACGAGCTGCGGATCCAGTGCTGAAATGCCGGCCGGCTCTTCCGGGTATCGTGCAGAGGTTGTCTTCCATTCCAGAACGCATGGCGTGCCGTCCAGTTCCCCAATGGCGTCGACGTAGGCAATGAAATTGTTGCCGGAACCGAGTGTCCGATTGAACTGAGTGGCAACTCATCCAACCGATCTTGCGACCGCTGTGACCCACCGTAACAGCGGAAGCTCTACGAAGGTGACCCCCACATTGATGTGGTGGCGTTTTGTCTTTATTGTTGGCACGAAACCAGCGCTAGCGGCAGTCGTGATTAAACGACGGCGTTACTTCGTCCGGCCGAGTAGATTTGGTCGTACTGTATTAACCGAGCCACGTATGTTGATCCAGTTCCAACTACCACAGAGCAAACAGCTCGGAGATGTTTACTTGACAGTCGCTATCAGCCCACTCGGCGCATCCGGTGTCGATGAGGGTGTTTCCAAAAGCAGTGGCTCGATTCCGATTGTTATCGCACCGCTGACAGAAGTCGTCTTCCCGGACAAATCCTTGGATTGCGTGTACTGCGACGCTGGTCTGTAGCCGCTCGATCCCGTCGTGTTCCACACGGCTAGAGACGTACTGCCATTGGCATTGGTAAACCCGCATGTCCAGACCGTCCCGGAAGCCGAACACGGAGTGGACATGGTATTGCCGACCATCCAGTTGTAGACCTGTTGATAGGCAGTCGCTGCTGCGTTGGGTGTGCAAGGTGTTCCGCTACTACAGAGGGTTCCAAACTGGCTGTTGTTCCAAGCATACCAGTTTTGTCTTGATACCCCATTAGACCAATTCAGAAGCATGAAGCTTCCGACGAATCCGACCTTCTGCTGCATGGTCAGGCTAGAGTTGGCGCCCTCGCCCCAGCTGCCCTCTGTGTCCCAGATTGGGGTGTTCGCCGGAAGTCCATTGCGTAAAATCGCGCTCTTCACACAAGCCGCATATCCGCCTTGGCTCGCGCCACAAGGTCCAGCGATAAGTGTGGCAATACCGCCATCGTAACCATGGAAAGTTACCGCATCGAGATGCGCATTCGGGTTGATGCTCTGCCACGCCGTCCACCACTGGTCAAAGAAGCCGCCGCTCTGGAACTCTGATATAGGATTATCTTTGCCAGGACCGACTACAAGGGCGTTTGGATTAGTTGACCGAATATCATTTGCGTATTCATTGGCTTGCGCCGCGAGTTGTGTAGGACTACCGCTGTAGTCTTCCTCGTTGCCTGTCTCATAGGCCTGGATCGTTCCCTGCCCATGATTGCCGTCATATCGCTGTACGAGCGCTTTCACGAAAGCGTCAAAGTCGGCGGTATCCGTGATGACGCCGGTACATTGCACAGGGCTACCAGAACAACCTAGACCGCCAACGGCCCAGGGCGGCGATTGGTCAAACGTAAACATGAAGGGAACCCCATGATTGTTCGCCGCCGAGACGTAAGAGTCGAGCGTTGACCAGTTATATGCATGCTCGCAGTTGACTGTTCCGGGGCAACCGCTTCCCGTCGGTGCGTTTGGCTCAATGTACCCCCACTCAGCCGATGCTTCCTTACCGAAGTTGCCAATAGGAACGCTCGGAAAGTCGCTAGACGGATTGAAACTGTTCATGCCGAAAAACGTGGAAGGAACCGCCTGGGCAAGGGCTATGTGGCAAACGAACAGAAGAGCAAGGATGACGGAGGAGATAGTGCCGATTTGCTTCGTCTTTTTCATCTCTAAAATCACCGCTTTAGTGCGTAATGACCGCCTGCTTCTAACTGCGGATCAGCGAAAGCTTCGTCATCGCCGATCACGCGCTCACACTTGTTGCTCGGCGTCCCGAGCCTTGTTGCGTCGTTGCTCTTCAGCAAACCTTACGCCGTAGACCAGCCCGTGTCTAGATTTATTGCCGTACGGATATGTCAGCAGCATGTTAGCGCGCGAGGTCATCCGCGATGCGATCATGTTTGCGCGTCTGCGCTGTCGCCATGATGACTGCGATTCGAATAAGAATGCAGGTTCAGCCCACATTCCGCGAAGGCCGCTGTCCTCCTACGACGGTTGAAATCAAATCCGGTCGGCTATCCTCGGTTCATCACCGAGCCGTCGTGACTCATTTGTTCAGTATAGTTTTCCGTTACCTGTAGACAATATCGCGAAGGTGCACAGTCTGGTTGTCAAAGGGACCTGCCCTTCTGGCCGCCTCGCATCGAACAAGTTCTGAAACTAGTTCACCATCAACACTCCTCTCGCAACCCTCCGTGGAAACTCTCGACCTGTGCGTTCTGCGTCGGCTTCCCGGCTGAATCTCCCTTCCTGGTTTTCGATTTTGCCGGAAACTCATTCTCAGACTGTATCAAGAATCCCGGAGCCGACCAGAGGAACGTGGAAGGATTTGAGCCGCCGGCTCTCCACGGCATAATTTTCGATGCCCGGCTACGGGAAGTTTGGGAAGAGCGTGTCTGGTGGACGAAGCGGAATCGTCAGCAACCGCGGTGCTCAACGCGGAGGAGCAACGTCCTCCTGTGTCGGAGTCTGTAGAGGTTACTAGCGATGTTCAGCGGTTTTGATATCGGTATTCTAGGCCCCCGATTTCAACGGGACCGGTGCAGTACTTCATGGCAGCCCGCGCAAAGCGTGATCAGATTAGAATCCTCATCCGCGCCCCGTTGACTGCGCCGTTGCTGGTGGTGAACCTGTAGATTGTTTCTTGAGCCACAGACTTGGCATGTCCAGTTGTCTCGCGCCAAGACTTGGCGGCAAAGCTCTTTGTACGAGTGGGGATCTAATCGTAAGCGTGGACGCTTCGCAAGCATTTGGGTCATGAAGCTTTCTGGACCAAGTGGGATAGGAACTGCTGCCGTTGTTCACCGGGCAGGAACTTGAAGAAGCGGGTCATCGAACTCAGTAATATGTCCGGGTTTCCGTTGTCCAGGTTCGCCCCCGCCAGAAAGTCTGCGCAGATCATCTCCAGACAGTAACCGCGCGATTTGTCTGTGCCCAGCATCAGGGCTGCCGTCTCGATCGCCTGCTCGATGACTGGGATCTGGCTCTTATAGACCTTAAAGTAGATCAGCTCCGACGGCTCCTCTTCCCTTCCCGTCAGTTCCTTCTCCACGGCCCGCCTGAACTCTTCTCTCGGCATGGAGCGGGCTTTGTGCACCCAGGGTGCACAATCGAAGCGCTGACCCTCCGCCCGCGCCAGCTTCGCCAACTCCCTTCCTTTCGTCCAACCGATGTCCTTGAGATCCTTCCTGACCTGCGGCGGCAGGTGCTCGTGAATGGACATCAGGTAGTAGGCTTTTCTTCTCGATTCGGGAAACCGCCTCGCCAGGAACTCGTCAAACGACTTCAGGTTCTCAAGCCGCCAATACTGTCCTGCCCGCACCTCGCACAGATACCTGCCGAGTTCGACGAAGCGGGTGTCGCGCTCTGCCTCTTTCTGCTTTTCCCACGCCAGGATCTCGTCGATCTTGGTGAGGACAAACAGGGCACGCTTGCGATTGAGCTTGGGCGGCATCGGCATCGGCCTAAAACGAAAGTTCGTCAAACAGACCAAGATCGACTCCTGGCTTGCGCACAAGGCCGGCTTCGACCAAGTCGCGCTTATCGAGGCAGAGCCCGAGGAAGGGGCAGGTGGTGCACGGATTCTGTGGAAAGCGAATCCCACTATGCGGCAGGAAGAGTCCAGACTCGATCCGTCGGACCGTGTCATCGACCAGGGTTGCGAACTCCTGCCGCTGCTCGTCAGAAATGGTGGCCCGGAGGTACTGAACTTCGACCAGCCGCTTGCGGACGAAAAACAACCTGGGCAACTTCTTCGATCCCGGTCATCCACGAATAGCAGACGAGTTGCGGATCGAGTGCGGAAATGCCCGCCGGCTCTTCTGGATATCGGGCAGACGTGGTCTTCCATTCCAGAACGCATGGCGTGCCGTCCAGTTCACCAATAGCATCGACGTAAGAGACGAAATTGTTGCCAGAACCGAGTGTCCGATTGAACTGAATCTGCTGGGTTGAACGAGGGCGGCGAATGCGAACGCGGCCGTCCTGAGCGAAGCGTTCGAGCAACTGGATGCCTTGTTGCAGCATGCGGTCCCAGGTATCGTTGCCGGAGTAGGCCCGGCCCATGTCCTTGCACACGCCCCACTGCTCGAACAGGACAGCGGCAGGGTCTTCACGGCGAAAAAGCGCGGCGACGGCCTGTTCGAACGCTCGGCCAAAGAGCATGGCGGCACGAGTGTCTTTCTCCTGCCATCCGTCGAGGTAGCGGTGTCGGTAACGGCGCGGGCAGGAAAGGTATTGGCTGATCTGGGTGTAGGAGTAGGTCACCGGGTTGCCTCCTCGGTGTTGGAGTGAGAAGCGCTCGATACCGGAGCCGCGGACAGTTCTTCCCACTGGCTGGCTGGGGCGAAGCCGTCGAGGTTGATCAGCGAAATGCCGTTGATCACGGTGTGGCTGATCTTGACGATACCGCGGAGTCCGGGCAGAGCCTTCTCGTCGACTTGTTCGTGCGCCAGGAGTTCCGGGTCATAGAGAAAATCCCGCAGGAACCAGCCCAGCTTCCACATTGCCTTTTGCGTGCAGTAGAGACGACCGACAATGGACTGCCCGGCCAGAGTGCGGGGTTCTAGGATCGAGAGCCGGAGGACGTAGAACGGTTTGTGGGCGTGCCAGCGGAACTGGGCGCCATCGACGCGCACGAGGAAGATCCCGACGGGTATCTCCGGATGAGAATCGCGGGCAGTTTCTGCGAGGCCAGGGACTTGGCGTTTCATGCGACCACCTCCTGTTTCGGCCGCGAGTAGCTGTTGAGCTGGCAGAGCAGAGCATTGCGGTCCTTCTCTGCCCAGTCGGCGAGTTGCAGGACGAAGTTCTCAACCTGTTCCCTGCTGGCCTCTCGGAGCGTCTTGGTGCCGCAGAAGTCGACGGCGTAGGCCTTTACCAGTTCGGGATCGAGCTTGTGCTGGCGGATGATCTGGCAGAGACGGTCACGAACTTTGGGGCCGGCGCCATTGCCGTTATCATTCGCCTTTTGCGGAGGAAGTTTCTCAGTCGGACTCGGAATCATTCCAATCTCCTCAATTGAACAGAGCCCGATTCCGTAGGCCTTGCGCAGTGCGCGATTGACGGCTCGCGTCTCGGCTACGCGCATCTCGGCTCCGCGGACCAGCGGAGAGACATTGGACGGATCGGCGTCGCCGTAACCGACAAAGCCTCGACAGGTTCGAGACTTGTAGACAGTGGCTCGGAAGGCGTAGCGACTCATTGTCTGATCGGACAGTTGACGAACTGGCTGCACCTGCATTCCAGAGCAGTGGCAACGCTTGGCCAAGCGGATCAGTCCAGCGTGCGTCACGTACCAACCACCACTGAGAAGAAGGAGGTCTCCGCACTTTAACGAGAGCGAAAAATTGCGGGTCAGCTCTCGCAATTGTTCGACTTGAACAGGCGGCAAATTCTCGGATACAAATCGTTTCACAAAACGTAAGTTTTCCGCGATTAACATTTGCTGACTTTTCGAGCACCGGAACTTCATAAGCGTTCTCCTTTGTTCACCACTGGTACACATTGTTTACCATTCTTGCCACTGTGTCAAGTGGAGAAATGATTTGCGAGGTGTAGATGAAAGTTCTAGAATCCACGCAGCTTATGACAGCCAAAGACGAACGGATTGGATTCAGAGTCTCCAGCGAGATCAAGGTTGCCCTATTGCAGATTGCTAAGAAGGAAGGCCGAAGCTTGGCCCAGGTTTGCGAACTGCTTCTCAGGGGTGGAATTCACGAGTACGAGAGAGAAGGATCCAGATACCTCCATCGTTCTTTAGAGCGGCCAAAAGAAAAGGGCAAGTAGTGCAACCGTTGCGTGGTCGCCTCAAACTCCGCGAAGTGGGCTAAAAGCCCTAGAAAAAGCCCCGCGGCGGGACCCGCAACACAAGACCTGATCGACGTGAAACTCCTTCTCAAGAATGCCTTAGACTGCCCCGGGGCCAACCAGGCATTACCTAAGGATCTTTTGTTACCAATGTTATCTATACCGAGCGGATGTTGTGTGGTTTCTCGGACAATCCGGCTAAACTGAGAATTGGTTCTGAGATTGAAAAAATCTCAGCCGGACGCACCTCATGTCAGGAAAACTCTCCAGTTTTAGCAGGCGACTGGCCAAATTAGAGCGGCAACTGGCCGACAGAGCATGGCGAGCGAAACTGGTCAACTGTAACTGCGGCCAGGTAATAGTATTCGATGACCTTAAACCAGAGAAATTCGAAGCGGAAAAGAATAAGCCATGTCCAGCCCATGGAGTTCGGCGGCTGGGCATGATAGTCCGTATCGAGCACATGGGTAGGCCACAGACCAAAGAACAACTGCGGGAGGATCTCCAGGCAGGAAAACCCTCTGTTGGAAGATTCGTAGGCAAAGGAATCCGCCGGGAACCTCCGCCTTTCTCAACTTCGTCAAGTTAGCCTTGAGCTAAACATGACTGCGAAGAACGTTAATCGGCGTTGTAAGGCGCGTGCCAAGAGCCACAAACGCAGCCGAGCCGCCGCGACCGCGGGCAGCAAAGATCGGGAATGAATACCAGGGAAGACGAGGAGGTACATTCAATGTGGAGCGGACTCGAGAAGAGACTGGCTCGACTCGAAAAGCGCGTGGCGGAGAGGATACAAGAAGCCAAGGTTTGCAATTGTAGGCTGAACACTCGCTACCACAATGCAGAGTGCCTCGCTGCGCTTTTGAAGGGAATACCGCGGGTCTGTCCAGTTCACGGCTTTCGAGAAATTGGGAAGTTCCTCTTCACTCCCAAATGGTCCCACCTTCGAAGAGAGGACGATCCGTATTGTCCCTGCCCTCCGCATCCCTGGAGATCGTTCGTGCTGAGCGAGAGTCCTCATACCTGGGAGGAGAGCTACGCCGCCCAAGCGGCTCGGAACAAGGTTGAGCCAGATCCTATACTCGATCCTCAAGAGGGAAACCGCCGCGTTCAAGAGACCACCCGGCGAATAGATGCGATGTGGGAGGAATATTGCGAGGCCTGTCAGCTGTGGGTCGAGAAGTCGGGACGGCGATTACCCACCAGACAAGAAATTGTGAAACTGGGAAGGGAAGGAGTGCCCAAATTTGTCGGCGGTTAAGAAAGACCATCGGTGTAAGGCCAAGACGAAGTCCGGCAAGCCCTGCCAGGCCGCTGCGACCGCGGGCGGCCTGTGCTTTTTCCACGCCAATCCCGACAAAGCTTCCGAACTGGGCCGGATCGGGGGCAGGAGCAATCGCCACGTTTCCGGCGAGGCCGCGGATCCGCTGCCGACCTTGGACAACGCGCTCGCGGTGCGGGACACGGTGGCTCGGTTGATCGCGGATGTCTACGCGGGCAGGATTCACCCCAAGATCGCTGCGGGCCTGGTGCCCCTTTTGAATTTGCAAATGCGAGCGATCGAGACATCGGATCTGGAGCGGCGACTCGCAAAGTTGGAAAAGCTCTCGGCGGAGGCGGAGGACCGTCTTCATAGCAAGCCCAGTGCACCAGAGCCCGATCTTGCCGATAGTGCCAGGAATAAACTCTTCAGGGCCCTCGGCATGAGCGACGCCGAGCAGGCAGCGATTGAGGTGGGAAAAAACTAACGCTATCAGGTGGAATCCCCAATCGCGGGATAGGCATGAAGGCTTACGGCTTATTAACTGGCTGTAATCTAAAGTAATAATGGCTTTATATGCCTTAAGCGGTTATGTAGTAGAAAGCCATACCAACCCGTCCGGATCCCGCTAGACGAAAGCGAAAAACAGAGTCCGACAGAGAATCCTGCAAGACAAAACCTGATCGCCGTGAGATTCCCCCCAAGATTGACCTGAGACGGCCTCGGGGCGGACATGGATCACCAAAGAAGCGGACTCCTGCGTTGAAAAGGTATTGGGCAAGTAGAACTGAGCTTCCGTCACCCTTCCGCTCTACTTCAACTGATACTCCGGCACAGCATCGTCGCCTTCGACCTGCGCACCGTGATCTGCATGCCGTTGCGCAAACCGCTGGTGCAAACCACGCGTAGCCTCGCTGACCGAGTCTAGTTGGACGGCTTCTGTTCGGCGGGAGGCTGCTTCCTGGCGAGGGATCGAACGTGGTTGACCAGATCCCAGAGTTGCTCGGGCTTGACGCGATCGCCTTCGGGAGGCATGTCGCCGTGGCCATTCTTGAGGATATAAAAGAGTTCGCCGTCGGTGCGGGCTTTGAGAAGCGCGGGATCGGTGAGGTCGGGGATCTTCAGATCCTTGGCAACATCGGTTTTGCCGTCGCCGGTGGTGCCATGACACTGAGCGCAGTCGTCACCGTAGATCTTCTTGCCTTCAGCGATGGACTCGGGAGTGGACTTCACCGGGTTGGGCTCTTGGGCGGCCTTGACAGGAACCGGGCTATAGGCCGTCTTGGGAGCTGGCATGGTTTCTTGCGCCGCGGAAAAGAATGAAATAACGAGGAACAGGGTAAGAGCTGGCGCCGGCTTGCACATGGCGACCTCCAAACAGCGAGACTGCGAACGATCTGCAATCTATCTTACGCTGTGAGGCAAGAGGCGCGGACAGAGCCCGCCCTGAGCGAAGCCGAAGGGAGTGTCCGCGCCACACGGTACTTCTTCAGCGTCACTTCTTCAGCGACGAATGGTAGCGCTTGTTGACTTCTTCCCAGTTGACTACGTTCCACCAAGCTTGCAGGTACTCGGGGCGGCGGTTGTTGTACTTGAGGTAGTAGGTGTGCTCCCAGACGTCGTTGCCGAAGATGGGATGGAGGCCTTGTGAGAGAGGGCTGTCCTGGTTCGGGGTGGAGAGGATTTTTACCTCGCCTTTTGAGTCTCCTGCGAACCACACCCATCCGCCAGGGACAAGTTGCGGGAAACGTTCGATGGCAGCCTGAAACGCTTGCAGATGGATCACTTGGACATCCTGTATGAGGCGAATGACCCGAATCTGGGGAGGTGGGTTGTGAACTTTGTTCCGAAGGGACTATAGTGCTGTTTTTTCGAGGTGCGCATTTTGATGCAGGCGCAATCATCGCCACCGAACCCGATTGAACCCACCCGACTCGGGAGCTACAATCTCCGTACTGCCCTTCTGGCCGCGGGAGTACCCCATGCCCCACTACGAGTTCTTCTGCCAGGACTGCAGGAAATTCTTCGACAAGATTCTGTCCCTCGTCGACTACGAAGAGGGCGACATCCTCTGCCCGTACTGCGGCAGCAAGAACGTCGAGCAGCGCTGGTCTGTCTTCTCCGCCATTACCTCAAAGAAGAGCGCCTGAGAACCAAGCCCGCAGCACTGCACCAAAAACGGTCGTTGACAGTGCCGCCCCTAGGCCGTAGACTTTGCGGTGGTTTCATTGGCCACAGCCAAAACTTCTGTCGTCTTCTTTTATAAAACGGCCCAGGAGTGGCCCTGACCCACGATTACATTCGGGCACTTGAAATTAACCAGACCGTATCACCGTCTCCGATGACGGTTGGCGGCATCCCCCACGGTCATGAAGAGCAGACAGGGATACAAGGGCTATGTCATCGAGGCTCGGTCATGCGAGCCTAAGGACGGCGGATTCTCGGCGGAGTTCTCTGTCGAGGAGCATGATGCGTCCGGCGTTACCGAAACTCAGTTCTATTTGCCCAACACCTTTTCAACGCAGGAGTCGGCGATTGACGCTGCAATTAAGGCCGGGCGGCAGAAAATCGACGTGGTTTTTGAGCGGGGATCGGTAGTCGTGAACGGCTGAGCCCATGCGTGCCTCGATGTCCGAGAATCCACAACCCTGCTTTTGACCCACTTCTTCTTCGTTCAGGACTCAACAACGGCTGAAAGTAGTCGGTGAGGACTCCGCAGCCGCCACTGCATGCGTTCGCTGTGGCCCGCAAAATCCAACCGAGACGCATTCGGCCGTTGGTTCGGCCCACCACGCGATAACTCCTGAGTCGTCGGCAATCCGGCAGTAGTCCGGTCCCGCCATCAGGAGATTGGTACTGGATGCCCCAGCGAAATTCATCCTACCCGTGACCAAGGCTACTACTGTCTGTGACAAGAATCACAGCAAGTGGTCTGGCGCATCGGTACCGTGAGGCCGGTGGTGAAGTTCGCTCGGCAAAGCCGAACGCTTTGTAGGTATTCAACAGAAGGCAGACGGCGGTCGTTGCATCAGTGTGCCACTTGTTACTGAAACATAAGGTGAGTGCCAACCGTGGCAGACCGGTTATATTCTCTGGCACAAAAGGCATTGCATATCTTTATGCACACATTCAATCAAACAATTGGACCGGGTCGAGGCCTCTTCGTACACTACCCCGTGCTGATGTTGAAGGCGAAGCGGCTTGTGGTCACTAAGACTCAATTCCTCGTTCTCCGGAAAGCCGCGTAGCAATGACTATTGAGCATTGCATAATATAGTTACAATGGAAACAGATCGGCCTGCTGCCAGAAGGCGATCACCAGGGTAGGCCGCTTGCGCATACGACGAAGCGCCTGGCGCGCGTGATGGCTCAGCTGCCCGAA
>Ga0208191_1000387_pt1 | contig 33144 bp, 35 predicted proteins | sample June2015DPH_13_5_FD_184709 | JGI IMG/M metagenome (GOLD analysis project Ga0208191, IMG submission 184709) | Peatland microbial communities from SPRUCE experiment site at the Marcell Experimental Forest, Minnesota, USA - June2015DPH_13_40... | ecosystem: Environmental > Terrestrial > Soil >... | reverse complement strand
CCGTGAGTCTGGCGGTGAACCCTGTCGGAGAGCCGGATGCGGGAAATCCGCACGTCCGGTTCGATGAGCGGGGACGGGAAACGGGACGACGTCCGCGTCGCAACCGCGCCCAACCCCGACTCTACTCAAAAGAAAGGTAGTTAGCATCTGGTGGGTAGTAGGTCGTAGGTGGTGGGTGGGGAAGAGGGGCTACGTCCATGTCTCAGGCGCTACAGCAATGCTGAATTCTGAATTGTGAATATGGATTGTGAGTTGCTTTCTTACTTCTCGCCATCGCGACAAAGCGATCAGTCGCCGGTAACTCAGGTGGCGAGCTTCCGCAGCTTCTCATGCCGGCGGCGGAGAAGTTCGTTGGGGGACAGCTTTGCGAGGTCCTGGAGACACGACTTCAGCACCGGCCGCAAAATGTCGGCGGCCAGTTGGTGACTGTTGTGTGCGCCGCCGCGCCCGGCTGGAGTTTGGCGGGCTCGATCAAGTTAAGGAGGAATGCCGAGAGGTGGGTGCGGCGAGATTCATGGAGACCCTGCTACAGGATGTGCGCTACGGAGTTTGCATGCTGCGCAAGAATCATGGCTTCACGGCGGTGGCGGTGGTGACTCTGGCGCTGGGGATTGGTGTAAATACAGCCATTTTCAGCTTCGCAGACGCGCTGTTATTCAGGCCGCTGCCCGTAAAGGACCCCGCCCGTGTGGTTACGCTCTTTCGCAGAAGCATACAGCACCCCCAAGACTACAGCTCCTTCTCCCACCCGGCTTTTCTCGACCTTCGCCGCAGCGTCCGGGAAATCTTCTCCGATTTGCTGGCCTATTCCTCATGGCGCTGGGGGCCGCGCGGCGCGATGTAGTGAAATCGGTCCTGAGCGAGGCGCTCAGCCTGGTGCTGGCGGGCATTGCCATAGGGCTGGTCGGAGCGCTGGTCTTGACACGCTTCATCGCCAGCCTGCTTTTCGGGGTTAAGCCCACCGACCCGGCGACGTTCGCCGCTGTCTGTCTAATCCTGACCGCCGTGGCGGTGCTGGCGAGCTACCTCCCTGCTCGCCGCGCCGCGAAAGTCGATCCCCTGGTGGCGCTAAGATATGAATGAAGCCATCGCCGATCAGCTATCAGCCAAGCCAGAAAGACGTCCTGACCGCAGAAGACCGCTAAGGCATCGTGATCGATCTGGCTATTGACAGTGGCCGGAAAGCTGCCTCATAGTTGCCTTGTGCAACAGTTGCAGAGGCTAATCTCTCCGACGTGCTCGGCCGGGGAGTGCGCTGCGGAAATCCTCGAGGCCGTGCCGGCCGTCATGCGGTTCATCCGCAGCCAGATGCGCCGCCACCGTGGCTCCGCTCTATCCGTGCCGCAGTTTCGCGCACTCCTGTTCCTGAGCCGCAACCCCGGCGCTATCCTCTCCGCGCTGGCCGAATTCCTCGGCCTCTCGCTGCCTGCGGCGTCGCGCTTGGTTGAGGGGTTAGTGGGGAAGAAATTTGTGGCCCGCCGAATTCCTCCGGGGAACCGGCGGCAAGTTGTACTCTCTGTCAGTGCGCGGGGGCAGAGGACCGTAGATGCCGCGCGCCAGGCAACAGAACGTCGCCTGGCAGAGGTGGTGGCGCCTCTGCGGAGCGAAGAGCGCATGGCGATCCGGCGCGCCTTGCGGACCCTGCGGGAGGAATTTCAACCCGTCAGGTGACGGGACGGATTGGTGACGGTACGCTCATGAACATGATCGAAACCTCTTCGCTGACGCGGCGTTTTGGTGACCTGACAGCGGTGGACAGGCTGGACCTTTCCGTAGCCGCGGGCGAGGTGTTTGGTCTGCTGGGACCGAACGGCGCAGGGAAGACGACGGTCATCAAGATGCTGACAACCTTGCTGCCGCCCACATCGGGACAGGCCACGGTTGCAGGGTTTGACGTGCAGCGGCGGCCGGCGCGGGTGAGGGAGATGATCGGGTACGTGCCGCAACTGGTGTCGGTGGACGGCACGCTGACGGCCTACGAGAACCTGCTCATCTTCGCCAAGCTCTACGGCGTGCCGCAGAGCGTGCGGCGGGCGCGGATTGCCGCCGCATTGGAATTCGTCGGCCTCGAGGAAGCGGCGCACCGCCAGGTGCGGGGTTATTCGGGCGGGATGATGCGCCGCCTGGAGATCGCCTTGGCGATGCTCCATCACCCGCGCGTGCTGTTCCTGGACGAGCCGACCGGCGGGCTGGACCCTCTGGCACGGCAGGCGGTTTGGCAACACCTGCGCTCGCTGGCGCAGGAATACCGGATGACGGTTTTTCTGACGACGCATTTCATGGAGGAAGCAGACCATCTGTGTGGCCGGGTGGCTATCATGAACCTGGGGCGCGTGGCAGCGCTGGGGCGGCCGGAGGAACTGAAAACGTCGATCGGCCGCCCCGATGCCACCCTGGATGAAGTGTTCGCCCACTACACGGGCCACGAACTGGATAACGGAGGCAATTACCGTGAAATCTCGCGAACTCGACGCACCCTCGCCCGTTTGGGCTGAGACAACCGCCGGCGCGCGAGCGAGAGACCGCGTGGCAGGGTTCCTGAGGCAGTGCCTGGCGCTGGCGGAAATGGAGTTGCGCAAACTGCTGCACGATCCCACGGAATTGGCGACGCGCGCCGTCCAGCCGGCGTTGTGGCTGGCGGTGTTTGGCCAAGTGTTTACGCGGGTCCGGGCCATCCCCACGGGGCAGTTGCGCTATCTGGACTTCATGGCCCCGGGCGTGCTGGCTCAGAGCGTGTTATTCATTGCGATCTTTTACGGCATCGCGGTGATCTGGGAGCGCGATCTCGGTATCGTCCACAAGCTGCTGGTGAGTCCGGCGTCGCGCGTGGCACTCGTGCTCGGCAAGGCATTGTCCGCCGGGGTGCGCGGGCTGCCGCAAGCATGCACGGTCTATCTGCTGGCGTGGCTGCTGGGCGTGAAAATCGACTGGCAGCCGGGCGCGCTGGCGGGCGTGGCGGTGGCGGTCATGCTGGGCGCGGCGGCGTTTGCGACGCTCTCGCTCATCGTCGCCTGCATCGTGAAAACGCGGGAACGGTTCATGGGCATCGGGCAGGTGCTGACGATGCCGTTGTTTTTCGCCAGCAACGCGATCTATCCGCTCGAGATTATGCCTGGCTGGCTCAAGGTGGCGGCACGAATCAATCCCCTGACCTACGAGGTGGACGCCATGCGCGCCTTGATGGTCGAGGGTGGCCACAGTTTTTACGGCATCGGCATGGACTTCCTCGTTCTGGTGGCAACAACGCTCGCCTTAACAGGCTTGGCATCCCGGTTGTATGCGAACCTTGCACGGTAAGCGAAAGGAGTTAAGTGATGAGCGAACTCATACTCGAGCCGCGGCACACGGCTGTCGTGGTCATTGATCTTCAGAAGGGCATCGTAATGATGCCGGGCACTCCCCATCCTACACCGACCGTGGTGGCTAACTGCGCGCGCCTGCTCGCCACCGCCCGCCGGGTGGGGGCCCAGCCCGTCTTGGTCCACGTGGGTGGCTCCCCGGACGGAGCCGACCGTCTGCGTCAAACGGCTGACCAGCCCATGCGGGCAGCCACGGCGCCGTCGCCCGACTGGAGCGACTTCCTCCCCGAACTCGACCGCCAGCCGAGCGATATTGTGATTCTCAAGCGCCAGTGGGGCGCCTTCTATGGCACTGACCTCGACTTACAACTGCGCCGGCGGGGGCTTGCGAGCATTGTCCTGTGCGGCATCGCCACCGAGTTCGGAGTCGAAAGCACCGCGCGCGATGCCTACGAGCGCGGCTACGAACAGGTCTTCGCCTGTGATGCCATGACGGGCCGGAACGCGGAGAGCCATGCCAACGCCGGCGAGCGCATCTTCCCCCGCATGGGGCGGGTGCGCCGCACGGAGGAGATCATCGCCGCCCTGGAGCGCTGACCGCGGCGGCGGCCACTAGCGCTGCTGGTGTCATGTGACACTTTCTTTACGGAGTCGTGAGGGTTATGTATGTGAGCTTCCGAGCAAGAGATCAACAGCATCCCGGGTCTCTTGACTAAAGCGCAAGAATTCATCTTCGGTCAGCAAACCAAGACCCTTCATGGATGCGAGCTGAATAAATGCGGCTGATCGGCGAGGATTATCGAAGGCTTGAGCAAGCTCTTTATCACGTCGTCGGAGGAGCTCCCAGATATCCGAGTATTTTCGATGAAAGCTCTTTGCGCTGTCACTGTTCATGCGTTCGATCTCCGAAAGTATCTGCTTACAGAAACGCTCCAGTGCCTCCGAGCGTACCTGTCGCAGAATTTTCCAATCAGACTCTTTGAATTCGCGCATCATTGCTTTCCTCGACCCATAACGCTCGCGGCCAGCGGGCCGGAGACCTAACGACTTAGAAGCTGTGGGAAAATCAAAACAGCTCACGCAAAGTCGCAAAGTCGCGAAGAAACGCAAAGTGGAAGTCCTTTCTTTCCTTTGCGGCCTTTGGGTACTTTGCGTCTTTGCGTGAAACTGGCTTGTCCGTCATGGATTAATTCACACGTTCTTAGCGTCAGGCGTGGCTCGATCTTTGGCCGTCGCTTGCAGCGGCCGCTTAGGCCCAGCCCGTGATAAGGCAGCGTCCTAGCTTCGGACATATAACCGCGGTTGCCCGTCCTTCCTCAAATTCGACAGCGTGTTCTTCGGCCTCTGAATCCAACAGGAGCATCGGTTTGTGGCGGCGACGGCTAGCCGTTTCCATATCACGCACCGTGCCCTCGAAGAAATGCGACTGATGACCGCAGTCGCACTCAAACGAGGAAGGAATTATATGCCGAGCCATGGCTCCCCCCTGCTCAAACCGCGTCCTCAGGTCGGCCTAACGCATTTGCCGCTCGGCCGCGGGGCCGATCGGCGCTGTCTGGCCTGCTTGCGCCGCGCTCGGTTCGTCAGATGTAGCGTGCTTCTCGAGATTGGCAGCGGCCTTCTTGGGATCCAACGAGAAAATCACTTAGCCAGTATACGCTTGCCGCTGCACCGCCTGACTCATTCTTATGTTGACCAGCGTAAGGCCCCCCGCTCCGAGCTTACCACGAAACCGCCGTCTGGCCACTCGCGGCTGCAACTCCTTGCCTGTTGAGAACTCCCCTCCATTTGACAGCCTTCCTCCAGACCCTCAGCGATGTGCTTTTTACATAAAGAGGGCATTATTCTTGTTGACAATGCCTGAGCCGCGTGACTTAATCTTATTCTTGGCCACAGTTGCCGGTTGAAAGTTGAGTCCGGACTGATGCGATGAACAGAAGCAGGCGCTTTGAACTCTGGATCAGCGGCATCCTGCTTGTAGTGTGTCTGTTGCTTCTAAACGTCCTGGTCTGGCAGTTTCGGAAAGAGCCAACCCTGAGGCTCGTCGGCGTGGACGTGGCTCGATCCGTTTCATTAGGCGAACACCCTCCAGCCTCTTCCCACGAACAGCACGAGCCGCGCCGCGCTGAGGCAGCGGTGAGTTCAACTGCGGCGACAATGAGCAGGCTGCACCCGCTGGCTCAAGCCGTGCGGCATCCCTTCGAGTCTGAGCAAGCAAAGCACCTCGTCTCCATGCCTCCCGCCGAGGCGGACCCACAGGTGATCGCTCCACCCCAGCCCAAGACGATCACGCTCGAGCCTCTTGGCTATGTTGAGAAAGCCGATGGCCGTGTCGAGGCGATCATCTCTCTGGGGGAGCGCGTCCAGGTTGTGCATGAGGGCGAGATCTTTGAAGACAGTTTCAGGGTCGCGAGGATCTCTTCCTCCGCTGTGGAGCTTGTAGAGAACTCCGCCCCGGCAGCAGAGCCCCACCTCATGGCGGAGATCGGACAAGGTGTGGCGCAGGCCCCCGCTGACAAGGCGCGGCAGGTGTCCCCCCAGCCTACTCCCGAGGTACTTTCAAACCCCGGCGCAAATCGCCTATTCGCTGCCGATTCTGCTGCCAGCGTTTCACAACCATCTGTTCGCCAGGAATTAGGCTATGTGGAGAGAGCGGATGGTCGGGTTGAAGCAATCGTCGCCGAGGGGGAGCACGTTCGCCTCGCCCCGGGGACCAAGTCGTTCGCAAATAGTTTCCGCGTCCCGGAACCCACCCCGGCCAACCTCGAGGTGGCGAACGCATTACCCCCTCCAATCAATCCGCCGGATTCATTCGGCCACGAATCCCAACCCCTTCAGACAAGCTCCTCCACTCAAGAGGCTGGCGTGCCCGCTCTGGTGGTTTCAGGGTCTGAGTCTTCCACCGTGGGCAAGCTGCAAGGAATCCGTGGCAACAATGGAGAGTCGGAGTCCGAGCAGTTCGGTATCATACAGCCCGAACCCCTGGCTGACTACTCCGGCGGTCGGTTTGAAGTGAAGATACCGCAAGCCGTTGTGCCCACCTCGCCCGCTGCTGGACCCACTCTTCCTTCGGACGGGAGGGGAACTCAGTCGGCAGTCAGTACCCTCGGGTATGTGGAGAAGGCTGGCGGGGAGAAGGAAGCCATCGTCGAAGTCCTCGGTCAGGTCTATTTGGTGCACGAGGGCGAGTTGTTCGCCGAGAAGTACAGAGCCTTGCAAGTCACCCCTTCTTCAGTCGAGATTGTGGAGGAATCGACCGGGGGGTCTTCCCCGCCTGCTGAACCCGAGCGGGATTCCGAGGCTGTTCGCCCGCCAATTTCCAGATTGCGTGCGCCACCTTTGTCTGTGGGCGCCTCTGGTACCGACCCGCCCGTGGAGGTTCGCGAGGCAGAGGAGTTGGCCGCTGGCGAGCCTGTCAGCCCATCAAGGCCTCCGCCCGAAGGCCCAGTTGAGTCCTGGCAAAGAAAGAAAGGAGTGAAGACCCCTCGGGCGCCTCTCGAGAGCGTTCGCCCGGCAGAACGGACGGCCCAAACCGACACGCGTTCCCCTCCATACGCGCTCAAGACGGTGGGTTTTGTGGAGAAGGCGAGTGGGGAAACGGAGGCCATCGTGGCCGACGAGGGAGGTGTGTACCTGGTTCCAGGCGGAGAAATGTGTTTGGATAACCCGAAGATTCCAAATCCAGTTACTGCTGAGTCGCAATCCTCACGGGAACCCTTTCGGTATGTTGGCGGCGGTTTACCAGTTGAAGAGCAGGTCAACACTTGGTTTAATTCTCAAGACGTTTCTATGGTCCCGCTTAAGGAATGTGTTCCTGACTCAATCAGTGAAAAGTCGGCCAAGCAAAAGACTGCCCAGATGAACTCTCATTTGCTGGGATTAGAGATTCCTCCCTTCATGAATCGAGCACTTACGTTTCCGGATCTACTTCCCGGAATGCCCGCCAAGACCTGTAGCCAGAATACCCACAAACCCATCGGTGAGACTCCGGACGTTCACGATTACCCTGCACTCAATCCTGCGAGCCTATGCAGTTCTCCACACACGATCTCCGCCGTCGATGCCCCCATTGTGAAACTTCCAACAGCACGACGACTTCCCCCGCGTTGCTTGGTGCTTTGGTTCAGCAGAATGCTTTGAGTCGATTGGAAACCCTTCTGACAGTCGAAAAGGCAAACTTGGCAGGGAATCGGGCATCATGGCCGAGGGGCGAGATAACCGTTAACTGTGCGTTTTTCCCAGCAAAGGTGATTTGTCCTAATAAAGAGTGCCAAACTCCCCATTTGCTGCGCGATCGGTTTAGGGTTCATTGCTATCTCAGCAGTCGAGCTGCTCCGGTTATATCTAACTCTCTTAAATCACTTGTCAAACGAATGCGTATGCAGGCCCTGAAATTGGTGAAGAAGCTCGAATATGGCACGTAACCTGCTGGAAATACGGGACGTGGCACTCAAAGTCGCTGTGTCCGGGGAATGTGGCGTGGAGAGGTCCACGTTAGCCGGCACTCTTGCTCGCCTGCATGCAACCGGATCATCAAGTGGAGACAGCCAACGCATCCGGAAGAGGTCAGCAAACCTCGGCATTCGCCGCTTCGCCGTGAAGTTGAGTCGTTAATCCTATCGAGATTCTGGAGGGCCAAAGAATGGCGTATGACGCGACAAAAATGCAAGACTGGCAGATTTCAGAGGCAGCCGAACAGGGGATGCCCAGTCCCCGCGAATGGCAGGAAAGATTGGGGCTACAAGAAGATGAAGTGATCCCCATGGGACGGCTCGCGAAACTGGATTTTCTCAAGATTATTGAACGACTAAAGGATCGCCCTGACGGGAAGTATATTGAAGTCACAGCTATTACCCCCACCCCCTTAGGTGAGGGAAAAAGCACAACTTCCCTCGGTTTGATGGAGGGTTTGGGCAAGCGCGGGAAAAATGTTGGCGGGTGCCTGCGGCAGCCTTCAGGCGGTCCGACTATGAACATAAAGGGCACGGCCGCCGGCGGAGGGAACGCCTTGCTGATCCCCATGACCGAGTTCTCCTTGGGTCTGACGGGCGACATCAACGACATCGAGCGCGCCCACAATCTGGCCATGGTGGCGCTTACCGCTCGCATGCAGCACGAGCGAAACTATTATAACGACGAGCTACTAAAGCAGCACAGCATAATGCGCCGCCTGGATATCGACCCCACGCGCGTGGAAATGGGCTGGGTCATGGATTTCTGCGCGCAGACGCTGCGCAACATCATCATCGGGATTGGCGGCAAGCAGGACGGCTTCATGATGCAGTCCAAGTTCGGCATCGCCGTCAGTTCCGAGTTGATGGCCATTCTGTCCATTGTCACCGATCTGGCCGACCTGAGAAAGCGCCTCGGGGAGATTACCGTTGCCTACGATAAGAAGGGGAATCCGATCACCACAACCGACTTGGACGTTGCGGGAGCTATGACGGCCTGGATGCGGAACACCATTAACCCCACGCTCTGCTCGACTGCGGAATACCAGCCCTGCATGGTGCATGCCGGTCCCTTTGCCAACATCGCCGTGGGACAGTCCTCGATCATCGCCGACCGGCTCGGCCTGAAGATGTTCGATTATCACGTCACGGAGAGCGGCTTTGCGGCGGACATAGGTTTCGAAAAGTTCTGGAACGTCAAGTGTCGTTACAGCGGCCTGAAGCCGAACGTCTCGATCCTGACTGCCACGATCCGCGCTCTCAAGATGCACGGGGGCGGTCCCAGGGTGGTGCCGGGTTTGCCTCTCCCCGAGGATTACACCAAGGAGAATCTGAAGCTCCTCGAGAAGGGCGTTCCCAACCTGCTGCACCACCTCAAAATCATTCGTCGGTCGGGGATCAATCCGGTGGTCTGCATCAACCGATTCCATACCGACACCCCGGACGAGGTCGCGCTGGTGCGCAAGGCTGTGGAAGCTACAGGGGCTCGATGCGCATCCTCCGAACACTGGGCCAAGGGCGGCGAAGGAGCCCTGGAGCTGGCAGATACGGTGATGGACGCCTGCAAGGACGAAGCCCACTTTCAACACCTGTACCCACTCGAGATGAAGCTGCGAGACCGCGTGGAACTTATCGCCAAAGTCGTTTACGGCGCGGATGGAGTGTCGTGGTCGCCGGAGGCGGAAGCCAAGTCCAAGCAGCTCGAGTCCGATCCCAAATTCGCCGATTACGCCACCATGATGGTGAAGACGCACCTGAGCTTAACCCACGACCCAACGCTCAAGGGCGTTCCGCAAGGTTGGATTCTGCCCATTCGGGACGTCCTGGTGTATTCGGGCGCGAAGTTCCTCTGCCCGTGCGCGGGCATCATCAGCTTGATGCCCGGGACGTCTTCCAACCCCGGTTTCCGCCGAGTGGATGTGGATGTGAAGACCGGCAAAGTATCGGGACTGTTTTGACACAGGAGCAAACGATGTACATTGACAAGGCTTATCTTTTCGAGGGAATGCACGAGGAGACTCGAAAGAAGATCCTGGAAAGCGCTATCGAGGAAGCGCACGCGCCGGGGGATTTTCTTTTCCATCAAGACGACCCCGCCCGCTATTTCTATATTCTCTCTGAAGGGCGCGTGCGGGTTAGCGTGGGACCCCAAGGGCTCTTGGCCCACGTGGCCAGCGACCCGGGCGATGTGATCGGTTGGTCGAGTCTGGTGGGGAACAACACTTACACGGCTTCCGCGGAATGCCTGGGTCCAGTCAAGGTCTCGAAGATCGAAAAGTCCCAGTTGGATCAGATCCTGCACGAGGACCCGGTAAGCGGAATGACTTTCTTCAAGCACCTTGCCGCGCTGATCGGGCGTCGCCTGGTCGATAGTTACAAGGCATCTTTGACGGCACACGGAGAACGAGAACCGCGTTCCTACGGGTAAGAAAGGAGTGGCAAATGACTCAGGATGGAGAGGCTCAGCCTCAGAACCATTTGAAACTGGCGCTTGAAAAAAGGCAGTTCTTCTGCACCGCGGAGCTGGTCCTGGGCCGCGATCACAACATGGCCGAGGCGGAGACCTTCGTCAAAGAAGCGGCGGCGCAGCCGGACGGGATTAAGGTCATCAGTGTGACCGACCTTCCGAGCGGCAACCCGGCGCTGCCCCCTGAAGCTTTTGTCTCGTTCATCAAGGAACGGGGCCTGACACCCATTGCCCATCTCACCGCCAAGGATGGAAACCGTTCCTTCCTGGAAGGCCGCCTTCACGGTCTGGCGCGCGAGGGCGTCGAGAACGTTCTGGCTTTGACGGGCGATGCCCAAAAGGAGGGCTTCGGCGGAAAATCCAAGCCTGTTTACGACCTGGACTCCGTGCTCCTCCTCTGGCTGATTCAGGCCATGCGGGCGGGAATCGAGTACCGCCTGGGGCCGCGAACGGTTCACAGCACGCCTTTCGATTTCTATGCGGGCGCCGTCGTGAGCCCCTACAAGGTTAACGAGTCCGACCAGATGATGCAGTTTTACAAGCTGCAACTGAAGATCGCGGTTGGAGCGCAGTTCATCATCACGCAGTTGGGGTATAACGTCCGGAAGCTTTACGAATTGAAGCAATACTTGACCCGCGAGGGCCTGGGACACGTCCCTGTCCTCGCCAATGTCTACGTTCCCACCGCCAAGATTGCGCAGATGATGCAAGCCGGTGAAGTGGCGGGCTGCGTCATTCCGGACGAGCTTATCCGGCGGCTCGAAAAGGAGAAGAAACCCCAACGCTTGGAGCGCGCCGCGCTCATGGTGGCGGCGGCGAAGGCTCTCGGCTTTGCGGGAGCGCACGTCGGCGGATTTGGCCTCACGCATCGGGATTTCATGACCATTGCCGAACGTGCTGCGGCGCTCGCGAGCGACTGGCGTAGCAAGATGGACGAGCTGATCTTCCCCTATGCCAACGAGTTTTACCTGCTGCCGCGGGGTGAAGATGGCTTAAGTGATGGTGCGGGCAACTACCAGGTCAGCCACAAGAAACCGCACGCGACCTTTATCCAATGGCTTTCCAAGCTGGTACACCGCCACCTGATTGCACAGGATTCTTACGGCGCGCGCTTCTTCAGCGCCCGACTGAAGGTGAATGGGAGCGTGGCCGCGGGGAATTCCTGGCGTCATGGGTTGTGGTACTGGCTGCTGGAGCCTTCCACGCTCTACCGAAAAACCACTCTGGGATGCAAGAGCTGCGGGGATTGTGTTCAGGACTACCTCGACTATGCAGGCTGCTCGATGCGACATTGTTACAAGGAGCTTCGCAACGGCCCCTGCGGAGGCTCGAGGGTTGATGGAACCTGCGAGGCTCGTCCCGAACAGCTTTGCATCTGGAACGTGATCTATCGCGGCGCGTTGGCGGTGGGAGACGATCCCCGGAAATTCGCGCACACCCTGATCCCCCCGCGCGACTGGTCCTTGGACGACACGAACGCCTTGGCCAATCGAATGGCGGGGTTGGACAACGTCGACAAGCGGAAAGATCTGCAAACCGTGCCCATGGCCCAGCAAGGAGGAGCTTAGATCCCATGCTAGTTATCGGCGAACTGATCAATTGCACCCGGAAAAAGGTTGGGGAAGCTGCCCAAAAGAGAGACGTCGAGTTCTTCAAGGAAATCGCCCGGAAACAAGCCAATGCCGGCGCGGACACGCTGGACGTGAATGGTGGCCTGCCTGGTCAGGAGACGGAGGTTCTGCCGTGGCTCGTGAACATCGTGCAGGAAACCGTCGCTACGCCGCTCTGCCTGGACAGCGCAGACCCCGTAGCGCTGCGCCGCGCCCTCCCGCTTTGCCAACAGCGAGCGATGATCAATTCCATCACCGATGAGCCGGCGCGCATGCAGGCGCTGCTTCCTCTCTTGAAGGACTTCCGCCCCAAAGTGATCGCCCTCTGCCTGGGCGAGGCGGGGCCGCCCAACACAGCCGCCGATCGCGTCTCGACCGCAAGCCACCTGGTCGATCGGCTCACGGCGGAAGGATTCGCCCTGGATGATATTTACGTCGATCCCTGCGTGCTTCCCATCAGCACGGGTTCGGAACATGGCAAAGCACTGGTGGAGGCCACGGGGCAGATCAAGGCCCGGTATCCTGGCGTTCATGTTAGCGCGGGCATCAGCAACGTTTCGTTTGGACTTCCCATGCGCAAGCTGCTCAACGGGGTCCTGCTCCTCCTGCTGATGGCGCAAGGCCTGGACGCCGCCATCGTCGATCCGTGCGACCCGCAAATGATGATGAATATCCGGGCGGCCGAAGCCTTGCTGGCACGCGACGAGTATTGTGCAAACTACATCCAGGCCTTTCGTGAAGGAAAGTTGGGGCAGGCAGCGTAGCGCAGGTCCCGCTCTCCTGAAAGGCAGAAAGCAGAAAGCAGAAAGTAGAAGGCAGAAAGCAGTAGGCAGCGGGTAGGGAAAGAGGCGGAACAGTCGCGGTAGGAAGGCTTAGCCCCGGAAGGGGCGAAAGAACCTTCGACGGTGCATACCGTTACGCTCCCGCCGAGGCGAGGGGTTTATCGTGGCCTCCCTCGGTGTGCCGGCCAGAAGTGAGAAGCCAGAATACAAGGGGTAGGCAGCGAGCAGTAAAAGCGGCGGGACAATCGCCGTAAGAAGGCCCGAAGCTGGAGGCTGAGAGCTGACGGCTGATAGCTGAGGGCTGAGAGCTGAGAGCTTTTGTACCAAGGAGACCCATCGTGGCAGCAACTATTTTGGATGGTAATAAGATCCGCGACCAAATCAAGGCGGAGCTCGCCGTCGAGATTCAGGACTTGAAGAGCGCTGGCATCACGCCGGGGCTGGCAGCGGTCCTGGTGGGTGAGAATCCTGCCTCGCAAATCTACGTTCGCACCAAGGTGAAGACCTGTGAATCCTTAGGGGTCTACAGCGAGAAGATTGACTTGCCCGCAGACACCTCCCAGGAGCGGCTGCTGGCGCTCGTTGAATCTCTCAATCGCCGCGATGAAATTGATGGCATTCTGATTCAGCTACCCCTGCCGCCGCAAATTGATACCAAGCGCGTGCTCGAAGCCGTGGACCCGGCCAAGGACGTGGACGGGTTTCACCCGATCAACGTCGGACACCTGGTGAGTGGGACGCCGGGCTTGGTTCCCTGCACTCCGGCGGGAATCATCGAAATCCTGGTCCGCAGCCAGATTCCCATTAAAGGCGCGCGCGCAGTGGTCGTGGGACGGAGTGACATCGTGGGAAAGCCGGTGGCCATGCTGCTACTTCATCAACATGCCACGCTGACCATTTGCCATTCGAGGACGCGCGACCTGCCGGCGGTGGCTCGCGAGGGCGATATCCTGGTGGCCGCCATGGGCAAGCCGGCCTTTGTGACAGGCGAATTCATCAAACCCGGCGCCGTCGTGATCGACGTCGGCATCAACCGCCTGACCACCCCCGAGGAAATTCGTCGCATCTTTCATGATCCCTCACGTGCGCTCAAAGACCTTGAGGCTAAAGGTTCCGTCCTGGTGGGGGACGTGCAGCCTGAAGACGTGAAGGAAAAGGCGGCTGCTTATACGCCGGTGCCGGGGGGTGTGGGGCCGCTGACCATCGCTATGTTGATGTCGAATACCGTCCGTGCCGCGCGCCTGCGGCGCGCGCATCTCGTGAGCAAAACAGACACTCGCGCAGTAGCGTAAGCCGGCTGAGGCGGGTGCAGAATCCCAGCCTTGCAACCCCCTCGGGCCTCAGTGGGGGCAACCGCCCCCTGTCATTCTGAGGCCCCCGTTTTTTGGGGGCCGAAGAATCCCCGCAGTTTCTTTGAACGGGCGTGGCGCATACATAAAAGGCAATGTATGCACCCGCGATTGCGGCCCAACCATCGCGGGTCCTGGCGCCCTGCCTACTGCCTACTGCCTACTGCCTACTGCAAGCATGGCCGGCTTCAGCGTCCAGGCCTGGAGTTTGGCAAGTACCATCAATTGCGGAGCGTCGAATCCTTCTGGAAAGATGATCCAGTCCCAGAGGTTTGGCGAATCGTTTGCGACATAGCGGGCCGCGGCCAGGCGCGCGGGCCGCAGGGTCACGGAGTCTGGCAGGCCATTCGCCGATAACAAGGCCCGCGTGGTCTGGGCGAGCGCCACCAAATAGCTTTCAGGGGGGACTGGCGTGCTGCCCAGCCAGACCACATTCGGAATTTGACCGTTCTTCTCGAGAAACCCAGCGACGTCCAAAACGCTGCGTGAAAACTGACTCCACGCCACCTTCACGTTATCCGCGAGTTGAGAGCCGGCAAGAGCGGGACCGTAAGGTGTCCCGCGGAGTAAGAGCGGCTCCGTTGGCTCCTTCCGGATGGCGCGGGCGACGAAGTCATTTAGCAACTCGAACTGCTCGCTCGCGCTGAGAGCATAGTCCGGGCGAACCTGGAATGATACTTCCGAGGTAACTTGGCCGGCAATTTCACCGAGCTCGATGGCCGAGAACTTATGGCCCTGTGCTCGATCAGGCATCACCCCCAGCGCCTCAGAAGCGGTGATGAACCGGACCCGAGGGAAGGACTTCATATATCGCACAAGGCCCTCGAGGTAGCTGAAGTCTCTCTCAATCTCCTGCGGGCTTTTCGTGGGCGGCCGTTGCCACTCATCGCGTGGCGGATTTGCCCCCTTAACAAAGTTGACGGCGTCCCAGAACTCCTGATGAATAAACTCACAGGGGTGAAAGTAAATGCTGACCACGCCGCCCGACCGCGATAGTTGGGCATAGGTGGCCTGAAAGCTGGCTTTGGCCTGATCCAGATTCGACCAATCATCGTTGGGGCGAAGGTCCGCCCCGGCTTTGATGTGGAAGATATTCAGCAGGCCACCGTACCAGAATGGTTTGCCCTCGAGTCCTACCTGAAGGCCGTCGTCAAGGTAGACCCTCACGCCCCAGGCTTTCAGTGCCGGAAATGCCTGCGGCGCCCAAGAACTTCCCGGTTGCCCGTAGCACGTCGGCGCTTTGCCGAAGATACGGCGGAGGTCTTCAAAACCAGGGCGCTCGCGGCGGGTGAATTCCTCTGCCCCTTCTTTCCAGTCGAGCTTCGATTCGTACTCCGCCACCGTGGGGTGCTGGCTGTGCATGTTCGAATGGTAGCCGATTTCGTGCTGGGCGAGCGCCTCGATCACGTCCCGCCGGCCCCGCCGCTCGAGGGTCCGGCCCTTTTCTCCCACGACTTTAAAGGTGGCGCGAACCCCCTCATGGGAGAGAATCTCCGCCACGCGTTTGGCCGCGTCATCACTTTGGGGAAGAATATAATCCTCAGTATCGAACCACAGAACTACGTACACGCTGCCTTCTGGCGTCGGTTCAGCCGCCCGCGAATAGTCGAAACATGCGGAGAAAAGCAGCGCCAGCAGAGCCAATTGGACAATTCCCCTGTAGCGCGACGCGCCGAAAATCGAAATTCGAAAAGCGAAATTCGAAACTCGCCGGACGTTCTCTCCCGATGCGGGGAGCTTTGTAACCTGGGTCAAGAAACTGCGCAAACTCCGAACCACCATCTTCTCTCGCCCTCCCGAGGCTCGCATTATAAACCAGGTGTCGGGTGTCAGGTGAAGGGCAAAGGCTAAAGGGTAAAGGATAAAGGATAAAGGATAAAGCACCCCAACTTTCAATATTAACCCTTAGCCCTTACCCTTTACCCTTTAGCCTTCACCCTTTGCGTGACCCCTGGCACCTGAAACCTGTGTTAAGCTGAGCATTCAAGGGGAAACGATGTACCTATTGCTTGCGCAAGAGGTGGGGCGCAACGGTTGTGCGGGGCGCTGGAGCCGCGGACCACAAGAACGGGGATCCACGTTACCAGCTTCTGACTCCTGACTTCTGACTTCTGACTTCTGACTCCTGACTTCTGACTTCTGACTCCTGACTTCCTGCTCTCCTGCCCCCTGAAACCTGTGTTAAGCTGAGCGTATGAAGAGTTTCAAAGAAAGAGTGGCGCAAGGGCACATTCTGATTGCCGACGGAGCCATGGGCACCTATCTGCAAGCCAAGGGCTTGAAACCAGGCGAGTGCATGGAATCGTGGTGTGTTTCTCACCCGAACGTCGTTAAAGGGATTCACGAGGATTACATCGCCGCGGGTGCTGACATCGTGGAGACGAATTCGTTTGGCGGGACTTGTTACAAGCTGAAGCCCTACGGGCTCGAGGACAAAGTGAGAGAGTTGAACCAGGCTGCTGTTGCACTCGCCAAACAGGCCATCGCAGGCAAGGGTTACGTCGCCGCTTCGGTTGGCCCCACCGGGCACATCGTGGAGGACGAGGGCGGCGATGTGACGCCGCAAGACCTCTACAAGGCTTTCAAGGAGCAAGTGGTGGCTTTGGAAGAGGGCGGCGCGGATGCCCTGTGCATTGAGACCATGGCATCCCTCAGCGAAGCGGTGCAGGCGATCAAGGCGGCCAAGGAAAATACCAAGCTTCCGGTGATCTGCACCTTTACCTTTGAACCCGGCGCACGTGGTTTTCGCACCATGATGGGCGTGACGCCGGAACGCGCGGCGCGGGAGGCGGTGGCCGCCGGCGCGGACATCGTGGGCGCCAATTGTGGCAACGGCATCGTGAACATGATCGAGATTACGCGCCAGATGCGGACTGCGCAGCCGAGTACGCCCATCCTTATTAACGCCAACGCAGGCATGCCGGTCCTGGAAGGGGAGAAGACGGTCTTTAAAGAGACGCCGGAATTCATGGCTTCCAAAGTACCGGAGCTCATTAAAGCTGGCGCGCAAATCATCGGAGGCTGCTGCGGCACCACGCCTGAGCATATCGCTGCCATGGCGAGAGTGGCCAAGGCGGGCCATCAAGTCGACAGTCAACAGTCGACAGTCAACAGTCGACAGTCAACAGCTAAAACTTCGTCTTCAGTGGGGAGGCAACGCGCCCAATCAAGTTGACGGTCAACAGCAGGTAGATACAAGCGCAGAGTCTCTGAAAAACGGGACTTTGCGCTGCCTGCTCCCCGTTCCACAGTTGCCTAAACCATTCAGAGAGAAGATGCCGTGGAAACATATAGGTTGCTTTTGGTTCTTGGTGCGATGCTGGTATCGGCGGTCGTTTCACCAAGCACCGGCTTTACGCAGGCCAAGCCCCGGGCTCGTGACCTTGGTGTGCCGTTTGAAGGCACACCCGGACCGCTCAATGCCATCACCGACGTGAAAGGCGTGGAAGTCGGCCACACGACCCTGCTATCCGGGTCGGGGAAGCTGGTCGTCGGGCAAGGCCCGGTGCGGACGGGCGTCACGGCGATCCTTCCCCGCGGCAAATCACCAGGCAGCCAAGTTTTCGCCGGGTGGTTTTCCCTCAACGGCAACGGCGAGATGACCGGGACGACTTGGGTGGAGGAATCCGGCTTCCTTGAGGGCCCGGTGATGATCACCAACACGCACAGTGTAGGCGTAGTCCGCGACGCAGTGATCAAATGGCGCGTGAATCTGGCCCCGCCGGATGAAACCGGCTACTGGTGGTCACTGCCCGTGGTGGCGGAAACCTACGACGGCTATTTGAACGATGTAAACGGATTCCACGTGACGCCGCAGGACGCCTTCCACGCTCTGGATAGAGCCCGCCCGGGCCCTGTAGCCGAAGGCAACGTAGGCGGCGGGACCGGCATGATTTGCTACGAATTCAAGGGTGGCATCGGAACCGCCTCGCGCCAGCTCCGAGCGGCAGAGGGCGGCTACACAGTCGGAGTCCTGGTGCAGTGCAATTGCGGCGCCCGCGAGCAGCTCCGAATTGCGGGGGTGCCCGTGGGGCAGGAGATTACCAGCGACAAGGTCTGGGGAAAACTCAGCTCGAATACGGATGAAGAAAAGGGCTCCATCATCATCGTGGTGGCCACGGATGCACCCTTGCTTCCCCACCAACTCAAGCGCTTGGCGCGGCGCGCGTCACTGGGACTGGCACGCACCGGCAGCGCCTCCGGCAACGGCTCGGGAGACATCTTCATCGCCTTCTCGACAGCCAATCCCGGAGCGGCGAAATCCACAGGGCTCGCCCAGGTTCAGATGGTCGCGAACGACGACATGAACCCGATCTTCTCAGCCACCGTCCAGGCCACCGAAGAAGCCATTGTGAACGCGCTGGTCGCTGCGGAGACCATGACCGGTGCGGACAATCACACCGCGATCGCGCTGCCCCACGACCGCCTGCGCGAGCTGCTGAGGAAGTACAACCGGTTGGTGGAGAAAGGGAATCCCTAAGCGAGTAGCGCGGCCCTTGGGCGCGGTCGGTGAGAAGAGCCGCAGACCTTGAAAAACAGGTCTGCGCTACGCACTCTGCGCTAGCTGCTACCAAAATGCTTGCGCGCTGGCTCGCAATCCGTCATACATGTATAATATGTATGACGGCGGGACGACACCATGCTTTCTATTCGGCTTGACCCTGACATCGAAAGGCGACTGTCCGAACTGGCGAAACGCACGGGGCGGACGAAGACCTACTACGCCCGCGAGCTCATCGAGGGGAACATTGAAGACCTCGAAGACCGCTATCTCGCGGAGGCGCGTCTGGAGAAGCGCCGCTCACCACTCACCAGCCGGGAAGTGCGGAAAGAACTTGGCCTGGAGCATTGAATACGATCCTGAAGCCCTGAAGGATCTCAAGAAGCTCGACCGCACGATCCAGCGGGAAATCCTCGATTATATGGACATGCGGGTCGCGACGGCGGCACACCCGCGCAATTTCGGCAAACCTCTCCGCGCCAGCAAGTTTGGACTATGGCGGTATCGGGTGCGGGATTACCGTATTATCTGTGAGCTTCAGGAAAAGCGGCTGGTGGTGCTCGTGGTCGCCGTAGGGCATAGAAGCACCATTTACGACGATTAGGATCAGCCGGTAGCGCAGCGCGACCTTTGGCCGCAACCAAACATGCCAAGGGGCCTTGTAGGGCCGCGGGTCACCCCGGCCAAGGGCGTGTTGGGGCGAGCGGCGCTCGCCCCGCTGTGGGCCGAATGCCGTTTGGCCCTACTTGGACGAACCATGAAAACATCAACGAAACCGTTCGCTCTTTGCATAGACAATACCGACTATCAGGCGTCGCTCATTCCTGGCAAGGTCTATCGGATTCATCCCGATCCGGTGGCGGCCAAGGATGATCTGGTGCGAATTGTCGACGAGAGTGGCGAGGATTACCTCTATCACAAAAGCTATTTTTTGTTTGTGGACTTTCCCCCCAGCGTGAAGAAAAGGATTCTCGCCTTGCAGGGCGTCGCCTAATGTGCCGATGGCCGGCGCAGTGAAAGAGCCGTTAACGATGCCTTACGCTTGGTGATCGAGTTGCGCAAGGTGGGAAGCTCCAAGCGCAGAGATTGCAGTTCGAACGGCGACTGAGGTCCTGTGACCCGGAGGTAGCCACGGTCAAATCGCATTTGGAATTGACACTGGGTTCGTCATCGAAGGAAAAGCCTACGGTCACGAAAGCCCTGACCATGGCTACCCGCTGGCTACCCGGACGGGCGGGTTTCTACTTATGTTTTCAAGAATTCAGATTAGCTGATGCCCACGGGCACCACGAAGTCGCGCCGGACTGGGTGTGATTTATTGAATGCGGGAGGGGAAGTGGGTCGCCTTGATCGAGGCAGGACTCGACGATCCTTCGCGCCAGTCCCTGGCCAATCTCAACCGCTTCCGTGACGCTGCGTCCTTCGGCGACCGGGCCGGGCACATCGGGGCTCGTTGCCACGTAGCCGCCTTCCTCGAGCGATTCAATGCGCAACCGGATCGGAACTCCGTCCACCGGCGCGACCCTTTCCTGACGCTTTCCCTTTGGTATGGTTTGGCTCCCAAGCGACGGTTCCAATTCTAACATACGTCGGCACTACCACCGGCCGCCTGGCAATTCATCAGGGTGATTACTGAGCGAGTAGCGCGGACCTGTTTTCTAGGTCCGCGGTCCTTTGGTGCGGTCGGTGAGAAGACGGATACCTATAATGGGCTTCGCCGAAAAGGGGAACGGGGGTAGAATTAATAGGGTCACAACTTTGGAGGAGCCGCCTCATGAGCGAAATTGAGCAACTGGAGCAAGTAATCGAGAACCTCTCCCCGCGGGATCTCGCGAAATTTCGGGCTTGGTTTGTGGAGTTCGATGCACGCGTCTGGGACGCCCAGATCGAGGCGGACGCCAAGGCGGGCAAGCTGGATGGCCTCATCACCGAAGCGCTTGCAGACTACAAGGCTGGGAAGGCTCGCGAGCTCTGACTTAGGCCCGGCTATCGAAAAAATTTGACCGACCGGCCCAAGTGCGTAGGATGCTGGGGATGAAACACCGTCACTTTGCCTCCCCACGGTTTTGGACGTTATATGAAGCGTTGCCGACCGAGGTCCGAGCGCTAGCTGACAAGAACTTTGCCCTCCTCAAGTCTGATCCGCGTCACCCTTCCCTGCACTTCAAACGCCTAAGCGGTCTTTGGTCCGTGCGCATCGGCGAACATTACCGAGCACTGGGAACTGACGTCAAAGAAGGAATCTACTGGATCTGGATCGGACCTCACGGCGAGTACGACAGGATTGCCGGGTAATCCGCGCAGCGATGGCATTCTCAGTTGTACGAGCCGGTAGCCACGGTCAATTCATGTTTGGAATTGACCGTGAGTTCGTCATCGAAGGAAAAGCCCACGTTCACGAGAGCCCTGACGGTAGCTACCCGTTGGCGAGCCTAATGGCATTGCTCAATTTGCGTGCAGTTCTTCGAGGTGCTGTCGCTGAACCTTAATCTTGCTTTCGTCCTTTCGGGCGGCTGCCAAATCATAGGCGAGCTGCATACGCAACCACGTTTCCGCTGTGCTGCCGAAAGCCTTGGCAAGCCGGATAGCCATCTGCGGGCTGATTGCGGCTTTGCCGTTCACCACGTTGTTGAGGGCCTGCCGGGTGATGCCAAGAACCTTTGCGCCTTCCGTCACGGACAAGCCCAACGGTTCAAGGCAAGCGGTTCGTATGCTTCGTCCGGGATGAGGTGGGTTTTTCATGGGCATGGTGTCATTCCTTTCGTCGCCTAGTGGTAATCAATCAACCTAATCATGAGGGTACACCGTAAAGTGAAGCTTGTCACTTGTCAAGTGTGGATTCGTACGGGGACATCCAGCGGGCTGCGCCGGGGGGACAGCAAGCGTAGCGCGGACCTGTTTTGAAGGTCCGCGGCACTTGCGCACGGTCGTGAGAAAGGCCGCCCCGATAAATCGGGGCGCTACCAGGCTCTTCTCGCTGCCGCCGCGGGTGGCGCATACGTGCCGCCGTTTGGCATGTATGTGGTCATGGCAATCCGCACTGCCGTTCCCGGGGTACCGGTGCATTCTAGCCCAACTGCCAAGAGGTCGCGTACGTCACAGAACGATGTAGGCGCCACCCGCGGTAAACTCGCCGCTACAACCCAAACTTCCCCCGCCTGCCACCTACCAGCTACTAACTACCTGTGTTTTCAATAACATTCGCGGTATAAACGGCTAAGTACCTTTGTTTTCTATGACATTCCCGCTTAGCTGCCACCTTTTTCACCCCGGTCCTTTGTTTTCAATAACATTCCCGCGTTGCTCCGTCATTTTTGAAGTTTCTACGGTCGTCGTAGCAAACGACAGAGAATGACACACTGTCGGTTTGGAAAGAAGGACGGGGGTCATCCGTGAGGTCTCTACGGCCATGGCAGAGCGGCCTAGTGTCATCTGCTAGGCTATCAAATTAAGCATAGCTTGTCAAGAGTTTTTTCGAGGGCGCCGGGTGGCGCCGACACCGGTTTATGAGGTCTGTCATGATGGGCCGACGGCCCACGAAAGTTCATGAAAAACGGTCAAGATGCCGTGCCGGAGCCGATTCGCGCTATCCCCTTTGTTTTCAGCATCAGCTCATTTTTGGCAAATGGTTTTTCGACCCTGCGATCATCGAGCCGAATGGCGAGTCGGGTCGGCCTGCTTCCAGTACCGCTCGGATAACCGATGGGAAGCGAGGAGCCGTCCCTGCGGAAAATCGCAGACATGCGGAAAAGATGCATGTCTGCACCCGGCAAGGTCATCATGGAGTATTTTTGGCTCTTAGCGACACATAGTGTGCCGCAAGGCGACTTGAATCAGATGTTCGTTCGGGAGCGAACCCTGACATAGTCGGAGTGTTCAAAGAGGATATGAATGTCAAAAAATCGACCGCTGCGATGGTTTTGTAGAAATTGATTGGCTTACCGTATTCAGAGTCCGTGTAAGCTCCGTGAAGGATACCAGGTCTGTTTGTTCCGTCGCCTAACGGATATAGCTGGGAGTCAGAGTAAAAGTAGTCCTGAACGAAGCAAATGAATGAATCGAGCATGTCCACGATCTCATCAGTTGCTCCGATTCTCCGCCCCTTAACGTCCTTCTTGGCGTAGGACGCAAGGGCTTCGAACACATTTTTGATAGAACCCCTCGACTTGATCCTACGGTCCACAGCGAGGAGCCTGCCGGCCCCCTCGATGACGGGAATTAGCCCGCCAACTGCAACATGACCAAGGCCGAAGAAGTGGGCCGCCACCGACTCAGATATTGTTTCAGTGAATTGCTTTATGACTGGCATACACCGGTAGCGGTACAAGATCATGGAGGCTAGTCGCTCCGCATCATAGACGAAAGACAGCGCCTTCTCTAAATCGTCTTGTGTAAAGTTGCCCTGTGCCTGGGCAATGCGCGACGCAACCAGGCCAAGGAAGTCAGACGAGACATAGGGCGGTATAAACCACCCGACACCGTTGAGTCTCTCCTTTAGGTCACGTGGTTTCATGTTGCTTAGCTCCTAGCCTTTCGCCGACCGGCGGCGAGGCGGCTTCTTGCGTTTGATTTTGTGGCGTTTCTGTGGTGACCTCCGGGGTTTGCGGAGCGGCCATCCGTCGACGCACGATCGTCGGGCCATCACAAATGTACCGCTCCATCACCCCGGCCTCGATCGAGCCGAACACACCGTGTACAGCTACTGTTCGATTCCAATAAGCCCGCAGCCACTCTGCCTTCGCAAGTATTGTGCCCTTGTCCCTGTTGAGGCGTTGGCAGACGAAGTCAATGACGCGCCGTCCGGGATCATCCAGAATTACCTTTCCAGGATAGATCGGCATAGGTCGATACTCAGCGTATCGCCGCAAATAATGGACGAAATGGCGTCCCGGTGAATCTTCGATGAGCCATTCCAGATAGCCAGCGCCATAAAGTTTGGCGTCATCAACGACTTCCTGAGAGATCAGAGTAATCGGGTGCTTCGCGCATTGGCGTTCTATGTCGACGGCGCGGCTAACGGCTGTGCCGTAAACGAAGTCCGCTCCGTGATACGCGCCGCCACCGGTTAGGCCGCCCCGGACGAAAACGTCATACTGGAGGAGATTGGATGTCAGCGCGGAGATAGACTGAAAAATCTCCCGCAGACCCTCTGCTGTTCGTTCTGCCGAAACGACAATGCAGTCGGAGAAATACTTGAAACGTAAGCCGATCGACGGATTTTCGCCCAATGTGTACTTCACCAACCTCAAAATCTCGCGCAGTTTGGCCCGCTCCGCTATATCTCGCTCTGCGCTTTCGACCTGAGCTTTGAATCCCAGCAAATCGAGGTACGCGACGTAACGATCCTTGTAGTCGTCCTCGACTTCGGGATTGATGTCTTGCGACACTGGCGTACCTCCCGATTAGATTACATGGCCGTGCTGTATTATATGCCTAATCCTGTGAGGGGCCACGGTCAGTGCAGTCCTGACCCTGGACTCTTCTCTTGATGGCGAAGGCATAGGCTGCTGGAATGGTTGAATCCCGTGCGGAAAGGGCTGGTCAAGGGGCCTGAAGACGGGCAGTGGTCCGCTTGTTACGCACGGTCTCGCAATGGGTAGGTTTTGCGACGAGCGCCAAAGGCCCTAAAATCAGGCCCTCGACCGTCCCAAATTCGTTTGTACAAATCTGATTTGCGGAGTGATATACTGGTCTATTATGACGTTTCTCTTTGCCACGGAGCTCGGCAGCCCCCATATTGGAAATAACAACTACATGCTCGCAATCGGCCCCAATCCAGGTCTCGGGCTGAGCCCTGACCCTATTTGGAAGCACTCCTATGAGACCCTTGACCGACTGTGCGAGGTCATCGACAAATGCGAAGCCTTGAAAGGGTCTGACGTCGAGGCCCTTCGAAGAGCCCTGGACAACGGGGACCAGTTTACAACTCCGATCAGTGAAGAAAAGGCGCGCTGCATGGGCTTCAAGGTCTAGCGCCGAATCTCCGCAACTTTGGCTAAGACGAGGTGGCCACGGTCAATTCGTCCTTCGAATTGACCGTGGGTTCCCCATCGAAGGAAGAGCCCACGGTCACGAGAGCGCTGACCGCGGCTACCTGCTACTCCACCTTTGTAGGGTGTTCTTCAAACCACTTCCGCACACGTTCCTGCACCTGAGATAGTTCCGCTGGCGTCAGGTGGGATGCGGCGCCGTCTCGCGATTTATCAACGTCTTCGTGCTTGACCCCTTCGACCCTGGCCGAGGCGGCAAGCCCCAGCCAGAAATAAGCCTCAGCGTAGTCCTGCGGCACGCCATACCCCGAGGAATACAAATTGCCGAGTCTCGCCTGCGCTTCGGCATCGCCTTGCTCCGCTGCCTTGCGGCACCAGTAGACCGCTTGTGCGTAGTCCTGCGTCACGCCAAGGCCCTTCTCGAACATGACGCCGAGACCGGATTGTGCATGGGCGTAGCCTTGCTCGGCTGCGTTGCGGCACCAGTAGACCGCTTGCGCGTAGTCCTGCGTCACGCCAAGGCCCTTCCAGTACAAGAAGCCGAGGTTGTCTTGTGCACGTGCATTTCCCTGCTCGGCTGCCTTGCGGAACCAGGAAACCGCCTGTGGATAGTCCTGCGGCACGCCAAGGCCCTTGCAGTACAAGAAGCCGAGGTTGTTTTGCGCAACTGCATTCCCCTGCTCGGCTGCCTTGCAGTACCAGTAGACCGCTTGTGCGTAGTCCTGCGGCACGCCTCGGCCCTTCTCGAACATGAAGCCGAGATTGGACTGCGCATCGGCATCGCCTTGCTCCGCTGCCCTGCGGGTGGAAGCCACATCATTAGGTGCGCTTTGATCACCGGTTACGGCTGTTTCCGGCGGAGACAGACTTTGCTTCGGTCCTTGGCTGGATCCTGCCGACTGTGGCTCGGTGTTTGAGGCTTGCACGCTTCCGAGTCGTATAACGTTGTCGGTCCAATAGGAGGCAAACTCCTGGGCGAGTCGGCTCGCTGCCGCCGCCTTGTCAACCTCTAGGGGCCCGGTGTCCCCCCCTCCCTCGGTCTGCACCCATGTCGGCAACCGAAACCCTGAAAATTCATCCTGTGAATGGGGGTCAAAACAGAACCCTCCCACATATAACTGTACCGGTCCCTGCGGTCCGGTCTCTGCTTCTATCAGCCTCAGCCTGACGTCGTTGTAAAGGGGAAACCATCCAGGTGGAATGTAGAAGGACTGCACCAGGGTTTCCGGCAGGTAATATAGGGCGACGCTCACGTGCTTGGGCCGAAGAGCCACACGAAGCGAGTTAACGAAAAACTTACAGATTTGCGAATCAACGTCATCTCCGCAAGAGACGCTGAGCCCTTGAGCCTGGTGTAAGATCTTGGCGATCTGGGAAGCCGGAGCTTCGTGCGGCGGGTCTATGCGTCTGACCGTGGAGGTAAATTCGCTTTGGTCTGTCGGCAGCTTTCCCACTTTCACAGGGATCGAGAGGCTGCTAGGACCATGCTGAGTCGAGTGATTGCTCGAGTTCACGGCCCAATAGATGATCCCGAAAAGAACGAGCAGTCCAGCAGACACGATAAGCTCTGCCAGTAATATTTTGCTCCAGGGGATTCCTGCTTTCACCGGCTTTACCGGACTTGAGGTTGTTTTCGGGCTGCTGGGATTAATCCCAGTCTTGACCGGGGCATCATCCTGCGTTGATCTCGTAGGGGCAGGGGTTCCACACCATATGCAGAAAGCACCCTCAGTTCGCTTTCCGCAGTTTGGACAGAGAGTCATCCGCATGCCTACAGCTCGGACCAGACAACAAGGTCCCGCCTGGAATTATCGCGCCTGAGTAGCCGGATTGCAAACCAAAATGCCCCGGCAATCGCGCCAGGATGCCCGCGCTGAGTGAGGCTGGCGGGGCATTCTCTCCCTTTACCGTGCCTAGATGCTGTTCACTGGGCTGCGCCAGTGCAACGCGGCGAGGGCCAACTCGCTCTTATTCGACGATTATTCGTTTTTCCCAAGTCCGTGGGTCGCGGTGCTGGTGGAGAAGCGCGATAAGCTCTACGGTTTCTCTGGTCACACCGAAGTACACCGCGTACGGAAACCTGCGAAGCAGAGCTCTTCGAATGTTGCTTTTGATTTTCGGAAACTGAGATGGGCTCTTGATGACCCGTCGGAGGACAGAATCGAGCTCGTCGAGGAATTCATCACCCAGTCCCGCCCGTCGCTCCTCGTACCATGCTGTCGCGTCGCTGACATCAAGTTCAGCCTGGGGCAGGATCGTGAGGCGTCGCATCACGGGGTGGATTGGCGCTGGCGTAGCCTGGCGCGGAGTTCTTCGCGAAAATCGTCCCAGGATCTGCCCACATGAGAACCGGCCTGGCCCCCATTGGTGCGCTGTTCGATCACTTCGAGATGCCAATCCGGTACGGCAACGGCTTCAGGCCTGGCAGCAATGCGGTCCCAAAGCGACTCAACGTAATCGAGCTTTTCCTCGACCGTTAGCGCGTCAAAGCCCGCCGGCGGATTTGCTACTTTGCTCGCCATAGGATTCAGCCTGAGTATAGCTCTTAGGGTTGCCCGATTTCCACTGTATTCATTCCGCAACGTTCAAATGCCCGTCCGGGCTAATGCCGTTTGCAAGCGATGACTCGGACCTGAACTAACGGCGGGAACATAGACATCCTTGTGCTGTCAATAGGGTCGCAGCACCGTAACCGCGGGCATGGGATAGTGCTTAACGTTGCGGGTGATGTGTTCCGCGACGTAAGGCGCGAACCATCGCCAAGCTTGACTTTTTCCGTCCCTTCCACGACCCAAACGCCTGGTCCAGCGCGGCGCGAAAGTCCGCGGGGGTGGGGCGGTGGACGTATCGCTCCTCGATCGCGGTCCGGATCAAGGCGCTGGCCGTTTTCTTCTCCAGCCTGGACCACGCTCGCAGATGACGCCGTTGCTCTGCGGTAAGGAAGATTTGAGTTCGTACCATGTTTCCCATAGTTTAAGAATATACACCGCGGGGGGCGCATACATCGAGCCTTTTGCGATGTGTGCGGTCGAGGCGGTATTGCTGGCGGTGAGATCGCGCCGGTGGGCGATGAAGTTGCGTCGCTTGCTGGGGCGCATGCATAAATGGTATTCGGCAATGAATTGTGTGTTCACGTCTGACCAAACGGTCAGATTTTTGTTTGGACCATTGGCGAAGCACCACCGGACGCTAACTTCGCCAGCGAGAATATCCCCAGCCTCCACCACCGAGCAAAAACAACACCAAGACAACAATCAATATGGTTACCACGTCTCGCCTCCGTTGTAAGAGGAAGCTGCTGGACTCATCCAAACCGCAGCCCTCTTGTTTCCCACAAGCAACATCATCATCATGGACGCAACGAAAGCGGGCGTCTGCCCGATTGTGACCAGGTGTCTGTGCATTTGTGCACACCTCCGTTTGGAGACAAACGGGTATATACTTTCAGGCGCCGGAGCGCCAAAAAGCGAATTCCGGATAAAGACGATCAAGAGGTCGCAGTACGTGGGCAAACCGAAATGAAAATCTCAGTTAACCATCTAAAACGTTACAAAGAAATTGCCTTGCTGCTGTGGAAGTACGGCCGCTCCGATCTCGTGCAGCAAATGGGCATTGACGAAGCCGTCGATCCGCAGGAGGCAAAAGCGGCCAGCGCCGGCGAGGCCGCGCCAGAACAGTTGGCGAATGATCTGGAAGCGATGGGACCCACTTATGTGAAATTGGGACAAGTGCTTTCCGGCCGGCCCGATCTGCTCCCGGACGCCTATTTGAAGGCACTGGCCCGCTTGCAAGACAAGGTCAAACCCTTTTCCTACGCTGAGGTGGAAGAAATCGTAGCGACGGAATTGGGAGTCAGAATCTCGAAGGCGTTCTCGCGCTTCGATCCTGAGCCGATCGCGGCCGCCTCCCTGGGCCAGGTTCATTCCGCCGCCCTGCGCGATGGGCGATTGGTGGTGGTCAAAGTTCAACGACCCAACATTCGCAAACAAATCGCCGACGATTTTGAAGTGCTCGAGCAAATAGCGGATTTCTTGGATGCGCACACCGAACTCGGCCGTCGTCACCGATTTCTCAAAATCCTGGAAGAGTTCCGCATCACCATTCTGCAGGAACTAAACTATGAACGGGAAGCGCAAAACCTGATCGCGCTTGGGGAAAACTTAAAAGAGTTCGAACTGATCCAGGTGCCGCAGCCGGTTCCGGATTACAGCACTCGCTCCGTGCTCACCATGGATTACGTGCAGGGCCGGAAGATAACTTCGGTCGGGCCCCTGGGCCGGCTGGAGATGAACGGCGCGCCACTGGCCGAGGAACTGTTCAAGGCGTATTTGAAGCAGGTGCTGGTGGACGGATTGTTTCATGCCGATCCGCACCCTGGAAACGTCTTTCTCACCGACGGCGGGCACATCGCGTTGCTTGATCTGGGCATGGTCGGCCACACGACGCCCGCCATGCAGGAGCACCTGCTGAAGCTGTTGATGGCGATCAGCGAGGGAAAGAGCGACGAAGCCGCTGACGTCGTGATCCGCATCAGCCAGAAGACGGAGGAATTCAACCAGACTGAATTCCGCCGCCGCATCGGTCAACTCATGGCCTCACGGCAGGATCAGGGATTGCAACAGATGAACGTGGGGAAATCCTTGTTGGAAGTAAGCAAGAACGCCGCCGACAACGGTCTCTTCGTCCCCAGTGAGCTGACGATGCTGGGCAAAACCCTGCTGCAACTGGATGAAGTCGGGAAGATTCTCGATCCCGCGTTTGATCCGAATGCGTCCATCCGCCGCAATGTGGGTGAACTGATGTCGCAACGCATGCGCAAAAATGCCACGCCAGGCAGCGTCTTCAGTTCGCTGTTGGAAATGAAGAATTTCGTCGGCGGCCTGCCATCCCGCCTCAACAAGATTATGGATGCGATCACCAACCACGAGTTGGAAGTCAAAATCAAAGCCGTGGACGCGAAATTGATCATGGAAGGATTGCAAAAGATTGCCAATCGCATCACGATGGGCCTCGTCCTGGCCGCGCTGATTATGGGAGCGTCACTCCTGATGCAGATCCAAACCAGCTTTCGCATATTTGGTTATCCCGGTATGGCCATTCTCTGCTTTCTCGCCGCGGCGGCGGGAGGGTTCTGGCTGGTGTTTAGTATCCTTGTTCAGGACCAGAAAAGCCGGAAGAAATGAACCAGCTTCGACAGGGAGTGAAAGAAGCTTCAGCCAAAACCAAAAATCAGGTGGGTGGCGCATACATGCCGCCCTTTGGCATGTATGCGATCATGGCGATTGTCGATTTTCGATTGCCGATTGGGGCTCGGGCAACCGAACGCCCGGCGAGGCGGCGACATGGCAAAACAATGTCGCCGCCAGCCGCGAAATGTGAGCGCTCTCAGTTAATTTGAGGATCGCCACGAGTCATCCGCCACTGGTTGGATTAAGCTTCTCCCAGGTTGTGATTGCACTTTCTTTGGTAGTGGCATCCTCGGGATCAATCAGCTTTCGTTCCTCGAGTGGAACGTCGGCGATCTTGTCCAGGTCTGCTCGAATAGACTTTTGCGCTTCGGATGCCGACTTTTGCCTGACCTGTTCGTTAAATTGGACATCGAGATGGATTCGGCAAACGGCGCGCGCCAGTTCATATTCCCGCCAATCCGGTTCCCGTGACCGCTGGCGAATCCGGATGGCATCATTCAACAGGTCCAGCGCGCGGCTCCAATCAGCTTTAGAAGTCGCCGGATCATTCGGATCTTTCTTCCTTCCCATCAGAGCCAAAGCATATTGGCCCCGGTTGCGATGAAAGATTTCTTGTGTGTCAGCTTCCACCAGGGCCTGGAACACGGGGAGCGAGCGTTCGTTCACATCTTCGGTTGCGGGCTTCCGGTATTTCTCTGCGTCCAGGAAGATTTTCGCCCAGGCGCCGGCGGACGCAGCCTTAATGGCATTCATCATCGCCAGGCGCGCCTCCTCGTCCTTTGAACTCGGAGGTTGATTCAGCCAGCGATCGACCGCGGCCAAGGCCTCCGAGTCGTGATCCGGAAGGTGTGAGGTGGTAACGATTTCGAACCGCGTCCAGATATAGCCATAGAGGATGCCGCACGACCAAAAATACACCAGGATAATCGTTGGAGTGGCCGGGGAAGGGTCGTAAGGATTTAGTGACTTCGCCACGAAGGTGCCAAATCGCTCGATCATCGCGGGGAATTTGGCCAGCTCGACGAGGCTCGCCCCCACGAGCAGTTTCGTAAGCCAGTCCGCAACTTCCCGAAGATTGGTGTTGTAAAAAAGAGGATTGGTGTTGTAGAGAGGGGATTGCGACGGCTGCCCGCCGGTCCTTATTGTCCCAGCATCCGCTCTCGAAGGAAATCCAAGGGAAAAACCCAAGAGCACTCCGACCATGAAAGCACCCCCTGCCATCAGAGTTCCCCCGACTGCGGTCCTCGCCACGATGCCGTGCATCCAGTGTTGGTACCGAAGGGCATCGAGCATGACGACAATGATCCCGGCAGCGACGACCAGCAGCAGATATTGAAGGGCCTGGTAGTAGGTCTCAGCATCAGGAGAGAGCACGCGCTCCACTCGGTGCTGGTGCCACCAACCCACTCCCGCGAGGGCCAGCAGAAACAGCATTCCGATGCAAGAGCCCTGCGCGGAGTACCACTGCCTGAGCTCCTCGGCCCGGATGCAAACGACGGCAAACGCACCCGCAGCGGCCACAAGCAGCCACGGCCTTACGCGGGAAAGAGTACCCAAGGTATTATCGAAATGGTGTTTTGTCATTCAGCGCCTCCAAAATCAAGAAAATCATACCCCTGAAGGACGGGCCCCGTCCACAGTGAGACGCGGGTGGCGCATACATGCCGCCCTTTGGCATGTATGCGATCATGGCGATTGCCGATTTTCGATTGGGGATTGCTGATGGACATTGGAAGGAGTTGCCACACCACTTTTTCAATCGTCAATCGGCAATCAGCAATCGTCAATCTGCTGCTCCGGAGTTCTACAGCCGCTGATTCTACGCCCGAATGAAACTGAAGGAACCAGCCCCCCGCGCACTGATGAAGTGTCGGGAACGATGCGTCTCAGTACAGGAAATGGCGGGACACGACGATTGCACAGAAGGTGGCGAAGCCGAGGAGAATGATGCCGAAGGCGGCGTTGACGAGGCGGAAGAAGGTCGGGCCGATGCGGTGGGGTATGAAGCGAACGATGAAGATCAGCGTGGTGAACCAGGTCATGAGCCCGGCGGCGACCATCAGGATTCCCCACCGGGGGGCGTTGGAGCCCAAGATGGAATGGGCGAAGGGGAGCCAGTTGGCGGTGACGCCGACCCAGTAAACCATGGTTGCGGGGTTGAAGATGGTCAGGGCGGCGCCAGCGGCGACATCGCTGGCCAGATGCTTGGGGAGGGCGCCTTTGTCCCAGCGTTTGCGAGCTCTGGTGTAGGCTCGCAGGGGTTCCTTGACGGTGCGGACAAGGAAGTAGAGCCCTAGCGGCAACAGGACCATTACGCCGATGGCCGCGAGGATGGTCCGGAGAGTCGGGTTGGACAGGTCGGAGAGGAGATAGTGACCGCCGAGGAGGACCAGGGAGAAGAGGATCAGGTCGCCGGAGACCGAGCCGACTGCGCAGGCAAGGGTGCGGCGCCAACCGCCCATCATGCCGCGGCGGATGGCCAGCATGTTGACCGGGCCCATCGGCGCGGCCGCCACCAATCCCATGAGATATGCGGCCGAAAGTACGTGGACGTCGGAGACGAACATCATGTGATTGCAGACCGCCAAAATAGGCCGGAATTTCCGTTCAGGCCTTCCGGCAGTCAAGAGTATACGTCAAATCGCCGAAATGAGAGCCATGAATAGCAATGAGAGTGGGGCAATCCGGGCGGGGAGTATTTGTCAGATTTCATCCGAGTCGGTCAGACGCTGGCCTCCTTATGGCGGGTGGCGCATACGAGCCGCCGTTTGGCATGTATGCGATCATGGCACTCCGCAGTGCCGTTCCCGGTGCACCAGCGCGTTCCAGCCCAATTGCCAAGAAGTCGCACACATCACAAAGGAGGCGTGAAAGAATCCTGAAAGAGCCTTCTCACCACAGAGATACAGAGGCGCCGAGAACCAAAAAGAAAGGACCTTTTCTCTATGTCTCTGTGCCTCGGTGGTGACAGTAATTGGCTGTTTCGCAACTTCAAAACGATGTTTGCGCCACCCGCGTTCTTTAAAGGCTGGAAGCTGACCCGCCGAGGCGGGATAACTGAGCGCTGAAGCAGGGCAAACGACGACTGGCAACTGACGACTGACGACTGAGCACCTGTATTGAGCTGGCGTTGTGGAGTAAGATGGTATTGGGCAGAAGCTAAGGCTGGGGTGGCTGGGGAGTGCAATCATGGCGACTCTGCAAGAAGTCTTACAGAAAGCCGTCCGAGAGGGTGAGCTTTACGAGAAGCTCGAGGGCGGTTTCGTGCGCTGTTACGCCTGCGGGCATTGCTGCCGAATACCGGATGGGCAACCGGGAGTTTGCAAGGTCCGGTACAACGAGGGCGGTAAGCTCTTTGTGCCCTGGGGCTACGTCTCGAGCGCGCAGTGCGATCCCATCGAAAAGAAGCCCTTTTATCACGCCTACCCTGGCGCGCTGGCCTACAGCTTTGGGATGCTGGGTTGCGACCTGCACTGTAGCTATTGCCAGAACTGGGTTACCTCACA
>Ga0208191_1000384_pt1 | contig 33162 bp, 27 predicted proteins | sample June2015DPH_13_5_FD_184709 | JGI IMG/M metagenome (GOLD analysis project Ga0208191, IMG submission 184709) | Peatland microbial communities from SPRUCE experiment site at the Marcell Experimental Forest, Minnesota, USA - June2015DPH_13_40... | ecosystem: Environmental > Terrestrial > Soil >... | reverse complement strand
CCGGCGCAGAGAAGAAAATCAAAAGCAGATAACCGGCAGACAAAAAACAACCAAACAACAAAAAATGACCGCCTCCCTTGTAGCGTAATTAAACCGCTTCTGAGGTCATTGATTCAAAAACGCGCCGTTTTGTTCGTTCATTGCGCAATCCCCATGTAACCGTTCCACTCCCAAACACACATAGCGCACGAACAACCTCATGGCGCTTGAGTGTTTTGTTAATGGCGAAGAAGCGATTGATTAAATCTTCAAAGCCAATATTTGGTGTCAAGCCTATTGCCACAACCGCCGAATAAAGCGGATTCAAAACACTGTGAGGGCAACCATCAACGCGTCTGTTTTCCACGATTCGATCGCTTTGAGTAACGGGTCGATGTAGCCGATGGCACGTAACAAGTTTTCCCATCGCATCATCCAAACTCTTGAAGTCGAGCGAGGATTTGACCTCGGCAACTGCGTATGTGCCTTCAATTGGGAAATGAAACTTCCTCGAAGCTTCTGTAGCGCCTGCATGAACAACCGGGAACCATTGCTCGTTGAAAATAATGACATCACATTCACCGGCTGTCTTGCCGTAACGGTCGTCTAGAACACCGGTTCGCACGGAATACCGCTTGGGAAGCAAGTTGGAAAGCTCCTCACGAAAAATGTCTTCGATTCCAAGACCGGAATCATAATTGTCAACCCGCGTCTCTTTTTCCACTTTGGCGCGCGACACAATCCGTTCTTCAATCTCGTGACAACGCTTGAAGAATAATTTGGACAACCTCTCTTTCGCGTCTTCGCGAGGTTTCCATTGATTGGTATCCGGCATTTTTTTGCCCCAATTCATTATTCAAATTTTGCAGAATCTTCTACTTCGGCCACTCGCTGATGCGGTGCCACCAATGTTCGAGCCGCCTCAAATATCTCTTTGGATTTGGCATCCGGTCGGCCAGCAATTGACTGCCAAGTGATTTGTCCGGCCACAAATGCAGGTGATCCTCAATGCCGAGTTCCCTGGCAATTTCGGAAACGGTGTGCAACGCATCCACCGCATAATTCTGCCAACTTTCACGCGTGGTGAAAACTTCTGTCCGTAAGCGAATACCCATGTCCGCCGCCTGCGCCTCGATGCGCGACACGTTTTCAGCTCGGATGTTGATGGGTTCGTGGAAAATGGTGATGGGTTCCAGTTCAGCCACGGCTTTCAGCGTTGCGCGTAAATCGGTTTCCTCACATTCGGGATACGTCGGTGCCATGGCCACAAAGACATGCAGGCCGGCTTCCTTTGCGGCGCGCAACGTGGCCAGTCGCTGCGACGGCGCAGGCGCTTTCGGCTCATAAACCTTGGCCAAATCGTTGCGAAGCGTCGGCAGACTCATGCCAAAGACCAGCCGTTTGCCGAAACTGCGGAACAAATCGAAGTCCGCCCGCGCCAGAGGACTGCGCGTGAGGACGCGGACGTTGAGGGTGGATTGGTCGCGGATGAGTTCGAGTGAACGATGCACGAGAAAACGTGCGTGCTCGGCCAGTTCCCGCTGCCGCGCCGGGTCGGGATGGCGGATGACCTGGTAAGGATCGGTCGTGCTACAATAAATCACCGCGCGATTGCCATCGGGCTTGAGTTGCTTGCGGGGCGTGTTCTCGGCGGCGCGCAGTGAAGCAAGGAACTTCTGTTCATCCCACGGACGGAGCAAAAGGTAATCGCCCCACTCGGCGTCCGGATCCTTGACGCCGTATTCCGCCAGCTTCGGCCCTTGCTTGATCGTGGCCGCACTGGGCACGTAACAAAACCGGCAGGCGTGCGAGCACCCGACCGCGACGTTGAACGCCCAATTCGACAGGCTTTTGTAAATGAAATTGTTTTCGGCAATCACCGCCGGGGACTGCCACATGTCAACAAGTTCGAAACTTGTTTCTGGAGAAACAAATTTCGGCGTTGCTTCGATGGTTATTAGCTCAGTCATGTTAACACCAAAGAAATTGGCACAAACGCAAACAAAAATCCTCTTTATTGTTCTCTGCCGGCCCTCAACGTTTCAAAAAAGAGTTGATTACACGGAAGAACAATATCATTTGCTCCGATGGCCTCACTGCGTTTCGGACTTCCCTTCGGTCCAAGGATGATGATTTCTCCGGCGCGTGAGAGTTCTTTAATGGTTTCTGCGATTAGGGATTCATTGGCGATTGTCTGATTGCAGTATTTCGTGGCGAAATTGCGAAATGAAATGCCTTCTGTGTGACTGTCGCGAATGACACGGGCGAAGTCGGTTTTCAATAGTTCCATTGCCGCGTTCTTGGTGAAACCATCAAATGCGAAACCATCCAAGTAACCTTCTTGTTTTGCATCCGGTTTGTACGACAACATGTTCAGCCCAAGGTGGCCAAAGTGTCGGTGTCCGTTCGCATTACGCCAGTACACATCGAGCATCGCTGAACGCGCGCGAATGTGTGGAGCCAAATGCAAAAGCCAATAACCACGGTGATTATCAATGGGAGCGATATAGAAAGGTGAAAAGAATTGTGCTCCGGCAGCTTTTCTAAACGCCGGACCAATCATTGCTTCGATTACATATCGCCAGTCTGAGCCGGATTTTTCCTTCACACGAATGAGTTGCTCAACTGATAACTCTGAATCAAGGCCTAAGCTTTTGAGCATTTGCCGAAACTGATCTGTATTGCTCACAAAATCGATTAACCAATTGACGGCGAAGTTGATGATAAATTCGGCCTTGTTATTAAGTTCGGTTGAAATCGAATTCAGCATCCGCGGATGCACATCTGTGTAACCGCATTGGTCTAAGAAAAAAATCGCTCGTGAACCGCCCCGTATAAAACGGGCCTTTGTTTCGGCGACAATCTGCGTTTGGCATTGGTGAAAGCTGCCGTGCTTCAAAAAAATCGTTTTCCCAATCTGATTTTTGTAAATCGAATGCTGCAACTGCGCCTGAAGGCATTCAAATGCCTCTCGTTTTTCCTCGACAAAATAATAATGGCAATCAATTAAAAGCGGCTTGTGGCGGTTAGCATTTATCTTTGAATCTGCGGCCGCAACGGCTTCGAGGAATACAAAAGGAGAACCAAACTTGCCATCACGATATGCCCCACCTCCCGCGAAGCCGTCAACCATTGTAATTCTGAATGCATCGCGACCGTAGCTGTCAGAGCACAAAATACAGATATAATCCGTAACGTAATTGCGAAGGACATTGAGCTTGGCTTCGCTGTGACGTTCCAATTCTGGAAGTTTGCCGGAATTCCAATCTGTCCACTCGAATGCGTTCATAAACCCGCCACCGATATAACAGGAAGGATCAAGAAAAATTCATTTTGTATGCGCACAATTTTCTTATCTTGTGCGCGACATCTACCTTTATGCCGCTCCGATGGAGCTTGGGCATTTTTGCTCCCACATTCTTCAAAGATGCCACGCCTGCGACGTTTATTTGTTTTGCCGGCGCTTGCAGGCGTGCTTGGTCAGGCGAATCGGCTTCGCCCTTTTATTTCTTCAAAAACGCGCTGAACAAATCTATCGGCAGCGGCAGGAACGTGGTCGTGTTGTGTTCGCTGGCCATCTCGCGCATGGTCTGGAGATAGCGCAATTGCAGTGCAATCGGCTCCTTACTGATCAAGGAGGCGGCCTGCACCATTTTCTCGGCGGCTTGGAATTCGCCTTCGGCGTTCACAATCTTCGCGCGGCGTTCGCGTTCGGCCTCGGCCTGTTTGGCCATTGCACGCTTCATGCTGTCGGGCAACGCCACGTCCTTCACCTCCACCGCCGTGACTTTGATGCCCCACGGTTCGGTCTGGCGATCAATGATTTCCTGCAACTTCTGGTTGATGATGTCGCGTTGCGAAAGCAGGTCGTCCAACGGCGACTGCCCCAGCACGCTGCGCAACGTCGTCTGCGAGATAAGCGAAGTCGCTTTCCAGAAATTCTCCACCTTCACCACGGCGTCCATTGGATTGACGACGCGGAAATAAACCACGGCGTCCACCGTGGCCGGCACGTTGTCCTTGGTCATGATTTCCTGCTTGGAAACGTCAATGGTCACAACGCGCAGATCCATTCGCACCATCTTGTCTACGACGGGAATGAGGAAAATCAGTCCCGGCCCCTTGGCGCCGACCAGTTTGCCGAGCCGGAAAATGACGCCGCGCTCATATTCGCGCAAAATGCGCAGCGCCTGCGGCAATATGATAATTGCCAGGATGACAAGGATGACCACGACTGGGCCGAGCGCGCCAAATAATTTAATCAGTCCACCGATGAGTTGTTCCATAATTTTTCTCCGTTAGTTTTTTGGTTTCACTTTCAACGTCAATCCTTCGATGCCGGTGACTTCGACAGGCTGTCCGGCTTCGACCGGCGTTTCGCTCACGGCATTCCAAGTTTCGCCCTCGATAAACACCCTGCCGCCCTGCGAGTCAATGCGGGAAAGCGCGTTGACCGTCTGGCCGAGCATCGTTTCCCTGCCGGCGCGAACGGGCATGAACTGCGCGCGAATGCCCTTGCCGACCACAAACACAAAAAACGCCGCCGTGACAACCGTCGCCGGAATGATCCAGGACAGCGGCAATCCAAAACCCGGCGCGGCGTGACTGAACAGCATCATCGCGCCGAGGAAAAAGGCCACAATGCCGCCGGCCGTCAATATGCCGTGGGTCGGTGAAAAAACGTCCACGATGAACAACCCGATCGCCAGCCCGATCAAGACCAACCCGGTGACGTTGACCGGCAGGATGGACGACATGTAAAGCACCAGGATCAGCGCAATCGCCCCCACAATGCCCGGCAGGATCGCCCCGGGACTGCTTAGCTCGCCGATAATCCCGTAAATCACCAGCAACATCAGGATGAACATGACTTCCGGCCGCAGGAACAGTTGGGAAAATCGCTCCCAAGGGTTCATGGGGATTTCAACGACCGGGGCATTCGCGGTGTGGAGCGATTTGTCGCCGATTTCGCGTCCGTCGAGTTGTTTGAGCAAATCCGGCATGTCATCCGCGATGAGATCAATGACGCCGATATCCAGCGCTTTCTCCGCAGTCGTCGCCTTGCTTTCAGTGACGGCGGATTTGGCCCATTCGACGTTGCGGTGCCGTTTGTCCGCGATGGTTTCGATGAAGCTGGAGGCGTAGTTCTCGATTTTTTGCTTCATCACGTCATCGGTCTTTTCCACGCTGCCAGTGGTGCCGATCTCGACCGGATGGGCCGCGCCGATGCTGGTGTTGGGCGCCATCGCGGCCACATCGGCGGCCAGAGTGATGAAAACACCCGCGCTCCCCGCGCTCGCGCCGGACGGCGCGACATAGACCACGGTCGGCACTTTGGAGGCGTAAAACGTCTGGACGATTAGTTTGGTGGATTCGAGCAGGCCGCCGGGGGTGTCGAGTTGAATGATGAGGCACTCGTCGTTCTGCACCGCGGCTTCATTGATGGCGCGGGCGATATAGCTCTCCGTGGCCGGACCGATGGCGCCGTCAATTTTGATCAGCCCCACCTGTGCGGCTGGAATTGTTGCCGCGCCCAGAAGCAGTCCTGCCATTGCGATGAATTGCCAACGCTTCATAACTTTCCCAGTCAAATTCCACATTAACAAAAAACACGGCCACAGCAAACAATTTCGCCTGCTACACTTAACGCCCAAAACCTTCCGCCATCGCCACGGCTTTGAGCATGGCTTTGGATTTGTTGACGGTCTCCTGAAATTCGCCCTCGGGCGTCGAATCGCTGACCCAGCCACCGCCGGCCTGCACGTAAGCCTTGCCGTCCTTGAGCAACGCGGTGCGGATGGTGATGCAGGTGTCGAGATTGCCATTGAACGAAAAATAACCGACGCAGCCGGCGTAGGGGCCGCGCGCGGTCTGTTCAAGCTCGGAAATAATCTGCATCGCGCGGATTTTCGGGGCGCCGCTGACCGTGCCCGCCGGAAACGTCGCGCGCATCAAATCGTAAAGCGTTTTATCGGCGGACAATTTCCCTTCCACTTCCGACACGATGTGCATGACGTGGCTGTAACGCTCGATGATCATCAGGTCCTTCACCCGCACGCTGCCGAAATCGCACACGCGCCCGATGTCGTTGCGCGCCAGATCCACGAGCATCACGTGCTCGGCACGTTCCTTCGGATCAGCCAGCAATTCCTTTTCCAGCGCGGCGTCTTCCTCCGGTGTTTTGCCGCGCTGCCGTGTGCCGGCGATGGGGCGGATTTCCACCCGGCCATCCTCGCAACGCACGTGAATTTCCGGTGAAGCGCCCACGAGCGAAAAGCCGTCCAATTCCAGCAAAAACATGTAGGGCGACGGATTCACCGAGCGCACGGCGCGATAAACATCAATCGGCGACGCCTTCACCGGCGTGGAAAACCGTTGTGAACCAACGACCTGGATGATGTCGCCGGCGGTGATGTATTCCTTGGCCTTGAGCACGTTCGCAAAAAACTTTTCCCGGGTGATGTTCGACTCAAATGGCACCGGGGGCACTTCGCCCGGCAGGCTGACCGGATGATGTTCGCTCGGCTGTTCGAGCAACGAAACCAGCCGCTCAATTTCGCCGACGGCATCTTCGTAAACCTCGGCCGGCCCCGCTGCGCCATCGAGAAAGGCGTTGACCAGGACGGTGATGGTCTGCGCCACGCGGTCGAAAATCAGCAACTGGTCGGCGATGAGAAAAACCATGGTGGGCGTTTGTAATTCGTCCCTGGGCGGGCGCGGCACGACCGGTTCAACGTCGTGAATAAATTCGTAGCCGATGAAACCGATGGCGCCGCCGGTGAAACGCGGCAAACCCGGCAGCAGGACCGCGCGATATTTTTTCATCACGTGCTCGACGACTTCGAGGCCATCGCGGACGTGGAGCGCGGCTATCCCAGCCGCAGCACTGCCGCCGGCTGTGGGACTCTGGAGTTCGTGAGGCTGTTGCGATTGCGTGCCTGCTGCGGCTGAGACAGCCGCGCTCCGAACTTCGAATTTCTCCATGACCTTCCCATTTTCAATAACTTCCACGCGATTGCCGGTTTGCTTGATGACCGCGCGCGGATTGCAACCGACGAACGAATAGCGTCCGAGATGCTCGCCGCCTTCGACGGATTCAAAAAGGAACGATTCGCCCTGGCCGCGGATTTTTCGGTAGGCCGAAAGCGGTGTTTCAATGTCGGCCAGCAGTCGGCGCGTGACGGGAATCATGTTGCCCTGCGCGGCCAGTTTCAAAAATTCATCCAGTGTCGGTGAATGCATTGGCTAAATGATTTTGTCAGGCGAGCGACTTTCGACGCGAACCCAGGTGTCAACCGTCAAACTTTTGCCATTCGTTGCTGAATTTTGCCGCGCTTCCAATTTTTTTGCCGCGCGCCGAATGCGCCAGATCGCCAGCAGCGTATAGAACGCCACGGCGACCGCGTAGGCCACCATGCCCATGCCGATGGCAAACGGTACCCGGCGCACGTCGCTGAAATAAATCAGCGTCGTTCCAACGCCGGCGGTCAATAGCGTGTTGCCGGCCAGACACAACAGGTAAATCGTAATGCGTGTTTCCCGCACGCGCTCGACATGCCACTGGCGGTAAATTTCCTCACCCAGCGAATGCATGAGCCACGCGGACTGAAAATTACGCGCGGCCACCAGCACGCTTGCGGTGGCGACGACGATGGCCGACAGCGGCCACGCCGCCAGCGCCCCGCACAGCACAACGTTGAGCGCCAAACCCCATTTCCAGCCGAGTTTTTTCGCGAGGGGATTGCCTTCAAGCACGAGGTTCGGCGTTGCGATCCACGTGCTGAGAAAATCCATTCCCCGCGCAAAAATCAGCAGCAACAGGTAAAGGCAGTAATCGCGGCTGGCAAATGTCACCGTGTCATCCATCACTTTTTCTTTCCGTAAATCTGTTCCGGCGTTTCGAGTTGCGACTCGGTGATTTTGAACGATTGGCCGTCCTTTTCCACCGAGCGGAAAAAGCACGACTGGTAGCCTTCGTGACAGGCCGCGCCGATCTGGTCCACCTGGATCAACAGCGTGTCGCCATCGCAATCGAACGCGATGTCCTTGACCGTTTGCGTGTGGCCGCTTTCCTCGCCTTTCATCCAGAATTTCTGGCGCGACCGGCTCCAGAAATGCGTCTTGCCGGTCTCAATGGTTTTTTCAAGCGAGGCGCGGTTCATCCACGCCATCATTACGACGCGACCAGTTTTTTGTTCCTGAATAATGGCCGGAAGCAGGCCGGTCGAATCAAATTTCAGTTTGTCGTAAAAGCTCATGGTTTGTGCAAATTGTGCTTGGCAAGGTAGCAGAAATTTCGCGGCAAACCATGAAAAAATTTTATGGCCCAGGATTTGATGCGTTGGTGGGAACGACCGGCGCATTTGTGAAAACGCCGGCGGCATGGGTGTTTGTCGCGGTGTTTTCGCGTTCGGCGAGATTGTGTTCGAGCCGGTGCTTGAGGTCGGCGAATGCCGCATTGGTCACGCCATTCAGATGCGCGCGGGCTTCGGCGAAACGACCGGCGGCTATTTTGATTCGCGCCAGATGGAGGTAAACGCCTTCGCGCTCGTTGTCGTCGTGGGCGATTTGGAGCGCATTCGTCCAGGCCCCGAGCGCGTCATTGGTGCGGAGCGGGCGGATGCCGTAATAAGTCTGCGCGTAATCGGTCGCCAGCGGGAAATTATCCGGCGCAAGCTGGACGGCCTTGCGATACAGCGCAAGCGCCTTGTCGAAAACCCGCTCCTCGCTGATGCCGTAAAACGCCTCCGCGTCCTTGCGGAAAAGATAAACCATTGCCGCGAGATTTTGGTAATACACCGGCTCCGCTGGATTCAAGTCGATGGCTTTGGTGTAATCCACGAAGGCGTTGGTGACCGGGCCATGTTCGCCGTAATAGTTGGCGAGCTGGTTCCACGCCGCCGGATTTTTCGGGTCGAGCTGCGCGGCTTTCCCGTATTGCGCCACCGCTGCGTCCTCTTCCCCGATGTCGTTCAAGAAGCTGCCATAGGCCAGATGCCCGCGCGCGAAATCCGGATAACGCCGCAGAAAATCCTCGTAGTCTTTGCGCACCGGCTCAAGGCGCGCACGGATGCGCCGGTTCAATGCCTCCTTCGATTCGCCCGCGCCCTGTGCGGCAAAGGCGTTGTTGCCTTGAATCCATTTATCCACCTCGGTCACCGCCGCGTCGTCCTCGGCCATCAACTGCGCCAGTTCCTTCTCCGCCGGGTCGTTGGTATTCACAATTGTGACCGAGACGCCGGCGTTCTGCTGAATCAAATTACTGACGGCCAGCGGTTGATTCGTGGTGATCAACGCGCCAACCAGACCGATGAGAAGTTCGTTCACGCGAACAATGTATCAGTTTGGAAGAATGAGTCGAGGTGCAAGCAAGTGGCGCCTGGCTTGAACTATAGCGTCGTCTGTCTCAGGCGGAAATGCGCCGAGGACAGCGCACGCTACAGTTCATTTCGCAAGCTGTTTGCGAAAATGGCCGGCAATTCCTTCCGCTGCGCTCAGACATGCTTCACGGGCCTTCGTGTAATGCTTCCACTGCTTCCGTTCTTCGATATCAGCGCGGCGGCAACTAAAATTAAATCCCACCCTTGCGCGCCAATGAATCTTTCACCAGCGCGCTGCGAAAATCCGGTTCTCCATCTTACGTCAGACGAATGCGATGACGTTCACGCCACTTGCCGCATCATGTTTTCACTGCCGTAAGGATTCTGTGTGCGAAGAACGCATTCGGGGTCGTCGCGCCATTCGCCGTCCACGAGGAAACGGTAGTGGTGCGTGCCCGGTTCCAATTCCACCGTTGTCCGCCACAGGCCGTCCGCGCTTTTTTGCAAATTGATGGGACGCTCCTGCCAATGCGTAAAATCACCCACCAACTGCACGCTCACCGCGCCGGGTGCGGAGAACGCGAAGACTTGTTTTTGACCACGGCCGCCGTTCCTTGAGTTCGTTTTCTTTGCCATAACTTTTTTCCTTTCCAAGGGCCGCAAACTCCAAGCCCTGATCCAATCTTAGTCCGAAGCCGCGACAACGCAAACGGCAAACAAATTTTATTCGTTGATGACCGCTGTTTTCAGCGTCATTTTAAACAATCGTTCTTCATGCGTTGCGATGGCGTTTATACAACGTTTCCTTTGCCTCTCTGACAGGGCGGCACGAAATCAGTTCAATCAAGTGAACAACTCCCCCCAAAAAATTTGGTGGACGTGCCCCATTCCAAGTCATCGCGGCAGTCAATGCCCCTGATGTTGCCTACGCTGTCTGACGTGTCTCTTTGAAGAAAGCAGCCTTTCGTTTTGCGTTCATCGTCGAGCGTTGAAAATTGGAACTCTGTCCATTCTGTCTCCAATAATTTTTCAAACCTCCTTCACCACACCCCAATAAACATCGAGCCGTTTGCCGAGATAAAGTTTCACGGCCTTGACAAGCACGCCGGCTTCGAGTTGCTGGCCGCGCGCGACGAGTTCCTTGAGCGCCATGCCGGGCCGGATTCGGAACGAGCCTTGGGCGATGATCGGCCCTTCGTCCAGCCGCATCGAAACGAAGTGCGCGGTGACGCCGGCAATCTTCACGCCGTTTTCATACGCCTGACGATACGCCTGCGGGCCGGGGAAACTCGGCAGCAACGACGGATGAATGTTGATGATCTTGTTTTTGTAACGCCACACGAAGTTCGGCGAGAGAATTTTCATGAAGCGCGCGAGCACGATAAAATCAATCTGGTATTCTTCGAGCAGTCGCAACGCCCGGTTCTCGGCCTGTGCGCGGTCGTTCCACGGAATGTGCGCAAACGGCAATTTGTTTTTTCGCGCGAGCGGCGCGAGGTCCGGGCGGTTGGAAATCACGAGCACGGGATCGGCTTTGAATTGGCGACGGTGGTGCGCGGCCAGGAGCGCGTCGAAACAATGCGTTTCCTTCGTCACCAGGATGGCAAAACGCTGGCGGCGGTTGGGTTCGGTGAAGCGCACCTTGATTTCCATGCCGAGCCGGCGGGCGATGGCGTCCAGCCCGGCGCGCAGGCTCGCGGCGTTGCAATCCGCCGGACGCCACGAGGCCTGGAGGGTCATGCTGAACTGGCCGCGGGTGACTTGTTCCTCCAGCGCCTCGATATTGGCGTGTTGCTCGAACAGAAAGGCGGTGACGCGCGCAATGACGCCGGTTTTGTCCCGGCCAATAACAGTGAGGGTGGCGAACTGTCTCATATTGGAGCAGGAAATAGCGAATTTTCGCCCCAAGTGCACGAATTAAGGTGGCATATTGTTCGCTTGAATTGTTCGCGTCAAACCGCAACTTTCCCGGCTTTTCGCTGTTAAACGAAGGGAACCTGAACTGAAGGAAGCACATGGGTTTTAGCCCGGTAAAACATCTGGTCGCATCGGTCGCCGACACGACGCCCGTCCAGTTTGACGACTGGCGCAAGGCGTGGCGCACCGCCGCGAACAACGGCTCGGCGGAGCCGCTGCTGGGGTTCATCGCCCGCGAGCGCGGCCTGGCCGAGGACGCTTTTCTCCAAAAGCTGGGGCAAACGCTTGGCTGGCCATTTTTGGATTTGCCCAAGCACACAACTCCGCCGGAGGCGCGGAACAAAATTTCCACGAAGATCGCGTTTCAGTATTCCGTGCTGCCCACGGACGTGAACGACGGCACGCTCCAGGTGGTCGTCAGCGATCCGTTCGATGCCGCGATGATGAATGCCGTGCGGTTCGATGCGCGGATGCCGGTGCAGTTCGCGCTCGCGCCAAAGGCTGAAATCGAAAAGGCGCTGAAGAAATACTATGGCGTCGGCGCCGAAACGCTCGATGAAATGGGCGTTGACGAACCGATGGAGCTGGAAATCGCCAACGACAAGGAAATCACCGAGGACGATCAGGAGGCCAGCGTCATCAAATTCGTCAACCAGGTCATCTGGGAGGCGTTCAAGGACCGCGCGACGGACATACACTTTGAGCCGGCGGAGGATGAACTGCGCATTCGCTACCGCATTGACGGCATTTTGCATCAGACGCCGATGCCGCCGCAGTTGAAACGCTATCAGGCCGCGCTCATTTCGCGCATCAAAGTGATGAGCGGCATGAACATTTCCGAAAAACGCCTGCCGCAGGACGGCCGCATCAACGTCCGCATCAAGGGCGAGGAGATTGACATCCGCGTTTCGACGGTACCGACGGTTTACGGCGAAAGCGTTTCACTGCGTTTGCTGACGCGCGGGAAAATATTCCTGAGTCTCGACAAACTGGGTTTTGCGCCGAACGACGAGGCGATGATCCGCGAAATCATCATCAAACCGCACGGCATTTTCCTCGTCACCGGCCCGACCGGTTCGGGCAAATCCACGTCGCTGTACGCCTTTTTAAGCGCGATCAATTCGGTTCACAAACGGATCATCACCATCGAGGAACCGGTCGAATACGAGCTCAAGGGCATCAACCAGATCGCCGTGCGTCCGGAAATCGGCCTGACGTTTGCGATGGGCTTGCGCCATATTTTGCGCCAGGACCCGAACGTGGTGATGGTGGGTGAAATCCGCGACCAGGAAACAGCCGACATCGCCATCCGTGCCTCGCTGACGGGGCATCTGGTGTTCAGCACGCTGCACACCAACGACGCGCCCAGCGCGTTCACCCGGTTGACGGACATGGGCATCGAGCCGTTCCTCATCGCCTCGTCGGTCGAGGCCGTCATGGCGCAACGCCTCATCCGCACCATTTGTCCGCATTGCAAGGCGGAGCAGAAGGTGGATGCGGTCTATCTGAAAAAAATCGGATTTCCCGAGGACGAAATTGGTACGGCGAAATTCTGGCGCGGCGTTGGTTGTGAAGCCTGCCGCCAGCTCGGCTACCAGGGCCGCAAGGGCATTTACGAGCTGCTCATCGTCAGCGAAGCCATCCGTCCGCTCATTATGAACCGCGCGAATGCCACGGAAATTGCCCAGCGCGCGATGGCGGCGGGCATGCGCACGCTCCGCACCGACGGCTGGACCAAGGTCAAAAACGGTGAGACGACCATCGAGGAGGTTTTGCGCGTCACCCAAATCGAGGAGCACCTGGACACGCTCGGTGGCGACACCAAAACCGAAATGCGGGTCAAGGAGTGACATTGCCCACACCACCGTAAAAATTTACCAACATGGCCCACTGGCATTCCTGCAACATCCTGCAAATCGCGTCCGACGCGAATCGCCTCTGGCAATTCGACGCCAAGGGCGGCAGTTTCGCATTGAACCGCGAGCATCGCGCCGCGCTGGACGAACCGCTGCCGCCCAGGCTGATCGCAAAATCATGGAGCTCATTATGGCAGCCGCGGTTGAATGTCGCCTGGCTGCCGCCGGAAAACGTCTTTCTGCGCGTCATCGAATTGCCCAGGAGCAATTTCGAGGAAACCTTCGCGATGGTGGAGTTGCAACTGGAGAAACTCTCCCCGATGCCGGTGGCGCAAATCGTCTGGACGATTCAGATCTTGTCGCGCTACAGCGACCCGCCGCGTCAAAACGAAGCGAAGACGGGGGCGAAGGCGGAGACCGCGACTTCCGCTGAGACGAAGGCGGAAGATTTGCAAACCGTGGTCGTGGTCATCGCCGAGCGCAGTGTGGTTGAGGAATTTCTCGGCAAGCTCGAAGGCCGGGGCTATTTCGCCGACCGGCTGGAAGTGCCGATGCTCGACCAGTTGGAGGCCACGCCCGCGACGGAAGACGGCTTGTCGCGCCAGAGTGAAGCGGCGGCGGACGTCTGGATGTATCCGTTGGTGCTTGCCGGACAGAATGCCTTGCTCGTGGCGTGGTGGGGCAGCGGCGCGTTGCGTAGTTTGAGTTATGTCGTGTTGCCGCCTGCCGGCGACCGCGCGAATAATTTGAAGGCCCAGCTTGCGCAATTGGCCTGGGCCGGCGAACTGGAAGGCTGGCTGACCGCGCCACCCAACCGGTGGCATCTGGTCGCGGATTCCGCCAATGCTGCAGAATGGGAAAACGCGTTGCGCGAAGGTTTGAGCGAACCAGTGCAGGTCACGCCGCCCTTGCCGCCGGCGGAACTGGCCGCACACACGGCACGGCGCGCGGCGGCGTCAGGTTCGCGCGCGACGTTGTTACCGGCGGAATTTCCCGCGCGCTACCATCAACAATTTGTTGACCGTTTGTGGCTGCGCGGGCTCGGGGCCACGGGCGTGCTGTATGCCGTGGGTGTGGTGATTTATTTTTGTGCCGTGGGCGTGTTGAGCTACCGCACCCAGGGCGTTGAGCGGCAGGTGGCGGCATGGAGCGGCAGTTACACGAATGCGTTGCAACTCAAGGCGCAATACGACGTGCTCAAGGAGCGGCAGGAGTTGAAATACGCGGCGCTGGATTGCTGGAAAATTGTCGCGGAACAAGTGCCACCCAACATTACATTGCAGCGATTCAGCTTTGCGGACGGCAAGAAACTTTCCTTGAGCGGCACGGCGGCAGCCGATCAAGTCAACACGCTTTTTGATTTCAACACCGCCATGCAAAAAGTCACGGCCAACGGACGCCCCATGTTCAATTCCCAAGGCGGCGAACCGGTCAATCCCCACCCGGCTGGAAACGGTGTGACCTGGAGTTTCAGTTTGCAACTGCAAAACACGGAGAGGGCGCCATGAAAAAATACTTCGCGCATCTGCGTCCGCTGGAGCGCCGCCTGGCCGTCGGGGTGGTGGTGATTTTGATCCTGGTGCTGAATTTCGTGTTCATCCGGCCGCACTTTTCCGACTGGAGCCAATTAAAAACCCGGCTGAAAAATGCCCGTGACACATTGGCGAGCTACCAGGCGACCGTCGCCCAGGCGACCAATTACCAGGCGCAGGTGAAAAGCCTGGAAGGCCAGGGGGAATTTGTCGCGCTCGAAGACCAGGCCATCAATTTCATGCGCACGATTCAGGCGCAAGCCGAAGCCAGCGGAGTTGGCCGGGCCAATTACTCGCGCTCGATAATGCACACGAACGACGCATTTTTTATCGAACAAGTGCAGAACATCAATGTGGTCGCCACCGACCAGCAGCTCGTGGATTTCCTTTACAAGCTCGGCTCTGGCGCCTCGATGATCCGCGTGCGTGATCTGGAACTCCAGCCGGATGGCCCGCGCCTGCACCTCAACGCAAACATCCGGCTCGTTGCCAGCTATCAAAAAAATCCAGTTGCGCCAGCGCGCGCCGCCGCCCCGGCGGATTCCAAGCCTTTAACCAAAACCGCAAAATGAAAACAACCACGCTCATCCTGATTTTGTTTCTAACCGCCCTTGCATCCCGGGCGCAGCCGACGCCCAATCCACGTCGCCTGCCGCAGCGTGTCAACCTTGCGACCAATGCCCCCGCTGTCCCGGCCATGCCTCCAGTTCCCGGCATGCCGCCCGCCGCTGGCCCCGCCGCGCCAGCGGCCCCCAGCGCTGCTCCGGCCGCCGCGCCAGCGGCCCCCAAGCCGTCCGAGGAAATGATTCCCGCGGGCAACATCAATTTTCAGGGGGTGGACGTGAGCCAGGTGCTCGATGTTTATGCGCAACTGGTTGGGCGCACGATGTTGCGCGCCGGGCTGCCGGCGGCGCAGATTATTTTGCGCACGGAAACGCCATTGACCAAAACCGAAGCGATCCAGGCGTTGCAGGCGGTGCTCTCGCTCAACGGCATCGCCCTGGTGAATGTGGGCGACAAATTTGTAAAAGTGCTGCCGATTGACCAGGCGAATTCGGCCGGCGCGAAGATTGACCACGGGGATGCGAGCCAGTTGCCGGAGATGGGGTCCTATGTGACGCACATCGTCCAGTTGAAATACATCAAGCCCAGCATCATGATGCCGATCCTCCAGCCGTTTGCAAAATTGGCCAATGCCATTTTCCCAATTGACGACAATGGAATCCTCGTGCTCCGCGACAACGCCGAAAACGTCAAGCGGATGCTGGAAATGATTGATCAGATAGACGTGTCGGTGCCGGCGGAATACATCTCCGAAGTCATCCCGATCAAATATGCGTTGGCCGAAGACATCGCCGGCGCGCTGAACAGCCTCGGTGGCAGCGGGGGAAGCACGGTCAGTTTCGGCAGCTCGGGGGCTACGCCGTCCACCGGTGGCGCTTCGCGAGGCGGTACGGCGGGTTCCACCGGAATCGGCGGTATGCAATCCGGCACGCAATCCGGCGCGGCAAATCAGCAGCGGCCATTTGGCTCACAAACGGCGCCCGGCGGCACGCCGACGGGTGGCACTACTTTTCAACAAAGGTTGCAGTCCATCATTCAACGCGCCTCGACGGGCGGACAGCAGGACCAGATCCAGGTTTTTGGCCAGGCAAAAATCATTGCCGACCAGCGGAGCAATTCACTGCTCATTTTTGCAACGCAGGCAGACATGGAAAAGATCAAGACCGTGGTGGCGAAATTGGACGTGCTGCTCTCACAAGTGCTCATCGAGTCGGTTATCATGGACGTTGGACTTACCCATTCCTGGAACCTGGGTGTTTCTGCCGCCCAGAATCCAATGACCTTCAGCCCCAGCCAGCAAATCGCTGGAGGCGGCGGCATGAATAATGGACAGACGTTCGCTAATTTCCTGAATGGGAGCCTGAATGGGGGCTTGGTGAACTCCAATTCGTCCAGCTCGGCCAACATCTTCGGCAACAGTCTGCCCGGGGGATTAAGCTATTTCGGCAACATCGGTCCTAATTGGGACGTGGCGTTGCAGGCGGCGGCGGCGGACAGTACAACCTCGGTGATTCAGCGTCCGCGCATCCAGACCTCGCAGGCGAAACCGGCCTCATTTTTTGTCGGCCAGACCGTACCCTATGTCACTGGCAGCACTTACGGCAGCGCTTACGGCAACAGTTCTTCTTATTCACAATTGTCCGTCGGTGTCTCATTGGATGTCACCCCCTTCATCAATCCGGATGGTTTGGTGGTGATGGACATCAACCAGGAAATTGACGACCTCAACGGTTATACCACCATTGAAAACGTTGGCAATGTGCCCAATACCACCAAACGCACGCTTTCCTCTGAAATTGCCGTCCGGGATCGCGACACCATCATCCTCGGCGGATTTGTTCGTTCCGATAAGAGCAAAAGCAAAAGCGGAGTTCCCTTGTTGATGGACATTCCGATCCTCGGCAATCTGTTCACCTCGCGCAGCGACTCAAAGGATCGCAGTGAAACGATTGTGATGATACGTCCAACAGTCTTGAAGACCCCTGAAATTGCCGCCGCCCAGGCCGTCAAGGAAGAGCGAAGGCTGCCGGGCATTTCCGCCGCCGCTGCGGAAGACGCGGAGAGCGAACGTAAACAAGTTGAAGCCGAGCGCCGGGCGGAACTGAGACGCGTGAAAGCCCAAGGGCACATAGACGACCGTTTCAATCCCGTGTTGCCCAACGCGCCAGTTGATACCAACCGCGTCTCGTCCGCGAATCCATAACGTGCGGCGACCATTTCAATTCTCCGGCGGCGCGTTCGTTTCAATTTCGCCACCGGGGAAGATTCCCTCCAAAGTGCGAATCGGGTGCAACGGCAGCAGCAGGAGTTTCGGGACATAAACCGGTTCGCCCTTCGGATTTTTCAGCGTGCCGGTGATTTTGTATTCAAACAATTTACTCACCGGCCAAAGCACCGTGCTGACCAGCGGACCGACCACCCAGGTGTCGCGCAGCAACTGGGCGATGACGCGCGCATGGACGTTTTGCTTCAAATCCACCGTGCCCGTATATTCCAGCCGCATCATGGTCGAGCGAATTTCCAATGAGTCGGTATAAATCACGCCATTGGTGACGAAAAATTTCGTCGCCGCGTCCGTTGCGCGGCTGTTGCCCAAACCCGGTAAAAACGTGTTCAACACCGGCGACAAAATGCCGAAAATTGGAATGTCCCAAAGCAACCCGTCGTGCAGGTTCGCGTGGCCGAAACCATCCCACGTCCGCCAATCCCTCGAATCCGCGTCCGTCACGACGAGTCGTCCGGTCAAGGTGCCTTCGAGATGGTTCGTCGGTGACGACAAATCCGCCGCCAGCGAATGCAGATTCACATTTGTCACGCTCACGGCAAATTGATAATCCGCGCCTTCGTGCGGCGCGCGAAAATCAAAATTCGCAAAACCATTTCCGTTCCCGCCGTAAAACGCCGCCGTCACATTGGTCAAAATCAGCGTCTGGTTTTTCCAGTGAATGGTGCCGACAATGTTTGTCGTCTTGAACTTCATCCATTCAAACGGCGCGCCTTTGATGATATCAAACTGCAAATCCACGTCCGTCAGGTCCCGCCCGCCGTTCATGTCGTGCAACGGTACCTGGCCGTTCACCCGCGCCGTCGGCGGTTGCAGAAAATGATACGGCTCCACCACCCGCCCCGTCTTCGGCCCGATGGCGCGCGCCACCGGCTCCGGATCGGCGGTGCTGAAACCGTTCGTGAAACAAATCAGCCGCGCGTTGAAATCCACGGTCACCTTGTCCGCCGTCATCATCTGCGCGCCGGTGTGCATCAGCGGATTAACAAATTCCAGCACCCGGTTCGTGTAGTTCACCGCTGACACCACGTCGCCAAACACCTGGCCGCGCACCGCAAAATTTGTCAACCCCAAGCGCCCGCTGGCGGCAATGCTATCGTAGTCATACAAACGCCCCGATACGTCCACGTCCAACGCCGGCGGCTCGGTGAACTTCATAATCTCGAAACCGCGTACCGCGTTGCTCGCCGTCAAAAACGGCCGGGCGACTTCCGGATCCAACACACCGCGGATGTGCCAGTGATAATCTTTTGTCGCATCATCCTCGCCGCCGCTTAATTTGAGCCGGCTCTTCGATTTCACGACCGCGAGATCGGGCAGTTGCCACAGGAGATTTGAGTAGGAAAAATGCGTGCGCGCCGAGTCAATCGCAACGCCACTGAACACACCATTGGTGAAGGCCAGTTCGCCATTTAATTGAATGGTCGGTTGCACTTCCTCGCGCCAATCCGGCTGGCGATTCGTCCACGCGGGCAGAATCAGCGAGCCGCGAGCCTGGAGTGACGGCGGTTGGGGCCACGAAAAATCCGCCAGCCGTTCGCGCGTTTTTTCCGTCAGCAGTGCGGCAATCGCATGAACGTTGAAGCACGAGGAATTGGTGAAGGTAAGCTCGCGCGTCGCAAGGTTCAGCCGCGCCGTGGCATCAAGTTGTCCGCCCCCCAGCCCGGCGGACAATTTGGTGACGGCCAATTCGGGCGCCCGCCAGAGGCCGTTGCACTCCACGAAGTCCGCGTTCAATTTTTCGGATTTCAATTCCCTGAATCTCGCCGTCCAAGTCAGCCGATATGGCTGCGCATTTGTCCACCACGCCCCCGACGAGACGAAATGGGTTGGGGTTCCGGCGGCGGGTGCGGTGAGGTTGCCGGTAAGCCGGATGTCGCGCGCGCCGCCCCAGGGCGTTTGAACCGAGGCCGCGTTCAAGTTCAACCGGATGGCGAACGAGTGAATGTCCCGCGCGTCGCCATCCACGACCAGGCTCAATTGCGGCGTGCCCGTAAAATGTATCCGGTCGAGTGTATCGGAGAGTTTCCGCAATCGTGCCTGCCAAACGGCGCGGCCGGCGGATTTTTTGCCATGAAAAATGTCCCAGTTGCGCATCTCCGGCGCGTGGATGATGTCGCCTGACAACGCGAGTTTCGCGCCCGCGAAGTCAGCTTGAAAATGGTCGAGCGACCACGTGTTGTTCTTTTGGAAGCGCAATTCGGTCTGAATGTTGCCGAGGGTGAACCCATTGGTTGGCGTGAGCGGCCAGACAAAATTACCCTGGCGCAAAATGAGTCCATCCACCTGCCATTGCCGGCGCAACAGTGCGCGGTAGTTCAATTGCAGTTGAATTTCGGCCAGTGAAAGCACCGGGTTGTCGGGCGGTTCAGCGTGGCCGATGCGGACGTTTTCGATGACCAGCCCGTGGACGAAATGCAGGCGCATCCGGGTGAATTCCAGTTCGATTCCGCGCGTTTGCAGTGTTTCCACCAGACGCCTTTTCAAAAAATCCGGCAGGCCGATGCGGTTGAACCAGAGGAGGGCGCAAACCAGCGCGAGCACCGCAAAAAGAACGGTGATGCGAAGCCAGCGAAAGCCGGTTCGGCACTTTCGCCAGAAGCCGGGTGGCGCAGGCATATCAGGGAACATTCGCCGGAATGGTGAGATAACTCAAGACGAACTGGTAAAGCACCGGCGGAAAGACGAACGCCCAGCGTTCGCCATCCATCGTCACGGCGGCCAGTGCGGTTTGTGACGGAAGTTCCGCGCCGAAATCCACGGTGCATTTCGCGCCATTTTTAAGTTCGACGGTAAGGGAAAGATTTTCCGGCTTGAGGCCGAATTTTTCCGGCTCGGTCACATTGTGTCCCACCCAGCCGGCGGCGGTCAATTCGCCCAGCCGGTGCGCGGTTTCCTCGATGGCCGGCGGGTTGATGATGCCTTGCGAACCGGCGGCGAATGACCATTTGTTCGGACCGTTGCGGACTATTTGCCGCGTCTTGCCGTTTTGGTGGATGGTGATTTGCGCCACGTCGCCCTCGGTGAAGTTCCAAATTCTGCGCTCGCGAAATTCCCAGGCCGCTTCGGGCAGCCGGTTGAAATCTTCCGCCGTCACGGCATAAACAAAATCCTCATCCGCGCGCCGGACGAAGACTTCATTGTTTTGGTTCGTGCCGAAAGACAATTGGATCATGACACTGTTGGTGTCGCCCGCCGCCGAACGCAAAGTGATTTGCCGCGTCGGCGTCTCCAGCCCGTAAGCGGGCAAATCGGGCGTAGTCACGACGTCCTTCACGAATTCCGCGACGCGCAATCCGGCGAGGGTTTTGATGAATAGCTGCGCATTTTCGGCGTCCCCCGGGAATTTTTCGCCCACGACCTGCCAGTTGTTCGAGCCTTGCCGTTGCAGGGTGAAATCAGTCTGGCCGTGCACCTCGATTTCCGCGACGGGCGCGGTCAATTCCAGCAGATGCGAATCGCGGAAATCATTGACCGAGCCGCGCCACGGCGACAATGGCTCTTTGACGGTCGTAACAATGGCGTTCCATCTTTCGCGTCTGGCAAAGACTTGCGTTGGATCATTCGTTGGACTTTTGCCGACGTGAATGGCGGAAATGAAATTGGTGCCGTGACCGAGCCACAGGTCGAGATCGGCGGGTTGCAAACCGAACACGGCCAAATCCGCCTTCGGGTCGTCGGTGATGAATTGGGTGACGCGCGTGCTTTGCAGGTGTTGTAACGCATCGGTGATGCGCCCGGCGTCGGCGCGCGCCGGAAACGGACGAATCATGCGCCAGAGATGGTTCGTCGCGTCGCGTCGAAGTTCAATGACTTTCGTGCCATTGGTCAGCACAATCCAATCCAGGCTGCCGTTGTTCGCATTCACCAACGCGGTATCGCGCCAGTCATTGACCGAATTCGTAATGAATTTGAGCCAGTCGGCATCGGCGACAAAGGCGCCGTCCACACCAACGACGCGCAGAAAAACCTGATCGCCGGGCGGGGTTTTGTTGCCGACCAAAAGCTGCCGGCGCTGGCCGCCGGTTTCGATGACGAGAGAAATGCGGGGCGTTTCGAAACCGAATTCCACGTCCGTATCGTGGTGGTTGCGGAGTTCGGCGGCGCTGATGCGGGTGGCGGGCGCGAGTTTTTGGAGCGCGTCGAGCAGGGCTTCGATGGCGGCTGACTGCGCGGGATAGACAATGGGTTTGGTCAGCAGCCACACGCCGTTCGTGCGATCGGCGCGAATTTCCAGCGCGCCGGACGGAATCACTTGAATACTGGTGACGGCGGGCGGACGCAATTCCGGCAGGATGCCGGACGACTCCGCGGCGGATGGCCGCAGGAAATGTTCAAAAATATAAATCAGCGTGAACAGCGCCGCGGCAATCGCGAACCAAATTCCGGTGGTTTTCGAATTCATTATTTTCTCCGGGCCAGCCAGACCAGGCAGCCGAACAGCAGCACCGCGCCGGGCAGCGCCCCCAGCAACAGCCAGCGGACTTCGCGTTGTTGGGTCCGGGTCATCAACAACCGGAATTCCGTGACGGGTCGCGGCCCGATGCCTTTGAGCAAGGTGGTGCGGTCCAGCAGCCAGTTGGCGGCGTAGCCGATGAAATCGCTGTTGTCCAGGCTCTTGATGGATTGATTGCCAAAGGCAAAGGAATCGCCCACGACGAGTATCCGGGTGGTGCCGCGTGCGTTGGCCACACCGGCAACCGGCTTTTGCTCGACGGCAACCATCAGCGGATAGGCGCGTGGGGGATCGGCAAGGGCGCCAGCGAGGGTCGAAGCCGGACTGGAATAGGCCAGTTCATCCACTTGCGGCGCGCCGGTGGGCGGGTTATCCCAATTTACACGGCTGATGGGCCGCGCCAAATTAAGATACAATCCCGAACCAATCAGCGGATTAACCACCGGATGCTGGCTGAAATTGGAAACAACGACATCCTGACCGGAGACCGTTTTTTGATCCTGAACCCAGTCGAAACCGACGTTGACACCCCAGTGCTGTAAAATTGGCTCCAGCCCCGTCGGACGTTTGATGGAATAATAGTTGAAAAGCGCAAACAGCCGCCCGCCTTGTGAAAGGTATTGGTCGATTTTCTGAAGCTCGGTTTCTGAAAATTCCGTCCGTGGACCGGCAATGATGAGCAAGTTGCAATCTATGGGCACCCCGAAGTCACCGGTCAAATCCAGATTTGTAACGGCGACGTAATTTTGGGCAAGAATGGAACCGAATTTGAAATAGCCCCTTTCGCTCGTGTCGCTGAGCGATGGTTCGCCGTGGCCTTGCAAATAATATGCCTTGAACAGCTTGGGGTTCGTGACACCCAGCAGCATCGAAGTGAAGGCCAGTTCACCATTGAAGGCCAGCGGTTTGCGGCGGAATTGGAGTTCGCGCTCCTTGGGGTTGTTGGGCAACTGTTCCAATTTGACCTCGGTCAACGCCTCGCCGGGGATGGACTTCCACCGGCCTTCACAATCGAAGATGACGAGGTTTTTGTCTGTCGGGGCATAAAGCTTGTACTGCTCCTTAATTTTCTCGGCTTCGCCCGCGTCGCGCACATAATCCACGGTTTTGACGGTGATGCGGGGATCCGCCGAGCGATACTCATTCAACAGCGCAACGATGGTCGGATAAAAGTCGTCCTGTTTGTCGTAATAGAGTGTCACCTCCACGTGGTTGGTCAGCGACTTGAGAACCTCCAGCGTTTTTGAGGACAACTGGATGCGCGTCTGGGAACTCAGATAAAACCGGTGGAACAAAAACGGGCGGGTGCCCAGGTAATTGACCATCACCACCACGGCCAGCACCAGCGCCGTACGCACAACGACGTCCAGGCCGATTTTCCACCGGCGGCCGGGCGAAAAGCTGGGTTGAGATTTGAAATCGGTCGGCATGTTATTTCCAGCGCCGGCTTTCCACCACGCGCAGGGTCAGGAACAAAAAGAAAAACGTCAGGCTGACGTAAAAAATCACCGCGCGTGTGTCCACCATGCCGCGGGCAAAGTTGTGCATTTGCTCGAACAGGCCGAAATAAGACAGCACTTGCGACTGCCATTGTGTGGCCACCGGAAGGGCCTCGGCCAAAAATCCAACCGAAAACAAACTCACGCCGAGGACAAAACTGATCATCGCCGCCGCCATCTGGCTGCGCGTCAATGCCGACGCAAAACAGCCCAGCGACAAAAACAGGCCGCCGACCAAAAACACGCCCAGATACATTCCGCCGACCGTGCCCGCGTCCAAAGCACACGTTTGATTTGTGAAATGTCGCACGACGAAGAGACACGCGAGCATCGGCAGCCACATCACAATGTAAAACACGAGCGCCGAGGCGAATTTCGCCGCCACCACCTGCAAATCGCTCACCGGGGTGGTCATCAGTGTTTCAAAAGTGCCCGAGAATTTTTCCAGCGCGAACAACCGCATCGTGAGTGCCGGCGTCGCCAGCAGCACAATCAGCCAGAAAAAGTAAGTCCGATAAAACATTTCCGTCACCGGCATCGGCGACGGGTCGCTGCCGAGATTTGTCATCAACACCACGAAACTCAACCCGATCAAAAACATCACCGCCGCAATGATCACGTAACCGGTGATGGAACAGAAAAACGCGCCCAACTCCCGGCGCGCGAGCGTCCAGAAAATTCTCATTCGCCGTCCTCCTCCTCCGTTGGCTTGGTTACCTGCACGTAAATGTCTTCGAGCGAATGGCGGCTGCGCGTCAATTCGCGCATTATCCAGCCGCGTTCCAGCGCCAGTGCGAAAATTGCCGGGCGCAGATCGTATCCATCGCGCGGTGTCAGCGCGCAGCGTTGGAATTCGCCTTCGCACGGCGACACGTTGAATTGCTCAATCCCCGGCATTTGCGACAAGGCCTCGCGCAGCTCGTCCGCCGGCGCGGCGATTTCGGCGATGATCTGGCTGCCGCCCGCCATGAGCCGCTGCAAATTGTCCGGCGTGTCGGCGGCCAGAATCTTGCCGTCGAACATGATGAGCATCCGGTTGCACGTCATTTCCGCCTCGGGCAGAATGTGCGTCGAAATCAACACCGTGTGCTTCTGCGCGAGACTTTTGATCAATTGCCGCACCGCGCGAATCTGATGGGGATCGAGGCCAAGGGTCGGTTCATCCAAAATGATCAGTTCCGGTTCGTGCACCAGCGCGTCCGCCAGACCGACCCGCTGCTTGTAACCCTTGGAAAGCTGGCCGATGATGCGCCGGCCCACCTCCGTCAACCCGCATTGCTCCATCACCGTGCCCAGCCGCTCGCGCGAACGCCGCCAGTTGAGACCCTTGAGCCGCGCGCGGAATTTCAGATATTCCTGCACGCGCATTTCGGGATACAGCGGATTGTTTTCCGGCATGTAACCGATGCGGCGGCGCACTTCCTCCGACTGGCGAAAGACATCAAAGCCCGAGACGCGCACCGTGCCGGACGTCGCCGGCAGGAAACACGAGAGAATCCGCATGGTCGTGCTTTTGCCCGCGCCATTCGGTCCGAGCAGACCGACAATCTCGCCGCGCGCGACCGTGAACGAAATGCCCGCCACCGCCGTGCGACCGGCGTAGCGTTTCGTCAAATCCGTCACTGCAATCATCGCATTGTCGTTCATCGAAACATTGGGCGGAGTCTAGCAGGGAATTCGGGGTTCCGGCCAACAAAAATTCTGCCACAAAACAAAACCTTGCTTTATAAACCCGCCAAACCGCCGTTGGATGCGGTCAAAATTTCGCGTGCCGGCTTGACTTTGTTCAACCGCAGGCGCAAAAGCAATCCGCAGTGTCTCCGCCCGCTGAAAATTTTTACACCGACTGGCGTTCGTGCTTTGGCGTGGGAAATGTCCTGCGCGACGAAAACGATCCGCCGCCGGAACGCCTGCTCCAGGCCATCTGGCGCCACCAGCGGTTGCAACGCGACCGGCTTCAAACTGCCGATGGCAGATCCGTTCGGGTTTTGCACCCCGGTTTTGTCAGCGTCGAAGGCGGGCCGGATTTTCGCGGCGCGGTCATTCAAATCGGCGACGCCGCACCCAGTTCCGGCGATGTGGAAATTGACCTGCGCGTCGGCGGCTGGCGCGCCCACGGTCACGACCGCAACCCGGATTTTAAGAATGTCCTGCTGCACGTCGTTTGGGAAAGGCTTGGAGTTCCGCCTTCAGGCGGTGCCGGCAACGACGGCCGTCTGAAGGCGGAACTCCGAACCAGACCGCCGGCGAGTTTGTCCCTGTGCGATGCTCTCGATGCGCCCATTGCCGAACTCGGCTTGTGGCTGGAAAATGATCCGCCGCGCGCCCTGCCTGAAAATTGGCGCGGCCAATGTTGCGTGGCGTTGCGCGAACTGGATGAAACGCGGCAAGGCCGGATTTTGGACGCGGCCGCCCGCGTTCGTTTTCAAGCCAAGGCGGAACAATTCCGCGCCCGCGCCCGGCACGCCGGCTGGGAGCAGGCATTGTGGGAAGGCTTGTTCCGCGCGCTCGGTTACAAACACAACGTCTGGCCGATGCAACATCTGGCCGAACTGCGCCCGCGCTGGCTGCGCGGCGCGGAGCCGGCTTTTGCCCTTCAAGCACGGCTGCTCGGCATCAGTGGTTTGCTGCCGGCGGAATTGACTCGCGCCCAAAAGAGCACGGACAGTTATCTGCGCCGGGTTTGGGATTGCTGGTGGCGGGAACGCGATGAGTTTGGCGATTGCGTTTTGCCCCGCACCGTCTGGAAATTTCACGGATTACGCCCGGCCAATCATCCGCAACGCCGGCTGGCGCTGGCCGCACACTGGCTGGCGTCGGGAAATCTGGTTTCAAAACTCGAACGCTGGTGCGCGGTGGATTTTTTGTCAGGCTGTGGCAGCGGACGTGAGTCCGCTCCGACTTCAAATCATATTGAGCCGGCTCACGCCGGCTGCTACGAAGATTCAAGAAAATCCCGTGCGTTGCTGGATTCGCTGCGGGAAATTTTTGAAGTGGAACGCGACGAATTCTGGTCGTGGCACTGGACGTTCCGCTCGGCGCGGCTGAAACAGCCGCAGCCGCTGCTGGGCGATGCGCGGGTGACGGATTTGGCGGTGAATGTGATTCTGCCGTGGCTTTGGACGCGCGCCACCGAAGGCAAAAATGGAAAGCTCCAGCGTGTCATTGAACATCGCTATGCCGTCTGGCCGCAGGCGGAAGATAATTCCATTTTGAAACTGGCACGTCAGCGTTTGTTGGGGGTTGGGCGAAGCCGCGCGTTGCGGAGCGCTTCCGCGCAGCAGGGGTTGATTCAAATCACGCGCGACTTTTGCGAACACTCGAACGCGGTTTGCGAGAATTGCCGGTTCCCGGAACTGGTGCGCGGTTGGAATGATGGCGCAAGCTTCCAGCCGGTGCCGAAAATTACTTGATCTCCAGATTGGCGAACGGACTGTTCAATCCGCCGGGCTGCGGTTCGGCCGAAACGGGCACTTTGTCTTTCGCGGGGGCGGAAAGGGGTGGTTGATGATTGTCCGAAGACGGCGCCAGACCGCCTTCCGGTTGATGCGGATTCTTGGCGCGCTTGTTGCGCGGCAGCGGACTGACCATCACATGGATGCCGCGGCCGATGAGTTTCGGCGGAAAATCGGGATTGCCGTAGGACACGATCTCGGCCAGAAATTTGTTGACGACCTGGAAGCCGACTTCCGTGTGCGCCATTTCGCGACCGCGGAATTTGAGCGCGACCTTCACTTTCATGTCCTCGCACAAAAAATCCACCGCGTGCGTGACCTTGATGCCGAGATCGTGCGGGTCAATGCGCGGGCTTAATTGCACTTCCTTCACCGTCGAGGCGTGCTGATGCTTCTTGGAATCCTTTTCCTTCTTGGCCTGTTCGTAACGGTATTTGCCGAAATCCACGAGCCGGCAGACCGGCGGCGTGGCGGTGGCGGCGATCTCGACGAGGTCAACCCCGTTCTGCCGTGCGAGATTGATCGCGTCGTTCAGCGAGATGACGCCGAGTTGTTTGCCGTCCACTCCGATGACCCGGACTTCGCGAGCGCGGATTTTGCCGTTGACCCGGACAAACGAAGCAGGAGAAAAATTGCGTGGGGAATAAGGGCGGCTCAAGACACCCTCGTCGGTTGTGGCATAACTGTAGGTTTTCGCATCAAACAAACTGGCCCGGCCAGTTCAATATCTGCTCTATCAATAAGCCTTTCTGGTTGAACGTGCAAGCAAATAATCGGTGGCAAACTCAAAAATCAGGGCCTGATTTGATGGCTTTAAGCACGGTTTCGTAAATCCGCTTTAACGGTATCTTTGCCCGTATCGCCAGTTTTTTGCAGGATTCAAACTCCGGCGCGGCCTGGACCACCTTTCCGTTGAGCCGGCCGATTTTCACGGTAATCTCGCCCCAGGGCGTTTTGACCCGGGTGAATTCGCGCCGCAATTTGTGCCGTTCCGCCATCGTCCGCCGCACGCCAAACGCGCTCGTTTCGCGCAAAATCATTTCGCTGAACTTGTCCGCATCCGTTTCGGCACACAAAATCGTGAGCAACACGCCGGGCCGGTTTTTCTTCATCTGGATCGGCGTGTAAAAAACATCCAGTGCGCCCGCGGTCAACGCCGTTTCAACGAAATGTCCAAGAATTTCCCCGCTCACGTCGTCCAGATTCGTTTCGAGCACAGCGACACGATCCGTTTCCCAATCAAGCGGGTGACGGGTGACGGGTGACGGGTGACGAGAAACAGCGCCGTGTGCCACGTCACCCGTCACACGACACGCGTCACACTTCCCGAGCACCGCTCGGAGAACATTTGGCCGCGTTTGGTTGTCGCGCGTGCCGAGTCCGAAACCGATTTTTCCCGCGACCAGATTTTGCATCGGGCCAAAATTTTCGACGAATTCCGCCAGCAGCGCGGCACCCGTGGGCGTGACCAGTTCGTGCGGTTCGTCGCATTGCGTCACGCCGATGCCGCGGGCGCCCAGGATGGCCAGCGTCGCCGGGGCGGGCACGGGAAAATGTCCGTGGGCGCAATCCACCCAGCCGGTGCCTTCCACGACCGGCGCGGCCAGCACGCGTGGTTTGCCGAGCAGTTCGAGTGCAACGCACGCGCCGACAATGTCCACGATTGAATCCACCGCGCCGACCTCGTGGAAATGAACTTTCTCCGGCGGCATCCCGTGGATTTTGCCCTCGGCCTCGGCGATGTGTTGAAACACGGCGACAGATTTTTTCTTCACCCACGCCGACAATTTGCTGCGGCCGATGAGTTTTTTGATTTCCTCAAACGTCCGGTTCCCGTCGTGATGATGATGGGCGTGTTGGTTTGGAGTTCCGCCTTTAGGCGGTCCGTGCCGTCCCGCGAAAGGCGGGACGGAACTCCGAACGCGCTCGAGATCATGCTGCTGCCCATGATGGTGATCGCAGGCGCCGGTCAGATGGACATCAAACTTCACGCCGGCGATGCCGGATTTTTGTTTGCGCGCGACGTGAAGATGATAGCCGCCGAGTTTCAACTTCTTCAACTCGCGCTCAAGCTGGCGCGCATCCGCGCCGAGGTCAATCAACGCACCGATGAACATGTCGCCGCTGATGCCGCTGAAAATGTCGAGGTAAAGCGTTTTCATTTTTCCGCCAACGCATTGATCTGGCTCGCGGCGTAACCCGCGCCAAAACCGTTGTCAATGTTCACCACGGTCACACCGCTGCCGCAACTGTTCAACATGCCCAGCAAGGCTGCGATGCCGCCGAAGCTCGCGCCGTAACCGACGCTGGTGGGCACGGCGATGACCGGTTTGGAAACCAGACCGGCGACGACACTCGGCAGTGCGCCTTCCATGCCGGCGACGACGATGAGCACGTTCGCACGCCGGAGGTTTTCCGATTTCGCCAATAAGCGATGCAAGCCGGCAACGCCAACATCGTAAATCCGTTCGACACGGTTACCCATGATTTCCGCCGTTACCGCCGCTTCCTCAGCCACGGGCAAATCACTGGTGCCGGCGCAAATGACCCCGATGGTTCCGGAACGTTTGGGCAGCGGTGATTTTTCAATTGTCACGCAACCGGCAAGTTGGTGGTGGACAGCGGGCTTGAATTTTTTGCGCAACGCGCGGGCATGGGCGTCGGTGACCCGCGTGATGAGCACGCGCGATTCGGACGCCAGGATTTTCGCGGCTATTTTGACGACTTGTTCCGGCGTTTTGCCGCCGCCGAAGATGACTTCGGGGAAACCTTTGCGGAGGGCGCGGTGCGTGTCCACCTGCGCGAAGCCGAGGTCGGCCACCGGCGCAGCTTGGAACGCCTGCAAAACCCGGTCGCGGCTCACTCCGCCGGCGCGGAATTTTTCCAGCAGTTGAATCGCTTCGGTAATAGTCACGCGATGACGATGCCACAGGAATGCGCCCCGGTCACGCGGGAAACTTAGGGGCGATGCCGGGACAAACGTTTCCGATTGGCGTAAAGATACCAGACAATCAACACGTTGATCGCCAGCACAATTGCCAGTCCAATTTTGGGATGAGGAAATAATTCTGGTCGGGGTAGGCCAGACGCATTAAGCCGGTGATGGCGCATCAGTTCGAAAATTTCAATCGGAATGAAAAACGCCGATTCACCAATCGCCAGCCAGATCGCCCATTTCGCGCGAAACGCCAGTCCCAAGCCCAGGACGAGCAGAAACAATCCACAGAGAAACGTGCCCGACGCCACCACCCGCACATTGGTCGGCGTGATGGTGTCCAGCCAGTCGCCAATGCCTTGAAAAAAACTCCGCTCCGGGTCGAGATGCACCCACCGCAGAAATTGGTCAAACACGTCCGACAAATCCCTGTTCGCCAGCGAAAAGACCCCCAGTGCCAGCAGCAGCAGCGCAACGCCTTTGATCAACTTGATCGCCACGATGAAATACAGCGTCGGCGCGCGCTCCTTCGGAGTTGTCGGAATTTGTGCGTTCCCGGCCATCAGCGGACTTTCGGTAACAACCAATTTAACAATTCACTGATGGCAATGCGCTCCTGCCGGCCATCGTCCCGAAAACGCACCGTCACCGTGTCCTTCAGTTCCGGCTTTTCACCGAGTGTGTCGAAATCAATCGTCACGCAGAACGGCGTGCCGGCTTCATCCTGGCGCGCGTAACGGCGGCCAATCGAACCCGCGTCGTCGTAAAATACATTCATCCACGGACGCAGCCGGTCGCGGACTTCAATCGCCTTCTTCACCAACTCCGGCTTGTTCTTGAGCAACGGCATCACCCCGGCCTTGACCGGCGCCACGCGCGGATGAAACTTCAGGATGACCCGCGTCTCGCTCCTGCCTTTGTCGTCGGTCTCGGTGACTTCGCTGTAGGCGTTCGTGATCAGCGCAAGGATTAGACGATCCACCCCCGCGGAAGGTTCAATCACGTGCGGGATGTATTGGCCTTTCGCGAGGCCGTTCGCGTCTTCGGTGGCGTCCTTGGAAGCCGGTTCTTCCGCCACGCCCATTTTGGCGAGATATTTTTTCCGGTTCTCGTAATAGCGCCGCCAGAGGGCGTCCGATTTTTCCTTCGGCAACTTGCCCCACGCCGTGCGCAGTTCCTCGTCGAAAACGCCCATCGGCTTGCCGGAGAAACGCTCGTGCTGGCTCAAATCAAAATCGCTGCGCGCGGCGATGCCTTCGAGTTCCTGCGTGCCGAACGGAAACTTGAACAGAATGTCCACGCAGGCGCGGGCGTAATGCGCGAGTTCCTCCGGCTTCTGCCAGTATTCTTCGAGCGTTGTGCGCGGCAGTCCGATGCCTTCGTAAAACTTGATCCGTTCCTCGACCCAGTATTTGTGCCACGCTTCCCAACCCCAATCGGAACGTGCCGCCGGCATCTTGCCGGCGGAACTAATAGAAGATGGATCTGCCAGCGAGACGCTGGCAGCACGTTGTTCGGATTCCGGCTTCGAAATTTCCGCCGCTGTCGCCACACGACCACAGATCGCTTCCACCACCTCGTCCGGCTTGATGAAAAATTCCAACTCCATCTGCTCGAACTCGCGCGAGCGGAAGGTGTAATTGCGCGGCGTGACTTCATTGCGAAACGCCTTGCCGACCTGCGCGATGCCGAACGGCACTTTCTGCCGCGAAGTTTCGAGCACATTCTTGAACTGCGCGAAGATCGCCTGCGCGGTTTCGGGGCGGAGGTAGGCAATCGCCGATTCATCCCGCACCGGGCCAACGTAGGTTTGGAACATCAGGTTGAACGCCCGCGGCGCGGTCTTCTCACCGTGGCATTCAGAAACCATCTTGCTGGGCTTTTGCGGACAGGGGATTTCATTGGTCTGATCGGCGCGGAAACGGCCTTTGCACGTCTTGCAATCAATCATCGGGTCGCTGAAGGTGTCCACATGTCCCGACGCCTTCCAAATCTGCGGGTGCATGATGATGGTGGCTTCGAGGCCGGCGATGTCATCGCGCTGGCGGGTCATGGTGTTCCACCAGAGTTCCTTCACGTTGCGCTTGAGTTCCGCGCCGAGCGGGCCGTAATCCCAAAATCCATTGATGCCGCCATAAATTTCGGAAGATTGAAAAATGAACCCGCGCCGCTTGCACAGTGACACGATTTTTTCCATCAGGACGTTTTCTTTTGGCCCGGCCATAGGGTCGGTCAGTGTTTGCGATGCGCCCGGCGCTGTAAATGAGATTTTGATTGGCCCAATGGCGGTTCGGCGCGTGAATTTCACGCGCGCGGCGTGAAAATTTCACGCAAAACGCCTTCGCCAAAAAGTTTACCCGCGGTTTTATTGGCATTTAGCGGGGAAAACCGGTTGGCATCGGCATTGCTAAACATTTTTCAGACGGATGTTGACGGCGCGTGCGATTGATTTACGAAAGTCGGCGAACCGTCAGCCAACGAACAAAAACCAAAAAACCTTATTGACCGTATGAAAAGAATTCTGAAACAAAACAAAGCCTTCACGCTGATCGAGTTGCTCGTCGTGATCGCCATCATCGCCATCCTCGCGGCCCTGTTGCTGCCGGCGCTCGCCGCCGCCAAGCGCAAGGCGCAACGCATTAATTGCGTCAGCAACATCAAGCAGGTCGGGATTGCCTTCCGCCTCTGGGAAGGTGACAATGGCGATAGATATCCCATGGCCGTCAGCACGGCTCAAAACGGCGCCAAGGAGAAAATTTATAGCACCGCCAATACAACGGCCTCGGCGGGATATGGCTTGACCAACGTTTTTTGCGTCATGTCCAATGAATTGAGCACGCCCAAGATTTTGTATTGTCCGTCTGACAGCGCTCGGAGTGCCACGACCAACTTTCCTTCTTTGGCCAACGACAATCAAAGTTTTAGCTACTTTGTCTGTGGCGATGCGATGGAAACCTATCCGCAGATGATTATGGATGGCGACCGGAATATTGGAACAAGCATTCAAAATACCCCCGCAGTCATAACCAACGTTTTGGGCGTTGCCTGGGGTGGGGTGGGTAATGTGTGGTGGGCGTGGAGTACCGTTGATTTGCATTTGAGAGTTGGCAATCTCGGAATGGCTGATGGCAGCGCCCAGCAGGTGACGGTTGCCGGGTTGCAGACAGCCTTGGGGGCCGCCACCAACGGCGCGTCGGCCGCGAATCCGTGGTATAATTTCCCGCAAGGAGCCAATCCGTAAACGCAATCTGGATTTTACTGTTTCACACAACAGCAAGGCATCCGCAAGGGTGCCTTGTTTTGTTTTAACCAGTGGGTTCGTCCTGAATGAATCAAATCAAAGATTGCGGTCGGAGCTGTCGGGA
>Ga0208191_1000383_pt1 | contig 33213 bp, 24 predicted proteins | sample June2015DPH_13_5_FD_184709 | JGI IMG/M metagenome (GOLD analysis project Ga0208191, IMG submission 184709) | Peatland microbial communities from SPRUCE experiment site at the Marcell Experimental Forest, Minnesota, USA - June2015DPH_13_40... | ecosystem: Environmental > Terrestrial > Soil >... | reverse complement strand
GGCAGGATTACAACTGGGTTTCGGGACGGGCCACTTCAGTGCTGATCGATCCCGCGGACACGAGTGGAAACACGGTGCTGCTGGGCGGCGCGTATGGCGGCCTTTGGAAATCGACGAACGCGGGCAGCCAGAGTTCCAGTCCTGCTTCGGTCACATGGCAGCCTTTGATTGACGATCAGCCGACGCTGGCGGTGGGCGCGATTGCTTTGCAGCCGGGCAACAGCAACGTGATACTCGTGGGAACCGGAGAGACAGACAATTCGGGCGATTCTTATTACGGCCTCGGAATTCTGCGTTCGACCGACGGAGGTTCGACTTGGATGCAGCCGCCGATCCAGAGCGCGGCGAGCGGGCAATCTTTTCTGGGGATCGGCTTCAGCAAGATCGCTTTCAGCACAGCAAATCCCACCCTGGTTGTGGCGGCGACGGCGGGTGACAACGGTTTGTACCTTGGGCGGGAAGAGGATGGGAATTCGACCGCGCGCGGACTTTACTACTCGACGAACGGTGGAGTGACGTGGAACCGTGCAAACCTCACGGACGGCGCGGTTGCGGCTTCGGCCACGTCGGTGGGTTACAACCCGCTCCAGGGAACGAACGGAACCTTCTACGCTTTCATCCGGCGACACGGGCTGTACTCGTCGACCGATGGAATAAACTTCACTCCGTTGGCGACGCTACCAATACCGGGTCTAACATCCGCGAATTGCCCGGCGGGTTCGAACGCAACGACTTGCCTGATCTATCGTGGCGAGTTCGCGGTGGTGCCGGGACGCAACGAGATGTATGTGTGGGTCGTTGACGTGCAACCAGACATCTATGGAAACCCAGTGCCCGCCGATGAGGGCATCTGGCAATCGACGAACGGCGGCGCGAGTTGGACGCAGATTCCGGACAGCGGCATCACGAACTGCGGTGACAGCGCATTTGGCCCCAACAGCGGCTGCGGGGTGGAACAGGGTTGGTACAACCTGGCATTGGCCGCGATTCCCGATCCGGCGCCTCCTTCAACGGGAACCGACGTTTACGCGGGTGCGGTCAACCTTTACAAATGCACGTTAGAGCCCGGAAGCACGACCTGCACGCAAGGCGACTGGATCAATTTAACTCACGTCTATGGGTGCAGCCCGCTCGGGGCGCCGGCGCGTGTGCACCCGGATCAGCACGGAATCGCGTTCATGGTGGCGAGCGGGAAAACTCCCGGCTACTTCGCGCATGACGGCGGAATCAGCCGGACGCTCGATGGCTACGCCGGGCTGAACACGGGGAGTTGCACAGGGACGAATCAGTTTGACAGCCTGAGCCAGACTCTGGGCTCAATGACGGAATTTGTTTCGTTCTCGGTGGACCCCACGAGCGCGGACATTCTGTTGGGGGGAACGCAGAATAACGGCTCGCCGAAAACCAGCAGCGCGACCAGCAGCAGCACTTGGCAGAATGCGCTCGGCGGGGATGGCGGATTCACTGCCATCAATCCGGCGAACGCCGACGAGTGGTTTGCAGCCAATCCCTACGTCACGATCATGAAGTGCGAGTCGGGAACGGCATGTAACGACACTGACTTTTTTCAGGTCGTCGGTTCCAGCGATTTGGGCGGAGATCAGGGAGCTTATGATACTCCGTACATTCTGGACCCGCAAAATAGCAGTGAAATGCTGGTGGGAACCTGCCGGGTGTGGCAGATCGGCACCAGCGGAACGGCTCCGTTGCAACTCAGCAATGACTTTGACACGTTAGGGACAGGCGTGTGCACTGGCGACGAGATCAACCTGGTGACGGCGCTGGCTGCGGGCGGTCCCAAGGACAATAACAACGATTCGACGGTGGTGTACGCGGTAACGAACGGATATGGGCCGGAGAGCGGGTCTTTGAGCGGACCCCAGAGCGGCGAAGTGTGGGTTACGACCGACGCCGGCTTCACTTTGATGACGAATGTGACGGGGAATATAAATCCGAACGGGTATGCGATTTCGTCGGTCGCAATGGATTCGTCGGTTCAGTCGGGCAATACGGCGTATGTGGGGATCATGGGATTCAGCACGCCGTCGTACCCAACGTCGCACGTATGGAAGACTGCGAACGCAGGCGCGAGTTGGACGGACTGGACCGGGACGGGAGTGACGGAACTGCCGGACAATCCGGTGAACGCGTTGCTCGTGGACTCCTCGGTCACTCCTTCTCAGATCTATGCAGGAACCGACGTGGGAGTTTTTGTGAGTTCGACGAGCGCTCCCAGTTGGACCGAAGTCGGTCCTGCGCCGGGGCCGGGTGTGTCGGGATTTCTGCCGGACGCTCCGGTAACGGCGCTGCAACTTTTTAATTACGGGGGCACGAAAACCCTGGTGGCATCGACGTACGGGCGCGGCATTTGGAACGCCGCGCTGTCGCCAAACTTTGCGATTGTGGTGACCGCGACTCCGAATGCGACGGTCGTGAATCAGAACGTAACGTGGAGCGGGACGCTGACGGCGTTGAACGGATACAGCGGGAGCGTGACGCTGACGTGTACGGCGGGAGCTCCGGGGACGTGCGGGATTACGCCGGCGACGGTGACGCTGACGGCTGTGGGCGCTCCGTTTACGATCACATTGGGCAGCGCTACGACAGGGGCGTTTAGTTTCACGATCCAGGGAACGGCCGGCACGCTCACCCATGCCACGCCGACGGAGACGCTGACGGTGACGGCGCCGACTGCGGACTTTACGTGGACGGACACGGGCAACGCGACGGCGACGGTACTGGCGGGACAGAGCGCCAGCTATACCTTTTCGGCGGTTCCGGTGGGGGGCGGGACCTTCAGCTCGGCGGTGAGTTTTGCGTGTACGAACCTGCCGGCGTTGACGAGTTGCGGGTTCAGTCCGGCATCGATTGCGGCAGGGGCGGGAACGACGGCGGTGACGCTGACGATTACGACCACGGGGCCGAATGCGGGGGCGCAGGTGACTCGGCCTGTGCTGCGCACGGCTTGGACGGTCGCGGGTGGCCGTCGTCCCTACGCATTCGCCGCCCGTCCACGCACTTTGCCATTCTTCGCGCTCGCGTGGGTGGTGATGCTGGGGGCTGTGGGGCTGGGGCGAAAGAGACACGGCAAGCCGTGTTTCTACGTCGGGATCGCGGGAATTTGCCTGGGCCTTGGATTGATGGCGGAGATTTCGTGCGGCGGGGTCGGAGGCAGCGGCGGCGGTGGGAGTTCTGGAAACTTTGCCATTGCGATGACTCTGACTCCTGGTTCGACGGCCGTGAATCAGAACGTCCAATGGAACGGGATGCTGACAGCGTCGAACGGATACAGCGGGACCGTGGCGTTGAGCTGTACATCAGGAGCTCCGGCAACGTGCGTGTTTACACCGCAAGTCGTGACGCCGACGACCGCGGGAACTCCGTTTGCGGTGACATTGGGTAGCGCGACGGCGGAGACGTTTAATTTCACGATCCAGGGAACGGACGGCACGCTGACCCATGCCACACCGGCGGAAACACTGACGGTGACGCCGCAGGGCCCGCCGCCGGACTTTGCCATTGCGGTGACGGCGACTCCGAATACTACGGTGGTGAATAACAGCGTAACGTGGAACGGAACCTTGACGGCATTGAACGGATACCTAAGTGGTGTGAACTTGAGCTGCACTGCGGGAGCTCCGGCAACCTGCCAGCTCACGCCCCCGAATCAGGTGCCGGCGCCCGGCGGCGCGCCGTATACGGTGACATTGGGCAGCGCGACGGCGGGGACGTTCAATTTCACGATCCAGGGGACGGACGGGACGCTGACGCACGCTACACCGGCCGAGACGCTGATAGTGGGAACGTCGGGAGGGGCAGTAACGGTAAGTCCGGCGTCGGCGACGTTGTTTGCGAATGAGGCGGGTAACTTGTGGCCGGCGGGAGTCACTCAGCAACAATTCACGGCGACAGTTAATGCCTCGACTAATCAGAGCGTAACTTGGGCGGCCACGGGCGGGAGCGCGAACGGCGCCATTGACGCGACGGGGCTATATACGGCTCCGGCGGTGGTGCCGAACCCGGCAACGGTGACGGTGACGGCTACGTCGGCGGCAGCGACGGCTCCAGGGTCGGCTTATGTGACTGTGGCTGCGCCGACGGCGGTGGGGACGTCGCAGATTACGGTGACCGCTACGGCTGCGGGCGGGGCGGCGCATGGGGATGTGGTGACGCTGATCGTGCAGTAGGGCGAACTCGCCGCCGGTCAATTCACCGCCGAGACGCGGAGAGTGCCGAGAATTTGTAATTGGTAATTGAGGGCGCGGAGGTGTCCGTACGCGCTTCTCGAAAGGCGCGAGACGTGGGGCAGCCGCGCCTTTTTCTTGTGGCACATTTTCTTGCGTCACATTCTCTTGTTCTTACGTCACGGTGATGAAACGCGGCCGTGAGGTAGGATCATCTTCGGTGGGCTGCCGTGCTTTGCACGGCTGGACGGGCGAGGACGCCCGTCCCTCCACAAAACACACAAACTTATGACCTATGACATTGCAGTGATTGGCGGGGGGATCATTGGGTTTTCATTTGCCATGCAGGTGGGCGACCAGTTTCCGCGGCTGCGGGTGGTGGTTTTGGAAAAAGAGGCGGGAGTGGCCCGGCATCAGACGGGACACAATAGTGGGGTGATCCACAGCGGCGTTTATTACAAAGCGGGATCGCTAAAGGCGCGGTTGTGTGTGGCGGGTGCGCGGGAGATGGTGGAGTTCTGCTCGCGGCATGGGATTCCGCATGAGGTGTGCGGAAAATTGATCGTAGCTACGAACGCGGAGGAAGCGGCACGGCTGGACGAGTTGCTGGAGCGGGGCGTGGCGAATGGGTTGGAGGGTTTGCGGTTGCTGGAGCGCGAGGCGATGCTCGAGATTGAGCCTCATGTGGGCGGAGTGCGGGCGCTCGAAGTGCCGTCGACGGGGATCACGGATTATGCGGCGGTGACGGCGAAGTATGCGGAGATCGCGGCGGGACACGGGGCGGAGGTTAGGACGGACGCGGGGGTGGTGGGATTCGAGCGTTCAAAGGACGCGGCGGGGGACGCGGTGGTGGTACGGACGCGAGCGGGAGATTTTTCGGCGCGGTATGTGGTGAATTGCGCGGGATTGTATAGCGATCGGGTGGCGCGGATGGCGGGGCACGATCCGGGAATGATACTCGTTCCGTTTCGCGGGGAGTATTACGATCTGGCGGCGGCGCGGGCGGAGTTGGTGCGGGGGCCGATTTATCCGGTGCCGGATCCGCGGTATCCATTTCTGGGAGTGCATTTCACGCGGCGGATTCAGGGGAATGTGGATGCGGGGCCGAATGCGGTGCTGGCATTCCGGCGCGAAGGATACCGCTGGCGGGACTTCGATTTGGGCGAGGCGATGGAAGTGTTCATGAACGCGGGGTTCCGGGCGATGGCGCGGCAGCACTGGAAAAATGGGCTGTCGGAGTTTCGGCGGTCGCTGCGCAAGCGCGAGTTTGTGCGCTCTTGCCAGCGGTTGGTTCCGGCGGTGCGGATGGAAGATATGACGCCGGGCGGGTCGGGAGTGCGGGCGCAGGCGGTCGCGGCGGATGGCGCGCTGGTGGATGATTTCAGGTTTGTGGAGCGCGAGCGGTTTTTGCATGTGCTGAATGTGCCTTCTCCGGCGGCGACGGCGTCGTTGCCGATTGGACGGGAGATATTGAAGATGGTGCCGGCGGAGATTGTGAAGTAGGTAGGTTTCAGAGTTTCAAGGTTTCAGAGTTTTCAGAGTTTCAAAGCAAAAGCCGCGTAATCTGGTTGGAAGAATTGTTATTCGGAGAATTCGTATGGCACAGAGTTTGAGCGGGAAGAAGAAAGTCGCGGTCTTGGGCGCGGGGAAGATCGGATCGATTCTGCTGCAGTCTTTCTTGCGCGATGGATTGCTGTCGCCGGGACAGACCTGGGCAACGGTGTCGCACCCGGAGCGGGCGCGAATGCTGAAGGAGAAGTTGAAGGTGCACGCCGGGACCGACAACTCCGCGGCAGTGAAGGATGCGGACATTATTTTTCTTTGCGTGAAGCCGCAGGTGGTGGCGGACGTGGCGCGGGAGATCCGGGCGCATGTCCACGGGAAGCAGTTGGTGATTTCGGTGGCGGCGTCGGTCCCGACGGAGATGATTGAGCGGGCACTGGAGAAAGAAGTGCCGGTGGTGCGCGCGATGCCGAATACTCCTTGCGTGCTGGGCGCGGGCATGACGGCGCTGTGCAAGGGGAAGTTCGCGACCAAGCAGCATCTGGAAATAGCGACGAAGTTTTTCGACGCAGTGGGGCGGACGGTGGTCGTGGACGAAAAACATATGGACGCGGTCACGGGATTGTCGGCGAGCGGGCCGGCGTATATCTACATTATTTTGGAATCGCTGGCGGAAGCGGGCGTGAAGGTGGGGTTGCCGCGCGATGTGGCGACGCTCTTGGCGGCTCAAACAACGATGGGCGCGGCAAGGGTCGTGCTGGAGACCGGGGATCATCCGGCGCTGTTGAAGGATGCGGTAACCACCCCTGCGGGCTGCACCATTGACGGCATCCTGGAACTGGAAGAGGGCAAGCTGCGCGTGACGTTGATCAAGGCGGTGGTGAAGGCGGTGCAGCGGGCGAAGGAGTTGGCGTTCTCGTAGAGCAGATGCCGGCTTGCGTGACAACGGTTGTGGCGGGCCTCCCAGGTCTCGAAAACCGAGACCCGGGCCACCCGGGAGAAAAGCTCCGTCCCCAGAGTCCTCAGGTCGGGATCCTCTGGGACGAATCCGAATTAAGTCAGTCCGGCTGCTGTTCCCGATGGCGGAGCCGAAAAATTTCGGCGTATGCCCACCCAGCGAAGCACCCCAGAAGCAAGTCTATCCCCACCCTGAAGCGGAGATCCGACCAGTAGAGGACAGCTGCGATGGACAGGAGATTCAGCACGACCAACACGCCGAGCAGTAGACGCCCAGACTCGATCCGCATGAGCGCGACAACCATGCCGAGAAGGCCGGCAGGGAACACCAGCAGCCAGTACAGGGATAGTACGATTCTTTCCTGCCGATGCTGGCTTCCCCTGGGATCGTAGGGGAGCAAGGTCGTCCAGAATCTGCGGAACATTAGCTTCGCATAAGCGGCCGGATGGTCCGATATGAATTGTACAGTTATTCGCCGGGAGAGACGATCGCTGCGCACCGCCGTAGGGACACGAGAATTAGCCGTTTCCGCCTCACTCCCTACTCGCCGTTGCTCGTCGACCCACGGACACGGACCTTCCGCCCAGTAAGGAACGAGTACGCTTTCCGAAGCGACGCACAAGTTATTACCCTCAACCAAATCCTCTCCCACGATACTGGCAACGGGCACAAAAATCCCAAACCTGACATAGTTGCGTATGGTCCACGGGATAACCACACTAACCGTAACTAACGCGATGATACCGTATCCCATCCAGGTTCTGAGCGTTCGCGGCCCTGCCAAAAGCATAACTACTCCCATAGCGGCCAGCAAGAGCACCCCATTCTCCCGCGTCAGCATGCAGAAACCGATCATGACCCCACAGAGGATGGCCCACCGTACTCGCTGTGTTTGGAACCAAACAAGAAACGCCCAGATAGCCACAGCAAAGAAAAAGAAAAACAAGTCTTCGTTATACGGCTGAGAGGCGGAATTCACGAGGATAGGGTGAGCCCCAGCCGTGACACCGGCGAACCATGCCGCACCCGGCCGCCGGAAGACGCGCAAGGCGATTAAACCCATAAGTCCGGTCGAGAGTCCGCCAAACAGCGCTTGGAGTGGAAAAAAAGTTTGAATGAGAACCCGGAGATCGCGAACGTTCCAGCAAGAAAGAATTCGTATAGAGGAGCTTTGAATAATGCTTCCTGTCCCGCATAGCGGGTCTTTTTCCCAGGTGCAAGCGGAGCCGCATCCACGATGTAGCCCTTGCCCGATAGCAGGGCTTCCGCGATGAGAACGTGACATAGAGCGTCGGCGTTCCACGCGTTGATGAAAGCGCTGCCCGAAAGATTTGTCAGAGCGCTTCTATATCGAACCGCGCCGTAGCCTATCCTGAGTCCGAAACCGAGAATCACCAAAATCACAAACAGGCGTCTCGGAGACGTGAATCGACTTGAACCTAAGCGAGACGGGGCGTCAGCGACTGCATATCCCGATTCTGGACGTGGCATTGATATATCCCGATGTTACGGCTTCGCGAAATGTGCGTTTGTATTCGCGCGCCCGATCCGCGCGCGCCATTTTAGCACACTACGCGCGAGATTCTGTCTGCAAGTATTGAGATAGCTCGAGCTAGTTACTATCCGGTTCGCCGCCTATCACTGACGATATCAGAACTGCGAGCCCTAATCGGCCAGCCGGTTGGGCGATCGCTCAGTTGGACAGGGTGAAGGTTAGGGTTACATCCGTCTGGAACTGGGAGGCGTGGTTGTGTTGGCGGTAGGGTTGGTAACGCCAGGTGCGGACGGCTTCGGTGGCGGCGGCGGCTAGGAGGGGGTCTCCGCTTACGGTGCGGATGGAGGAGACGGAGCCGTCTTCGGCGACTTGGACTTCGAGGATTACGTTGCCGGCGCGGTGGGCGGCGCGGGCTTCGGGGGGATACTGGGGCTCGGTGCGGCTTAGGAGGCGGGTTTCGGCTTCCTCGGGAGCGAGCCGGACGCTTTGGGCTGGGGCGATCTTCGTTATAGACGATGCTTCTACAATGGCATCGCTGTTTTGCTTGGTGGGATCGGGCCTCATGCGGAAGATGACTTTGCCTTTTTCGTAGACGACTAACTCGCCTTCGGCGGGAGTGTTAGACGTCTGCTTGGACGCTTTTTCTGACTTTCTTTCTGACACCGTTTCTGACGATGATGGATTTGCTCGGTGCGCTGCGGTCGCGGCTGCCGAGCTTTGCTCGGCTGGACGGGCGAGGTCGCCCGTCCCCACATGGGATTGTGCGGGCACGCTTGTCTCTGCTGGGATCGCCTGCTGGATCTGGCTGCTGGATGCAGTTTGAGATGGGCGCAACCATCCTATGCGGGAGCCGATTAGGAAGCTGACGGCGATGGTGGCGAGAATAGTCAAAGCTCCGAGAACTAGCACCCAGGCTTCGTAGGGAGGGCGGCTAGCGGGCGGAGGGCTGGCGGCTATGAAGTCCGGCGGCATCGAATCGGGCGGGACTGGTTCGGACGGGACGATCTCCGGCAGAACCACCGCTGCGGCTGGCCGGCGCTTACTTAGTTCGATGGCGGCATGGCGAATGCGGGCGCACTCCCCGGCGAAATCTTCCAGCAGTGTTTGGTCGGAGTCGGAGAAGGCGGCGGGAGTGGGAGAAAAAACTTCGAGGATTCCAGCGAGCTGAGCGCCGATGTCGTTCGGGTCGAAGACGGGAACGATGAGGATGGAGCGGATGCCCAGGCGATGGGAGATGGCGGGATCGACGCGAGGATCGAACTCGGTATCGACCGAAAGCTGGGGTCGACGGGTTTGAAGACAGGCGCCGGAGAGACCGTCGCGGGTGTTGAGAGGGACGCCGAGATTTGGAGCGAGGTGTCCGGTGGCGGCGCGGCAGACCATGTCATCGCCGCGAGCGAGGGCCACAGCGGCGGCGCTGGCGCGGGTGGCTTCGGCGGCGCGGACTACGAGTTCGTTGAGAGCTAAGTCGAGAGCGAGGTCGGGCGGGAAACCGGCGAGGAGGCGCTGCTCGAGGGTAAGGGTAGGGTCAGGGTGCGAATCGTCAGGACGGAACTCGAACCTCGACATAAGTTGCGGGAACATGACTTGTTCCGGCGGCCTGCGGGGATTCGGGGGAACGCAGGCCCTAATGTGAGTTTCCCGCGAAATGAGGGGGAAGTCAATCGGTGAAAAGACTTGCTAATCGGGTAATCTCGTAATTTGGGGCGCGGAGATCCGCGCCTTTTGTTTGGCGGCTGCGGGCAGAAAGGGCTTACCACAGTGGGCTCAGAGGGATACAGGGAAGTGGGACTGGCTTGGCGGGCTGACTTTGGATTCGGCGCAAGTATGGACGCGGGCGGGGTCGCCCGCGTCCACCCAAGCCACCCGTCCCCACACGAACCCGTTCTCACACGAGCAGGCCCGAATTTTGGGGTGGTGATGGCGGTCACTATTTTTTGTGAGATTCGAATTCCCGTTTCTGGGCTCGGTGAACGCCGCGATGACGATAGAAAGGCTGTCAGCGCTGGAAAGACTGCTACAGTAAGAAAGTGCACTCCGACGAGCCGGAGGTGCAAAATGAAAATTCAAGGAAAGCAGGCTCGCTATGCGCATCGCGGTGGTCGGTTCCGGGTACGTGGGATTGGTAACGGGAACGTGTTTTGCGGACCTGGGGCACGAGGTTGTCCTGGTCGATAACGACGAGAAGAAACTGGCGGCACTGAGGAACGGCGAGGTGCCGATTCATGAGCGATTTCTGCCCGAGTTGCTAGCGCGGCATCGGGGCGAGCGCATCAAGTTTTCCGGCGACTTGCAAGCGGCCACGCGGGAGAGCGAGGCTGTGTTCATCGCCGTGGGAACGCCGCCAACGGAGAGCGGGGATGCGGATCTGTCGTATGTGGAGTCGGTGGCGCGCGAGATTTCCGGGGGCGTGGACGAGTACACGGTGGTGGTGGAGAAGAGCACGGTTCCGGTGTATACCAGCCAGTGGATCCGGACCATCATCATGAGAAACGGAGCCGATCCGTCGTCCTTCGATGTGGCCTCGAATCCTGAATTTCTGCGGGAAGGAATGGCGGTTACGGATTTTCTCTATCCCGACCGCATCGTGGTGGGAGTCGAGAGCGAGCGGGCCGCGGAGGTTATGCGCGAGATCTACGGGCCGCTGACGAGTGGATGGTACTACGGGCGGGGAGATGCGATTCCGCGTCCGGAAGCGGCCAAGGCGCCGCCGCGGTTGATCGTCACCAGCACGAAGAGCGCGGAACTGATCAAGCACGCTTCCAATGCATTTCTGGCGATGAAGATTTCTTTTGTGAATGCGGTGGCGTCGATCTGCGAATCGGTGGGGGCGAATGTGCAACAGGTGTGCGACGGGATCGGGACGGATTCGCGGATCGGACCGCGATTTTTGAATCCGGGAATTGGATATGGAGGGTCGTGCTTTCCGAAAGATCTGATGGCATTCCGGGCGGTCGCGAAGGAAAGCGGATACGACTTCCGGCTGCTGGAAGAAGTAATCCGTATTAACGAAGATCAGCGGCGCCGGTTCTTGCGCAAGGTGCGGAGTGTGCTGTGGACTTTCCGCGGCAAAAGACTGGGCGTGCTGGGGTTGGCGTTTAAGGGCGGAACCGACGATATTCGGGAGTCGCCTGCGCTGCTGCTGGTACAGGAACTGCTGCGCGAGGGCTGCCACATTTGCGCTTACGATCCAGCTGCGATGGAGCGGGCGAAAGAAGTGCTGAAGTCGGGCGTCGAGTTCGCGGCGGATGCGTATGAGGCGGCGGAAGGCGCGGATGCGCTGCTGATTCTGACGGAATGGGAAGAATTCGCTTCGCTCGATCTGGAGCGGCTGCGCACGCTGGTGAAGTATCCTATCGTGCTGGATGGGCGGAATTTGTATGATCCGGCGCTGATGGTGGAGCACGGATTTTCTTACTACAGCGTGGGGCGTCCGGCGGCGTTGACGGAGGAGTTGCCGGCAAGGATCCTTCCGCAGAAAAGGGAGCGTGCCTGAATCCATGAACAACCGACGCGCGCTGGTAACTGGTGGGGCAGGCTTTCTGGGATCGCATTTGTGCGATGGGCTGCTGGGCGAGGGCTACCGCGTGGTCGCGGCGGACAATCTGCTGACGGGGCGGCTGGCGAACATTGAGCATCTGCGCAACGATTCGCGATTTGAGTTTGTGGAGAAAGACGTTTGCCAGGCGGGCGAGTGGGGCGCGCTGGATTATGTGTTTCACTTTGCGAGTCCGGCGAGTCCGGTGGACTACGCCGCGCACGGGATCGCGACGTTGCGTGTGGGATCGTATGGGACGTTTGAAGCGCTCGAAGCGGCGCTGCGGCGCGGCGCGAAATTCATGATGGCATCGACGTCGGAGTGCTACGGGGATCCGGCGGTACATCCGCAGACAGAGACGTACTGGGGGAATGTGAATCCGATCGGGCCGCGGTCGGTGTACGACGAGGCGAAGCGGTTTTCGGAAGCGGTGACCATGGCGTATCACCGCTATCACCAGGTGGACACGCGGATTCTGCGCATCTTCAACACCTACGGGCCGCGGATGCAGGTCAACGACGGGCGCGTGATTCCGAATTTTATGTGGCAGGCGCTGCGGGGAGAAAATCTCACGGTGTATGGCGACGGCAACCAGACGCGCAGCTTCTGTTACGTGAGCGACGAGGTGGATGGGATTCTGCGCCTCGCGCGATCGCCGGAACATGAGCCGGTGAATGTTGGGAATCCGACGGAGTTCACGATTCTGGAGTGCGCGCGGAAAGTGATTGCGACGACGGGGTCGGCGAGCCAGATCAAATTCGAAGCGCTGCCGCAGGACGATCCGAAGCAGCGGCGTCCCGATATTTCGAAAGCCAAGCGGCTGCTTGGATGGGAGCCGAAAGTGGAGTTGGAGAGCGGGCTGAAGCTTTCGCTGGAATATTTTCGCCGAGCGGTGGCGGAGAAAGAGTCGGGGACGGCCGAGGTCAGGCCCGAGCGGCGTCAGGCGTAGCCCACGACCTCTTTGGGCGTTGCGCAATTACGCGTCGGGCCCGCCGGCGATCAAGACCCGTGCCTAGCGCACGCTCTTCGAGTTGAGGAACTCGCCGTACTTCTGGTCGACGGTCAGGATGTGGTTCGTGAGCCAGTGCTGCAGGAACGTCATCAAATCCAGAGTAATGCCAGTGGAGCCTGCATCAGAGTTTTTCTTAAATGCCACGACCTTTTCGGCCAAGGCCCTATGTTCGACCCGGTGCGCTTCCAAGAGCCGATATCCGTTTTTCTCCATCAGCTTTTCTTCCGCCGCGAAGTGATAAACCGTGTAGTCGATCAAACGGCCAAGCACCTCTCCGGCGACTTCCTTGCCGTGACCGGAACGCATGGCAGTATGAAGTTCGCGTATGATTTCGAACAGCCGCTTGTGCTGCGCGTCCATGGATTCGACCTTCACGCTATACATGGCGTTCCATTCAAGTGCACTGCCCATTGGGATCTCCCGAGTGTTTGAAGAAAACTCGTACGCTCAGAGTAGTCATATCCCGGCGGAGCGACCAGATCACTTCGGGGTGTATCCAGAAAGACGTTCCCTTCTGATGCACGGCTCCGATTCGGGAATCACTCTGCACTTCGGTCAGGACCACCGTTCCTAGCAGATTCTTGACGAACTCTTAGGGCGGCCTGGGGCCCAGCGAATCTTCCTCAATTCTGCAAATGCAAAATTTTCAGCGAGCGGATTTAGCAAGGTTGTTCGTCTAGCGACGGACCGGTGGAGACAACTGCGAGCAGGCGCAGAATTTCTTCGCGCTCGCCGGAATCGTGGAACATGAAGCGCACGCCCATGCCGAAACCGGGATGGGTTGCCAGCACCTGGCCCCTGATTCTCAATTTCGTGTCGGCGGTGCGGACCAGAATCTCCACGCCCGACTGCCCGGCGAGTGGGGATGGCATTTCGACGTAGCAACCCCCCTCGCTGATGTCGGACAGGATGCAGCGATTGGGGACGCTGGAACCGAGACGGTAGACTTCCGCTCCGAGTTTGCAGGCGAAACGTAGCTCTCCGCGGCGGTTGCCGGCATTGGAGACGAGGGCGGCATCTTTTGACTCGGGCCTCGGCTCGGGCCCGCGTTGAGACTGGGCGCCGGGCGACTGAGTTGCGGAAGATTGAGTCGTAGCGGACTTGCTTGCCGGCGGCTGGGCTGGCAATCCGGTTGCCGGGTGGAAACTATTCTGCTGGAGCCAAGTCTGCATGAGGCGGCGCGAAGACTGGGGCACGTCGAGGAAACGAATTCCGGTGCGGCCGCTGGCGTCCTGCCAGGCAACCTCGCCCGACAAGCGGACCAGTTCCTGCTGACCGGGAAGCGCGAACTCGAAATAGACTTTGCAGGCGCGCGGAAGCGGGTTGGGGGTTTGGATCGAAGTTCCGCCGTCGCTCAGGTCTCTCAGAACCGCGTTCAGTTCGGGCGCTCCGGGATAGGCCACGTTGGCGGTCGAACTAAGGCGCGTGCGCGGAGCGCGGCGGCGTTCGCGTCGCATGAGGCCGCGGGCGGCACGCAGGCTGATGCGGGTGCGCTCGGAAGAAAGCGGGCGATAGAGAACAAAGTTGGCGCCGAGCCCGAACACCGGGCGAGCGTTGAGCTCGCTGTCGACGATGGCAATCAGTTTGCTGGCGCGGTTTTTGGCGGACTGACGCAAGCGCGCCAGGAAATCCTCGGAACCCTGGTCAGCGCGATAGTCGAGAACAACGGCGTCGAAGTGCTGGCTGTCGAGCAGCTCCAACCCGCGGGAGATCGAGGACGCATGCTCGGCCGCCATTCCCAGCTCGGACAGGATAAGCGTAAGCAGGCTGGCGGAGTCCTGATCCGGGCACACCACGAGGGCGCGTAGATCCATAGTGACAGCATGATAAGAGAGGGTCGGCGCCAACAACAAGTTACCTTTGTCACTGGCTTTCAAAGCGCACGGTAGTCAGAACTTTAGTTATCTTCCAATTTCTGTTGGGGGGGATACGTTGACAGGACGCTCGTGGACTTTCTTTGAGCGCAGGCCTTAGTCAGCAAACCCAATTCCGAACGTGCGGCCGGGGCACGGCGAAAGGGAGTGCGCTTTCCCCAACGAGCGATGCACGGCACGATCGTAACTCTCCTGAAATTACCTTACGAAGAGACAGTGTACGAAAGTCCGGTGTACCCCGGTACTTTGACGTACCACGGGACAGTTCCTAACATCGAGTTATTCAGACAGGTGTCGGGACCGCGATCCGCAAAGGGTCGCGGGAGATACCAGGCTGACGAATTCCAGTTGCGCGAATTTGTTTGGACGATCTTGTTCCACGAAGCGGGGAGCCACAGGTACGGCAAATGCTTATGAGAAGCCTGGAAACAAATGCGGGGCATCGCAGGCATGGGGCGAGCGGCTTCAGCTTGATCGAGATAATGATGGTGCTGGCAATTTCCATCATTGTGTCGGTGATCTCGGTCATGAGTCTGATGCCGATGCTGAATCAGCAGCATGTGACCAATGCCTATAACACGACGCTGGCGGCGATGCGTCAGGCGCGCGACAACGCGGTGGCGCAGCGGACATCGTACTCGGTGACTTTTGCTAACGCTGTTTCGCCGAGTCCGTACGCTACGATCACGGTGGCCCCGGCGCTGTCCTCGGGGATGTCGGCATTTCAGGGCGATCAGAATACGGTGATCTATCAATTGCCGACGGACGTGTCGTTTATCGCGCAATCGGCGCTCGCCTCGACGCCGCCTCCGGATGGCTACGGACTGGGGACGAACGCGATTGACTTTGGCTATACGGCAAACAGCAGCAGCGGAGGACAAGCGTTTGTTTACTTCTGCCCGGACGGTTCGGCGCAGAACGCGGTGGACGGCTCGGGAAATTGCACGAGCAGTTGGGATGGAGGCGTGGTGTACATCGCGCGTGCAGGAGATCTGCTGAGTTCGCGGGCGGTAGACCTGTGGGGCGCAACGGGCCGCGTTCACGGATGGCGGCTCTACAACAAGTCGGGAGGCGGGTATCAATGGCTACGTCAATGATCGGGCGCGGCGGGAATTGTGGAGAGCGGGCGCAAGGGGAGCGCGGATTTTCGCTGATCGAAGTCATGATCTCGATGGTCGTGCTGACGGTGGGACTGGTGAGTCTGCTGGGCGTGTTCGGACTGGCCATGGCCTCGACGCAGACCTCGCAGCAGGACATGATTGCCAAGCAACTGGCGAACGAGGCGTACGAGAGCATCATAACCGCGCGCAACACGTCGCAGATAGGCTGGGACCAAATCCAGAATGTAGGCTCCATCAACTGCACCAGCAGCAGTCCACCCTGCGGCATCTTCCTGATTGGGACGAACCCGATCTACAACTCGGGAGCGGACGGGATCTATGGGACGGCGGATGACGCGGCTGCGGGCGAGCAAACTCTTGAAGAACCGGGACCCGGCGGAATCTATGGGGACTCGGACGATGTGAAGATCCCCTTGACTGGCTACCAGCGCACGATTCTGGTCTCGCCGCTGTACGACACGAGCGGCAACCTGGTGACTTCGTTGCGAAGCATAACTATCACCGTGCAGTACTCGACTCCGCAGACGAAACTGCAGAAAACCTACGCTCTGAATTCATACATTTCGCAGTACCAGTAAAGGGGAGTTATGAGTGATCGCTCAACAAAGCGCGAGAGTGGGTTCAGCCTAATGGAAATGGTGGTTGCCGTGGGGCTGGGGTCGATTGTGCTGGGCGCGGCGGTGCAACTTTACACCCAGGGTGTGGGGGCGACCTGGACGGTTTCGCAGCGGGCGGAGCTGCAGCAGGATTTTCGGGCCGCCTCCGATATGCTGACGCGGGACCTGAGCCTGGCCGGGGCGGGACTGCCCAACGGTGCGGCTATCGCCCTGCCCTCCACGACCACTCCGGTGTATGGCTGCGATCAGACGCCGACGTGCTACATCACGGCGACGTATCCCTTACAGGGCGCTACGCCCTATCTTTACGGGCTGATCCCGGGATATGATCTCGGGCCGACGCTCAACTCCCTAACCACCGATGTGGTCACGGTGGTGTATACGGACTCCACTTTCTATTTGAACTGCTACCAAGCGACCGTCACGGCTAAGAGCGTAGTAACCTTCGCGCCGCCCCCGTCGCCCACGGCTTGGCCGACGCCGGGTTGTTTGCCGAGCGGCGTGACCACGCCGCAAGCCGTGAACGATACGGTGGCGGGGCTGATGCCTGGCGATCTGGTCTTGATGACCTTGGGCGGCATCATGGTGGTGGGCGAAGTCACCGGTAGCATTACGACGGGCACAAACTCGGCGGGCCAGACCACTTACGCTGTGCCCTTCGGCAACAACGATGTGCTGCATATGAACCAGACACCCACCGCCGGCACCGGTCTGAACAGCGTGCCGCTGAACGCTACCGGAGCGGCGCCATGCGGAACCGGGCCATGCCGACTTTTGGTGATCACCTATTACATCGACAACACCGTCAGCCCGCCGCGACTGATGCGGCAGGTCAGTGGACACACTCCAGTGCCGGTGGTGGACAACATTGTTTACATGAAATTTACCTATGACCTTTACAATGACGCCACCGGGGCACCGGCGATTAGCCAGCCCAACCCTGGCGCTTCCGATTCCGCCGATACCGCTTCGGTTGGACTTCTCCCCAACCAGATCACCAAGATCAACATTCTGCACATGGCGATGAATAGCACGCTGCAGGGCGCGCGGGGCGGTTATCAGGGATTGGATTTGGAGACATCGGTAAGCGCGCGGAATCTGACGTACGTCAACGAGTATCCCAACTAGCGACGGGGATGCGAAAGGGACTAAGACGATGGGGAGCAAAGCGATGGGGATTGACACCATGGGGAGTTACGGTATGAAAGGCGCGAGACTGCACACCAAAGGATTCACGCTGATTGCGTCCCTGCTGCTGCTGTTGCTGCTGTCGGGGATCGCGATCGGGCTGATGATGATGGTCACCACCGAAAGCAAGGTGGGCGCGACCGATCTGCAGAACGACGTCGCCTATCACAGCGCCGAGGGTGGCATCGAAAAAATGGCCTCCGACCTGGCCGCGACGTTCCAGAACATGCAGGCCCCCACTGCGGCTCAAATCTGCGCCGTGAGCAACACGCCGCCGACAATGCCGGGAGTCACCTGGGAAAGCTATTCGGTGGCGCCGGCGTCGGGTTGCACGGGAACGCTGGCCGCGACCTGGGGACAGATCAGTTCCGGACCGAACCAAAATTTGTGGGCGCAGATCATCCCGGTGAACATGCTGGCGACGGCGGCCTTAACGGGCGGGCAGGAAGTGAGCATGATGCGGAGCGCGCAAGTGGCGCTGATTCCGGTGTTCCAGTTCGGAGTGTTCTCGGAGAGCGATCTGGGCTTCTTCGATAGCCCCACTCTCGATTTTAACGGACGCCTGCACACCAATGCCGATCTTTACCTGGGCGTAATGCAGGGCTACACGCTGACGTTTCACGACAAAATGGAGGCATACGGGAACGTCGTCACCGAGGTGCTTCCGAACGGGATAACGATAAACTACGGCGGCTCGGGCGATACCGGCAATGTATACATTCCGACCACCGACGGGGGTTGCAGCACTACGACGACGAATTGCGTGACCAAAGCCGCGAACAGCGACCCGGCCAGCAGTCCTTGGGGGGATGGCAGCGTGCAGGGTCAGGGGGGGAATCCGCCGCAGTCCGCCTATAACACCAGCAAGTGGAATACTTTTTCCAAGAGCACTACTAACTACGAGATCATCAACGGGAACTATGGAAACACCACGAACCCGGGAACGGGCGCCAAGAAACTGTCGATGCCATTCGTCGGCGGGAACGCGTTGCCTTTCGAAATCATTCGCCGGCCACGGACGGGCGAGGACTCCACGTCGGCGCTGGCCACATCGCGCGAATACAACATGGCGCAGATTCACGTGCTGCTGAGCGACGATCCGAATGATTTGCCGGGCGGATCTTCGGATACGAATAACGTCCGGTTGGCGAACGTAACGGGCACCAACGCCAGCAATCCCTATGGAATCCCGATGACTGCGGGCAATTACCCCGCGTCCCTCGCGGCGTTGTTACCGGCTAACAACACCTATAACCTGTACTTCGCCGCCGCGTCGAACGCGGTTCCAAATGCATCCAACTGCTCGGGCACCACCTGCACGCCGGACTGGCCCTATGCACCCGCGGCACAGACGAGCGGAAACCCGAATCCCTCGCTCCAGCCCGCAGGCGCCCCGATCTACTTGAATCACGGCACCCCGACGATTAGCCTTTGTCCACCGGCAGGAGTCGCTTCATCCGGCGTGCCCGCCGGCTGCCCTGTGCCTGCGACGGGCGCATATCCGTACTACGCTCCCCCCAACGCCATCGGCTCAACGCTCTACAACTCGGCCAATGCGACGGCTTGGAACCTGACTGATGGCTGGCTGCGGGTGGAATACAGGAATGCTTCGGGCAGTTGGGTCCCGGTAACCAATGAATGGCTGCAACTGGGATTTGCGCGGGGCCTGACAGCACCGACGCTCCCTGGAAGCAGCGCCCCTGCCGCTGGGACGAACCCGGTGAATCCAAACGCGATTCTGCTGTTGCAAGAGCCCGCGGATCGCACCGAGAGCGGCACTTTGCCCACTTCCATCGCGACTCCGCCGCCGGCGTGTGTTTCGCCCTGCTCAACGTGGACCCCAGGCGTGCCGCCAGAAGCTGCGTCGGATCAGGGGTCAGGAGGGCAGTGGTATTTTGGCGTTACCCCTGCCACGCCGACTACGCAGAGCCTTACCCAGTACAACTGGTATCCCATCAACTTCTACGACGCCCGCGAAGGCGAGCCTCGGGACACGGACCATGGGACTAACAGTTGCACGACCAACGGGGTGATGAACGCCGTCGAAATCGATGTGGGCAACCTGAAGCGATGGCTGAAGGGAAGCATCGGCAGCAGCGGCCCGAATGTGGATTATCTCGCGCAAAATGGATACGTGCTGTATTTCTCGGATCGGAGGGGCATGCTGTATAACCCGAATCCCCCTTATAACGGAGCGAAGAGCGGAGACTCGGGCCTGGAGGACGTGATTAATCGCTCCAGTCAGGCGGGCACGCCCGACGGAGTGCTGGAACCGGCTCCCGCCGGCGCGCCCTTATCTCCTACCGGTGTCGCCTTATCTCCCGAAGACGTCAATGAGAACGGCGTGCTGGACGAGTGGGGCACGGCAAACCTGGGATTGGGCCAGTACAACGGCGCGACAAACCAAAATGTCCAGATCACCTTGGCCAACCCTGACAATCCTTACAGTCCGCGAATCAACAGCTGCAGCACCACCGCGCCCAAGAATTGGGTCAGCGGGGCGCGCCACGTTTTGAAACTGGTGGATGGTTCGTTCGGCAACGTACCGCTGCGAACGGACTCCGCTGCAACTCTGGCGGACCCTGGCGGATTCACGGTGGCATCGGAGAATCCGGTGTACATCTGGGGCAATTACAACAGCAACGCGGCCGATCCGTTCTGGTCGGGGGGAGCGGACATAGCCGGGCACTCCTCAGCCGCAGTCATTGCCGACGCGGTCACGGTTCTCTCCAACAATTGGAACGACCAGGAAAGCATGGGCATCCCCGGTGGCTTCGACGTTACTACCTCAACCACTCGTTCAGCCAGCACTACATACTACCGCCTGGCAATCGCTGCCGGAAAGAACATGAGCTTCCCGTTTCCGTCATGGGAGAACGGCACCGACTACCCCTTCGGCACCGATGGCGGAGTCCACAACTTCCTGCGCTTCCTTGAAGACTGGAACTCGAGTGGAGCCACGCTGCATTACGGAGGCTCGCTGGTGAGCCTGTACTACGCAACCTATGCCACCGGGGTATTCAAGTGCTGTACCTACTCGGTGTATGAGCCGCCGACACGTGACTATAAATTCGACTCGGACTTCACCCTGCCACAAGGCCTGCCGCCCGGAACGCCACTGTTCCGCGACGTGGAGAGCCTGGGCTACCGGCAGTTGTTTACGACACGCAACGCGACCAGCCAGTAAACGCAGCGGTCAACGAATCCACTTAACCCCGATCCGCGAGGATCGGGGTTTTTGTTGGTCTAGTTAGGTCGTCAGTCGTTGGTCGTTGGCAAGCGAGAGCGTTTATGTCCATAGTTTTCCCGAGTGAGCAGCCCGTGTCGAATCGCGAAGGACTGACGACTAACGACCGTCGACTACTTGGCTGTCCCTTCCGCCTTTGAGTTCAGCGGGGCTTGCGAAGGGGTGGAATTGGTTCGCTTCCCTTTCGGGCAGCGGGTTCCGGCGGCGGGGCGCTGACCGCCAGATCGGACGACCAGCAATCGGCAAGGATCTTCCATGAGCCGGCGGGCTGGCGGGCGAGGACGACCAGGTATTTTCCGCGCTCTTCGCGGCGCTTACCCATGGCGACGGGCACGAGCATTTTGCAACGGCCGAGATCGAGAGCAATCTCGCCCATGACTTCAACGCGCAGCGATTCCATCTCCACGTCGCCCAATCCGGCTTCGAGCAGCGAGATGAGAAATTCCCGGATCGCGGGCAGGCTGCGAACTGGCGGAACGCTGGAGCGGATGAGCGTGGCGTCGGCGGCGTAGAGCTCGAGCAGGTCGTCGATGTGCCTGGTGTTGCAGGCTTGCGCCCAGTCCTGGACAACCTGGCGGGCGCTGGCTTCGGCGCGGCCGCCGGCCGATTTTCCCAAAGAACCGGCGCCCGCCGAACCGGGAGCGCGTCCGCGAGGAGCCGAGGACTCGGACTCGGCAGAAGGCGCGCCGGACGGCGTTTCCTGTCCTCCCTGGCTGGGGACAAGATGGTGGTGATAGTGGTGGTGAATATGATGTTGGCCGGCGCCGGGTCCATAGTGAGCCGTGGCATCGCCAGCGACCGACTGATTGGGGATTCCGCACCAGACGCAAAAGCGAGCGCCCGCCGGCAGCGCACCTCCGCAGGCTGAGCAGGCATTGGCCGGCTCGTCCGCGTTACCGTCGGCCGCCAGGTCTTGCGCGGCCGCGTCGCCTGAAATGCGATGGATCGCTTCTACGGCCGCAGCTACGGCCTCGGCATTCGGTTTCGGCCAGCGAAAGTTGCCGGGGAGCCGTTGAAAAAACTCTTCAATCTCGCTGCCTTCGGCGGGCTGCTCTTTCTCTGGATTCGGCTCGGGATTCGGAGGGTTCGAGTTGTTGGTGGTCACGGCAACCTCATCGCTGACATTGTAGGAGAATTCGCGCGCTAGCGAACGTTGAATCTTACCAGCGCTTCGGAATCGCTGGGCACTCCATTGCAGAGCGCGGGGCGATAACGCCAGAAGCGGACGGCGCGCAGCGCAATCTGGTCCTCATCGGGGCCGCCGCTGTCGAGGACGAAGGCGCTATGCACGAGTCCGTCGGTTCCCACGATGAAGCTGACGCGCACGCGCAGATCGTCATCTTGGACATGAAGCAGCGGGTCCGGAGTGAGCAAGGCCTCGGGCGGACGGACGTTTCCACACTTCGGCAGGGCCAGCGGTTCCGACACGGGAGAGAACTCGGAAATGTGCGCGGGCACACCGCGCAGGCTCTTCTCCAGTTGCGTGAGCGGGATGCGGGGCGAAATGACACGCGATGGAGACGGGGATGTTGCTGCACACCAGGCGAGAACGCCGCCGAGCGACGCCAGCAACAAGGCTGCCGCGAGCGCCTTGCCGATCGTCGTTTTCGTGCTCAGCCAGAGAGACTTCATCCAAGGGTGGGGTGGCAATTCGCCCTCCAGCCGTGGCGAGAGTTAACATATTTACCATCAATAACTTAGGGGAATATTCTCCGCCAAAGCTTCACCGTGTGTGCAATCCGTTGCAAATGCGTCTAGCACAACCGCAACCGGCGAGGGAGCCGGGCGAGCGGACACTCCTGTACGCGAAAGATGGCTGAGGAACTCGTGTTGCGCGCCGCAGCGGCACTTGCGGCACGACTGAACAGCGAAAGCGATGCCCTGATACGAAACCCGAGTTTTTCCCCAAGTTGTGGGGCCGTGCCCTTTCCGATTCTTGACGACCTGTGGAACAATGAGAGGGCTCCGATCTGGGCCCCACATGTATCCATGACCTTCACGCCGAACAGCCTTCAACTTGCGCTTCTCTCGGCGGCGATCCTTGGATTCCGTCATGGGTTCGACTACGACCACATTGCCGCCATCTCCGACATCACCAGTGTGCAGGCCAGCCGCTGGCGCGGCATGCGGCTGGGCTTGCTCTACGCCCTGGGGCACGCGGCCATGGTTGTCGTGCTGGGCACTGCCGTCATAGTGTTTCAGCTCTCGCTGCCTCATGGCATCGATCGGATCGCCGAGCGCTTAGTGGGAGTGACCTTGCTCGTGCTTGGAGTCTACGTTCTGGGATCGCTTTTCAGAGGGAACTCGGTGCCGCGCAGCCGCTTTCACCTTATGGCCGGAGCAGCGCGCTGGCTCCATTGGAAGATGAAGAGCTACTGGCACGATCACGATGTCCCACGGCCGGTGGACCAGACATGGAATTACAGCTCGAAGACGGTGCTCATGATCGGGCTCGTGCACGGGCTCGGTGCGGAGACGCCCAGCCAACTGATGATCTTCTTACTGGCGGCCAATCTTGGCGGAATCGGCAAGGGCTTTATCGGCCTGGCGATGTTTATCGCCGGACTATTGGTAATGAATACGGTGATGACGGCGTCGGCGGTAGGACTTTTCGGCTTCAGTTCGCGGCTGCCGCGCTTTCAGTTTGTCGTCACCGCGCTGACGGCGATCTATAGCCTGGCGGTTGGCGCCTTCTTTCTGTTCGGGTCGTCGGGGCTTCTCCCACCCCTCGGATGAGGCTGTGGGCGGCCTGTCTGGACGCGGGAATAGTTATCCCCGGGTCACCTTCTCGTGTCATCGTCCTTGTTTCATCATGTTCGTGGCATCCAGGCTCCATGTAATTCCAATTCGGCCAAATAAATCATGACAGAACCACCGAGTTAGTAATAGAATGGCGGACGGCAGTTATCCAAGGGGGTATTTGATGACAAGTATTGCCAAAGCAATCGTCCGGCTCCGCGAGGAACACCGAGACGCGCAGAAACAAGTCCAAAGGCTGGAGGAAGCTATTGCGGTTCTTCAAAAGCTTACCCGAGGCACGGGCGCAACAGTGCACGCGGGGGCGCCACATCGCGCCAAGCGCGTTCTTTCCGCGGCAGGGCGCCGGAGAATTTCTCTGGCCCAGAAAGCGCGTTGGGCCAAGATCAGACAGATGAAGAAAGCAGCCTAAACGCCGGGCGGGCCGCAGGCTGCGCGAAGTTCTCCGCTCGCGAGACTGAAGCCCGCCGGATTTTTGCCCGGCAACCTGGCCTTACACTTTTCTTAATTTTGTTTTCTCTTTAGTTGTTGTCTTCCTTCGGCCGCTTCGGCCTGCGGAAAACCCCAGACAACTTAGCAACCTACCCGTGTCCTCCGCTGAGCTCGCGTACGATGCTGCCGACAAATGCCTTGGCGTCGCCAAACAGCATCAGGGTGTTATCGAGATAGTAGAGCGGGTTATCGATGCCGGCGAAGCCAGGATTCATGCTGCGCTTGATAACCATCACGGTATGGGCTTTGTCGACGTCGAGGATAGGCATGCCGTAGATGGGGCTTGAAGCATCGGTGCGGGCGGCAGGGTTGGTGACGTCGTTGGCGCCAATCACCAGGGCGACATCGGTCTGCGGGAAGTCGCCGTTGATCTCGTCCATCTCAATCAGCCGATCGTAGGGAATATCGGCCTCGGCCAGCAGCACGTTCATATGGCCCGGCATGCGTCCGGCGACGGGGTGAATGGCGAAGCGCACGTCCACGCCGCGCTTGGTCAGCGCATCGTAAAGTTCACGCACTTTGTGCTGAGCCTGCGCCACCGCCATGCCGTATCCGGGAACAATGATGACCTTGTTCGCGGCAGAAAGGATGGCGGCGGCTTCTTCCGGGGTCGCGCTGCGAACGGGCCGGGCTTCTTCTCCCGCAGCGGCCGGAGCTTGCACCTGACCGAAGGCCCCGAACAAAACGTTGGTGAAGGAGCGGTTCATGGCCTTCGACATGATGATGGAGAGGATGAGGCCCGACGATCCGTCGAGCGCGCCGGCGATGATGAGCAGCTTGTTGTTGAGGACGAAGCCCATGGCCGCCGCCGATAAACCTGCATAGCCGTTCAACAGCGAAATAACGGTCGGCATGTCCGCGCCACCGATGGGGATGATCAACAACACGCCGAACGCCAGCGCGATCAGGACCATGAATGGAAACAGTGACTTGGCTTCCGGATGCAGGACCAGAAATACGGCGATCACGACGGCGCAGGCGAGCAGCAGAAAGTTGACGAGGTTCTGGCCTTTGTAAGTCAGCGGCCGCTGCGGTAGGATTTCCTGCAGCTTGCCGGCAGCCATCAAGCTCCCGGTAACGGTCAACCCGCCAAGAATGACCTCAAGCGACAGCACCGACATCATGAAGCGCGAGATGTCGGGTGAGCGCAGATAAAACTCTGCCGAGCCGACCAGCGTGACGCAGAGCGCGCCAAAGGCGTGACTGAGCGCGGTTCGCTGCGGAACCGCGGTCATCTTCACGCGCCCGAGCGGCACGCCGATGATGGTGCCGAGCACAAGCCCAATGGCGATCAGCCGGTAGTCCACGATGCCGTGGTGCAGTAGCGTGCCGCAGATCGCCAGCAGCATGCCGATTTCGCCAGCCCAGATGCCGTGGCGGGCCGTGGTTGGCGAGCTCATCCACTTCAGCGAGAGGATGAACAACACACTCGCGACGAGATATAAAAGCTCGATGACGACTTGGGATCCTGCGAGTTCGGCTGTCATTTATTTGGCCGCCGGTTTAGCCGCGGGACGGCTGGATTTGAACATCTTCAACATGCGGTCCGTGATCAGGAAGCCGCCGACAATGTTGCTGGTGGCAGCTACTACCGCGATGAATCCGAAAACGGCGGAGAGCGTGCTCTTGTGCTCGCCCACGAGCACGATCGCACCCACAACCGCGATCGCATCCAATGCGTTGGTGAGCGACATCAACGGAGTGTGCAGCAGCGGCGAGACCCGCCGGATCACTTCAAATCCGATGAAACCGGCGAGCACAAAAATAAAGAGCGCGTTGATCAGGTTCGAACTACTGTTCATCTTCCCTCCGTTTGATCTTCTTGGCTCTTGGAGAGCCGGGCATCCCCCGCCCGGCTGGACCCTTCGACTTCGCTCAGGGCAGGCTAGCGAGATGCCCGTCCCTCCACCATATGGCGCATCACGGCGTCACTTTGCCAGCGCAAGCAAAGTGAAAAACTCGCGGACCCGGGCGTTCACAATCTCGCCGCCGTGGGTGAGCAGGGTCTCGCGAACAATTTCATCTTCGAGGTTCAGATTCAACTTTTGATCTTTGATCAGGTGCGTCAGGAACGCGGTGATGTTGCGGGCGTACATCATGCTCGCGTGATAAGGCACGCCGGAGGCCAGGTTGATTGCTCCGATAATCGTCACACCATGCTTGACCACGGTCTTGCCGGTTTCGGTGATCTCGCAGTTGCCGCCACGTTCAGAGGCCAGATCGAGGATCACCGAACCCGGCGCCATTCCCTTCACCATGTCCTCGGTTACCAGGACCGGCGATTTTTTCCCCGGAATCACAGCCGCGGTGATCACCACATCGCTTTCCTGCACAACTTTTCCGAGTAATTCGCGTTGGCGGCGGTAGAAGTCTTCATCCTGGGCGCGGGCATATCCGCGGGCGTCCTGCGCGTCTTTCGCCTCGATGGGAAGCTCGACAAAACGTCCGCCGAGACTCTGCACCTGCTCTCTCGCCGCAGGCCTTAAATCGTAAGCCGAAATCACCGCGCCCAGGCGGCGCGCGGTCGCGATCGCCTGCAATCCGGCAACGCCGCAGCCGATCACGAACACGCGGGCGGGGGTGATGGTTCCAGCCGCGGTGGTGAGCATGGGGAAAAAGCGCGGATGGGTGTCGGCTGCCACCAGCACCGCCTTGTATCCGCAAACGGTTCCCATCGAAGAGAGCGCGTCCATGCTTTGAGCGCGGGTAGTGCGGGGCATCAGCTCCACCGCAAACGCGCTGACGCCAGCGCGCGCGATTTCCTGCACCACGTCCGCCGAACCGAAGGGACGCAGAAATCCGACGAGGATCTGATCGCGGCGAAACAGCGGCACATCCTGTTTCCCCGTCAAGTCGTTGGAACCGTAGCAAAGAATCTGCACAACAATGTCAGCGGCGGCAAACACGGCTGCGCGGTCGGCGACGATCTTTATCTTTGCGCCCTTGTCGGCATACTGGGAATCGGGATAGCCGGCCTCGATTCCAGCGCCGGTCTGTATGTGGACTTCGAAACCCGCTTTGGTCAGCGTCGGGAGGACTGCCGGCACAAGCGCAACTCGCCGCTCGCCTGGATAGCTTTCTTTCGGAACACCGATGATCACGAGGCCCTGCCTGTCTAGCGATTCTCTGTATCGCGATGGAGAAGATTCGGAGCCGCCTGGCTCGCATCAATCCTGCGTTTGCGGGCAACTTCCAGGGAACCGAAAGATTTTAGTTGAGCAAATGGCCGCGCGCAAATGGTCAGGTCCAATGTGTCAGGTCTCAGATGTCAGGTGTCAGGAAAACCCAGCGTCAGAACTTGGTCTCCTGAGACCTGAGACCTAGCACCTGAGACCTATTATGAAAGCGAGAGTCTTAGTTGAAGGCCGTCGTCATTGGATGCGCCATTGGGTACGGCGATGTCAGTGCAGTTTTGAACGATCCAATCAGCGCCGGCGCTCTCGAGGTCGCGGCGGATCATGGTCGTAAGGAATGCGATCGCTCTGGCGCCCGCGGCCTTGCCCGCGCCAACTCCCGCGGGCGCATCTTCTACCACGATGCAATCGGAGGCGGCAAACCCGAGTTTCGCTGCTGCCTTCAGGTAGGGCTCCGGATCGGGCTTGCCGATCTTCACGTCGCTCGACGTGATCATGGTCTTTGGAATGGGCAGGCCCGCGGCGCGCAAGCGCACCTCAGCCAGAGGACGCGTACATGAGGTCGCAATCGTCCAGCGCTCCGGAGGCAGGCTGCTCAGGAGTTGCCGAGCGCCGGGCAGCAGGACCACGCCATCGAGGTCTTCCATTTCCCTGCGTTCGACTTCGCGATCTTCGCGGTCAATGTCGGCGTTGGGCAGAAGCTCGCGTATTGTAATTCGACTCGGGCGCCCGTGCGCCTTATGGACGACGGTCTCTGGATCAAAGCCATGTTCAACCGCCCACCGATGCCAAACCCGCGCAACCGCAGGAGTGGAATCGATGAGCACACCGTCCAAGTCAAACAGCAGGGCACTGCAGCGGATCGCAATCATTTCATCTAATTTACCTTGCCGGCGAAAGTAGACGCACGCTGAAGCTGTGCCCTTCCCAAAAACCCGCTCTAACGTCTCTCAAACACCACCGCAACTTTGTCTTCGTATGCTACCCGCCAATCTTGCGGAAGTTCTCGGAGCAAGTTGGACAGTGTCGATCCGGCGGGTAAGAGCGCCGTCCGAATCTGCCACTTTTTGAGCACGCTCTGCCAGCCCGGCTGTGCCTGGGTCAGGATCAGGTACTGGCGAATCCGGTCCGAGCCATAGAGATCGTGACGGTCATCTACTATGACCTCCCGCTCGGGATACATTCGGTAGATGAGATAGCCTCCCCAGGAATCGGTCGAGAAAACGGGCTCTGTGACGGGTGGTTCTTCCACATTCTCCTTCTGCAGAAAAGTCACCGCCGCCACCGGCACTTTTTTCTGATCGAACTCCGCATGAATCAACTGCCGCGAGCCAAGCCATCCCCCTTGAAGACAGATCGCGAATGCCAAGGCCACCGAGATAACCGGCCACAGGTGCCCGCGAAGCTGCATTTCCTGCGCGCCCATGCGATCGGAGAAGCTTGAAATTCTGGCCGTGTAGTTGCGCAACCGTTCCCAAGCACCCGGCTCATCCGCCAGTGAAGCGAAGTTTTCCCACAGGATCGGCCCAGCCACCAGCACCAGCAGCATTGAAGAAACCGGGAGATTCCGCGACGAATACAATCCCGCACACACCGCCAGCAGCACGACCAGCAGTTGACTGAGCCGCAGCTTGCCGGAATTTACTAAAAGACGATTGAACGAAAGAGGATTGTCCGAGAGACGATTGCCCGCGAATGCGATCAGCGTAAGCGCGAGGATCACTGCAAAACAGCGCTGCGCCCAGCCGTGAAAATCGGGCGATTGGAACTCGTCGATCCGGTTCATCAGGTAGCGATCGCCGAGATAGCGATAGATGTGCGCGTGCAGCCGCCAGCCAAACGGATTGACGAGCGTCGCCACGGCCGAGGCTACCCAAGCCACAGCCATGGCACGAGCCCGATGTGCGACGCGAATCGCGGCAAACGCATCGTGCATACGCAAACTCTCAACGAACGCAGCAAAGGTGTAGATTCCGAGCAGCGCCATGCCGAAGAGCCATCCACCATGCAGATTTACCCAAAGCACCATAGAGGCGGGGAAGAACCACAGGATCGATCGCGGCAGGCTCGCGTGCTCGCGTCGCTCCCATCGATCCCAATTTTCCAACGCGGCAAACCAGAGCAGCGAAAAAAGCCAGCTCACAATGTGCGGGCGCGCGTAGAGATGAATCGTCGAAGCGGCCTCCGCCAGCAGCATCAGCACGATGGCCAGCAGCAGGCCGGTCCCGCGCTGCAGCAGTTGCGAAAGCAGCAGCACGAAAATCGCTGCTACCAGCAACGCGCACAACCAGACCACTCCGTTCAGTCCGCAAGCATGGTGCAGAATCCCGAGCAGTATGTCGTACAACCACTCCCAGGCAAACCAGGGCTGACCTTGCATGGTGGAAGAAAACGAATCTGTGCGGGGAAGAGAGTGCGTCGCCAGAATCCGCTCGCCAGTTCTGATGTGCCATCCAATATCCGCATCCGCCAGCGGCCGATTCGACAAAGGCCCTGCCAGCAGCGACCAGAAAAGAAAAATGAAAATGATGTCCCGGACGGAAGGCAGGAGAAAACGCAGGGCTGACGAACTGGGCTGCGCCGGGGTCATCAAAGTGTGCAGAAACAAGGTGTGAAGAAGCAGTGTATGCGGAGATTGGTCGAGGAAGCCAGCGGAATGATTTGGCCTCACCTTCCGGTCGCGCGCGTGATGCGCCGTCTCCGCTGCCGATATAATCAAATTGTCGTGAAACGCGCCGCTGTTTTCATCTTTCTCGTTTCGCTGCTTTTCTGCGCGTCGCTTCGCGCCCAGGATGCTCCTACCTCGGGCCAGACTGTTATCGGCCGAACCATGGTCGTGATTCCCTTCGAGAATGTTTCTCCGACCCCTGGGCTGGAATGGCTCGGCGAATCCTTTCCCGAAACCTTCCACGAGCAACTCAATTCTCCGGTTCTTTACGTAGCCACCCGTGACGAGCGACTGCGGGCCTACGATCGCCAGGGCGTTCCGGCCGGCGTTCATCCTTCGCGCGCGACGCTCTACCGGCTCGCCGAGCAGATGGACGTCGATTACGCCGTGCTCGGCTCTTACAAGTATGACGGCGCGCAGCTAACCGTGGTCGCCCAGTTGCTCGACATGCGGGCGCAGAAACTCTCGCCCGCCGTCACAGAGTCCGCGCCCCTGGCCGATCTCGGCACGCTGCAATCCGCACTAGCTTGGGATTTGCTTCGCCTGATCCGCACCGACTTCTCCGAATCCAAGGACAACTACGTCGCCAGCGTTGTTCCCATACGCCTGGACGCGCTGGAAAATTATGTGCGCGGCATGCTGGCCACTACTGCTGACGAAAAGGTGCAGCATTATCGCGAAGCAGTCCGCCTAAATCCCGCTTATGATCACGCCTGGCTGGAGTTGGGCAAGACCTACTATGCCCAGCGCGCTTACGAACCGGCGATTGCCGCCCTCGGCCAAGTCCAGCAGTCTTCTTTAAGGTCAGGCGTAATCGTCCGCGAGGCGAATTTCTATCTCGGCCTCGCCGCCTACGCTCACGGAGACTTCGCAAAATCCGAAAGCGCTTTTGAATTCGTCGCCGCGCGCCTGCCTCTGGCCGAGGTTTATAACAACCTTGGAGTGGTCGCCGCCCGCCGCGGCCAGAAGAAGGCCGTGGACTATTTTGAAAGAGCGATTGAGAACGATCCCAGCGACCCCGACTATCACTTCAACATGGGAGTAACTCTTACGCAGGCTGGCGATCTCTCCGGCGCGGCCCGCGAACTGCGCACGGCGCTCGATCATCGTCCGAACGACGCCGAGGCTAAAATGTTGCTCGACTCCCTGGCACCTTCTGCTGGCGGCATCGTGCCGAGCGGCACATCGTCGAAGGTCCCACTCGAGCGCATCAAACGCAACTACGAGGAAGACGCCTTCCGCCAGATGACCACGCAAATGGGGAGCTGGGCCGAACAGCAATTTGCCCGATCCGATCCCCGCGCCCACGCGCGCTTCCACCTCGAACTCGGCAAGGAACTTCTGGCCCACGGATTCACCACCGAAGCCGAGGCCGAATTCCATCACGCCGCTGAGGTCGATCCGTCGAGCACTGCGCCCCTCACAGCCCTTGCCGAAGATTACGACGCTCGCGGCGACGCCCGCGAAGCTCGCGCCCAGGCCGAGGCCGCCCTCCGCATTCGCGAGTCAGCCGACGCTTATCTGATTCTTGCGCGCCTCGATTTGAGAGAAAATAGAATGGAAGCAGCCGCCCAGGACATCAATCGGGCGCTGCAATTGGAGCCCGGCAATTCCGCGGGCCAGGATCTGAAGCGCACCTTAGCAGCCAAGCTCGCGGAGAAGGCGCAGCCGCTGCCACAACCATGAAGCCGTCAAGATCTTTCGCCTCTCGTTTCTTCGCCTCCAGAGCGGATTCAGTGTTGCTGCACCGCGCTCGTGTGGGGACGGGCGCCCTCGCCCGTCCAAGCCGAGCAAAGCTCGGCAGATGCCTGTGGCCACAGCAACTCTGGATTCGCTGTGCGGTTTGCTGGTTCGCGGTGCTCTTTCTGTTCGCCGCCTTCTGCTCCGCTGACGTCTTGAGGATCGCGGTGAACGACGCCATCCAGCCCGTCACTGCCGAATTTATTGGCCGCGCGCTCGATCTGGCAGCCGCTAACCACGACCAAGCCGTCCTGATTGAGATCAACACTCCCGGCGGACTGGTAGATTCGACGCGTGAGATCATCGAAAAAATCGAATCTTCCCCTGTGCCAGTTATCGTCTACGTGGCTCCGACTGGAAGCCGTGCGGGTTCCGCAGGGATCTTCATTCTCGAGGCGGCTGACGTGGCAGCGATGGCGCCAGGTACCAATGCCGGCGCGGCACATCCCGTCTTGCTCTTTGGCCCAATAGCGGCCAAACCCGATGACGAGATGAACCGAAAGATTGAGAACGACGCCGCGGCCCTCATGCGTTCGGTCGTTGCCAAGCGCGGTCGCAACGTCGAGCTTGCGGAGAGCGCCGTGCGCGAGTCGAAGTCCTTTACCGACCAGGAAGCACTCGATAAGAAACTGATCGAATACATCGCTCCGAGCGAGCAGGACCTGTTCCACCAGTTAAGCGGGAAAAGCTTCAAACGATTTAATGGCGCGACCGTCACGCTCAGCCTCGCCGACCAGCCTGTGCGCGACTACCATATGACGCTCAAGCAGCGCATCCTCTCCTACCTCATGGACCCGAACGTCGCGTTCATCCTGCTGGCCATCGGCGCGCTCGCGCTGTACGCCGAATTCAACCACCCCGGCGCGGTCATTCCTGGAACCGTGGGCGTGGTCTTTATCCTTCTGGCGGCGTTCGCGTTGAACCTGCTGCCCGTGCGCTTCGCGGCGATTGCGATGATCATTGGCGCCTTCGCGCTGTTCGCCGCGGAAGCCAAATTCGCGAGCCACGGCGTGCTTACAACCGGCGGAATTGTCCTGTTGACGCTGGGCGGCCTGTTCCTTGTCGACGCGCCCATCCCGGAAATGCGCGTCCACCTCGTGACCGCGCTCGCCGTCAGCATTCCGCTCGGACTTATCACAGCGTTCCTGATGAGCATCGCCGTGCGCGCCCGCCGCAACAAAGTTGTCACCGGCGAACAAGGATTGATCGGCGAAATCGGAATCGCGCAAAGCACGCTGGCTCCCGCAGGAAAGGTGTTTGTGCACGGCGAACTTTGGGACGCCGTCTCCACAGTCCCCATTCCCGCCGGAGAACGCATCGTCGTGCGGCAGGTCGATGGACTCACGCTCCGAGTCGATCCCGTATTAGCGACAAAACCAGTGGTGGCGTAAAGCTGGACGCCGATGAGTCACTGAGGCCAAGAATTAAAGAAATCCATCTACCCTTTGTCATCCTTCTGAGCGAAGCGAACTCTAACCTATCCCTAGTCCCCGCTTTTGGCACTGTTTACTGATTGGTACCGGTACCCCCCCCCTGTCTAGTGGAATCGTTGGTTTAGCCCTAATTTCTCAACAAAAAAATAAAAAGGCTGTCGTTTCGTGGCATAACAGCTATAGCGAGTAGTAGTTAGGCCAACGAAGGGAGACAGCCCTATGACAACAGAGTGTAACCAAGAACCGTTTCCA
>Ga0208191_1000378_pt1 | contig 33631 bp, 31 predicted proteins | sample June2015DPH_13_5_FD_184709 | JGI IMG/M metagenome (GOLD analysis project Ga0208191, IMG submission 184709) | Peatland microbial communities from SPRUCE experiment site at the Marcell Experimental Forest, Minnesota, USA - June2015DPH_13_40... | ecosystem: Environmental > Terrestrial > Soil >... | reverse complement strand
GTTCGTCTGGGGCTGGACCTGCCAACCGCGCCCAAAGTGATGCAATATGTAGTGGAGAAAAATGGACTGTGACGGCAGAAAACCCCAGTAAATCCCCGCTTTCACTCAATTAACTGACGAACTTGGGCTAAAGCCCGGTCCAAGGCGATTACCCGGAATACGCCCTGAAAAATTCATGGCACATTATTGGATGATGCAAGCACGCTGGTCGTCACCCACAAGCTGCCACATACTATGTGCGGACTTTATTTCCCGATGCAAAACTGGCTGAAAATCGAGTCGGGCAAATCATCCGCCGCGTTTTTGCCCGAACAGATGGCTTGAACCCGTTATGGCGTGGATACGAGTTGGACCCATTGGGTTCCCGTGCGGTACTGACGCCCACCGGAAGTCTTGACAATGGCATAGAAAGGATGCAATCCGGCCCACAAATTTGTTCCCGCCACCGGGAAAGTCGCGGTGGATTGATTTGTGACGGCGCCCAACGCGCCGCCGGTGCTGTACAAAGTGATCAGGCTTACCGTGTTGGTGTTGGCGGCCACTTGAATGTGGTAAGTGCCTTGCACCGGGGCTGGATTGGTCAGGTCGAGCTGTGTCAAGGTCGCGCTCAAGGAACTGTTCTGGATCTGGACGGGCACGGTCACCTGGGTTTCCGTTCGCACGTCACTGCCTTCGTAAGCCACGGCAGTTAAATTGTGATAGCCGTCGGACAGGGTCGTGGTATCCAAGGGGAAGGTCAGGGCCAGGCTGGATGCGCCGGCCGTGACGTAAAGATGGTTTCGGGGCTGGAGGTCGGACAGGTTATACGTGAGGGTGCCTTGCGGGGTTGACATGATAACATTGTATGCCCGCGGAACGACTTGAATTTGGGCGGCCTGGTATCCCGGACTCCGGGCGTAGAGATTGAAGGTGAAGTTGCCGAGTGAGTTCACAGCATAATCCTCAGCCACAACCCCGTCACTGCCTTGCAGGCTGGGATTCGTGTTGATCGCGGTGAACAACTGGCTGACGAGCGCAGGCGAATTGCTGCCCAACTGGTTGGTGACGGCCACGACCACGGCCTGCCCATTGGTCTTGGTAAAGGTGAACTGAATCCAGGCGTTGGTGGGGGGCGAATTGCTGATCACCATGTATTCCTGCAAGCCGAACGCTTGTGAGGCCAGAAACGTGGGTTGGCTGGCGCTTAAATAAGTCGAAAGACTGTTGCCGCTGCCAATCGCACTTGTGGCGGTGGTTTGGATTTCGCCGAGGGCGAAATTGGTTGCCAACGTTGTCACCTGGCCTTGGTTGGTCGAGACCCCAACCATGTAAGGCAGCACGGCATTGCTAACCTGAACCAGCGTGAGGTTTGTCGCCACGTTCAGCACCGCGAAGCCGGGTGGTGCCGGAGACACGAGCCATGCCTGGTAAAACCGGACCGAATTCGTGGCGTAAGCATCAATAAAATTCGTCGCCCCGCCGAGTTGATTGGTGAAGACGGACACCCAATAAACGAGGTCGGTGGAGACTTGAACGGCCCAAGGCTGTCCGGGCGTGCTGTCCACGTGCATCTGGAACGTCCCCGGACCGACAATTCCTGGCGCAGACAATTGGGGAAGTTGATCCGGCACCGGCCAGGTCATGCGATAAAAGCGCATGGGATAGTTCGTGGAGTCATAATCGGTAAAATTCAGCAGTCCCGGCACGTCATTCGTGAAGATGGGTTGCCAGTCCAATAAATTGGTTGAAGCCAGGATGACGTACGCCAACGTGCTGGGAATTCCCACCTCCATCGTGTAGGCTCCGTTTTTATCAGGACGACTGGGCGTCATCTGTGGTGGAAAAGAATCAGGCAGGGAGTTGACGCTATAGGAAAGGCCGGGGGTATTCGCCGGGGTGCTGTCGGCAACGTAGAAAGGGACAGCCATGGGATTGGTGGCGATGCATTGCAGCTCGATGCGGTCGCCATGAACCAGGGCCTTCATCAGAGTGGCGTTGGTCGCGGCATTGATCAGTGAGGCCAGCCCAGTTGCCACCGTGCTCAAGGTTGAATTCGTGGGGACGGTGTAAATGATCGGATATCCGTTCAGGGTGACGGTCAACAGATTGCCGGGACACGGAGCCAGGTTGGTCAGCGTGCTGAAATACACGCCATCCACGAACAAATCAACTTGTTGCAGGGGGGGGTTCCCAAACCGGGAGTTGAAATTCACGGAAAGGTTGGTTGTGCCGCTCAGTACGGCGTTGGGGAGGTTGGTGCCCCATTGTCCATAATCGGGCTGGGCGAAGGGCGCCGCCAGCGGCTCGGCCACCATGAGTCCGAGATACGGCCGGTTGACGCTTTGATAATAGCTCTCGGCCAGACTGAAGCCGCGGGCCTGATAAAAGTAAACCTGGGGATTGGGAAACTTCTGGGTATCTTGGTACGGTTCCATTACGGTGCCATAACTGCCCGTCGCCCCGCCATTGATAAATGCCAGCAGGTTGGTCTGGTCGTTGCTCCCGAAAATGATGCCACCGAAGGAAGTCAGGCTGTCCGCGATGGCGCCGGGAACGAACATGCCTGGCGGGACGCTGAATTGCGCCAAACCCGTTTGATACCCCAGACAGCCGCCTGGCCACGTCACCAAGTCGCTGTTGGTGCGCAAAATCGAGGAAACGCCCAGAATGTTCACGTTGAAAATGGCGTTGTCGAAAAGCGCGTACCGAATGTTGCGAATAGGGTCTGAACTCTTTGCCAAGACCACCGGTGGTTGGGGAAAAGTCCCATCGCTGGCAACGCCCTGATCCACCAACTGCTCCGCCTGGGCAAGCGAATCACCCGTGATCATCGTGGCCAGGAAGGAATAGCCGGGGGCGCCGACCGGGGGCGCCTGGCGGAAGACCGCCTCGCTGGCAAAATAACTGTTAGTGTCGCTGGGGTTGCCCACCCTTGGACCATAAAACAAGGCCGTGGTGGTGCTGTTGTTGGTGGGGCCAACGCTGGTTTGAAACGGAATATCCATCGAGAGGACAACGTAATCAATCTGGTTGGTCAACTGTTGGGTCGCCAGCATATTCAGCAGGGGCACCACCAGAATGGTTTGAAAATCATTGCTGGTCCAAAGGGTATTGCCGCCCGGCCAATTGATGGATAAAACGTTTTGCGGCGGCACCTGGCGCTGTTGGCAGTAGTAATTGCCCAGCGAGCAGGAGTTGGAACTGGCCTGGTTGACGACGACGACCGTGTTCAGTCCGCTGCCGCCGGCGTGCAGCTTGCAGACCAAGGCACAGCCCACCAAAAACATTCCAAACGCTCTACGCTGAAGACTGCCGTCCATAAATCAAACACTTACGACGGACAGTACGCTCCTGCCGTCAAGCGCAAAGCCTTAATATAACCGAATTCCTGTTAATGCCAACAAAAGAAAAAGGCCGGTCACTGACCGGCCTTGCGTCTGCCAATTTGCATCCAACCAAATTCTCCCTCAGGACAACTTGCGTCGTAGTGCCAAACCCAGCGCACCAGCCCCCAAGGCGATGATCGCCACGGTTGATGGCTCGGGAACCTCTGCGATAGACAAGGTTTTATCTTTGAATATATCGAGCTGATCGCCTGCGGCAATGGTTTGATCCCATTGGAATGCCCATGTCACATTGCCTGGGCCTGCCGTAGTATTGTTATTGAGCATCAATCCCGACTGGGTGTTGAGTTCATTCAGTGTCTGGTTGAAATTTGCAGCTTCGGCGTAATTGGCGTTCGGTGACGTGATGGCTTCCTGAATTGCCGTCGAGCCACTGCTCTGCTGGACATGATAGTAACCCGACCCCGGACTTCCGAAAATTGTGACGTTGTTGTTGCCGGATTGCAACAGATCAAAATAGGAGTATTCATAGAAGTTTAAGTTAAGCGGACCGCCTGATAAGTTCTTGGCCGTTATTGTCTCGGTCATATCGGCATTTCCCGAACCGACGCCGCCGCCTGAAAGAAGGTAGTCAATCTCAATGCTCAACTGCGAGTTTTGGTAAATCGCATCCACCTCGTTGTTGTTATAGAGGTTATAAGTCAGCCCGCCGATCGTGTTTATCGGTTGTGCAACACCGTTGTCAGTCCGGTACCAAAACCACTGCTGCATCAGTTGATTCTGACCGAGCACACTCCAGTTGTTCATCCCGGCACCGCTGAGGAGATCAATCGTCGCCGAGGAGCCCGCGTCGGTCAACGTGACGGGTTGAGCGATGCCGTGGCCCGGCAAAAGAAGCATGCCGGTCAGAACCAGCCACGCGCCGAGGGAGGCAACGCATTTACGGGAGAGAACGTCTGCTTGATGGATACTCATAGATACACCTTGTTGTTGTTTGTTCAATATTATTTAAAAAGAATGGCAATACGCTGTCCGCCCTGCCGACGCCGGTAGAGCAAGGCCAAGACAAGCATTCCTGACGCAACCAGCGCCACGGATGAAGGTTCTGGCACCACAGCCTGTATTTCGCTGATGGTCAGGGAACTCCCTGGGTTGCCAGACGCCGCCAGGGTCACATCCCATTCATAAGCATAAACCACATTGCCCGGGCCGGCATTGAGGGTGTTGTTAAGGAGCGGGGCAGGATTTCCGTTCACCAGACCAAACATAGTTCCATCGTAGATGCCGGCCTGTTCTTCCGGAGAAACAGAGGTCCCTCCGCTTAATGCGGTGACTGTCCCGGTAAGGGTTGCTCCGGTCAAGCCGGTCTGGATAACTTGGTAAGCGGTTCCGGCACCGTTGCTGTTGAATTGAACATACTGGCCTCCCGAAACACCTCCCAAGTAAAAATCCGAGTACTGGTAGAAATGGTAAGTTTGAGCGGTCGCCGAGGGGTTATTGATAGTGATTGCATCACCCAGCGTAGCCATGCCGGAACCGGACGCCTGACCCTGAAGAATATACTGGGTTTTGACACTGATGGTTGAATTGGCATACGTCTCGGTTAGACTTGGGGTACTTCCGTGGCTTATTGTAGGCGTTGACCAAGGGGCAATGGTATCAATCGAGTATACCGGACCGGATCCCACACTGTAGTAAAACCATTGTTGGTTCAACTGATTCACCCCGTCAATCGTCCAGTCCGAAACTCCACCGGCAAGGTTGATTTGCACGGAGGAATCCTGCGCAGAAAGTGGGTAAATCTGCGCGCCGCTTTGAACAACTGTACCGGCAAACAAAATCGCGATAAGAGTGTTTTGATACAACCGCACTCGACTGGTGAGAGGTTTTATCAAAAGCCTCATAGTTCCCCATTTGTTTTTCAGTGGTTTTATCGTTTTCATGATTTCAGTTGATTGATCACGCTTGGGTTTGCATCAGTATCCGAATCCGCAGTTGCTTCTGATTGGTTTTCTTGCGGGGGCCTTTTTTGGATCCCGGCTGCCCGCCAGGATTCCGGTGACAAAAATTAAAAAGAGGGCCAGTGCGTAAACCAGATACCAAAAGATTGCCATGGGATTGATTGGGTTCTCTGGAATACGCATAATACAGCGGTTTTAATGGTTATCAGAATGGATGTTGTTACATTTTGAATATTACGCTGGATCAGGAACGTCGCTTTTGGGTAAAGCGTTGGCAACAAACCAAGGCACCCAACCCAAGCAGAAAACAGCCAGTCGTCGTGGGCTCTGGAACTTGATGGAACGACTGCTCAACTTGATCGATAGTAATATAGCCAGAACCTCCGCTTGGAGGAATCACAGCAAGGCTGATGTCCTTGGTTACATACAAGACAGATTGGGGCGAAGGACTGATATTAATTTCTACGGGTGGCTCGTTAAGATCAGTGAGGTCAAGATGGCTGTAACCGACAACTGTCCCGCCAAAAGCTCCAGTGGCCGCGGTTTCGTCTATTGCGAGCATTCCGTTGGCGGCAACGCCGGCATAAGATTGATCGATCATATCAATCGGCTGACCTGTAGATGTCACGATGTAGTTGAGTACAAGGTCCGCAACAGCAACACTGCTGGACGTAAAGGATATGTTTCCTGTCCACGTAAGATAATCAATCCCGCCACTTTCACTCGCGGTGACAGTAATTGCGGTGGGATCAAAGGAAGTCAAACTACTGGCTTGATAACTGAAACCACTGAAGATTTTATCGTCAATGCTGAGCCTTCCGCCGTTAGCAAGATTAGCCAACGTACCGGTAGAGATTTGAGCGAACAGTGGAGTGACCCACATCGCCGACGTAAAACCAAACACCAGCATTGTTTTCACCAACTGTTTTGCAGAATTTCTTGGTAGTTTCATATTCACCTTTAATTTAAACGTTCCTTCAATCACTTAACTGCTTCTGATTGATTATTTGATTGTTGCGGGAGCCCGCTGGAATCCTGGTTACACGCCAGATTCCTGCACGAAAAAATGGATTTGGGTTCAAATTAATCATGGACTATAGAGCTAATAAAATTCTGAGACGGTTGAAGAATCCGAAGGATATTCCCTGCCGATCTTCTTGCGGCATCCTCACCTGTCTCGGGTGCCTGAATCCCGCCTTTTTGCCGATGGGTTCCCCCAAATTAGTCGTTACTTGCACGCAACGATCGTCCCACAACTCAATCATTCGCTGGTCTTTTACATTGGTCACTTCCAAATCCGGCAATCCACAACTGGCCAGCCATTCTTTTATCGCCATCACCTGCCTGGGTGAGGAGGCGCGGGCGGTGAAAATTTTTACGGTGCGTCCTTCGGCAATCCATTTCTGCACCCGGGTCAGCATCGGCTCAATCGGACTGCCAATCTCGTCCCCGCGCGTGCCGCCAAGGTCGCGGGCCAGTGTCCCGTCAAGATCCACACCAATCCACGGGGAACCGCCATACCGCACCTGTGTGTTGTCCGCGAACTGCTGGCCGCACTTTCGGCACACCGCGCCGTAACGCCCGTCCTCCAGCCAGAAAGGCTTTAATTCCTCACCGCAACAGGTCTCCCCGACTTTGGCCGACGCGAAACCGTTGCCCAACACGTCTTGCCCGTCTTGGTCGAACCGGGGCATGTACCGTGCGCCACCCTTGGCCCGGCCAACAATGGCCATCTCTTCTTCTTTGTTTTGTAGTACCGTGTTCATTCGCAAAGACTGGTTCGCATCCCATAAAGCCGCTTTTCCGCGGCTTCTCGTCGGTTCACTTGCCGTTTAATCCAAGGCACACTGCCTCTTATTTTCACAACTAGTGTTATCGTCGGAAGCCGGAGCACTTACAATGATTTCATGTTCACAATTGGCCATTAAATACTCACAAAATGACCGGGGTTATTAACCAAGCGGCGGGATATCCACATTCCATGTCTGAACCGGAAGGACTATTCACCATTTGAAAAGTTATTCACAATTTAGGAAAGTTATTCACAAAGTGTAATGATTTATTGACAAAAGTGTCTTAAAAGCCTACACTGCCCGCATAGGCCACGGGCAAAAGGTTTGAAGCAGGTTTTGCTCCTGGAAAAATTGGGATGTCATGCTTCCAGAAAATCTGGTCGCTGAGAAATGAGAAATTGGCAGCACTATTGTAACACGGTCAGTTTGGAAGTTGTTTCAGATTGAGGGTAGTGATTACTGTAGAGCGGTGGGTGTAAAGTCGTAGTTTCCATGAAGTTTATGGTAGGCAATACCGCCATCCAACAGGCAAGTCCGTTGCCTCGAAAACATGCAAACAGTGGCTTGGCCAATTTGTTACATGGAAGCCTGACAAATTTGTCCTGCAAGTGCTCGCTGAAGGATACCGCGGATTTCTTAATCAAGAAGGATCGGATTGTTTGCGCCTTTTGCGACCGGGAAATTTTGTGCCTGCCTCCCATACTCGGGGTTTACAAGGCCACCTGTAGTTGCTGTAGCTCCTTTTCGATCAAATCCACTTTTGTTCTGGATTCGCGGGGACTCTATACCTGCACCTGGTGCGGTCGAACGAAGTAGGCTGGTTCGAGTTTGTAAATGCCCCCGTTAACTTGGCTCAATTAATCGGTTCGCGACCCGTGAAACAAATGAAGTTCCGTCGCGCTTTCATTCGCACGAAAGCGGCGGGGAGCAGCCCGCCAAAGTCTCTTACCAATAGCTTCACTGAAGATTATGGTCTGCGGCGGATGAGTTCAAAATTGCAAAGCCGCACTTCAGGTTTGCCCATGGTGTCGAGCACCAGTTGTTGCTCCGAATCGAAGGAAATCAGCAGGTGATCGGGTTTGAGGTTGAGGTCTTCAAAACCGCAATGAGCCTGTCGGCGCGCCACCATCTGCGTCAGTTCCGTCACAGTTTGTTTGGAAATCAGTTTGTCAGTGCAGGCGCGTTTGACGTTGACGGCCTGGTAGTATTTTCCATCCTGCGCCGCGAGCAGTTCGTCCGGGCCGTTCCAAAAACCCCAGATGGTGATGTAGTCGTATTCCTTGCGCCCGGCCGGGTCGCCGTCGGGCGTGAGGAAATCCGCCAGCGCGGCGTAACGCCGTTCGTCGGACACCTGGCGCGCGGCGCCGCGCGGACGACCGGTCATGTAAATGGCGCGCGGATAAACCGTCCTTACGCCGTGGCGGCTCATTTCAAACGCAAAGGCAAATTCCTCGAAGGGACTGTTGAAGCCATAGGCCCGCGCTGCCTCCTTGTGGACATCGGGATTCTTCAACCACGGCGAGTCGCCCATGCGCGAGACCTTCCACACCAGATTGATGTTGTCCTTGGTGCGCGTGTAAAAAGTCTGGTTGTGGGCGGACAATTTTTTCTTTGGCGTGCGACGCCAGCGTTCCGGCAGAAAATAATTAAACAAATCGGGATCCTTGCCCACCACCCAGATCAAACCACCCGTGCTTTCGGCGCGGCCAAAAATATAATCCACACCCAGCACGTTCGTGGCGCGGAGATGCGCCGGCAGCGGATTGGCGGCGTCCGTGTCGAAACGGCGGGCCATGTGTTTGAGGTAAAGTTGCCGGTTGGCGCTCCGCACGGCCCGTTCGTGTTCGGGGGTCCGTTCGAGCAATTCGTAGTCCACCAGCGCATAGGCAAACTGGTCGTTGTGATCGCGCAACAACGACTTGTCCGGCTGCGGGCGCAGAATAATGTGCGCCGGTTTCATATCCACCACCCGGCAGCCTTTCTGCCACAACTCATGCGTAACCAGGCTGGTGACGCGGGCGAGAAATTCCGCCTGCGCCCGGCCTTCCAGCCTGAATTTTTCCGCCGTCTCCACCGCATCCAGGCCCTTGATCCAGCCGAACAGCACGACGTATTGCCGCAGGATGTCAATCTCCACACCGGGATGACGCGTCACCTTCGCCCGAATTTTGTCCTCGGAACGGCCCGTCTGCCAGAGCTGCAAGCGCTCGCTCGGCACGTAGATCGCCAAAGGGAGCTGGGTGCGGATGCGAATGGCTGCCGGGCCGGCCTCACCCCGGCGCAACTCCATGAGCAGCGAAAATTCCTCGAACGGACTGTTGAATTCCGCCTGAATGAACTTGTTGACCGTGAGGGTGTCGAACGGGACCATTTCGCCCACGCGCGACCATTTGACGACCAGATTCAACACCTTGCCGTTCACCGGGCGCGTTGGCACTTTATAGACCGTGCTCGTGCCCTCCAGCCGCTGGCGCTTGGCCTCAAACCACTCGCGCGCATACCAGTTCTCCGGCAGCAGGTTCTTCCAGAACGGCAGCCCGTAGCGCGTAAGATACAGGTCGCCACCGTCCGCTGTCTTCAAGTGAATGTAATCCACGCCCAGCAGCGAGATGGCGCTGCGCGACGCCGACAAGTCCGCCGGCAAAACGAGCGGCGGCGGCGGAGTGGCGACGGAACCGGGCGCCGTCGAGGTGGAAATCGCGCGCGCCGGGTTGAACGTCAAAAGTTTGGCATCGGCAGCCACACGGTTAATCTAGGCATTTCCCCCGCTGTCGCAAGCGGCGATTATTTTATCAGAGTGGCGGGTTGCGCGAGGCCGTGTCGCAGTGCGCCCGTCCCAGGGCGCAGCAACTGTCTTCATTCAAGCCACAGAACATTTCCCAACCGCCCGCCCGCCGCACCTGGCTGCGGCCGGGACGGCCGCACTCCACTAACTCAGAAATTCAACTTCGGAAGTCGGGTTAAGCTCCCGCCTTGAAATCAGCAGCCCTCAGGAAAAGCAGGAAAAACAGAATTGTCGCGCATTGCGCACCCACTCAAAGCAGACGCTAATTTTTCAAAACAGTGCTTCCTCTTCACCGGCAACCAGCTTAGAATGTTTCCAGCGTCGGTTTCCGACGGATTCCCGCCAGGGTGTTCCAAGGGACACCTTTCCGGTGATTCTTGACTTTTCTGTCGTGAGCTTTTCTCCTTGTGGAGCGAAGCGCTGGTCGTGCGGTTTATATTATGTCACAGCCGAAGATTATTCAGGGCGGAATGGGCGTGGCCGTGTCCGGCTGGACTTTGGCGCGCACCGTTTCAAAATTGGGCCAGCTCGGCGTCGTTTCCGGGACGGGACTGGCCATCGTTTTCTCGCGCGCCCTTCAGATGGGCGATCCCGAAGGCCATCTGCGCCGTGCCATGCAACAGTTTCCGATTTCCGAAGTCGCCGCGCGCGTGCTGGCGCAAAACTTCGTTCCCGGCGGAAAATCTCCGGCCACGCCATTCAAAATCGCTCCCATGCCGACGCTCCGCCCCGGCCCGGCGCTCGTTGAATTGACGGTCATGGCCAATTTCGTGGAAGTGTTTCTGGCCAAGGAGGGCCACGGCGGATTGGTCGGAATTAATTTTCTCGAAAAAATCCAGTTGCCCACCCTGCCCTCGCTTTATGGCGCGATGCTCGCCAACGTGGATTACGTGCTCATGGGCGCCGGCATACCGCGCGCCATTCCCGGTGCGCTGGATCGTCTGGCGGAAGGCGAACCGGCTCAAATTAAAATTGACGTCATCGGCGCGTTGCCCGGCGAGGAATTCCTTTCCACGTTTGACCCGCGCGCCTTCTGCAAAGGCCCGCTCCCGGCGGTGAAACGTCCGCAGTTCCTCGGCATTGTCGCCTCGGTGACCCTCGCCATGGCTTTGGCCAAAAAGGCCAGCGGACACGTGGACGGCTTTGTCATCGAAGGCGACACCGCCGGCGGACACAACGCCCCGCCACGCGGCCCGCTGCAACTCAACGCCATCGGCGAACCGATATATGGCCCGCGCGATGTCGTTGACCTCGAAAAAATCCGCGAGCTGGGCCGGCCCTTCTGGCTGGCCGGTTCGTATGGCCGCCCGGGCCGGCTGGCCGAGGCCTTGCGACATGGCGCATCCGGCATTCAGGTGGGAACCGCATTTGCGTTCTGCAATGAATCAGGGCTGAGCCCCGAACTCAAGCGGCAGGCTTTGCAAATGAGCCGTGACGGCACCGCGCGCATTTTTACCGACCCCATTGCCTCGCCCACCGGTTTTCCGTTCAAGGTGGTTCGGATGCCCGGCACGCTTTCCGAAGCCGAACCGTATGCGGCCCGGACGCGCATCTGCGACCTGGGTTATCTCCGGCATCTTTATCGCAAACCGGACGGAACACCAGGCTACCGTTGCCCGGCCGAGCCGGTGGATGATTATATTAAAAAAGGCGGGACTGTCGCTGATGCGCAAGGCCGTAAATGTCTTTGCAATGGACTGCTCGCCAACGTCGGCCTCAACCAGGTGCGCTCCGGAATGGAACAGGAATTGGCGTTGATGACCGCCGGCGACGACGTCGCGCAAGTTGCACGGTTTCTCAAGCCGGGTTGCGACACCTACTCTGCCGCGGACGTTGTGCGCTGCCTGTTGGACGAGACGACTCCCGTCAACGGAGCCACGTTTTCAGTAGCGCATCCAAGTCCAGCGCACGCGTGAACATTGCCAGGCCGCCGTCGTACAAATTCTCGCCCGGAGACTTTGAATCCATCTGCTTTTGTGTTCGCACCGTTGCAAAGTCTGATCAAACCGCAGTTTGATCGACGCGTTAACACTCAAACGCAAACCGGCAACCCACCCCGGGCGCGGCGCAGCGTCCAGGAAAACTTTCCCATAACCGCGCGACGGCAACCACGCCGGTGCAGTGCGATGGCACGAGCAGCGGAATCTCCCGTTGCCGCAGCGCCTCGACCGTCGCGGCCAATCGTTCCGACGAAGCGTTGAGCAGGTGCAGTCCGCCCAGCACGGCGCGAAACGGCCGGCCGGGATTGAGCCCCTGGATGTAATCGAGAGTGTTGATCACGCCGGCATGGGCACAACCCAACACCACCACCAGCCCTTCGCGCGTGTCGAAAAAAACCGCCTGATCGTCCCGCACCGGATCGGGCTGCGTGGCGCGTTCATCCAGAAAGAAGCGTCCGCCCGGATCCTCGTAAGACGTGCGGCGGGGAATTTCTCCAGTGACGAACAAGCCTTTGACCAACTCCGTACAGGTGCGCGTTTCAATGATCTGCGCTTGATGGTGCACGAGGAAAGCGTGGCTGGCTTCGGGCAGACCGATAAAACGCGGCGTGCCATCGGGCTGAAGGCTGAATTTCGGTTCCCGCGCCGCCGGGTGCAGGAAAACCGGCGGACATGGTGATGCTACGACCATCGCCGCCAGGCCGCCGGTGTGGTCGTAGTGGCCGTGGCTCAGGACGATGGCATTGAGCCGGTCCAGGGAAATGCCGAGCTGGCGGGCGTTCTCAACCAGCAAATCCGTCTGCCCGGTGTCGAACAGGACCTGATGCGATCCGAATTGGATGTGCCAGGCCAGTCCGTGTTCGGCTTTGAGACCGCGCTCGTGGACCGAGTTTTCCACCAGAACGGTGATGCTGATTTTTTGGCTCATGCGAGTTCCATGAATTTGCCGGTGGCGCTCGCTTTGACCGTGCCGCCTTGCCTGAGTTCGGCGCGCAATTGAAACAGCCCGTGAGAGTCGTCCTCCAACCAGGCCCGCAGCAACGTCTCTTCGGCGGCTGCAACTCCCGCGTGGTAACACACCTTTAGTTCCACCGTCAGAGCCCGCTGGCCGAGTGCGAAGAGGCAATTGGTCATCGCGCCGTCGAGCAACGCAGCGATCACGCCGCCGTGCAACAACCCCGGATACCCTTCCAGCGCGCAGTGGCCTAGATAATTCGCACTCACGCTGCCGTCCGGCTGTGGCGCGTAGCGCAGCGCCAGTCCCATCGGGTTGGAGCCGCTGCACACAAAACAAAACGGATGCGCCTCCGCTTGCGTGTTTTGGAAGCGTCTTTGAATGCCGTCGGGCGCAGATGAGTTCGTCATGGGGTTGAGCAAAGCAGCGGCAATGCCAGCCGGCCGAATCCGTTGTTGCACGTCGAAAACCGGCCATTTCGCACAACTTGCGGCAGAGGGGAACGGGCAAGACACCACGATTCCTCCCCACCGACCGTGGCAAAATGCCATTGCGAACGCGGTGCCAAAAGCAGATGATGGAATGGCGGATTCGCACTCCGCGCCCAAATGCAGGAAACGCTTCACAACCAGTTGCTCGATTCGGTGCCCGATGGTGTGTTCACCGTGGACGCCGACTGGCGCATCACTTTTTTCAATCGAGCCGCCGAGCAGATCACCGGCATCCGCCGGCAGGAGGCGCTGGGCCGGCGTTGTTGTGATGTGTTCCGCGCCTCCATCTGTGAAACCGCCTGCGCGTTGAAGCAAACCCTGGCCACCCGCCGGCCCGTGGCCAACAAGGTCGTTTACATCGTGAACGCGCGGGGTGAACGCATCCCGATCAGCGTTTCCACCGCCGCGCTCAAGGATGCGCGCGGCAAAACCATCGGCGGCGTGGAGAGCTTCCGCGACCTGCGCCTGGTGAACGAACTGCGCCGCGAAGCCGAGCAACAGGATTCGTTTTCGGACATCATCGGACGCAGCGCGGCGATGCGGCAATTGTTTGATCTCCTGCCGCCCGTGGCCGAGAGCGACAGCACCGTGCTTGTGGAAGGCCCCAGCGGCACGGGCAAGGAACTGTTTGCGCGGGCCATCCACCAGCTTTCGCGGCGGCACGCGAAGAAGTTCATCGCCCTCAACTGCGGCGCGCTGCCGGACACGTTGCTGGAGAGCGAATTGTTCGGCTACAAAGCCGGCGCGTTCACCGACGCGCGCAAGGACAAACCCGGCCGCTTCGCGCTGGCCGAGGGCGGGACCATCTTTCTGGACGAAATCGGCGACATCTCGCCGGCCATGCAATCACGGTTGTTGCGCGTGTTGCAGGAGCGCGTTTATGAACCGCTCGGTGGTGTGGAAACCCTGCGCTGCGACGTGCGGGTGATTGCCGCATCGAACAAGCCGCTCCGGGGGCTGGTGAAGGAGGGAAAATTTCGTGAAGACCTGTTTTATCGCGTGCATGTGGTCCGGCTGGAATTGCCGCCGTTGCGCGAGCGCCGCGAGGACATTCCCTTGTTGGTGGATCATTTTGTGGCGCGCTTCAACCGGCTTAAGGGGCGGGATATTGCCGGCGTGTCCGATGCCGTGCTTGCACGGCTGATGAAGTATGATTTTCCCGGCAACATTCGCGAACTGGAGAACATCATCGAACATGCCTTTGTGCTCTGTCGCAGCGGACTGATTGAGTTGTCGCACCTGCCGCCGCATCTACGCGGCGCGGAAGACGAAGCCCGCTCCGGGCTGTCGTCCGGCCTGACGCTGGCGGCGATGGAAAAGTTGCTCATCCGCGACGCCTTGCGCCGGCACAAGGGAAATCGCGCCGCCGCCGCGCGCGAACTGGGCATTGACGCGAGCACACTGTTTCGGAAAATCAAGACGCTGAAATTAAAGGACTGACTTGTCGCGCCAAAATTTGATGAAGGCGGAAAGCCCGAAAGATGGTAACTTAGAACCATGCTGAACGAGCACGACCAAGATATTCTTCCGCGTTGCCGCCGCCTCGGCCACGAGGTGACTTTCGGCTATTGCCGGCAGGAAACGGGTGGAAAGCCCTGCCGCCTGATTCTGGACTGCTGGTGGGAACAATTCGACGTGCGCTCCTTCCTGCAGGCGCATCTGCCGGAGGAGGACATGGCCCAGGTCGAGCGTGCTGCCGCCTCCCCCCCTCCCTCCAAAATGTTGAGCCTGGTTGAGATGATCCAGCAGGCAAAGGATCGGCTGAAGCATAAGCCATGACAGCCCCAGCTGTGACGCAGATTGCGCTAGACCGCTCTCGTCGCCCGTTGCATTTTGCAACGCAGCACACACCCCCTGTCCGGATTAACAATTGCGGTCACCCCCGATTTCAAAGGAGATTTCGATTTGTCTGACAGCCAATTTGGGGCTGGCACGTTCATTGCACTACTGTCCAGCGTGACGATTGCCATTCCCGTATCGCAAGAACGCATCTCGCCGGTGCTTGATGCAGCGGTGTGTCTGCTTTTGGTAACCCGCCGGCGCGGGAAGGAAGTGGAACGAAAGGAATTTGTCCTCAGTCCGCTGCCGCCGGAAGGCCTGGCGCGGAGCGTGGCGGAATTGCGCGTGGACGTGCTGCTCTGCGCCGCGCTCTCCGAACCGCTGCTGCGGGCTTTGGAACGGCGCGGCGTGCGGGTCAAACCGCATCTCTGCGGCGAGGTGGAGTCGGTCTTGCGCGCCTTCGACTGTGGCCAGCTTCGGCGGGATGAATTTCGCATGCCAGGTTGTTGGGGACAACATTCGCACGGCGGATGTTGCCGTCGCCAGCGCGTTGCGCGGCATGGCAAGTCCAGTGGGAAAGAAACACAAACCGACACATCGGCATGAACGTATCACCCTCAAAACCATTGCCAGCGAGAACGCGTGAGGGACGCAGCGGCAAACGTCACTGGTTCCAAATCACCGGGTTGCCCGGCTGGAAACGTGCGCAACTGGGCATGCCCGCGTTCGGCAATGCTGATTGCTCTCCGCCACCCGAATCGCCGGGCAGCGATGCAAAGACAGCTTCAGCACACAACAACCAGAAAGACAAACCATGAGCCGGTCACAAACCGAAGCGATCCGGAACCGCCAAACCATGTCGGAACGCCAGGCGTTGTTTCGCCGCTTCGGCTACGATTCGGCGGCGAGCCTCAAGTTCATCCTCGCGAAAGTTCTGCCATTGCCCGGCCACGTGCTCGAAATCGGCACCGGCAAGGGCGGTTTCCTCGCCCGACTGGGGAAATATGCAGATCATATCACGACACTCGATATTGACGCAGACCAGCAACGGCTGGCGAAACGCCACGTTCGCCAGGCCGGACCGCGTTGTCCCATTCGATACGTCATTCATGATGCGGAGCGGTTGCCCTGGCCTGACGCCAGCTTCGACACCGTGGCCAGCGTGAACACCTTTCACCACTTGGAGCGCCCGATGCGGGTGTTCAAGGAAATGCTGCGGGTGTTGAAGCCGGGCGGGAAACTCGTCCTCAGCGATCTCTCGCCGCGCGGCTTTCAGATTTTCGACCGGATTCACCGGTTTGAAGGCGGAACGCATCCCCGCCTGAAGCATGGTTTGACCGGGTTCCGACGCTTGTTGCGCCGGCCCGGCTGGAAAACCAGACGATTCAAAGGATGCAACCAGGAAATTCTGGTGGCGACCGCGCCATCCGCACAAACGAAAGAGAAAAAACACACATGATCACCATCGCAATTCCCACATCCGAAGGCCGGCTTCACGGACATTTTGGCGGCTGCCGAGAATTCACGCTCGTGCAAGCGGACCCCGAGCAACGGAAAATTGTCAGCATCCGGCCGGTGACACCACCGCCGCACGCGCCGGGACTTTTTCCGCGCTGGCTGCGCGAACAAGGCGCGAACGTCATCATTGTGGGCGGCATTGGCGGGCGGGCGCTGGCCATCTTTGCCCAGGAAGGCATCGAGGTCCGGGCGGGTGAACCGGGTGCCACGGTCGAGGCGCTTGCCACTGCGTATCTCGCGGGTCGGTTGGTGAACGAACCCGCCGGGTGCGCGCATCACCACGATGCGGAAGGCGGGCACGAGCATCACCACCATTGCGATCACGACCATCAATGAACGATTTCCCGTACACACGTCAAACAATCAACCAAGAAAGGATTAAACTTATGTCAGACCGAACACTCGCGTTTTTGGAAAAATTCAAAGGCGACTTCGAGAAAATGAAAACGTCCGCGCCAGAAATGGTGAAAGGCTTTGGCGGCCTGTTTCAATCCATTATGAAGGACGGTGCCCTCAAGACCAAGGAGAAGGAACTGGTGGCGCTCGGTATCGCCGTCGCCCAACGCTGCGAACCATGCATCAACCTGCATGTTCAGAAATGTCTCGGGGCCGGCAATTCCCCGGCGGAAATCCTCGAAGCGGCCAGCGTGGCGGTGATGATGCAGGGTGGCCCGGCTTACACGCACATTCCCGTCGTGATCGAGGCGCTGGAGGCGCTGGCGCCGAAAACCTGAGCGGTAACCATGCAATGAAACTCGAACTAACGCCCATCGGTCTCCCCGAAACCAAACAGTGCCTGCATTGCCCGCTGGAACTGCCGGCGGAGTTGCTGGAAGAACGCAAACACCAATCCCGCCCTAACCGTAGGCGGTGAGCACATCAAACCCTTGACAGATGCTTATGAAAGTTATTGGACTGATTGGCGGCATGAGTTGGGAATCCACGGTCGAATACTATCGCCTGATTAACGAATCCGTGAAAGAGAAGCTGGGCGGGCTGCATTCTGCCAAGTGCGTTCTCTACTCCGTTGACTTTGCGGAAGTGGAGGAGTTGCAGCGCCAGGGGCGGTGGCCGGACGCCGCTCAACTTCTGGTGGGCGCCGCCCAAAATGTTGAGAAGGCCGGCGCCGACTTTGTGCTCATCTGCACCAACACAATGCACAAGCTGGCCGACCCGGTTCAAGCCCGCATCGGCATTCCCCTGTTGCACATCGCCGACGCCACGGCTGCAAAGGTCGGGCAGGCTGGCATTCGGCGGGTAGGTTTATTGGGCACGCGATTCACGATGGAGGAAGATTTCTATCGGGGCCGTTTGGCCGATCAATTTGGCTTGGAAGTCATAATCCCGGACACCAAGGACCGGGAGACGGTGCATCGCATCATTTACAAGCAACTCTGCGTCGGCACGATCCGGCCCGAGTCGAAAGCGCAGGTTGCCGGCATCATGAGCCGGCTGGTTGACCTGGGCGCGGAAGGAATCATCCTAGGATGCACGGAACTGGGACTGCTCCTCGATGCCGGAGATAGCCGCGTGCCACTCTTTGACACAACGCGACTGCACGCGCTCGCCGCCGTGGAATATGCATTAAAACCACAGGAACACGATCCCCTTCACGCATGAAACTCGAGCTTACACCCATTGGTCTGATTCACTCGCCACACCGTGAGGCGAAAGGCACGCCGATCCAACCGCGCTGGGCGGCGGGCATCGAAGGCACGGTGGAATTGTTCCCTGAGTTCACGCCGGGCCTGCGCGACCTCGACGGATTTGACCGCATCTTGCTGCTCTACTGGTTCCACCGGGTGCGAGCGGCGCGACTCGAAGTTGTCCCTTACCTCGATACACAGACGCGCGGGGTCTTTGCCACGCGCGCCCCGAGCCGGCCCAATCCCATTGGCCTTTCCTGCGTGCGGCTCCTGGCCGTCGAAGGGGCGCGGCTTCGCGTGGCCGATCTGGACGTTCTGGACGAGACGCCGTTGCTCGACATCAAGCCCTACGTGCCTGATTTCGACGTGTTCCCGGTCGAACGCATTGGGTGGTATGCCCGCGCTCGCGGTTCGCGGATCGCCGACGGACGTTTCGCGAAAGGTGCAGAGAACCAATCAACATGAGCACCCGGAAAGCATCCTCATTCGACAAGGCACTGGCAAGGGTCTGCGCGAACTGCCTGGTCTGCCGGCGCGCCCGAAAGCGGCAACGCGGACTCGCGTTCTGGCTGGTGAAGCATGTCGAAGCCAGGCTGTGCCCGTTCTGCCGGGCTTATGAGCGGGTCTATGGATGCCCGGCGCACGAGGGGGCGTCAGCGAGCCATCAATCGTCCTCACAAGTCAGAACTCCAACACCATGATCGAAATCACGGACCATTCGTTTGCCAAGCGCGTTGTTCAATCTGAAGTGCCGGTACTGCTGGCGTTTTGCGTCGCCGGTTGTTCTGCCAGCCAGAGACTCCTGGCGCTGCTGGCGGACTCGGCACCGCGCTGCCGTGGTTTCACAACGATTGCGATAGCCAGTCCGGGCGAATCTCCCGAACTCACTGCCCGCTTTGGCATCGTGTCGGTGCCCGCTGTCTTGTTGTTCAGTGGCGGGACGGTTTGCTACCAATTTGTCGGCGAGTTGTCCCGGCGCGAGTTGGACGATTTGTTGGCTCGCGCTCGCGCCGACCGCCCGGCGACTGGCGAACCGAGAACCAATCCTTCTGCCGCCAAGTTGCCGACAGAACCTTGATCGCCATGAGAGTTGCTTCCCACACCGAACAACTACACGAACAAACCCACGATGGCGTGTGTGGTTGTGACGAGCATCATTCACACGCTCGTGTCCAACTTGTCCAGACCTTCATCGGCCTCGTCTTCATTTTCAACTCGTTTATTGTCGAGCGGCTTTCTGGCGTGGACAGCAATATGGGGGGATACAGCGCGATGATCGGTGCGTTCATTCTCGGGTTTCCCATTGTCCGGGTTGCGCTGAAAGACCTGCGCGGTGGTTCACTTAACACCAACGTTCTGGTCGCGCTGGCCGTGATTGTACTGTTCTCGTCGGAACATTACCAGGAAGCCGGTATTGTTTCGTTCTTCATGTTGCTGGGGCAAATCATCGAAACGCGCACGGCGGAAGGCGCTCTGGCTTCCATCCATTCGCTTATCAAGCTCACGCCCACCAAGGCTAGGCGCGTCACTGGCAGCGAGGAACAGGAGGTCGCCGTGCATGAACTGGCCGTGGGCGACATTATTCGCGTGCGTCCGGGTGATAATGTGGCCGCTGACGGTGTCATCGTGAGCGGCCAGGGATCGTTCAACCAAGCCAACATCACCGGGGAGTCGCTGCCAGTGGACAAAAAGCCGGATGATGAAGTGTTCGCCGGAACCATCAATCTGACCGGTGTGCTCGACATTCGCGTCACCCGTGCCGGCCACGACACCACCTTGGGCCGCGTGCGCGACCTGATTCTGGCGGCGGAAAAGACCAAATTGCCCATCGTGCGAATCATTGACCAATATATGGGCTTTTACACACCGCTGGTGCTCATCATTGGCGGACTGGTTTGGGCTTTCACGCATGATCTCAGCCGCGTTGTCTCCGTGTTCATCGTCTCGTGCCCGTGCGCATTCGTCCTCGCATCGCCCACCGCAATTGTCGCGGCGCTGTCCTCCGCCGCGCGTCTGGGCATTCTCATCAAGAATGTCGCGGACCTCGAACTCGCGGCCAAGATAAACGCGTTCGTCTTTGACAAAACTGGCACGCTTACGACCGGCAAACTCGCCGTCAGCCGACTCGCGCCGCTCGGCGAGGTGACTCCGGCAGAGTTGCTGCGCATTGTAGCCTCGGTGGAGAAATACAGCAATCATCCCGCTGCCAAAGCACTGGTTCAGCTCGCTAATGAGGTTGGTGTTCCACTCGTGGAAACCGCCGGCTTCGCCGAGACTGCTGGACGCGGCGTCCAAGCCCGGCTGAATGGTTCCAGCGTTGTCATTGGCCGCGCGCGATGGCTTCAGGACAACGGCGTGGATGACGGTTTTCTAAAGTTGGTGGACCTCAACGAAGCCGAAGGTTGGAGCCTGATCTTTGTAGCGCGCGACAAACAGTGCATCGGCTGGGTGGGTTTGCAGGACCAGACCCGGGTTGAAGCGAAGGAATCGCTTGCCGAACTCAAGCTGAACGGTGTGCGTCGCATCGCCATGGTGAGCGGCGACCGCGCGCCAGTTGCGATTCGCGTGGCTCACGAGATTGGCTGCGAAGAAGTTGTGGGTGATTGCCTGCCGCAGAACAAAGTGGACTTCGTTCGTCAGATACGCGCCAAGGGATACCGTGTGGCCGTGGTGGGCGACGGTGTCAACGACGCGCCCGCTCTGGCGGCCGGGGACATCGGCATCGCGATGGGAGCAGCAGGCAGTGAAGTGGCCATTCACAGCGCGACCATCGCGCTCATGAACAATGACCTGCACCGCCTGTCTTTCTTGATTCATCTCTCACGCGAAACGCGCCGGGTCATCAATCAGAATTTTTTGGTTGGCGTTTGTTTCGTGATTGGCGGTCTTGTGCTGAGTGCGCTGAAATACATCAACCCGATTGCCGCTGCAATTCTTCACGTCATCGGGTCACTTTTGGTGGTGTTTAACAGCTTCCGCCTGGTGCGTCAGGGTGAGGAACTGGAGCCACATCAGGAACCGGTCTTTTCTACCCGGGTTGTATCTTGTGATACGGTGCCGGCACATTCCGTAGCCGACCAAAGGGCTAGCTTGTAACTTTTTCCATACACGAGGCTCAATTAAGATGTAAAATGGAAAACTTAATTTGGATTTTGGCAGGCGCACTGATACTCATCAGTGTTTGGGCGGCGCAATGCGTCAGTCAATGGTGGCTGTTGCTTGCGATCCTTGTTGGCGGATATTTAGTTGTATCGGGCTTCACGGGCTTTTGTCCGGTGCAGAAGTTTTTGAGGAGAAAGCTTGGTGAAAAGGAGAATGATCATGACGAAATTGATGATTAGCGTGCTGATTGGCGGCGGATTGGGAGCGTTGCTTGGCTATTTCGGCAAGTGCTCCTCCGGCGCGTGCCCTTTGACCGCCAATCCTTGGCGTGGGGCAATTTACGGGGCATTGTTGGGCGGCTTGTTTTATTATGTCTCCGGTGGAAGCAGTCCCGCTTCCATGAATAAATCCACGGCGAACATTAAACTCATCAAGGAAGGCGAGTTTGACGCGGAAGTTGTTCAATCGTCTTTGCCAGTGGTGGTGGACTTTTACGCGACTTGGTGCGGCCCGTGCAAACTTTTGGCGCCGATGCTGGATGAACTGGCCGGGCCGCTTGCCAACCAGGTGAAGTTCGTCAAAATCAATGTGGACGAAGCGCCCGCCCTGTCTCAACGCTTTGACATTCAAGCCATCCCCACGCTCATCTTCTTCAAGAATGGCAAAGTGGCGGACAAGCTGATCGGATTGCCTTCGAAAGACACATTGAAAACGCACCTGGATTCCCTAGCGGGACCAGGCAGTCCTGCCAAAAATTCTGGTTGAATGGCAAGAACCGGGTAAAGTCAGCGTGCCGTTGGTGCGGCCAGCACCGCGACCATTATGAGCAGCAAATTCATCCAACGCGGCGGGCTGTGGGTCGCATGCCAGAGTGGGCTTCTGTTCGCGGTTGTTATCCTCGGCGTGGTCTTCCATGGCGACGGAAAGAACCTTCTGATCATGGCCTGCGGCGCGGGTTTTTTTGTGGTTGCCCTTGGCTGTGGCATCGCAGGGACCGTTGCGTTGGGCCGCAACCTTACCCCTTTTCCCAAACCGTCCACGCACACGCAATTGGTTCAAGGCGGCATCTACGGTCTAATGCGCCACCCGCTTTACACCGCTGTCTTTTGCGCCTCGGCTGGTTGGGCGCTGGTCTGGCAAAGCTGGCCGGCCTTGGTCGCTTCATTGGCGCGGGGAGAAAATCACGAAACAATGTCCACTTGGATCTTGGGCAAGAAACCAAATGGGAAATATCGATTATTCCGACGATGCCCTGCGCGAGATCGAATCATTCTTCAAGCGCAGCCGCAAAGTCATCGTCGCCCTCACCGCGAAGGAAATTTTGTACGAGCAGATTGCGAAAAAGCTGGTATGATACCTTGCCTCGTGCGAATAATCCAACTCAAGCCATTGTGAAAATAAAACGAATCTTGCTGGGCGTGGCCATTGGCATTGTGGCAGTCGTCGGCGGAATCTGGGTGTTGATCCCGACCTTGGGAAATGTTCAACCAACATTGTATCGTGGCCAGACGTTGGACTACTGGACTGCACAAGTCAACGCCATCGATGTCACTGCGAGCAATCAAGCGAATGCCATTCTGAACGCGGAGATCATTCCCCGGCTCACAGATGAGATGTTTCACGACACCAATGATTCGAAGATTCGGATGGCATTGATTGACACTCTGAATAGCCTGCCAGGAATTTTGATTTATTATCGCGCAGCGCCAGAGCGGCGCTCAGGGGCGGCGTATGATTGGGGAGGCTTTGGGCCTGCGGCCAAGGGGGCGATTCCAGCTTTGATGCAGGCGGTGCAAAGCGACGATTCGGCAGTTCACAAAGCGGCACTAAAGTCGCTGGGCGCAATCCATAGTGAACCGGAAGTCGTCATCCCGTTTCTGACAAAATATCTCGACGACGACACGCTCGACGATGAGGCGGCGACGGCTCTGGGAAATTTTGGGAGCCTGGCGCGGCCGGTCGTTCCCAAAATCATCCCGTTGCTGCACGCGGCAGATGACGATGCACAAGTCGCGGCCGCCGAGGCGCTCAAGAAAATTGATCCGGCCGCATACACCAACGCGACGAAAACGCCTTATTATGTCTCCGGTGGCAGCACTCCCGCTGCCATGAATAAATCCACGGCGAACATTAAACTCATCAAGCAAGGCGAGTTTGACGCGGAAGTGGTTCAATCGCCTTTGCCGGTGGTGGTGGACTTTTACGCGACGTGGTGCGGGCCATGCAAAAGGCTGTCGCCCATGTTGGATGAACTGGCTGGGACGCTGACCAACAAAATCAAATTCGTCAAAATCAATGTGGACGAAGCGCCCAACCTGTCCCAGCGTTTTGGCATTCAAGCCATCCCCACGCTCATCTTCTTCAAGAATGGCAAAGTGGCGGACAAGCTGATCGGATTGCCTTCGAAAGACACATTGAAAACGCGCTTGGATTCCCTGGCGGGACCAGGCAGTCCCGCCAAAAATTCTGGTTGAATGGCAAGAACCGAGTAAAGTCAGCGCGCCGTGGGTGCGACCGGCACCGTGACCGTTATGAACAGCAAATTCATCCAACGCGGCGGCCTGTGGGTCGCAGGCCAGAGCGTGCTTCTGTTCGCGATTGTTATCTTCGGCGTGGTCTTCCACGGCGACGGAAAGAACCTTCTGGTCATGGCCAGCGGCGCGGGGTTTTTCGTGATTGCCCTTGGCTGCGGCCTCGCGGGGACCGTTGCGTTGGGCCGCAACCTCACCCCTTTTCCCAAACCGTCCACGCACACGCAATTGGTTCAAGGCGGCATTTACGGTTTGATGCGCCACCCGCTTTACACCGCCGTCTTTTGCGCCTCGGCTGGTTGGGCGCTGGTCTGGCAAAGCTGGCCAGCCCTGCTGGCAACCCTGGCCCTCGCGCCATTCTTCGACGCAAAAGCCCGTCGGGAGGAACGCTGGCTGAGACAACAGTTCCCGGAATATGCAAGCTACGAACAACGAGTTCGCCGTTTCATCCCGTGGATTTACTAAGCCTTAGGTAAGGATCAACTCAGGAAGACGCTACTTGCAGGTTCACGGCAGCGAAACGGATTCCACGGTACAGCGCGGGCAGGTATCTGCCAATCCTGAAGCCAGCCTCTGCTACACACCGTGCCTCTGGCCGCCTGGCCTGCCATCCAGGCCCCGCCGGCCAACGTGGCGGCCAATTTTTTAAGCATAGGAAGCAACCTTCCTCCTGACCCCGGCTCCGTGAAGTGTTGCGCAGCGCTGCTGTGGCGGCCCCACTTGTGACTCAGTGCTGCCGTTTCTCCTGGGACTTCTGTGCAGGCTCTATGGTAATGGCCATCAACTGCGGAGCGGCCTCCACGACGTCGGACACGAAGTCGATAGTGGTGATCTCCTCATCGGGCAGCGGGTTGTCCCACGTGTACCGCATCAGGTGCACATAGAATCCCATCGAGGCGGGGCTGGGACTGTTCCCACGCCAAACTTCCTTCGCCTCGGTCAGTTTGACGTCATCGGGGCGCCCCCACCAATCTAACACGTTCTTCCCGTACACGATCGGGGCGCTGCGGATCTCGCCGTTGGCGTAATGGATCACGTATTCGCCGATCTTCTTGCCGGTCGGGGAACTAAATCCGCAGGCATGAAGGAAGTGGATCTTCGCGCCCTTGCGACCGACCTTGATGCTCTTGACCGCCTCCGGCAGCACCACGCCCGAGATCTTCAGCGACTGGGTGCCCGCCAACTGGATCAGGCCCCGGAGTTCGAACGGCGTGCCGTCGAGCACCTGCACGCCCTTGGGCACTTCCTGGAAATTATGGCCGGCATGGTTGAACCAGTTGTCGTCCAGCGAGGTGTTGAAGTAGGCCCCCAGGTCCACCAGATCCGCCGAGGCCTTCTTGCTTCGCGGAGTAATGGCATTCCAGATCTTGATGGCGTCGAACCACTCGTAGTCGGTCTTGACGGGCTCATAGGTCAGCGCCACGAGGAACGGCGCCGAGTCGGAGACCGTGGAGACAAAGTCGATGGAGGCCAGCTCCGCACCCGGGCGGGGATTGTTCACCGTATAGGTGTAGAGCTGAATCTTGTACCCGATCTTGTGCGACGCTTCGTTTTCGCCCGTCCAGGCGATCTGCGCGTCGGTCGGCACTTGGCCATCTGTATTGATCCACCAGTCCACGACGCTGCGGCCGTAGACGATCGGCACCGTGGCGGTGGCACCGTCCGCATAATGCAGCACGTACTCGCCGATCTTCGTGTCCACATCCGCACTCCACGACGCGCCTTGGAGGAAATGCAGCGTGCGGACCTTGGCCCCGATCTTGATGCCGGTGATCGCCTTCGGAAACGCGATGCCCGTTTCCTTCTCGGCGGCCTTGCCGGCCAGTTGCACGAGGCCGCGAATGTCGAAGGCCGCCCGGTTGAACGCCTGCACGCCCTTGGGTAGCGAGGCGAGGTTCGCGCCCGGCTTGACGAGCCAGTCGTCGTCCAGCGAGGCGGTGTAGTAAGCGCCCAGGTCGACCAGGTCGGGGATGGCCGCCTGGCGGCTTCTTGCAGGGATAGGATGTACGGGCTTGGGTTCATTTGCGGGCAGGTCTGTCGCCGCGGCGGCGGCCAGCTTGCCTTCGGGAGCCTTCTCGGCGACCGGGGAGGCATCGGCAAGGAGGATCGAGTCCAGCGTCATATTGAGAGGTCTCTCGGCCGCCGGCGTCTCGGCGATCGCGCGGGCGGTCGCCGACGAGCACATGAGCACCCAGCCCAACACCGCAAGACCAATCCCCACTTTTCGCATGGTTTTCATCGTTTGCTCTCTGTCTCTTTATACCTTGCTTGTTTATGGGTCTGTCGCACCATTTGTGGGTGATTTCGGGGAGTTTTCGACTTTTTGCAAGCCTTTTTTGCAAGTTTTCTTGAGGTGTTAACGTTTTTCGGACGTCCCGGGCGCGCCTATGGGCGGGGGCGGGCGAGTCCGTTACGCGTGGCGACCGGCGGCGACGCGAACTGGAGTTCGGAAGGGCCGTCGCCGCCGCTCCCCCTCCCTCCAAAGTGTTGAGCTTGGTGGAGCTGATCCAGCAGACAAAGGACCGGCTGAAGCCCAAGCCATGACATCTCCTGCTGCCTTTTCCGACTTCCGACCCAAGCCGGTTGAGAAGTGACTTCGTTGCCAAAACTTGAAACACGCCGTCCACCCGGGCACGCCGCAATGGGAAGACTACCTGACAAGTTGCGCGCGCACCAATTCGCAGAGTTTCACCACCAGTTGGTTCTTCATACTGTAATAAACGCACTGCCCTTCCTTTTTGCGGGTCAGGACGCCCCCGGCGGCCAGCAATGCGAGATGCTTGGAAACGTTGGCCTGCGTGGAACCGGTGGCCGCTACAATACCGTTCACGCTGCGCGGCCCTTTGCAAACCGCCTGCAAAATCCGCAGCCGCATCGGCTCGCCCAGTAGCTTGAACCGGGCCGCGATCTGCTCGAGATCCCTCGCGGCCACCGTCCCTGAAAATATTTCCTTTGACATATAACTGTATGGTCATATAATTATACCATGAATGAATTCGTTGTCCATCAAAAAGCATCGCATCCCGAAAGGCGCTCGCCATGATCCTGCGCCTCATACTCGGCGCCGCGGTCGGGGCGGTTCTTGGCTTCGGCTGGCACAAACTGGCCGGTTGTTCGACCGGTGCCTGCCCGTTGACAAGCAATCCGGTCATCAGCACTCTTTACGGCATGGTCGTGGGCGCGTTGATGGCAGGCAGTTTTCACTAAACTCAACCAAACGAAACTTCCATTATGAAAAGAGAACTTATCATTCGCATGTTTGCCGGCACGCTCATTCTTACGAGCCTGGCACTCGCGCACTATCACAATCCGAATTGGCTGTGGCTCACGGCATTTGTCGGCTTCAATTTGCTGCAATCGTCGTTCACAAAATTCTGTCCGCTCGAAATCATCCTGAAAAAACTTGGCGTGGGCGGCTCATGCTGCTCATAGTAGGGCACTCAACGCCTTCATCGGGATCATCAGCGCCGGCGCGCCGGCGCGGTGCCCCGCGGGAAATGGATTTATGAAAATACGCTTTGTCTCTTGGATCGCAGGAATCATGTTTTCCTGCCTGCTCTTTTCCGGCTGCGGCCGCCCGCCGGAACCGCCCGCGACCACAAACCTTCCACCCGCCGTCGTCCGGGTGCAAACCGTGGAGAGCAAGCAACGCGTGGCCACCGAGGAGGTGGTGGGCACGGTGCGCGCCAAACTGCACTCCGTCATCGAAGCCAAGATCAGCGGCAAGATCGAAAAAATGCTGGTGGTGCCTGGCCAGAACGTAAAAACGGGTGAGTTGCTGACGCAGCTTGACGCGCGCGAAGTGCAGGCGCAACTCGACCAGGCGCTGGCCCTGCGCCAGCAGGCGCAGAACGATTTAAAACGCGCCACGGACTTGATTCAGCAAAAAATCCTTTCGCAATCCGAATTCGACAACGCCCAATCGAAGTTTCGCGTGGCCGATGCGGCGGCGACGGAGGCGGAAACGCTGCTCGGCTACACCAAAGTCATCGCGCCGTTCGCCGGCGTCATCACGCGCAAATACGTGGACGTGGGCGATCTCGCCTCGCCAGGAAAACCGCTGCTGGAAATGGAGGACGCCCGCGATTTGCGGCTCGAAGCCGACGTGCCGGAAGCGGTCATCAGCCATCTCACCCTCGGCGACAAGCTGGGGGTGCGCGTGTCCGGCGTGACGAACGAACTCGTTGGCGTCATCAGCGAAATCGCGCCGTCGGCCGATTCCAACAGCCGTACCTTTCTCGTCAAACTTGACCTGCCGCCAACGCCCGGCTTGCGGGCCGGCCAGTTCGGGCGCGCGGCCATGCCGGTGGGCGAAACTTCCGCGCTCCGTGCGCCCGCCTCTGCTGTGGTGCAACGCGGACAGATGGAATTGGTTTTCGTGGTGGTGAACGGACACGCGCAATTGCGCATCGTCAAGACCGGCAAGCGCATCGGCGACGAAGTGGAATTGGTCTCCGGCATGGATGCGGGCGAACAGGTGGTTGTGGATGGTACCGGCAATCTGGTTGATGGACAGGCCCTGACCATCAAGCCATGAAAACCGATTCTGCCAAATCATCTACCGAACATCCCGGCATCGCCGGGCGCGTGGCCCACGCGTTCATTGATTCCAAGCTCTCGCCGCTCATCATCATCACGTCGGTGTTGCTCGGCGTGTTCGCGGTGTTGCTGCTACCCCGCGAAGAGGAGCCGCAAATCAAGGTGCCGATGGTGGATGTGCTGGTCTCGATGCCGGGCTTCAGTGCCAAGGAGGTCGAGGAACGCGCCACGCGGCCAATGGAAAAGCTGCTCTGGGAAATTCCCGGCGTGGAATACATCTATTCGACTTCCAGCGAAGGGCAATCGCTGGTCATCGTGCGGTTCAAGGTGGGCGAAGACATGGTGCGCAGCCTGGTGAAGTTGAACCAGAAGTTGCAGTCGAACTTCGACAAAATCCCGCATGGCGTTTCACCGCCGCTCATCAAGGCGCGGTCCATTGACGACGTGCCGATTCTGGCGCTCACGTTCCACAGCCCGCGTTATGACCATCTTACCTTGCGCCGGCTGGTTGCCCAGGTGGACGACGCTGTGAAACAGGTGCCACAGGTGGCCGAAACCACCCTCATCGGCGGCGCGCTTCGGCAGGTGCGCGTGTTGCTCGACCCGGCCAAGCTGGCTTCGCGCAACCTCAGTCCCGCCGGTTTGATTCCGATGTTGCAGCAGGCGAATCGTCAATTCACCGCTGGCGAATTGACCAGCAACAACAAGGAAGTGGTGGTTGAAACTGGTGCATTTCTGACCAATGCCGGGGACGTGGGCAACGTGGTCGTCGGCGTGTTCAGCGGGAAGCCGGTTTACCTGCGCGATGTTGCCGACATCGTGGATGGTGCTGAAGAACCTTCACAATATGTCTTTTTCGGAACCGGCTCCGCGAAGCATGCACCGGCCAACGAGCAACCCGCTGTCACCTTGAGCATTGCCAAGCGGCCGGGGGCGAACGCCATTTCCGTCGCCAACGAGGTACTGAAGAAAATTGACACTCTCAAAGGTCGCGTCATTCCCGCCGATGTGCAGGTATCCGTCACGCGGAATTACGGCCTGACGGCGGAGGAGAAATCCAACGAACTGCTCTGGCACATGCTCATCGCCGTGGTCGGCGTGTCGCTGCTGATTCTGCTGACGCTGGGCTGGCGTGAATCTCTCATCGTCGCGATAGCGATTCCCTCCACGCTCGCGCTGACGCTGCTGGTGTTTTACCTGTATGGATTCACGTTGAACCGCATCACGCTGTTTGCGCTGATTTTTTCCATCGGCATCCTCGTGGACGACGCCATCGTGGTGATTGAGAACATTGTCCGTCACTTTCACCTGCCGCACAACCGGGGTCGGAGTTGGTCGGCAATCGCGGTCGATGCGGTTGGCGAAGTCGGCAACCCGACTATCCTCGCCACTTTCGCGGTAATCGCCGCCGTGCTGCCGATGGCATTTGTCGGCGGCTTGATGGGGCCTTACATGCGGCCGATTCCCATTGGCTCCAGCGCGGCGATGCTATTCTCGCTGGCCATCGCGTTCATCGTCACACCGTGGGCGAGCATCCGCATTCTGCGCTGGGGGCGGAAGTATTCCTGCCTCACCGAGGGCGCGGCGTGTGTGACCGAAGGTAACGGGCCGCCGGCGCACGAGAAACCCGAGGAAAACTTTTTTACCCGCCTTTACCGCCGTTTCATGGGGCCGCTCATCGCGCACCCGCGCCGGCGTTATGCCTTTCTTGCGGGTGTCACCGGGCTTTTGCTCGTTGCGATGGCGCTGGTCGGCATCGGCTGGGTGAAGGTGAAAATGCTGCCGTTCGACAACAAGAGCGAGTTTCAAATCATCCTGAACATGCCGGAAGGCAGCTCGCTCGAACGCACCACGGAAGCGGTGCGTGAAATTGCCGCTGCCGTCCGCACCGAACCGGAGGTGACCGATTACGAGGTTTATGCCGGCGTTGCCTCGCCGTTCAATTTCAACGGTCTCGTGCGCCATTACTTCATGCGGCGCGGCGCAAATGTTGCCGACATCCAGGTCAACCTTTTGCCGAAGGGTGAACGCAAAGCTCAGAGCCACGACGTCGCCAAACGTGTCCGTCCGCGCGTTGCCGCCATTGCCGCCAAATACGATGCGCGCGTGGCCGTCGCCGAAGTCCCACCCGGCCCGCCAGTGCTGCAAACCCTTGTCGCCGAGATTTACGGGCCTACCGAGAAAGACCGCCTGGCACTGGCGCGGAAGGTGATTGATATTTTTCACCACACGCCGGGCGTTGTAGACACGGACTGGTATATCGAAGCCGACCAGCCGAAGGTGCGTTTTGTCATTGACAAGGAAAAGGCCGCGCTCCACGGCATCAGCGCCGAGACCATCTCCGAAACCCTGCGCATCGCCGTCGGCGGCGAATCGGTGGATTTGCTGCACGTCCCGCGTGAGAAGGAGGACGTGAATATCGTCCTGCAACTGCCGTTGGCCAGCCGGACCAGCCCCGATGAATTGCTGGCGTTGCGCGTCCGCTCCGGCGATGCCAACGCGTTGCCTGAACCGGGTTCAACGACGGGAGTTCCGCCGCTGATTCCGTTGCGTGAACTGGTGACCATAGAACCGACGATCACGGACAAGAGCATCTATCACAAGAATCTCATGCCCGTGACCTACGTCATCGGTGACGTGGCGGGTGTAGTGGAAAGCCCCGTCTATGCTATCCTGAAAATGAACCAAGCGTTGCGGGGGCTGGACACGCGCGAATTTGGCGGGAGCGGCGCAAAGTTGAAAATTCTCAACGCCGTCCAGCCTTTCACGGACCAGGAACCGGCCATCAAGTGGGACGGCGAATGGCACATCACCATTGAAGTGTTCCGCGACCTTGGCCTGGCGTTCGCGGCGGTGCTGGTGCTGATATACGTTTTGATGGTCGGCTGGTTCCGCTCATTCCTCACGCCGATGATCGTAATGGTCGTAATTCCGTTCTCGCTGGTCGGCATCCTGCCCGCGCACGGTGCGCTGGGCGCGTTTTTCACGGCGACTTCGATGATTGGCTTCATGGCGGGCGCGGGAATCGTGGTGCGCAACTCCATCATCCTCGTGGACTTTATTGAACAACGCCTGCGCGAAGGACTGCCGCTGGCGGAGGCGGTCGTCGAGGCGGGCATGGTACGATTCCGCCCGATCCTGCTCACAGCGCTGGCGGTGGTGGTGGGTGCGAGCGTGATCCTAACCGACCCGATTTTCCAGGGGCTGGCCATTTCCCTGATGGCGGGTAGCCTGGTTTCGATGATCATCGCGCCGGTGGCCGTGCCGTTGCTTTATTTCATGGCCAACGACCGGAAGAACGGCGTTGAAGTTTCCAAAAATTAAAATCATGAATTGGACTCCTCTTCTGATTGTTGCGGCGGTTCTCGCGATTGTATTTATGATGAAACGAGCCGGTCAGATTTCAGCCCAGGATGCGCTGAAATACCTCAAAAACGGCGCGCTGGTGATTGACGTGCGCAGCCCCGGCGAATTCAACTCCGGTCATCTGCCGACCGCGATCAACATCCCGCTGGATGAAATCGGAACCGCGTTGCCGCGCCGCGTGAAGGATAAAAACCAGGTCTTGCTGCTGCATTGCCAAAGTGGAATACGCAGCGGCATGGCGAAAAGTAAATTGAAAAGCCTTGGCTACGCGATTGTCTTCAACCTCGGCTCATATGGTCGGGCGGAAAGCATTTTGAAACAGCAACCATGATTCTGAATTTCACCTTCGCTGCCCTTGCTGTGGCCCTGATGATTTGGGGAACCCCGCCGCTGGCCTTGCTTGCCGGAATGTTATTTGCCCTCGCGTTCGGCGTGCCTTTCGCACAAGTCGGATCGCATTTCGCCAAACGGCTGCTGCAAATCTGCGTCGTGTTGCTGGGTTTCGGCATGAACCTGCCAGTCATTCTGCGAGCCGGGTTGAATGGTTCGCTGTTTGCCGCCGTGACCATCGGCGCGACGTTGCTGCTGGGTTATTGGCTGGGCAGACGATTGGCGTTGAATAAAAAAACGGCCGCACTCATTTCTGCCGGAACTGCCATCTGCGGTGGTTCGGCCATCGCCGCCGTGGGTTCGGTGATTGCGGTAACGGAGGCCGAAATCGCCGTCGCCATCGGCACGGTGTTTCTGCTTAACGCTGTCGCGTTGTATGCTTTTCCTTTCATCGGCCATGCGCTGAATTTGAGCCAGTCACAGTTCGGCCTGTGGTCTGGCGTCGCCATCCATGATATTTCCTCGGTAGTCGGTGCGGCGATGAGTTACGGGCCGGACTCGCTGGAAACCGCGACGGCAGTGAAATTGTCCCGAACACTTTGGATTGTGCCGCTGACCTTATTCATGGCAATGGCTTTCAGGCAGAAACAGCCACTCGAAACATCCGTTACCAACGCAGGCAAAATGGAAAAGTTGAAAATCATAGTGCCGTGGTTCATCGGATTCTTTCTGCTGGCATCGCTGACACGCAGCTTTGTCCCGCCGGTGGTGAAGTGGACGCCTTACATCTCGCAAATCGCGCGCAGTGGCATGACGCTGGTTCTGTGTCTCATCGGCGCGTCGCTTTCGCCCCGCACACTGCGCGTTCTAGGTTGGCGTGCGGCTGCGCTGGGAATTGCACTCTGGGTTTTCATCAGCACAACCTCGTTGCTGGTGATCCGCTTTTTGAACTGACAACGTGAAGCCCTGCAATCAACCATCAGCTTGTTTCTTATTTCATTTACCTGCTCAACGACAAAATGAGACAGTGAACGCGGTCGTAAATCATGGATGTCACATTTTGGAATAACCGCTACGCCGCCGCGCATTATATCTACGGCGAAGCGCCGAATGCTTTCCTGGCTGAAATGGTATCAGAGATTCCCGCCGGACCGGTGCTTTGTCTCGCCGAGGGCGAGGGACGCAACGCCGTTCACCTCGCGACACTTGGCCATCGCGTGACGGCGGTAGATCAGTCCGAAGCCGGTTTGGCCAAAGCCCGGCGACTCGCGGTGGTGCGCAGCGTCGAAATTGAGACGGTGATTGCCAACCTGGAAAACTTCACCATCGAGCGGGGTGTTTGGTCTGGAATCATCGCAATTTTTGCCCATTTGCCGCCCGCGATTCGGCGCAAAGTTCACGCTCAAGCGGTTTGTGGTCTGCGTCTTGGCGGAGTATTCATTCTAGCCCGACTTTCTCAACCGGCTGGGGCAACGACTCGTAAAGCTCTGTGAACACGGGGTGGTGCTCAAAAGGTCTCCACTACATTGGCCGGGTTGTTCCCACGCCATGACGGGATCATTGGACGAGTTT
>Ga0208191_1000377_pt1 | contig 33648 bp, 39 predicted proteins | sample June2015DPH_13_5_FD_184709 | JGI IMG/M metagenome (GOLD analysis project Ga0208191, IMG submission 184709) | Peatland microbial communities from SPRUCE experiment site at the Marcell Experimental Forest, Minnesota, USA - June2015DPH_13_40... | ecosystem: Environmental > Terrestrial > Soil >... | reverse complement strand
GAAACCGCCGCACCGCTCCCACCGCGCGGATGCGGCGGGCCGTTGTATCTTTTGAGCTGTATAAAACCGCTGGACGCCTTTACTTCCGGCACCGAGCGGTTGCAATCAAAACTTGTTCAGACGTTCCTTAGGCAAAAATGGGCAGTTTTAGGCGTAGTTGTTATGAAAGATGTTACGTCGTTTGAACCTTAAACACCCCGATAGTGAGTCAACGATTTTCTGCACCAAACGGAACTGTGTTCGGTCCAGTTCGACACCGCTTCTTATATCGACGTCCACGGGGCGAACCAGCGCAGGTTAAGCACACGGTCGGAATGCAAATCTGGGAAGACGTAAACTTCTGGCTGACCGACAGTCAACCGACCGACGAATCCCAGGCAAGGTACCCACTGCCATCGCCGGCCAATGCCCCACCGGAAGAAGAATGCGCATGTCGAACATCCCAGGTCAACTGCAGCTAGGACGGATCCGGGTTCATCCCGGCGGTCCGGAACGCACGAGCCAAAGTAAACGGGCTATCCGAACGGCATAGAATGAGTTCTTATGGCAATCGCATCGAGTCACCTCGCACGCGAGCAGTCGATTCTTCAAGATCTGGAGCGCAGTTTTCCGGACTTCACTGGCGAGTTCCTGTCGTGGGTTCACAATCCGGATGACCCGCCTGACTTCATAGCCCAATCTTCCTCCGGAGCGGTGGGGCTCGAATTGACAGAATGGCTGGACGGTGACCAGATGAACGCGGCACAACGTCGTGAGCGTCAGAGGGAACATTTGATGGAAGTTCTTGGCGCGGGCTGGGAACAGGAGTATCAACCGAAGAACGTTGCGATGGCGTCGGTGGACCCACGCTGGGGATTCAAGATCGCTCCGAAGGATGAGGCTTCCCTGCGGTCGGAGTTCTACAGGTGCGCTACAAGCGTCGATCAAACATGGTTCACGAATCCGGAGCGTATCGACCGCGTGTATTACCAGGCGGATTTTCAAGAATATCCGACGATGCAGACGTACTTGCAGGCGATACGCTACATAGGCGGTCCGCCCCACGCTTGCTTCTGGCTTCAGGCCGAGGAGGACGGTGGGGCATACGCCCCCACGGTTTCCGTCGAGACTCTGACAGAGGCGCTGGAGGATAAGCTTGTCAAGTTTGCCAGACCAGAATGGCAGGCACGAATTGCGCAGCACAATCTCTCCGAACACCATCTCCTAATCCACGGCGGATGGAACTTTTACAAGAACAACACGCCTCACAGCCCGCTGACGTTAGAACGGATTGCGGCGCGCGGCGCAGAATTCTATGCTGCTCACCCTCAGAAGGAATTGTTCGACCGAGTGTGGTTCTTCCATTCGCTGGATTCAGCAGATGAAATCAATACGCTGGTCGGGTTCCCTGACGGAGCCGGAAGAGTTCGTTGGCTGGCACAGTTGTGGCCATCGTTGATCGTCCACGCGCGTTCGAAGGAGTAGCACGCTACTTCTTTTCGGACGCGGGCGCAGCGGACAGCGGAACAGCAACCGTCACGGTGATCGCAGGAGTTTCCCACTCGCCACGTTTCAAATCCCGGACTGGACAGCAGACAGGGTTTTCGCGCAGGAGCGTGTCCCTGCCGATTGGAACCGAGGGAATCGACGTCACGATATCTCTTCGTGGACGATCATCTTTTTGTTCGTCCATTTGAGCGTTCAGTTCGGGAGTAGCGTCGTCGATGTCGAGAACCCAGAGCTGCCGAGCGCCGCGCCCGTATAGGACTGCCGTATTCAAGACGATTCCCCGGCAGCGTCTCGGACCGCCTCCTAGCGTCAGCTTGAATTCGACCAAATCGCCACGTTTGTACCAGAGTTCTTCTTCGTTTCTCATGCGTCACCCATAGAGTCTGTGTTCGACATTGTCGAGCAGGTTCAGGCCCATTTCCCGGACTCTTTCGAGGAACCGCTTAGCTTCCGCACTGCCGATTCGGATGCGTTCGCCCAACGAAAATGAACTGTCGTCGCTCAGATCGAGATATTCTTGATCGACGACGCCGTGATTGTGCGTCAGGATATGACGCCGTTGAACCATCTTCTTTATGAACGCTACTTCCTCCGGCGGAACCACTCTCTTCGGAAGAGCATCGTTCCCCGGCCACTCCAGAACTCCGATATCGAACCACTGCATGAGCGATTCGTTGGCGGCCAAGGGCCTCTGAAAATTCAGGTCCTCAAGCTGTTTCTTCCGCCGCGCCGTCATGGGGAACAGAAGTAGCTTTAGGCGGATGTGCTTGGCAAACGGTTCGAAGGCGAAAAGGCTCTTTACCGTCAAATCCTCCCAGACTTCCCCGTGCGACCTGCGGTCGGAAACATCTTGCTTGGTTTCCTGCCAGCGAGTCAGCAGCTTGTCGATCTCCTCGTTGAACAACTTCCGCGCGTTCGTCCGTCCGCACCGCGGACAGAAACCGTAATCGCCCAAGATGTCTGTTTCGGTTCCGCAATTGTCCGTCTCGCATTTGAAGTGGAATTGCTGCTTCACCTCCGAATAGTGCCACGCTGGTTTCACGTCCGTAACATCAGCCTCGCCGATGGAACTGCTCTTTTTTCCCCGGTAGGCGCGTGCGAATGCATCGTAGCAAGCCGTCAAATAAACGCGCTGGTCCTTTGAAATGAAGGCGAGGCTCGGAGCTGGTGCCGCGCAGTAAGGGCAATGCGTGACCTCCCGCATGATGTGGTTCGTACGGAAGTACTTTTCGCACACAGGACAATTCCGGCCCCACATGCATTGCTCATCCGATTGGATGCACGCCAGAACTGATGGCTGAGGGTAGACGGAAATGTGGCCGATGCCGCCCGCCGGAACCGTGCTGAGGATTTGTCGACCGTCCATGCTGAGCGCGACCATGTACAGCGCTCGCATGAACCCGGAAGCCTCGAAAGCGATGCCTCGGCCAGCGTCGTAGAGATACGATACGGTTCCGCTCGCAGTCGGAATCTTCTCTTTGAATTCGGCCATTCGGAACTTCTTCGCCTGATTTTAGCAGACGCGTACGTCAGTACTGTTACGCGCCCGAGGGGGCCCGCGCTAGATTGATGGCGGGATGCGTCCGCATCCGGCGACGCGGCGTACACCCCTCAATGCAACTGACCAAAGTGGTGGCTTAAAATGGGTTCATGAGTTTGCCACAACGAAAATCCACAGCCCCGGCTCCTCAGGAATCCGAGGCCCCAGCTCCACAACCGATAACGAAGGCGACAGTGGCTCTCAGGGTCTACTTGTGCCAGTCCATGTTTCAACGCCCAGCGCCTTTTCGGGACCCGCGTTTTGATATCTCGAAACTCTCGACGTCGCTGTACGGCATGGGGTTTGACCGAGATTTTCTTTTGAAGTGCGAATATCAGTATTTTTGGAATTTCGCCTCACTGTTTCCGGCGCTTCATGACGGCAGCTTCTACGGTAACAGGGTTGGTGGGCAGTCACGTGGGCAGGGCGACCTGCGCGGATTCGCGACATTCTTATGCGGGACGTTCGCTGACGCTCCGTGGCATCGCACTGAACTGAACGACCGTTTCGAGGAGAGTCTTCGGAATGATGGATATCAGTTCGTCGGAAGACGGCTCGTGGAGACTGGTCTTGACACCACGGTCCCCGGCGAAATTGCGTCGCTCCCAAACAAAGGTGTGCTACGCGATGAGCTAAGGACCCAAATGCAGATCGGCGAACTTGTCGCAATCCTGTTCCTCGACCTCGACCACTTCAAGGAAGTGAACGATAAAGTGAGCCACGCTGAGGGCGACAGGTGTCTCACGGAAGTTGTCCGGGTAATCGCGCCACTGTTGCGTCGCAAAGGTAAGCTGTACCGCATAGGCGGGGACGAATTCTGCGCGATGCTCCCCAACTTTTCCGCGCCCGAAGCCACTGCCACAGCGGAGGGGCTTAGGAAGCTCATTGACGCGTTGCCACCGTTCGGTGGCGTAGTCAAAGTAACGGCGAGTATTGGGGTCGCGACTTCGAACGCAACGGGATTGGAGACGCCCGAAGCGCTCATAAATGCTGCCGACGAAGCCATGTACGTTGCGAAATTCACGACCGAGAACCGTGTTTGTTTGTGGCCGCCGGAACCTTCCGAGGCGAGGCAGGCAGCGGAAAAGAGAAAAAATCTCGTCGGGATTGAGGACGCTACAAGGCCGTTTTTACCCGGAATTCTTAGACCTATTTTTGACCTTATCACCCTGATCGGGTCGAATCGGGTCTAACGGCGTCTGACGTGAATCAATCACTAACGAACGGCAGGCGGGGCCGGGGACCATTGAGAATGTTCCGTCCTATCCCCTCGCTAGATACAGGAATCAGGCACACAGTCGGCACACGCTCACTTCGCAATCGAGCGATTTCTGGCCCTCGCTTTGACCTGCACCACTGTTGGAATGTCAGTCGCATTATCGAGCACCCCTGTGCCGTTATTCCAGAACAGGAACTGTGGATCGCAAAGTGATGACTCTTGGGATTGGAGCATCGAGACTTTGAATATAGCTGGGCTCAGTGATCGGTGGGAATCTGACGCCGGAGCCAATGAGGCAGGTGCAGGCAGCCCTGATCTGGTATGTCGGCCTTCGAGCGACATCTCACGCCAAAAGAAATCTCAAGAATGTGGGGTTGGTCCACTAAGACCGTGATTCGCCGCTTCCGAAATGAACCGGGTGTACTGCTCGTGGAGCGCGCGGAGAGCCGCACCAAGCGCCCCTACTCGCAGATTACGATCCCTGAATCCGTCATGGTAAAAGTGCACGAACGATATGCGGTCAAGAAGAATTCCTAAGCATGTCCGAGCGACCTTGATTTTTCCTGTCGCTACCCCGCAATCCTGCCTTCCAACTTCCGACAAGCCGACTTGAACGAAGCCGCTTTGCGGCGGACGCATACGCGTGTTCCTGAGCCGACATGGTGGAGGTGCCTTGAGCTAGCTTGTGTCGCAGAGGAGGAACACTCTGTGACCCATTTACGTCAGATCATGCTTGAGGAGTTGCGGCGCCGCAACTTTGCCGATACGACCATCCGCTCGTACCTGCATGGTGTCGAGCACTTCAGCCGATACTTCCACCGCCCGCCCGATCAGCTTGGTCCTGAGCACATCCGCCAGTATTAGGCGATGCTGTTTACCAAGTTGAAGTTCAGCCCGAACACCGTAACGCTACGGTTGGCTGCCTTGCGCTTCTTCTACATCCAAGTATTGAAGAGAAGCTGGAGCATCGCCGAGACACCCTATCCGAAGAAGGTTTTTCATCTTCCCCAGATACTCAGCCAGGAGGAGGTCGCGCGTCTGATTGACGCGGCAGAGTTCCCCTTTCACCGCATCCTTTTGATGACGCTTTATGCCACTGGCGCACGCCGTGCAGAAGCGGCCCACCTGAAGGTCAGCGACATCGACAGCCAACGGATGGTTGTCCATATCCGGGAAGGCAAGGGCGGCAAGGACCGCGACGTCATGGTCAGCCCCAAGCTGCTCGCGGAACTGCGCCTCTATTGGCGTGGGCTCCGGCGCAAGCCGACCGACTGGTTGTTTCCCGGCAACCGATGGCATACCGCAAGTTATCCTGTCACCACCAAGGTCCTCTGGACTGCCTGTCAGCAGGCCGCTGAACGCGCCGGCCTTGCGCACAAGCATATCCATCCTCATACGCTTCGACATTGCTTCGCCACACACCTGCTCGAAGCCGGCGCCGACCTGCGCACCATCCAGATGTTGCTCGGACATCGCGACCTTGAGGAAACGACGATCTATCTTCATCTCTCCCAGCGGCATCTCAGCGCAACCGCCAGCCCGCTCGACACCCTCACGCTCATTGCACAAGGAGACAGAAGCACAGCTCATGAGTCGGCCTCTGCTGGAGATGGCCGATATCGTTCGCTGTGCGGGACAGTCCTTTATTGAACTCAGTCGGAGGTGGATGAATTGGCAACATCGGAAGGTGCTGCTGGCCATCATCCGCTGCCGCACTGCCGCGCTGGGCGGACATCGCGATCGCTGCACCGGCTGCGGACATACCACCGCCATTTCTTACAACTCGTGCAGAAATCGCCATTGCCCGCGGTGCCAGGGCAACGCGCGCCTGCGCTGGCTCCAGGCGCGGGAACGGGAACTGCTGCCCACCCGCTATGTACATGCCGTCTTCACCCTGCCGAGAGAACTGGCTCCGCTCGCCTTGCAGAACAAGCGGCTCATCTAAAACCTGCTCTTTCACGCCAGTGCTGAGACCCTGCTTGAGATCGCTCGCGATCCACGGCACCTTGGAGCCGGGATCGGCTTCTTCAGCGTGCTCCATACCTGGGACCAACGACTGCAACATCATCCTCATGTGCACTGCGTAATCCCCGCTGGCGGCCTCGCTCCGGATCACTCAAGCTGGATTTCCGCCCGACACTCCTTCTTCCTGCCCATCAAGGTGCTCAGCTGTGTCTTCCGCGGCAAGTTCGTCGCTGGACTCCGGAGCGCCTTCCAGACAGGCACACTCCAGTTCCACGGACATCTCTTGCCGCTTGCGGAACCGCGCGCCTTCGCCTCCTGGCTGCGGGTACTGTTCCGTCACGACTGGGTCGTCTACTCCAAACGGCCTTTCGGCGGGCCGGAACATGTGCTGCGCTATCTCGGCGCCTACACCCATCGCGTCGCCATTTCCAACCGCAGGTTGGTTGCTCTTGCCAAGGGCAACGTGACCTTCCGCTGGCGCGACTCCGCCCACGGCAACAAGAAGAGGATCATGACTCTGGCGGTCGAAGAGTTCCTGCGCCGCTTCCTGCTCCACCTGCTGCCACGCGGCTTCGTGCGCATCCGCAACTTCGGCTTCCTCGCCAACCGGCAACGCGCCACCCTCCTGCCGCTCTGCTTCCAACTGCTTCGTAGCTCGGAAAACATGCCCGCTCCGGCGGCATCGCCTTCCACGGACCAGCCTCGCTCGCTCTGGAACTGTCCGGCCTGCGGCGGAACCATGCACGTCGTCGAACGGCTCTCTGCCGCGCAACTCCTGCTCCGCTCTCCACCTCAACCCGACCGGTGCGCAGCATGAACCTCTATCTGCATCCTCGGCTTCTGATCGTGCTCCGGCACGCACGGAGAGTTCTTGTCTCATCGGGCCAGGAATGCCCGGTCCGCCAACTTCTCAGCCTCTGCCCGACACCTCAGCGCGACGCTTCTCCGCTCGATCCAGTCCTGCAAACGGTCCGTCCTGCCCATCACAGCGGGTTCCTAAATAGTCTGGACCCGGTCGGATCGATTCAAATCCCATAGACATCCATCAGCGGGGGCGGCTTCCTTCAAGTCGCTGTATCTGAAGCGCCCGCCCGAGATCATGCACCCGCGACCGGTTGTCCAGCGGGCGCTCCAGATACAGCCCTAAGACTTCGCGTTCCTAATCCGCTCAACTTCCTCGAAGCCCGTTTCTGGATAGCTTCCGGTTAGCCGACGATCCACCCAGAATCTCGGCGTGTTTCTTCGAAGGCGGTTTGTGGGATTTTCGTGAGGCAAAACCGGCTTACTGTTTATGCGCGACAAACTGCCGAATAGTTCCTTTCACTTTGTTCTCTATGGAGATGGTCATCGTTTTCCCGTCAGCGGAGGGCGTAAAGCAAGTGACCTCGACCACTTTTCCGTCGTGTTTATCAGTCTCCTCGATCGTGTTCTCGCCAATGCGCTTTACCGAAACCATGGTATTGCTGAGATCCCCCTTGACAGGCGTCTCCGTTCCATCCAACCTCGCAGCGTAACTTTGCCCGGTGGGATCGGCGAAGCTGAAGGTATCGCCTTCCAGCTTCAACGTCGCGACCAGCGCATTCTCCGACAGGTTCACACGCTTCACGACCTGCCACGAACCCGAAACTGCGTGCGACCCACGCGGTCCTTTGGTTACCCGACTCAGGATAAGTGTCCCGCTAGTCACATCACCGTTGGCGTTACAACTCTCTGTCCACTCGACCGTGGCGGAGTTCCCGTCGGATGAGACTGTCATCTTTGAAGTCCCGACCGTCTTCCCACTTCTCTTGTCAGTTTCCTCGGTCGTCCAATCGTCAACCACCTTCAGGCTGACTGTGTCGTAGCACGGCTCTCCGGTGATCTTCTGGTCTCGGCCATCCGCCCTAATATCGAGTGGGGGATCACAGGTGGTGCAACGATATGTGTTGTCTTGCAGCAGATAGTCGTCACCCTTTGTCGGAGATTGAGACTCGGCGAGGTCAATCTTCCAAGTACCGTCAAAGGGGCTCTGTGCCGTCGCCTGAGCTAACATCAACCACGGAATCAGAAGTACACAGCAAAGCAGCGGCCTCATTTTCGACCTCCTTAAATCTGGATGCATGTGGCTAGTGCGAAAGCATATCAGTTCTAATTGCAGGAGGCACAGAAGCGAGCCTGACCGGGCCAACCCTTCTGTTTCTCATCATGACTTCCAGACAGGGTGAGGGACTTTCAGCTAGCCGATTTCTCCACTAAAGTCCACACAGAGTCCAAAACCATCCTTAGAGTCCCGAGTGACGGGCGACTCTGAAGTAATCCCAAGGTAAGGTTAGCCGACTATCCGGGAGTCACCGGGTGGTGACTAGAATCAAGAATGCCGGGCGCAGCCACTACGAGAAGTCGGTCAGCGGTACTGAACGCTGGCCGTTTAGGCAGTCGATGTGGCTTCAGCGTTCCACGAACTTCCACCATTTAAATCCGAAACGCTTCTCGCGCTCATTCTGAATCGGAGTGACAACGCCCAGGCCTCCAGCACGGAGAAATGTGACTGCCAGGTATTCGCCTGCCGTAACGCGACCGAGCGGCTCCTCCGCGAAAGACCAGATTTCGGTTTGAAATGGCTGCGATTCGATGACCTGCGGCGGCTGTTTGCCGTCGCCAACATGGATTGCGGCCACGTGCGCCTGCAAGGTGTCGCCCTTGCCTGAGGACCAGGTGGCAGCCAATTCGCCATGGCTGCGGGCAGTCAAGTACGGATAGTAGGAAACTTCGTCTCTGTCCACGATATGCCAGCTAGTCCAAGTCTCACCCTGATCCAGCGATCGCGCCAGCCACAGGCCCTTTGTTGAACCCCAAAGAGAGTAGAGTGCGCCGTCCGCATCCCAGGCAACCGGTTCCACCCAGCGTGGAGTTCCTTTGTTTTCGTCAGGACTCCAATCGCGCTCGCCTGGCGCCGGGTGCTTCTGCCACGTCTTTCCTCCATCGCGGCTCACCGCAATCAGGTCGACGCCCGGTGTGAATTTATTTCCCGACGCGGATAGCGGAGTGATGCGAACCGCGATTTCGCCATGGGGCCCGACGGCAAGATGGCTTGAGCCTCCCTGTTCATTGATGCGGGGGCGTTCCTTCCAGCTGGCGCCGCGATCCTGGCTGACCTCGTAACGCACGCCGTTTCCGTCATTCCAGATCACATGAGCCGTTCCATCTGGCGTTACTCCAATCCATGGTCGATCATCAAAACGAGTCTCCGACAGAACCCTCCACGTCCACGTCGCGCCCGCGTTCTTGCTGGCGCCTATTGCGATGCGAACGCCTTCGTTTTTCTTGTTGTCGTAGCTCATGGCGACGAAGTAAAGGGTGTCGTCCCGGCCGACCGCCAGGTCCACGTCAGAGTTGCCAATCGCTCCGTCCGCGTTGCGGCCGACATTCACTTTCTCCCATGTCGCGCCATGGTCGCGGCTCCGCCAAAGATCAGGAATCTTTTCCACTTCGCCGTGTTGGCCCCCATATCCGGTCACGAAGAGCGTGCCGTCACTCAGTTCGACAACCATTGGTTCCCGGGCGAGCCGGTCAACAAGATGCTCCACGCTCTCGGTTGCGACGAGCGTTTTCGATGTTGATGGCTTGTCCGATGCTGACTTATCTGCGGGGCCCTGCTTTTTCGATCCGAGTGCGTAGCTGGCGAACACAGCAACCGCGCACGCTACGACGACAATGACGGCGAGTCTGGAAGCAATCGCCGTAAACAGGGGCATCGCATGGCGAGTGTCCGGTTTCGAAGGCATGTTGTTCTTGGTCATTCGCTAAACCCTCCACACCGTGATTGTCACCCGGACCAGACTGAGCCCACGCCGGAGCGCTCGGTCTCATTTCGAGGAAGTATAAGCCAAACTGACGTGGACAAAGTGAAATCTCCGGGGGTGCCTTAGAAGCGGTTTCTTAAGAGTGAGCAACAGAAAATGCAGATTCTGGGCGGAGGACGGGCGACTCTGAAGGTATGGGCCAGTTCGCGTCAACGCGGTCCAGAAGTCCTCTTCGAGGACATCTGCCCGAGTTCCCACTCCGTTGACACTGATCTCCTCGAAGCCCGTTTCCGGTTGGCCGACCATCCGGGCCTGAACCACGTCTCCTTCCAGGGCCGCTGTGAAGTACGTTGGCCAGTGACATGATTCATGTTGATTTATATTAACCAATATGCAAATATTGCAATATAAAGATGCCTGAGTTAGCCCAGTTCACGGCCGAGTTTTTCAAAGCCTTGGCGCATCCGATGCGGGTCAGAATACTGGACAGTCTGCGCTCCGGGGAAGTCGGCGTCAATGAGCTCAGCACCCGTCTGAAAGTTGAACAAAGTACGCTTTCTCAGCAACTTGCAGTCTTGCGAAAGAGCAGTATTGTAGTTGGTCGCAAGGAAGGCCAGAACGTCTACTACTCAGTGCCAGACCAAGCAATCTTTCGTCTACTCGACGACGCCCGGCAGATCTTCAACAATCAACTGGTCGACATCAGGGACCTCCTTTCTCAACTTAGACCAGCGGGGGAAAAGTGAGCGGCGCATTCGAGATTGGGGCCCGCGCGATGTCCTCGCGTTTGGAATTCACCGCTGCCCTGTGCCGATTTAGTGGTCGGGCGGACGGACAGATGATCCAATGACGCAAGTTGCCTTCAGTTTGTTCCTTGTGGCCACGCTATCGGTCCCCGTAGTCACTCTGATCTCCCGCCGGTGGACGAAGGCGCGCGCGCTACCTGCCGTACTGCTCATGGCATCGTTAGCGACCGGAATCGCTGTGGCAGGGGCGGGTTTCTGGGATGGGCAAAGGTTCACGGTTGAAGTTTCCCAAGTGGCATCGTTCTCGTTCGCACTCAGCGTGGACCGGCTCAGCGCGTTCTTTCTGTTGCTGATTTGCTCGGTCTCACTGCCCGTCATCCTGTATTCGAGCTCCTACATCCCGCGCCACTATTCCGGAGCGCGACGGGATTGGCTGTGGGTGCTCTTGCCTCTGTTCCTGATGTCGATGGTTCTGGTCGTAACCGCTTCCACGGCGTTTGCGTTTCTATTCGGATGGGAACTGATGACGCTGTTCTCGGCCGGCCTGATCGTGATCGACGGCGACTCGGAAGAGCGGCGCCACAACATTTTTATCTATCTCCTCATGATGCATGCCGGCGCGGCCGCCGTCATCGGCGCTTTCCTGTTATTCCTGCCGCACGCTGGCAACTTCGCCGAGATGCGGGCTAGCGCAACCCTAATGACGCCAGCTCTGCGCACGGCGGTCTTCCTGCTGGCGTTTGTAGGTTTCGGGACGAAAGCCGGAATTGTTCCGCTGCATTTATGGCTGCCTCGAGCGCATCCGATTGCGCCTAGTCCGGTGTCGGCCTTGATGTCGGGTATCATGCTCAAAACCGCGATCTACGGATTGGTCCGCTTCGCTTTTGATTTTCTAGGTGGCGGTCCCAGTTGGTGGGGATATCTGGCGCTATTGGCAGGCGGCGTGTCAGGCCTGTTGGGTGTGTTGTACGCGATCTCGGAACACGATCTGAAACGTTTGCTTGCCTACCACAGCGTCGAAAACATTGGCATCATCTATCTCGGCCTGGGGGCGGCGCTGGTGTTTATGGCGAACCATGCCGCGGTCTGGGCAGCGCTCGCGCTCACGGCAGCCCTGCTCCACTGCCTGAACCACGCGATTTTCAAGAGCCTCTTGTTTCTTGGGGCTGGCGCAATTTCCGACGCGACTCACACGCTCGACCTGGAAGAACTCGGCGGTTTGCAGAAACGTATGCGCCTGACCGGCGCCGTGTTCCTGATTGCCTGCTGTTCCATTGTTGGCTTGCCGTTGTTCAACGGTTTCGTGAGCGAATGGCTCACCTTCCGCAGCTTTCTGGCGGGTTCGGAATTGACCGATCTTTCCGCCGCCATCGTTCTGCCATTAGCCGCGGGCGTACTGGCGTTGATCGGCGGATTGGCAGCCGCGTGTTTTGCCAAGGTATACGGTGTTGCCTTCCTGGGGCGTCCCCGGAGCCACGAGGCGGAAAGCGCGAATGAAGTTTCCTGGCCCATGCAGGCAGGCATGTTATTGCTCGCGGTAGCTTGTGTTGCGATCGGAATTTTCCCCGGCATGGTGCTTGGCAGCTTGGGCGCTCTCACCGAGGAACTCATTCCCGGCGCCGCGTTGCCCCAAGCGGCAGCATTACTCTCAGCGGTGCTTCCCTGGATCGCGCTGTTCGTTCTAGTGCTGGTCGCCGGTATGGCCGCATTCAAACGCGCGAAAAAGCTGACCGCGACCTGGGCCTGCGGACTTCCCGGCCTGGACGAGCGCATGCAATACACCTCCATTGCATTCTCCAAGCCCCTGCGAAAGGTATTCTCGCAGGTGTATAAGGCGGACCGAACGCTCAATGTGATCCCTGCCGACCAGCCATATTTCCCGGCTTCGATCTCGTACCGTTCGGTTCGCACTACCTCTTTTGAAAGGCTGTTGTATCGGCCCGGCGTGGACGCCATCGTCGCAGCGGCATACCGTTTGCGACGGCTCCAGACCGGCAATATTCAAATCTACCTGCTCTATATCTTCGCCGCCCTGATCGCCCTGCTGATGTTCATGAGGTGGGTATGATCTGGGCGATGAATGCGGTCCAGGTGCTGCTGCTGATACTGCTGGCGCCGCTGGTGCGCGGTGTGATTGCCCGGCTCAAAGCCAGAATCCAGAATCGGCGCGGCGCCAGCGTGTGGAGGCCGTACTCCGACGTGTTCAAGCTCTTTCGCAAAGAGGATCTCGTCCCGGCTTCGGCTTCGTTTGTTTTTCGCCTCGCCCCCATCGTCCTGTTCGCTACCACCCTGGTGGTCGCGGCGTTTGTTCCACTGCTCTACGGCTCGGCGCTGGTGGGTGTGACCGGCGATTTCGTGCTTCTGGTTTACCTGCTGGCGCTGGGGCGCTTTTTCCTAATGTTGGGAGCGATCGATGGCGGCAGTTCCTTCGGAGGCATGGGAGCGAGCCGCGAGGCGCTGGTTTCGACTTTGGCGGAAGCTCCATTTCTGCTGGCGCTGATGTCGGTGGCCATCGGGGCGCACACTGGCACGATCGCGGGAATCGTGCAGTGGACCGTGGGGCAAAACTTCTTTCAGTTCTCGGCGGTTCACGCCCTGGCGTTTGTGGCCTTGGCCCTGGTGGCGATCGCCGAAACGGGTCGCATCCCGGTGGACAATCCCACCACTCATTTGGAACTGACCATGATTCACGAGGCGATGGTGCTGGAGTACTCGGGACCGAGCCTGGCTCTGATCGAATGGGCAAGCGCGATCAAGCTCACCGTGGTCATGGCGTTGCTGATCGCGTTGTTTGTCCCCTGGGGAATGGCGACGAGCCTAACGGCTGCGGCTCTCGCAATCGCAGCGCTGGTGCTGCTGCTGAAAATGGCCGCACTCGTGCTGGTCCTGGCGTTGATGGAAAGCAGTGTCGCAAAATTGCGGATGTACCTGGTTCCCGATTTTCTCGGCGTGGCGTCGGCGCTGGCGATCCTGGCTGTGGTTTTTACAGCGCTGATGAGGTGAACGATGGTTTTAGAGGTAAACGATGGGGTTATTTGAGTCGGCTGCGGCTAGAGCTCTGGCGTCGTCCGGGGTGTTCTTGTTCATGACGGTGCTGCTGATCGCGGCAGCCAGGCGGATTTCCACTTGCATCGGCTTGTACAGCCTGCAATCGCTGGTCATCACCGCCCAGATCGCCGCCGTGTCGCGCATGCACCACTCCGCTCAAGGCTTCGCGATCGCAGCCATGGTGTTGACGGTCAAGGTGGCCGCGATTCCGTACGCGCTGTACCGCATCGTCGAAGAGTTGAAGGCGCCGCGCGATGTTTCTTCCTCGACCTCGCCTTCGCAATCCGTGTTCATTGCCGCCGGACTCATTCTGCTTTCTTTCTTTGCGGTGCGGCCTTATGTCGGCGTGCTGGGCGGCGACCAAGCCATGCTTGCGGCCGCAGTGGCCTTGGTGCTGACCGGCGGGTTCCTGATGGTGAGCCGCAAGAAGGCATTGATGCAGGTGGTTGGCCTGCTGGTATTGGACAACGGCATATTCCTGGCGGCTCTCGCCACCACCTTCGGTATGCCGTTGGTTATCGAGATCGGAATTGTGTTCGACCTGCTGATGGGAGTCTTTTTGATGGGATTGTTTGTCTTTCGTATTCGCGACACCTTCGACCACCTGGACGTTTCCAAGCTGCGGCGGCTGCGAGGCTGATGGATGATCCTGCTTCTTCCATTGTTCATCCCGCTGGCGGGCGCGCTGTTCGTATTCCTATGCCGAAATCCGCGTGTGGTGGTGCGCGCGGCACTCACGACCGGCGCGCTGGAGTTGGCCGCCATAGGTGTTACGGTGAACAGCATTCATTCCCAGGGCGTTCTGACTGCGGGACGCTATCTGCGCGCCGACGGCCTCACCTCGTTCTTCCTCATCAGTCTGGGCCTGATCTTCGCGCTCGTGCTCGTCTATTCGTCGGGATACCTCCGTCATGTTCCGGAAGGAAGGTTCTCTTCTCTCCGCTGGTTTTATGGGCTCGTGTTTTTGTTCCTGTTCACCATGGTCGCGGTTTACCTCTCGGCCAATCTCGGAATGATGTGGATCTTCGTGGAGGCCACAACCCTCGCATCCGCCTTGCTGGTGGGCTTCTACAACACCGAAGGCGCGGTCGAGGCCGGCTGGAAATATTTGATCGTCTGCACGGTGGGAATCGCCTTCGCGCTGTTCGGTACGATCGCCCTCTACCTGGCGGCAGTGAAGGGAGGAGTCAGCCCCGAGTCCGCGCTCGATTGGGGCACGCTGATGGCGGCCGCTCCGGGTCTGGTGGGAGGACACGAACTGCTGAAACTGGCGTTCGTTTTTGTGGCGGTGGGATACGGAACCAAGGTGGGCTTTGTGCCCATGCATAGCTGGCTGCCCGATGCTCACGCCGAGGCGCCCTCGCCCATCAGCGCGCTATTGTCCGCGGTGCTGCTGAATTGCGCGATGTACGCGCTGCTGCGTTTTGACGCGATCACCTCGCGGGCCATCGGCACCGGCTTCAGTCATACTCTGCTACTAATCTTCGGCGGTGTCTCGCTCGCCGTGGCCAGCCTGCTGATGATTGTGCAGCGCGATCTGAAACGCCTGCTCGCCTACAGCAGCATTGAGCACATGGGGATTGTGGCCATCGGCGTTGGTCTGGGCGGCGCACTGGGACTCTACGGAGCTTTACTGCACACCTTCAATCACTCGATCGCCAAGACATTTCTGTTTTTTACGGCGGGCAACGTTCGAGAAAAGTTCGGCACCCTGCGCATGGAACGGATCCGCGGCATGGCCCGTTCCCTCCCCTGGACCGGCGGCGCCCTCATCCTGGGCGCTCTCGCCATTACTGGGATGCCACCCTTTGGTTTGTTTGTCAGCGAGCTGTTGATTCTCACAGCGGCTTTCTCCACGGCACACTATTTCATTGCGGTGCTGATGCTGGCAGCGATTTCCGTGGTCTTTGGCGCGCTGCTCCACCATTTCCAGTCCATGGTCATGGGCAAGCCGGAGGATGTTCCCGTGCGACCGGCGTTGCAAGCTTCCTGGTTCGTGGTCATGGGCGTTTGCGTTCTATGCCTGGTGGTACTGGGCGTACATATCCCGGCGGCCTTTGCGGCGGTTTTGCGGGGCGCGATGGCGGTATTGCAACCGGCGGTATTGCAACCATGACAGAGACTGTTCCCCATCACGAAGCGGGCGTGTCACGAGCGCTGGATCTGCTGCGCTCTGCGAACGCGCGGCTGGTCTCCATTTTTGGCAGCACCGATTCTGGCAATACGGATGACAACCGCGTACGCCGCGTTCACTACCTCATCGACGTAAATGGCCGCGAATACCGCATGTTCACGTCGCCCGTCACCGGGCCCATCCCTTCGGCGACGCCGATCACGCCCGCGGCCGCCTGGTACGAACGCGAACTCCATGACCAGTACGGTATCGCGTGCGCCGGGCATCCCGACCCGCGTCCTCTGTTGTTCCACGAGAATTGGCCGGAAAACGTCCATCCCATGATTGACGACACCTCGCATGTGCCCTGGATCGACAACGACAACGGCGGCCAGTACCGCTTCCTCAAGGTGCAAGGGGACGGGGTTTGCGAAGTGCCGGTCGGTCCCATACACGCCGGCATCATCGAGCCTGGGCATTTTCGTTTCAGTGTCGTCGGCGATACCGTCCTCCATCTCGAATTGCGGCACTTCTATACCCACAAGGGCACGGAGAAACTGTTCGAGAACACACCGCTGATGGACGGGGTGATGATTGCCGAATCGGTTTCCGGCGACAACTGCTTTTCGCATGCAGTGGCCTACTGCCAGGCAATTGAAAATGCATTCAGTATCTCGGTGCCGCCGCGGGCGCAGGCCATCCGCCTGATCGGACTCGAACTGGAGCGCATGATGGCCCACATTGCCGACGTCGGGGCGCTGTGCGGAGATGTCGGGTTCAGCGTGCCGGCCGCCTACACCGCGCGCCTTAAGGAGAGCCTGCTCCAGGCTTCAACCCGCTTTTTCGGTACGCGCTTCTGGCGTGGCATCGCTGTGCCTGGAGGGCTCACCCGTGACTTGTCTTCCGCAGAAACGGGTGAGTTCGGCGGCAGGGTCACGGCCGCAGCTCGCGATTTCGCGCAGATGGCACGCCTCATCCTGCACACGTCGTCTGTCCAGAACCGCTTTGAATCAACCGGAATCCTGACCGCCGAAATAGCCAGGCAATTGGCGGTGGTGGGGCCGGTGGCGCGCGCCAGCGGAATCAGGCTGGACGTCCGTCGCGATCATCCGAGCGGGCGCTATCGCAACATCAATGTGGACGTCCCACAGTACAAGTACGGAGATGTGCTCGCGCGCGCGCGCATCCGAATCGACGAGACCGCCATATCAAGAAACCTGATCAATGAAACGCTGAAGGAACTTCCGGCGGGATCGGTTCTTGTGCCCGTTCCATTATCGGGAAACGCAGAGGCTCTGTCGGCAGTCGAATCACCGCGTGGCGAGCTGCTTTACTGGGTGAGAATACGCGACGGGAAAATCACGCGTTGCCACATCAAATCACCTTCGTTTCAGAATTGGCCCGCGCTGCCTTTGGCTATGCCCGGCAACATCATTGCGGACTTCCCACTAATCAACAAGAGCTTCAATCTCTCGTACTCCGGGTGTGATCGATGATCGGCGACGCGGTCGAGCGCAGTCTCAGAAGCCCCCAGGTGCTGATTTCGGTCGGCGAATTACTATCGAACGCCGCCGGAAGCCGCATGCCGGATGTCCAGCCGGACTTGCTTACCGGCGAGGTTGCGCGCCGCGTGGTAGCTGCCTGTCCGACATCGGCACTGAAAATTGACGAGGCAGCCGGGCGGGAGTATCTCGTTCTCAACTACGGCGATTGCATTGCGTGTTCCCGCTGCATCGCTGCCGGCAGTGGAGCATTCCGCTACGCGGAAAAAGTCGCCCGTTGCGGTGTCAGCAAGGCAGCCCTGGTGCGGCGATGGGACATCCAGAGCCGCACCGAAGTTGTCGAGAACGAGCCGGCCTTGTCGCAGGCGGCAGAGCAGATTCGCGCTCTGGTCGGGCGGGCGCTGAACATCCGGCAAGTTGATGCCGGATCGTGCAACGGCTGCGAGGCAGAAATCGTCGCCCTTACCAACCCCTACTACGACCTGGAGCGCTTTGGAATTCACTTCGTCGCATCCCCGAAGCATGCAGATATGCTGCTGGTCACGGGGCCAGTAACCCGAAACATGGCCGCAGCGTTGAAAAACGCTTATGACGCTGTACCTTCTCCGAAGCTGGTGGTTGCGGTTGGGGCCTGTGGATGCAGTGGTGGAATCTTCGGCGGCAGCCACGCCGTAGTCGGCCCGGTCGACGCAGTAATTCCAGTCGATGGATACATTCCAGGATGCCCTCCAACTCCGAGCATGCTGCTTACAGGTATCGTGCAGGTACTACGCCCCTTTTCGTCGCCTTCGCGAAGGCGATGGTCATAGCGCCGCGGGGCGCTGCTGTTGGTCAAGCGGAAGTCGCCACTCCCCAAAACCCGTCCCGGGACGGACTCTCAACGACGCTGTCCAGAAGTCCTCTTGTGGGAAGTTTGCCGGGATCGGTACTGGGAAACGCCGCAGCATCGAGGGATCCTCTCCCGGCCCCGGCTTTTGGATTCCGGTCACCATGCCGACATATCGGGATCAATCCTGAACGTTTCTCCTCATCATCTGCCATTCTCAAACTCGTTGCTTCACACGCCCATTTAATAGCAACCAGGAGCAAATCATGCATGCTGGCTCCGCGCTCCGGCGATTCACGGAGCTCTAACTGAGCCATGACATCGCCATGATGTTGGGTCGGTCTTTGAATGCTGTGGTAGAACAGCACCACCGGCTCAGGCTCAAGCAGTTGGTAGACCTTCGACAGCGGTAAATCTTTCATGCAGCCTGAACCTCGTCAACTTGAACGAGTAATATAGTGCAACGGAATTCGTTGCACTCGGTCAATGGCACACACTCTAATTGACGGTGGCGAGCAGATCGTCAAGCGTGCGTAGCTTGAGCGTTGGATCTTCGGCGATGAAGCGGCGCAGCAACGTCTGATGGCCGGCGCCGTAAAGGACGAGAACGCGGTCGCCCGGCTCTAAGGTGCCAAGAAGACTGGTGAGTATGAAGGTATTGCGCTCATACCAGCGGGTCAACAGACGCGCCCCGGCAGGATCGTTGTCGTCGCCGAAGTGTCCCCAACGAGCGTAGATGGCCGCGTTGTCGACTATCCATACGGGAGAGTTCAAGCGGCGAAACATCTCCAGGACGGTGTGGCCGAGCAAATACTCTCCGTCCGCCTGGCTTTGTTCTGCTTCCATGCGGTCAATGGCTTCCAACTCGGTTGAGCGACCGTTGGCTTTAGCCCAGTTGACCAAAGAACCATAGGGGAAATCCCACATGGTGTCGATGGCATAAATCTTCTTGAGTCCAACGGACTTGGCCAGACGCATACCAACCTGCTGACGTTCATCGCGCGTAAGCTGGCGTTGACCGGCCACATATTCTCCATAGACGCGATCCAACCCCGCCTGATCACCAGCGTCCCACTCAACGGCAATTTTGGTAGGGCGAAAGCGCGCGAGCACGTTCGTTAGCCCTTCGATTTCGGCCTGTCTTTTGGGAGTGAGCATGTCGTCGGCCTTTGTGTTGTGCAGATCCAGGCCGGGATTGTTCATGTGGTATGTGCCAAGCAGGAGCACCTCGGCCTGGGGCGTAGCGGCAGACGCATCAATTGATTTGGGCTTGCTTTGCGCGGATACTGGTATGGCAGCTAGCAGAAGAAGAACTGTAGAGTAGAACGGCTGGAAACATACACGCAATTGCATCGCAGACAAACCTCCTAGCTGTATCTACGCAATGCAGAACGAATTGTTCCGGAAAGATATTATTTTCCACTGCTAAAAAGGTCCACTTACGACAGCCCAAAGCGCTCATTGCCGCTGGTTGCGCGCAATTCTCTGGATTACTCCCCGTAAACGCGCTACCGCTCACGAGTCACGGCCTTAGCTCTTTGCGCGCACTGTAATGCGCAGCAGTTCACTTCGTTTGAAGAGGCGCATGCGGGGTCCCCAGGTTCCGGTGCCCCGGCAGACAATGGCGGTCATGTCCTGCACACGATAACGCCCCGAAATTATCGGGAAAGCGAGCTTCACGAGATATGTAAACGGCCATATCTGCCCTTCGTGTGTATGGCCAGAGAGCATGAGTCCGATGCCGGCGCTGGCCGCTCGTTGGGTTTCCAGCGGCGTGTGCGAGAGCAGAACGCTGGCGCCTGCGGGACGCTGACGCAGCGCCTTTCCCAAGATTGCCGCATGCGCCGCGCGTCCCCGGAAAGCTACGTCATCAACTCCAGTCAGGATCAGCCCAGGGATTGGTTCGATACTTTCATCGCGCAGCACGTGGAAGCCCGCCCGGCGAAAGAGATCGATGATCTTCGTGCCTCCGGCGTAGAACTCGTGATTTCCCGTCACAACGTACACGCCGTGCGAAGCGCGGAACTGCTGCAGGACAGGCAGCCAGTCGGGATAGGTCGTCTCATCGCCTTCGAAAACGTCGCCCACAAGCAGCAGGAGGTCGGGCCGGAGCGACTCAAACTGAGCGGCGCGTGCGCTCGCCCATCCAGGGCCGAGCAGGGCTCCCATATGCATGTCGCTGGCCACCACAAGCACCGTTACATCGGCCTCGCGGGGCAATCCATCGAGGACAACCTCGTACTCTGTCACCACCGGGGAACGCCGCGCTTGGACCAGCGCTATGGTCGCCATCAGCAGCGCGAGAATAAACGCGACCGTGCGTAGCGCAGGCAACTGCGGACGCAGCCACAGACCAAAACCGGTGCAGAGATCGAAGACGAGGAAGGTTGAAAAAAGCAGAAAGAATGCGCCCACCCAGTAGGCACCGACGATCTCAAGCACGTGCGAGATCCCGTCAATAGAGTAGTGTTCGAGCACCCGCGAGACGATGTAACTTGCCCCAAGCAGGATTACCGCCGGAATCAAAAACCGCGCCGGAACGTGGTGTGCGATGAATGGGATCGAGAGCAGCCGCGAGATAACGTAAATGTGTAGGCCAGCCCAGAGAAGGCAGATCAGGATCAAGGAAAGGAACACGTGCAGGAATCTCCCGCTTTGAGTGTATCGAAGAAGCGGAGCCCTCAGCAGTGTCGTTCAAGAGGTTCAAGAGCGACATTGCAATCCATAGGTTGACCGGACCGTAGCCGACTTCCCGCTGCTGATCTGCGTTTTCGCGATTCACACCACCGAACACCTGCAGGGAAGTGTCTTGTTTCTTTGTCGCAGGTCTCCCCGCCAAAAGCTGCTAGCGTTGGCATAGCAGACTGTCCCCTCTGGTTGAGCGTCGCTCTGACGATTAGTACTGAGAAACGCCCTTGGGTCTAGGAATTAAGTCGTTCCCGAATCTGCAATCCGGAAACAAATGTGCTTGTTGGCGCAGAGTGTTCGGGGATCATCTGTTTATCGAAGCCTTCGGCGGCTTGATTCGGAGTCTCAGGATCAACAATTTACAGACGGAGGTGGGGAAGGGTTTTTCGAAACGCCACTGGAAGACTCTGCCACGCGTTTAGATTCGGATCGCCATTGCCTTTCATTAAGCCTGTCCCACCGTCCTCTGTAGTGCGTCGTCGACATCCGGCAAGATGATCGGGACATCCTCATCCCACGATCGTTTTACTTCTTTCTCCAGCAAATCCTGGAGCTCAGGCACCCAGGGATAATAGTGTTCCTTCACCGTGTCGGGATGGTCAGCCAGCAGCATGGCAACATGATCCACGCTCACCCGCTTCTTCAGAAGTTCGACGGCAAAGGTATTTCTAAACATGTGCGACTTGGGCCGGATGCGTTTGCCCTCCCGGTCTCGCAGATCGAGCGGAGGTTCCACCAGCTTCCATAAACGGCGCAGCGTCTTCTGCCACGTGCTGGCGGCTTTATTCCTTTTGCCCTTTCCTGACCAAAAGAAATAATCGGGGTGTGCGTCCGGTCCAGGCGGAACCCTGCGCAATTCGTCTGCGATCTGCGGCGGGAGCAGCACCGTGACCGGATTTCCGGTCTTGGTACGGTAGAGCACCAGACGATCGTCTTTGCCCAAGCGCGAGCGTTGCAGTGTCACCGCATCGGTAATGGCGAGTCCACTCCAACGCATCAAGTTACACAGCGCATGCAGCCGCCTGCCTTTGCCGCGAACTTCCGCCTTGTTCACCGTTGCCAGCGAAAGATCGTAGGTGGTGCAGGCCCGCAGCACGGCCTTGAATTGCGCGGGGGTGAATGGCAGCGTTGGGATGCTCGAGTCCTTCTTGCCCACGATTTTCGCCATGCCTCGAGCCGGGTTGCCCCGATCCTTATCCAGCGTTGTCTTGAGCCATTTCTGCGCGATGCAATGATCAAAGAAGGCGACGGTGTTGTCGCGCTTCTTCGACTTGGACCAGTAGGTTTTGGATTTCCAGGTGCCCATCCACTTGTTAAGCAACGGGGACGTGACCTGGTGAACATACAGTACGCGCTCTGCCTCCGGCTTACCCTGGTCGTGGACGTGGAGAAAATCCATGAGTTGCCTTTTCATCGTGCCGTATTTCGATTCTGTGGTTTTGTAACCGTCAGGGTTGGAGGAAGCGGCTTGCTTGCTGGCGATAAACTCGTCGAAGGCTTCTTCGATCAGCTTGGGCGTAATGGCATTGTCGGCTTCCCGGGCCCGCTCTCGCAGAATTACAGGGTCGTGGTCGTCCGCCCATTCTTTCGCCCGCTGGCGGGCTGTCTCCCAGGATTTGGTCTTGGCGCTGATGCGGGCACGCGTGAGACGCACATAAATATGCTTCGGGCAGCGGCAGCGGCCATCTTTTTCCTTTTGGACAAACCTGCAATCGGCTCGGTGGCGATAGACGATGACATCGACTTCGGGGCGTGTGTCGAACTGAAAGTTCCTGGGCACTTTCGGCTCCTAGCGCGCGTGAGGTGGATTCCTAGTCGCCAGAAAGATACCAGAAAACGTGTGCGTTTTGTGTGAGGATAATTACAGATCAGCGTAATCCATTGATTCTAAGCTACAAATAAATGGTGGCCAGGGACGGAGTTGAACCGCCGACGCCAGCCTTTTCAGGGCTGCGCTCTACCACCTGAGCTACCTGGCCACTTCCACCGCACATCGACTGACGGCCGATTTGGCCGTGCACTGGGCGCTCTCACTGGGCGGGATGCCGCGAAGCAAAACAGCCGATGCGCTGGGACCGTGCGCAACCTTCAATTATAACAACCCTGTGCCGTTCGCTCAAAATGGTTGCCGACAATTTTCGCCGCGCCTTTTCTTCCTCACGTTCTTTCTCACCTTCTTTTTTCACGAAGAGAGCTGGCCGCCCGGCACGCCATTCATGATCGTCAGCGCGCAGCGATTTGCGCCAAACCAGTATGGGATTTCGCGATAGTCACTCACGTCAAACACCGCAAGGTCGGCGTCTTTGCCCGGTTCCACGCTGCCTTTGCGGCCGGCTAATCGAAGCGCCCATGCTCCGTTGATCGTCGCCGCTGCGATCGCCTCCGCGGGTGACATCTTCATATGCGTGCAGGCCAGCGACATCGCCATCGGCATGCTGAGGGTTGGGGAAGAGCCCGGGTTGTAGTCCGTCGCCAGCGCGACCGCTACACCGGATTCAATGAACCGGCGCGCGTTCGGATATCTCGCTAAGCCGAGAAAGTAATTTGCCCCCGGGACGAAAGTTGCGACCGTGTCACTCTCGGCCAGGGCCGGCAAGTCGGCATCGTTTACGTGGTCCATGTGGTCGAGAGATGCGGGCTGGTAGCGAAGGAGCGGCCCGAGTCGCGTTTCGCTGAGTTGCCCCATATGTGCGCGGACGGCGAGATGGTGTTCTTTCGCAACCGCGAAAATCTGCGCGGTTTCTTCTGCGCTGAAGGCTCCTCGATCACAGAACACGTCCACGAACTGGGCTAGCTTGCGCTTCGCAACTGCGGGCATCATTTCGTTGCAGACGAGGTCAACATATTTCTGGGAACGTCCGCGATACTCGGGCGGGACCACGTGCGCTCCCAGAAAAGTGGGAACCACAGTGCCCGGCCACTCTCGAGCAGCCGCGCGGATGGCTTCGAGCGACTTCAGTTCAGATTCCGGGTTGAGGCCGTAGCCGGACTTGGTCTCGACGGTCGTTGTCCCGTGACGAGCCAAATCTGCCAGCGCCGTGAAAACCTTCTGCGTGAGCGCGGCTTTGCTGGCGTTACGCACGCCGTCAATGCTGGAGCGAATTCCTCCGCCAGCCTCGGCGATCTCTTCATAATTGGCGCCAGAAATCCGCTTCTCAAAATCCACCAGCCGCGGACGCGTGAATACCGGATGGGTATGGGAATCGACGAAGCCGGGTAAGACCACGCGTCCGCGACAATCGATTTCGATGACCTTCTTGCGATTCCTCTTGAGCCACGGATCGCGCAGAGCGTCTTCCGTGGTGCCAACCGAGACGATCTTGCCGCCAAGGCAGAGCACGGCAGCGTCTTGGATGATTCCAAGTTCGGAAAAGGAGGCGCCGCGTCTAGGGCCGTCTGCCGTCGAGCGCAGGGTGAGAAGTTGGCGGATGTTGATCAGCAGAAGTGCCGACATCCTGCGCATTCCTTTTTCGTGTTGGATGTTCACGATCGCGCCATCGGGATCTTCACGCCCGTCTTCGCGGCAAACTCCTTCGCCTCCTCATAGCCCGCGTCCACGTGCCGAATCACGCCCATGCCCGGATCGGTCGTCAGCACGCGCTCGATGCGCTTGGCCATCATGTCGGTGCCGTCGGCGACCGTGACCTGCCCGGCGTGCAGCGAGTAGCCAATGCCCACGCCGCCGCCGTTGTGGATCGAAACCCACGAGGCACCCGCCGCCGTATTCACCAGCGCATTCAGCAGCGGCCAGTCGGCCACGGCGTCCGAGCCATCTTTCATGCTTTCGGTTTCGCGGAACGGAGACGCCACCGAGCCGCAATCCAGGTGATCGCGTCCAATCACGACGGGAGCTTTGATCGTCCCTTTCTTCACTAGTTCATTGATGGCCAGCCCGAACCGCGCGCGCTCGCCATATCCCAGCCAGCAGATGCGAGCCGGCAGTCCCTGAAACTTGATGCGCTTGCGGGCAAGTTCAATCCAGCGCCGCAAGCTGCGATTCTCAGGAAAAAGTTCGAGCACGAGATCGTCGGTTATGGCGATGTCCGAAGCTTCGCCCGAAAGCGCGGCCCACCGGAACGGCCCGCGCCCTTCGCAAAACAGTGGACGGATATAGGCCGGAACGAATCCCGGAAAGTCGTAAGCATTCTTAACGCCGCGCTGGAACGCGAACGTGCGAATGTTGTTGCCGTAGTCGAACGTGACTGAGCCCATCTTCTGCAGTCGCAACATGCCTTCAACGTGCTTCGCCATGGCGTCGAGCGACCGTTCCTGATAAGTCCGCGGGTCGCGCTTGCGCAGTTCGAGCGCCTCTTCGAACGTCATGCCGTTGGGCACATATCCGTTCAGCGGATCGTGCGCCGAGGTCTGATCGGTGAGAATATCCGGCACCACGCCGCGTTCGGCGAGTTCCGGAATAATGTCCGCGCAATTGCCCACCAGCCCGACCGAAACGTTTTCTTTTTTGCGGACGGCATTTTTCAGAATGCGCAGCGCCTCGTCAAGCGTGGTCACGAGGAAGTCGCAGTAGCCGGTCTTGAGGCGCTTCTTAATGCGCTCGGGATCGACGTCAATCCCAAGAAACGCCGCGCCAGTCATGGTTGCCGCCAGCGGCTGCGCGCCACCCATGCCGCCCATGCCGCCCGAGACGATCAGCTTCCCGCTAAGATCGCTGCCAAAATGTTTGACGCCCGCCGCGTTGAACGTTTCGTAGGTGCCCTGCACGATCCCCTGCGAGCCGATGTAAATCCACGATCCGGCCGTCATCTGCCCGTACATCATCAGCCCGGCGCGGTCCAGTTCGTTGAACTTCTCCCAGTTGGAAAAATGCCCGACCAGATTCGAATTCGCAATCAGCACGCGCGGCGCGTACTCGTGAGTTTTGAACACGCCCACCGGCTTGCCCGACTGCACCAGCAGCGTCTCGTCGTTCTCAAGATTCTTCAGCGACCGGACGATGGCGTGGTAGCAATCCCAATTGCGGGCCGCCTTGCCCGTGCCGCCATAAACGACCAGATCCTGAGGCCGCTCGGCGACTTCCTCGTCAAGATTATTCATGAGCATGCGCATGGCCGCTTCCTGCTGCCATCCCTTGCAGGAAAGCGTGTTGCCGCGCGGGGCGCGGATGCGAGTGTAAGAAGATGTTTGAGTTTCGGTATCGACTGGCATGGGTCAATGGTAGTTCCTGACCCACTCAGTCTTCAAATGGAAGAAGTGGCGGCACGCGGTGGGCGCTACTTGCATCACTTCAGCAATTACCGTGATTGGGGATCACGTTCGCCCTACATCGCAAGCAACAGTTACGCCCATGGCATCTACCGTGGGCCGGGTTCCACGGGGGCTGGTTTTCTTTCTGGACCTAGAATGGCCGGCGCTCGAGGCTTCGGAGTATTTGGTGGCAGAGGTTTTCACGGCGGCGGAGGTTTTCACTCAGGTGGCGGATTCCGCGGCGGTGGGGGAGGCCACCGCTAACGTCGAACGGCTTAAGACCTGCGGGGCGCTGCAGCATTGACCGGGCTCCTCGAGAAATACTGCCCCGCGAAGTGCCGCTACGAGAACAACAGCTTCTGGCCGCACACGAAACTCCTCCGAATCAAGTTTTCAAGTCAAGGGGATGGGATGCGGCATGTTGATGGGGGAATGAGCTATTTTAATCAGAATCATGTTCTGTATTGAACAGAAGTGTGAAATGCGAAGGCGTATAAAGGCTATGAGATGAGTCCTCGATTGCGGAGGGGAAGCTGCACAATTTGCGCCCGGTTCGACGGAGCGAGAAACAAGAGCGGACATTGCACGAGCTTGACGACCTTCTCCGCGATCGAGCCGAACACCATCGGGCGCCACCCAGAGATGCCGCACGTCGAAAGCACAATCATGTCGATATGCTCGCGTTCGATCACGAGCATGATATTGCCAACCACATCATTGACAATGTTGTAGCGGGGACTCTAGTCTTCCTCCCCCGAGACGCTGGCGAAGTGCTCTGCAACAATCTGCTTTCTCCGTGAAAGTCGATAGCGCCCGCACATAGGCAGATAATGGCAGATCGGACGGGCGTTCACATTTGGACAGCCAGCTTCACCTGCGACAAGCCCCGCCAACCCACCAACCGCTCTTGAGGACTGCCGGAAGCTATGCCGCTGCCGCGTTCGCCTGCGTGCCCTTTATCTCGCACTCGGCCTTAAGCCAATCGTTCAAATCTTGACCGTCGGTCCTTCCGCGCTGCTCGTAAAGTTCGTAGGCGCGTTGCTGAATCTGCTGCTCAATCGGGATCAGGACGGTCGGCTCGTCCGACTTCGGTGCGAGTGTTGATGGCTTTTTCTCGATCTCGTCTGGATGGCGATCTACCCTTTTTTCCAGTTGTTCAGTCTGCCGCTCTAATCTGTCGGCTTTGGTGCGTTTCTTTGCCATACCCACAGCTTGACACAAACCTGATGCCAAAGCGAGGTTCTACACTCCACCACTACCAGAGACGAGCGTTTCCGGAGCCATGCAGGTGCCGAGCCGAAACCCTCGCCGAGACTTCGGCAGGCGGGCAGATCAGGCAGGTCTCACAGAAATGTCCAGCACAGTTCGGCACCGCCGTGTGAAAAACGAAAGCGCCCCGACTCCGGTTAGAGTCATGGGACGCTCTCGGAACAGCCCTCCCCCGAAAACTGCTCAATTCCAACTTAGGCTCCGTCCCAAACTTGGTGAATAGCTCCTGCGTGCCACTGTGGTGGCACTTCGGGGCCAGCATGGCGAACTTTCGATGTTCATCGGCTGTCCGCCGGATGTATCCTTTCACTCATGCCCTCCACAGCGACGTTTCATGAGTCCCGACGAAGTACTCGTGTCCCTCTAAAGGTGGTTATCACGGTTGAGGGTGGCGCTGAGAGTCGGACTTGCGATGGCGAGACCATCGTCGTCAACCTTCACGGAGCATTGATCGCAGCCGCAGTTGGGTTGAGCAGTGGAATGAGAATCTCGATTCACGTCTACCTGACGGATAAGCGTGCTGCGGCTCGGGTTGTCTATATCGATCCTAAGGACCCGCTGCACTGCGGGATCGAACTTGATGAGCCACGAAACATCTGGGGCGTGTCCGTGCCGCCCGATAACTGGGACGAGACCTCGGTCTTGGAGACCGAGCATTAGAGATGTGCCCCTGCGTGCCACATGGCGGCACTGCTAGGCTACTCACTCGCAGATGTGGCTCGCCTCACGGTAGCTTGAAGGATTCAAGCTGCATCATAGTTTGTCGATGACGCCTTTTAGTCTCTGTGTCAAAGTCTTCGTGACCTCGTGAAGTTGAACAAGGCTGCCTCGTTGAAATTCAACGTCGGTTTCTTTCAAATCATCGGCCAGAGCTTGGCAAAGCTGGTAGGCAGCACGAATACGTTCTCCGGCTAAGAGCGAGAGCACACTGGTCGAGTCTTGATCGTTCTCCTTGCGGAAGACATACTGCTGGGTGGCCCATGCGGTATTCCTGACTCGATTTAAAGCGTCCCGGAAATCCGCCAGAACATCCGGGTCTACATCGCTGAACAGCAACAACTTGTGCAGCCCCTGAAGCTCCGATATGCCCTTTTCTAAGTGCGACCGAACGTTGAGATCACCAATCCTCGGCTGTGTTCCCGCTTGCGGAGTTGATGGCGCAGACACACTCTGTTCCTTTTTCAGCTTCCGAGTAGGCGCTGCCTTACGTCCCGCACCCTGGTCTGCCATTGCACTCTCCTCGCTTTGGAACACACATAATAAACCCACGGAAGATCTGGTTTGGGCCTGCCCCCTGGGGTGAGACAAACGGTTAAGGGCGCCATCAATGTCAAGTAAATCGACGGAAAACCGCAAAACATCGACGGAAACCCATAACGCATTTGTAGAGCAACGCGGTTCCCGCAGACTTTTGCATTTCGTACCAAATCCCAAGGAGACAATCAGACGTCGGGCGCACCCGCGACGGCGGCGCCTGAGAAACCGAGGAGCACGTGAAGAGCGCCTATGAACAAGTGCCCGCTGCGATTGGGCATTAAGAACTGCTAGGGGCTTGGGCTGGTCACAAATCCGGAAGTTCCACGCTGCGCTATACCAAACCCAGGCCAGCAGCGATTGAGCAGGCGGCCATGGACGCAGTGGAGTAATCGACGGAAACCCATAAAACATCTACGGAAACCCATAACGCACTTGTGGAGCAAGGCGCGTAACAGATGAGATCTTTTTTTGACTGGAAACTGTCACGCAGAATTTGAGGTCCCACAGACTTTTGCATTTCGTACCAAACCACTAAGGAGACAATCAGATGACCAAGAAGCTTGCGCTAGTGTTAACCATTCTCGGCGGGCTGGTGGCTGGCACGATCCCAGCGCCGCGCGTCTCCCGTTCGAGACTAACTTGTTTACCATAGCTGGAAATCGAGGTCATGCCCGGTCGTGGGCAGCGGGCTGCCACGGCTGTGGCAAGCTCAAAAGTCTCTGCCTCTCTGTCTCCCCAGATGGTCCAGCTTCGGCCTTACCGCGATTTTTTTCAAAGATCTTCAGAATGGCGGCATTGATTCGAAAGGACTTAACTTTTGAAAAGAAGATCCCCAGCTTTTGATTTCAAACAGCATCGCATTGATAATAAAGGACTTGTTAGAATAGATTGAATTCTTGAGGGGGGCAAAAATGGCGAATGGTGGGGGGCGGCTGACTGGAAAACGTCACTATGAGCTCGTGCTCGGTACCGTTAAGGGGCTTGGTTCTCTAAGGACGAACCTCGGTCGGAAACACCTGTGTGCCGACCCTTCCGAACTGAAATCGAAGGGTCCATTCACTGGCAACCGCCTGACCGTCCACTTGCGCGGGAGTGAAGCTCCACTGCCGTGCCGATTCCAGAGCCAGCCTCGCGAAGTACTTGCTCTCTACGTGAGAGACGAGCTTTGCTTCAGAAACCTTCCCCGACGGATCGACCGAGACTTGAACGTTCACTTTGACCTTACCGGTAATTGTGTTCCGTGCGCTCTGCGGCACATTGGGCACGACCTGCCGCGAAACCTTGCCGTGGACCGTTCCTTTTGTCTGATTTTGCGTTTCCAAGAACGGTGGCGGCGAAGGCTTGGCGGCGACGCCAGATGCAGGCTGGGCGGTGCGATCGGCGGGCGGAACCGGAGGCCGGCGCGTCAGGAACGCCCGCACGCCCAACACCGCCAGCAACACGATCACAATCACCGCGGGTAGGACCATGCGCCGCCTGGAATGCTCCTTCTCCGCCTGCATTTCAACTTTCCCTGGAGCTGGCGGCGCCGGAGTCCGCAACCGCATTTGAAGCTCCGCGACCGTGCCGCGCTGCCGCGGGTCGACAATCAGGCACCTGCGGGCAATCTCGCGGAAAGGTTGCGGAACTGTCTCGGGCACGATGGCCTGGGGCGGATTCGAGTTTGTGAAATCGGGCGCGTACTGCGTCAGGGTTGCGACCAGCGTAACGCCCAGGGACCACACGTCGGCTTCGGGCGACAGGCCCGCAGTCGAGACCTCAGGCGCGTCGTAGACGGTAAGCGGGCGCGTTCCCACCCGCTCTCCCTTTTTGAAGAGTCCGTCCGCGGAAATCTTCAACTGGTTGTCGACCGCCAGAATGTTGGATGGCTTGATACGCCCGTGCACGAAACCCGCCTGATGGAGATATCCAAGAACTTCAACCGTGGGCTGAAGCAAGGCAGAAGCTTCGGCGGGCGAAAGCGGACGTTGCGGAAGAATCTGCGACAGATCCTCCTCGGCGTACTCCATCACGACATAGAGATACCTTGCGCCGTCCAGCTCGCAGCGGCCGGATTCAAAGAGACGGAGCAGGTGCGGGTGATCAAGCTTCGCTGCTGCAGCCCAGCTGGCTAGTTGAGCATCGTCGTCGCGTCCCGCCGCCGGGATGAGCTTGATTGCAGCTTGCAGAGGCTCCCGCCCGCTACGCTCCGTCAAGAACACGGCGCTTTGCTCTGAGCCTCCCAGTCCGTGCAGCAGCGGAAACTTTCCGTCAACCGTTTGGCGTTGCCAATTTTCCCAGACCTGGGTCGCAGTGCTCATAGCCGCTCACTCGCCGAGCGCTATTCTATTCCAGCACTCGCTCCGGCGCTGCTGGAAACTGTGTTGCTCTCTGCTCGGTCGTAAATGCCGCGGCCGCTGCCGGTAAATGCCCTGGGTGCGAGGGTATCGCTGACCAGCGGCTCTGCCACCGCTGCCATAGACCGTCTCGAGAGGAAGGGTCTGGTCCGCCGCGCGCCAGATGCCACGGATCGACGTGCCAGAATTGTGCACCTCACCGAGAAAGGGAAGGTGCTGATTAGCGGGGCATTTCGCGAGCATGAGGCCGACATGGAGACAGTGACAAGTTGCCTCTCCATGTCGGAAAAAGCGACCCTGGTTGGCCCGATGATCCAGTATTTGTAGCCGCCCTCGTAGTAGTAGCGGTAGGTGGCGGTGGGGCCGCGCAGCGACGTCGGAATCGCGGATCCGCTCCTCGTAGAGCTTGAAGGTTACCGGGCAGTCCAGGCGGAGCACGTATTCGTGCGGGGCGTCGGCGTAGGTTTTGGCGGTCTTCCAGATTGGATTCGTCATGAACTCTTGCGGGTCCGGGCCGCCTTCGGGCGAACACACTAGCACGAATTGTGAGCACTGGTCGCTGACGAGTTTACAGCAACGGCTGGTGAAGACCGGAGGACGGCTGGTGAAACATGCCCGCTATTACTGCCCTTTTCTGGCGGAAGGACATCTGAACCGGCGGCGGTTCGGAACCTCCTGGGCCGGATCGCGCTGCTACCAATACCGACGGGGTAGGTGGATCGTGGTCCAGTCAGCAGCGGAATCCGTCTATCAGCTGGTTGAGGTAGGGAGAGGTGTTGCAAAAGTAGCCCACAAATGGGGCAATTTTGGGCTGTGCTGGTGTGGACGGCAGACCGTCGGGAGTGCTCCCGATGACAAATCGTTTCACGATGTCGCGAACGGGCGAGACGGGTGTACTATCATGGTTCCGTTTTCGAGATCAGAAAGGAAATTCCCGCTCCCGGACAACGGAGGTGAGTAGCATGAAACCCGACAGCAGCCTTGAGACGCAGACGTACCGCAAGGTTGACTTGCGTTTAATTCCATTCCTTTTTCTCTGTTACATTCTTGCATATCTCGACAGGGTAAATGTTGGTTTTGCAAAGCTGCAGATGCTTAAAGACTTGTCTCTAAGTGATGCGGCTTTCGCGACGGGGGCTGGTATCTTCTTTATAGGGTATTTCTTTTTTGAAGTTCCTAGCAATGTACTGCTAAAAAAGTTTGGGGCACGCATGTGGATTGCCAGGATCATGATTTCCTGGGGCGTTATATCCACGTGCATGATCTTTGTAAAAGGTGCATGGTCATTCTATGCTATGCGTTGTCTTCTGGGCATAGCAGAAGCCGGTTTTTTCCCAGGGGTCATTTTTTATCTAACCTTGTGGTATCCCTCAAGACTTCGAGCAACACGAACCGCCTGGTTTGTAGCGGCTATTGCAGTTTCCGGGGTAATCGGTAATCCCATATCCGGCTCGATCATGGATCTGTTATCAGGCGCGATGAGATTATCTGGATGGCAGTGGTTATTCCTGGCTGAAGGCATTCCTTCTATTATCGTTGGCATTTGGGTAATTTATTATCTGAACAGCAGCATTGAAGAATCCAAATGGCTTACCATTGAGGAAAAAGCGTTGCTGGCACAGAATCTTGTGGCAGAAGATAAGCACAAAACTGAACATAAACTGATCGATGCCTTCAAAAGCGGTAAAGTATGGGTGTTATGCGCGATCTATTTCACCTTGATGATTGGCTTGTACGGCATTGCTTTCTGGCTACCGACGATTGTGAAGGCGTTTGGTATAAAGGGTTATTTCAAAGTTGGCATGATTACTGCCATACCATATGGTGCAGCCGTTATTGGCATGATCATACTAAGCCATCATTCAGATAAGACAGGAGAGCGGCGACTGCATTATGTATTGAACGTTACGGCTGGAGCTATTGGTTTGGTTTTGAGCGGGGTATTTGCATCAACTCCTGTTCTGGCCATCATATTTTTGTCCGTAGGTACCCTTGGGGTTATTGGGTCCATGCCATTGTTCTGGCCGTTACCGTCGGCATTCTTGGCTGGAACTGCCGCTGCAGCCGGTATTGGTATTGTGAACTCGGTGGGCAACTTGGGCGGTTATTGTGGGCCAAACATTCCAATATGGGCGCGACTTGTTTCTTCCAATCGATCTGCTGCCTTGTATATCATTGCAGGAATTTTGATGATCGGGGCTCTAATGACTTTTTTCTTTATACCAAAGACGTTCCGCGTCAGAGTGGGCATTGCTGAGTAAGGAGTTTCTGCGAGGCACGCCCTGTCTGGAAGGTTGAGAAAATGAAATAGGGCAGAGACAGGTCACGGGCTAGCCGGGCGTGGGTTGTCACCGAACCAAGATATTGGTGAAAACAGTTAAAACGATTTCGGGCGAGTCCGACCGGTGCTCCGGGATTCTTTTCCACGTCAAAGCAAAGGGTGACTGGCCTGGCCGTGGGCTATAACGACACCGAGAACAATGTGGCGTTATCGCGCTGGCGCTTGAGTACACCCTGGGCAGTCAACCCGGACCTAGGGAGACTCTGATTAAGCTCTCCATTTTCCACCGGTGTTGAGGATAGATTGAGGAGAGCATCGGAGGGCTTGCGAATGAAACAGCGGACACTGGCGGCGCTGAGCGGGTTTGAACGGTACACGAAGAA
>Ga0208191_1000375_pt1 | contig 33719 bp, 48 predicted proteins | sample June2015DPH_13_5_FD_184709 | JGI IMG/M metagenome (GOLD analysis project Ga0208191, IMG submission 184709) | Peatland microbial communities from SPRUCE experiment site at the Marcell Experimental Forest, Minnesota, USA - June2015DPH_13_40... | ecosystem: Environmental > Terrestrial > Soil >... | reverse complement strand
GTCCGGGCGATTGATCGTAGTCCACCGAAAGTCCCACTCGCAATTGCCGACAGCCGCGATCGCTGGCGGGGTTGAAGCTCTTGATGTTGAACGATTCATTGAGGAGCTTGGTCGCTCCAGATAGCAGGACCCGCGCAGCCGGACCCCGAGCTGTGCCGCGGCGTCCGGCATTCGTCTTTGGACAGCCAGATCCCGGTCACCGAGTGGCAACCGAGACGGATGCTCTGCGGAGTCATCTTCATGACTGTGATTGCGGGTGGGAAATCTAGCCCCTAACATCTGGCTGGAAAGCGAGTTGTCTGCTGGCGTCGCTTTGCACCACTGGCCCGGTCCGGCACGGGCACTTCCCGTGGCCAAATCATGAGTCTTTAACCCTGGCCTTCTGCTTGGCGACCAGGCGCTGCATGAACTTGGGCCCTTCCTTCTTGTCCTCGACCGCTTGCCAACAGCTCATGGAAGTGGGTGAGCGCTTCAGAGCTTGCTGACCGTGGCTTTATTGATAGCACACGGCTCCGCCTTGCGTAGTGCAAGTTAACTCCGCTTGTTCATCGGCTTCGAGTCGTGTTGGGGTCACGATGCTACTATTACCGCAGTGGCAACAATCCCATCCCATCGACGCCGTTCAAAGGCGGCATCAACCAGCAAGCCCACCCCCGTGTATTTCACAGAGGAAGAAAGAGCGATCGTAGATCAGGCGTCTCGTATCGAGCGGCGGAGTCTCAGTAGTTTCATTGCAAACGCCACTCTCGACGCCGCCGACCGTGTAATCAAAGGAAAGCCCAAAGGCAAGGCGTAGCGCGGAGAAGCCACGTCCGTGGGTTTGACACGGCGTGATATTCCAAATCCACGAAAGATGCCTCACCCATTGCATATCTGTTATGATATTGGTATAATATCATAAGGAGAAATGGTTATGGCTAATCAGGAGCACACCCTTCAGCAAGTCAACCGCCGCCTCGCCAAGCAGACTTGGCCATCGCGGATCACCACGAATCTTCTGAGGTCACTTCGCGACCTCACGCAGAGATACGGATTGTCAATAGCGGCGGGACACATACTCCTCCTTGATGGAAGGTGGTATGTCACGCACGTCGGGCTCCTTGAATATGCCAAAAGGCATCGATGTTATGGCATGCAGGTAGAAGCGGTATCAGAGTTTTGCGACCCTGCAAGCAAGCGATGGGCCTTCAGAGCAACGGCGTTCCTCTCGCGCAATTGCAGAGGCTTTGTTGGCTTCGGTGATGCGGACCCCTCCAATGTCGCGGCGCGGGTCCGCGGCGCCGAGATGCGCATCGCCGAAACCCGCGCCGTGAACCGGGCCTTGAGAAAAGCGTACGGGATCGGCATCTGCTCAGTCGAGGAGATTGGAGCGATTCCGAATCCGGTTGAAAAGCTTCCTCCCCAAAACGCGAATGGAAACGGGAACGGCGGCGGTCCCAAGGTCCGCGACCGTCTCTGCCAGATCATTCGGCAGCACAAGCTCGACCCCGAACTGGTAAAGGCCTATGCCGTCGACTTCTGCGGCACGAACACGCTCAGAGACGCCACCCGCGAACAAGTTGAGAACTTCGTTCAGCAACTGGCCGACTGGGCCGAAAAGGACCGGAACGCTCTGCTCTGCCAGCTCAACAGCTACATGCGCCCGAAGCAGGAGGTAGTCGCATGAAACGCCAAGTCCCTGGCCTTGCCGAAACTGCCCGCGATTGTCGTCCGGAGATTCCTGACGGGATTTTCCTCGTGCGGGTTGATGGCGCCCAGTTCCGCTGGCACGCCCACAAACCGTTCTACGTCCTCCGACTCTCCGTTCTCGAACCCTGCACTCTGGCCGGGCAATCCATTGTGGGCCGGCTCTACTGCACCCAGAAGGCAATCTGGAAGCTTGGCTGGTTCCTGCGGGATTTTCTCTATGACCCGGAACTTCTGGCCCACGAACAGGTCGATGAGAAGGCTTTGCCCGGACTCCGCGGCGTGGTCAAGATCAGCCACACCGTGATCAACGGCATTTCGCTAATCAACCTCGACGGCTTCGCTCCGGCCAGCCAGTGGAAAGAACTGTCATCGGCACCGGTTTCGACTGCTTCTCGCTCCAACACTGCGGAGGCAACCCGATGACCTACTCCTACACCCAGATCAGCCAGTACGTTAGCTGCCCGCGCCGTTACCGGCACCGCTACCTCGACGGTTGGCAAGAGAAAGACACGCGTGCCGCCATGCTCTTCGGCCGAGCGTTCGAACAGGCTGTCGCCGCCCTCTTTCGCCGTGAAGACCCGGCGGCTGTGCTGTTCGAGCAGTGGGACGCGAGCAAGAACATGGGCCTGACCTACTCAGGCAACGACACCTGGGACCGGATGCTGCAGCAAGGCATCCAGTTGCTCGAGCGTTTCGCTCAGGACGGCCGCGTTCGCATTCGGCACCCTCGTTCCACCCAGCAGATTCAGTTCAATCGGACACTCGGTTCTGGCAACAATTTCGTCTCCTACGTCGACGCAGTTGGTGAACTGGACGGCACGCCATGCGTTCTGGAATGGAAGACTACCTCCGCGCGCTATCCGGAAGAGCCCGCCGGCATTTCCGCACTGGATCCGCAGCTCGTTTGCTATTCGTGGATGACGGGCATCGACGAAGTCGCCCAAGTTGTTTTTGTCCGCAAGCGCCTAGTCGAAGTTCAGTACCTCCGGGCCACCATTTCTGACGAGCAGCGGCAGGAGTTCGCAACTCTGGTCGAAGACACAGTCCGACGGATCGAGTCCGGGCTGTTCCTGCCGCATAGTGGCATCCGCTTTCCACAGAATCCGTGCACAACCTGCCCATTCGTCGGGCTTTGCCTCGATAAGCGTGACTTGGTCGAAGCCGCACTCGTGCGCAAGCCCGGGAGTCGATCTTGGTCTGTTTGACGAACTTTCGTTTTAGGCCGATGCCGATGCCGCCCAAGCTCAATCGCAAGCGAGCACTGTTTGTCCTCACCAAAATCGACGAGATCTTGGCGTGGGAAAAGCAGAAAGAGATGGAGCGCGACACCCGTTTCGTCGAGCTCGGCCGGTATCTGTGCGAGGTGCGGGCGGGACAGTACTGGAGGCTGGAGAACCTGAGCTCGTTTGACGAATTCCTGGCGAGGCGGTTCCCGGAATCGCGAAGGAAGGCGTACTACCTGATGTCCATCCACGAGCACCTGCCGCCGCAGGCGCGGAAGGAACTGAAGGAAATCGGCTGGACGAAAGGGAGGGAGTTGGCGAAGCTGGCGCGGGCGGAGGGTCAGCGCTTCGATTGTGCACCCTGGGTGCACAAAGCCCGCTCCATGCCGAGGGAAGAGTTCAGGCGGGAGGTGGAGAAGGAACTGACGGGGAGGGAAACGGAGCCGTCGGAGCTGATCTACTTCAAGGTCTATAGGAGCCAGATTCCGGTTATCGAGCAGGCGATCGAGACGGCAGCTCTGATGCTGGGCACGGACAAATCGCGCGGTTACTGCCTGGAGATGATCTGCGCCGACTTCCTGGCTGGCGCGCACCTGGACAATGACGACCCGGAGATCCTGCTCAACTCGATCTCACGCTACTACCGGTTCTTGCCTGGCGAACAGCAGCAGGCTTTCCTCGAAAACCTGCGCGAGAAGGCGTCCTGAGGATGATTCGCCCCAAAGCCGCTCCCTCGCGGCCGGACCCCTTGTCATACGACAGTCTGCGCCAGCAGATCCTGCGTCGCGATGGCTGGAGGTGTCAATCATGCGGCACGATGTCGAATCTTGAGGTGCACCACAAGGAGTTCCGCAGCCATTCGGGATCCGATTCAGAGGAGAACTTGATCACGCTGTGCACGGCATGCCACGCCAGAGTGCATCGCCGCTAAGGCCACGAACGGGTACCTATAAGGCGACTTCGCTCATGCTCATCGGTTACTCTCGTGCGAGAGAAAGATTCACATTCCTGACCCTCACGCCCGACAGTTTCTTGGGTTTCGCCATCGCGGCGATCCGCTCAGTGGATTCGCTCCTTGGTCCAGCGATCACGCCCCGCCCAGTAAGGGCACTGAGGACAATACTTTCCTTCGGGATAGTCCACGCCTTCTTCGTGGGGGCAACCGATGATGCCGTCGGCGACTACGGTGGAGCGGACCGCGTGGGTCTTGAGGAAGGCCACGACCTGCTCGCCGATGGCGGGATCATGGCGCACATCCAAGCCGCTATCGGAGAACCAGCGGTCCAGGAGATCCGGTTCGTGATTCTCGGTGAGGAAAATGCTGACGGCGACTTTGGTGGCCAGCTTGTCGGTCGGCCCATAGAAGGCGATCGTAGCGATGGGATAGCCGTGAAAACCGTGCTCGGCTTTCTTGGGGAGCCAGGGCCGAAGTGGTTGTCTTCTCTTCCGCATTCTCATGGTGCCAGTGCCCTCCGCTCACGCCGCCGTCAGGGGTCGAGATCGCTGGTGCGACTCGCTACGCTCGCCCTGTGACAGCGGCTCCGCTACTGGCGTGTTTCAGTTATGAGAAGCTGACGCTTCTCTGTACTCGAAAAAGCCGAGTACACGAAGGCCCTACTTTCCTTCAACGGGTAGAGCCGCGAACATATAGAGAAGTCTCTGTAGCTTGCTCCTGGTCATGGTCCGCTGAGAAGCCAGGTAGCCGGCAAGCTCATAGGGGTCAAAGACCTCCCACACGGCGGCCTGAAAACGTGGAAGCTCAGCGGCAAACTCGGGATGCCGTCGGCGGCTTCGGCGAAGTTCAGCAGCTTCTCGCCGACCAAATAATCCAATGCGTTTTTCAGGCCGAATCGCCGCCGAATGGTGCGGGTGGCATGGCACCGCTGTGTCCGAACCTTGTGACACTGCATGAGGGTGACTATGCCGCTGCCATGAGTTGGCCGCCAAGTGCGGCAATGCAACAATGCATCTGGGGAAAGACACCCATCCCTTGGGGCCTGCGGCCCAAGGAGCGCACGCTTCTGCTACCGCTGCCGCGTCCGGTGCGTGTCCGGGAATGACAGATGGGGTGCACATGAAGGTGGCACCCAAGACCGCACGGAACTGCTGGCGGCTTTAGAGGCAGAATCTGAACACCGGGAATAACGGTATAATCGTTGGGTGGCTGACCATGTGATCCACATCTCGGAGGCGGAAGCGGCCAGCGACTTCGCTCGGCTGCTGGCACGGGTGCGCGCGGGTGCGGAAGTCGTGATCGAGAGTGGCAAGCTGCCCGTGGCGGTGATCCATGCACCAATCCCGCCGCGCCGGTCCATCTCGGAGTGCATCGCGTTACTGGCCGAGGACTCGACGGCGACCATCGACGCTGACTTCGCCAGGGATGTGGAGGCAGCTGTCGAAAGTCATCGCGAGCCACTCGAACCGCCCGCATGGGACTAATCCTCGATTCCAGTGTGCTGATCACAGCCGAGCGTGAGGGGCAGAACGCGCGGCAGATGCTTGCCGCCATCTCCGGCAAGGCGGGGAATACCGATATCGCGATCTCCGTGGTCACGCTGATCGAACTGGCCCACGGCGCGGCCCGTGCCGACACGTCGCAGCGAAAGGAGAAGCGGCAGCAGTTCATCCAGGAACTGCTGACGGCCCTACCGATTCATCCGGTCACGGTGTCTCTTGCTCTTCGTGTTGGACAGATCGACGGCGACAACCAAGCAAAAGGCATTCGTCTTCCGCTTTCCGATCTGTTGATCGGGGTGACGGCCTTGGAACTCGGCTACCGCGTAGCCACCGGCAATCTCCGCCACTTCGAGATGATCCCCGGTTTGTCGGTAGTCCGGCTCTAATCGCAGAATGCTTGCAATCAGTTTGGAATCACTTAACATGAATTTCCTTGTACTTCCACGTTCTTATAGGCGGCAATATCCTCCGCGCGCTTCCTTCACCCAACGCGGACTGGGAGTCCACGCCCAGCTTCCTCCAACTACCTATCCGCGGACCGAGGTGCAGCTCTGCATCGTCCATCTGGTGCGGGCGGCGCTGAACTACGTGCCCTGGAAACTGCGCAAACAAGCGGCGGCCGATCTGCAGTTGATTTATCGTGCGGCCACGGTGGCCGAGGCCGAGCAACATCTGCAGGAACTGGAGGCGAAGTGGAAAGCCTACCCCAGCGTCAGCCAGGTGTGGCGGCGGAACTGGGCGCGCATCACACCATTTTTCCATTATCCGCCGGACATGCCGCAAGGCGATTTACACCACCAACAGCGTGGAATCGCTGAACCGGTCGATGCGCAAAATCATCAAAACCCGCGGCGGATTCCCCAACGAAGAAGCGGCGCTGAAGTTGTTGTTTCTGGCGCTGCGGCAGGCGGCGAAGAAGTGGACGATGCCGATCCATCACTGGCGCGAAGCCTTGAACCACTTTACGATTCTGTGGCCAGAGCGCATGCCGGCCCTGGAGAGAGTTACGCAATGAAAACGGGGGCTGCTTCTAAAGCGCTGGGCCAGGGAAGGGGAACTGCCCCCTTCCCCGGCACCCCATCCCCAAAAACAAAACCCGACCGTTTACACAAAAGAATTGACACACCTAGAATGACGCGTGGTTCAACCTTCGCCTCTGCCTGTGGTGGACAATACCGACTTGGACGCTCGGTGGTCGAGAGCGTTGCCGACTTCTACAGTTGATTTAACCGCAGAAGGACGCAGAGATCGCGGAGAAGAGAATTTCTAAAAAATCGTCGCGCTCTGCGTCCGGTTAAAGGTTCTTGTCCTTACCGTCTCCGCTTAGCTTTCCTATTCACAGCTTTCCTACTCACAGCCCGTACCGGCTCTTCTCCCGGCCCGTACACTCGACGCACAATCGGCGTGTTGAGCTTGTATTTGCGCTCGGTAACGTTGCCGTTGTCGTCCTTCACACGAATCGTGAACGCGGGCAACAGGCCTTCCTTGTCGAAGTTTTCCTGTGAGACGGTCACCGGCAGGACGCCTTCCATGCGCTCGCGATAGGCCGTCTCATAGCGATGGCGCTTCACGTTCCAGGTGAAGACGCGAATCTGGCTGAAGTCAAACGGCAGGCCATCCTTGGGTTCGGTGACGACGGTCAAGTACTGCGCCACCTTCTTGTCTGCATCCTGAACCTGGTTCAGCACGAAGAACGCAACGATCCTCTGGCCTTCCGCGTATTGCGCGACGTCGAGCGGGATGTCGAGATCGATCATGCGTCCCAGCACCCAGCCGACCCGGTTGTGGGAGTCGCGCACCAGCCACCAATCCTCGATCACCGGTACGGGCTGTTTCTTGTCTTGATTGCTGCCTGGCGTGGCGGAGCGCGACGGCGGCGCAACCGCGCCCGGCTTCTCCGCCGTGCCTCGCTTCAACAGCAATAGCTTCTCACCGGAAGAAATCTGATAGAGATGTTCGGTATCACGCCCCGGTTCGACGTGCAGATTCGTGTCGTTGCGCGCCGCGCCTTGCGCCTGCACGGGATCGTTCTGGTTATCCGCGGTCAGCTTCTGGATCTGATCGAAGACTTCCTGACCGACGAGGTATCGCTGCTCCACCCATCCCGTCACGCCGGTTGCGGTGCGTACCTTGACGAAGCGGCGGTCATGGTCGAGCACTTCGACGCGCTCGCCGTTCTTTACCACTCCGGTTTTTTCGTACACCGCAGCCACGTGGTCGCGCAGGATGGCCTGAACGCCAGAAACGTAGGCAATCTCCAGCACGCGCCCGCGGCCGCGATTGCAGCCCGTAAGAAATAACGTGCTCGCCACGCAGATTGCGACCGCCGACGATCGAAGCAGAGATGTAGGGAGGAACTTCACCGGATGAAACTTTTACTATAGCGCGGCATGATGGCGCTGGAAAGTGACCGGCGCGTAATCGGACGCTCCAAGGCTCCCCGTGTCTTTCTTGCCTGTTTACTCTTAGGGTACTATCGGGCTCTTGCGAAAAAACTCCTTCCCCGATCTTTTGGAATCATGGAGTTAGGCAAAAAATCCCGCAAAATCTTTGAGTTTAAAGGACTTATATGTAAAATATTCCGGAATAAGGACTTAGCTTGTCAAAGAGCGCTGAAAATGGGTTTGGGGCAGCTTCGAGGGCCGTCTTGGTTGGCGGCACACCTCTGGACTGCCCCATCTGGGATCATTGTCGCACCGGCCCACTTGTGGGTCTGTGATGGCGGTCACTGGTTGGATGTGATGAAAGATCAGTGCTCAGTACCCAGTGCTCGGTGGGTGGCAATTCAGTCGACGATTCCACGTCTCCAGACGTGGGCAACCGGATCCCTCGACTCCCAGGAAAATCCCAAGCTTTACGGCGGTGGAATCCCAAGTCTCGAAAACCGCGAGACTGGGGCACCCGGACTCTTGAAGGTTAACTCGCCGTCACCTTAATGGTGTACGTGATGGTCGATCCAGTATAACTCACCACAATCGTGTAGGGCCCTGGCGGCGTTTGTGCTTCCGCGGTACAGATCACAGGGTCGGTACCGTTCACGCAGTTAATATAGGTTGGGTTGCTGGAGGTGAATATTGCGCTGCTGGAAACGTCAATGTCCCCATTGGCCGTTACGGTGAATCCCGGATCGGTGCTCCCGCCAGCGGCGCCATTGAAGCCCCAGGTAGTCGGGCTAACCGTCAGACTGGTGATGACAATGTACACAGTGGCCGAAGCTGTCCCGCTTAGGCCCTGCGCGGAGGCTGTCACCGTGGCCGTGCCCAAGCCCTCCCCCGTGGCCACACCGCTGGTGGGATTGATCGACAGCACGGTGGGAGTGTCGCTCGACCACGCCACGCCGCTCGTGATCTGGTTTCGCGTACCGTCCTGGTAAGTGCCCCACGCCGACAACGTCAACGTCTGGGTAAGAATGATGTCCGGGCTTGGCGGTTGGACCGTAATCGACTCGAGAACGTTAGGCTGGAAGAACCCCCTACAACTGACCCCAAAGGCCAGTGCAACCAGAACCGTAAAAGCCAGCGTCAACGCCAGTTTGCGCCCAGTCAACATAAAGAATTGCCTCAGATAGAGTAATTTTAGCAGAATGCCCGGCCTTTGATCGATGCCCGATAGTGCATGGCTTTGGGTCGTACCTTCGCCCACCCTGCTCACCGCGTGCTCGGAGCGCTCTCCAGTAAAAGAACGGCGCGCAATCCTGAACTTGCAGTGTTTTCTAGCAGGCTGCGGAAAAGTAGATTTTTGATGCACAGCCCCGGGCTCGGCAGCGGTGACGCGGGCGAAAAGCAGGTCCTTCGCTTCGCTCAGGATGACAAATTTAATGGAGGATGACAAATTTATCGGCGTCCGCCGGCCAAGGGTTTTCTGAGAACTGATAACTGATAGCTAAGAGCCAAACAGCTAAAGGCTAAAAGCTCAGTGCCCCCCCTACTTCGGCCGCTTCTTCCCCGCGTTCGCGATCCGCTCGTCAATCGGCTTCCGGGCGGCGAAGCCCTCGTTCGTCCCGTGCCAATGCGCGATCGTTGGTTCGCCCAGTTTCCAGCACAACAGGAGGATCTCTCCCTCCACCTTGCAGGGGAAATCGAGCAATCCGATGTCAAGATCTTTCACCTGCACTCCGGTCGCGTCAATTTCGGCGAGGGCATCTTTGATGCGCCGAATCGCCTTCTCGCGCTCCGCCTTGCGCCGCGCCAGATGGACCACATTCAGCATCATGCCGCCGTTGAGAAAAACCCGGTGCGCCGTCTCCTGCAACTCCGCGTCCACGTCTTCAATCAGCTTCTTGCCGTGGATTGCCTGCCGGAGCAGCGATTCCAAAATCGGCAGCAGCATCTGCGCTTCATCGAGGGTAAAAGTACGGTCGGACATGTGTCTCTATTCTACCGGACGTTTCACGTGCCTGCGGAAAGATCCAATCCTCAACTCCGAGATTCGGGATTATAGGCGTCCATCCCGGCCACTGCTGATTCGGATGGTTTAGTTCACGGCTCCTGCTCGACTAACGCTTCGCGTGGATCTTCGGCGGATGTTCCCGGTGGCGCGACCAGCGATTGAACTTCGAGACGGGACTGATCAAGTGACCAGACTCCCATCGCGAAGATTGCAAGCAATACCACGAGTTCCACCGGAAACCAGGACGGCCCGGCTACAGTTATGACATTGGGGATCAGGAAACATCCCGATCCAACAAGAATCAGCGTACGATCAGAACGGTTCTGCCCGGTGCCGTGTGAATTGCCTCCCTGCCTTTCACCTGGTGAGCCCCCCAAAGCAAACCGCAGCGCTCGCCAGCCGATAAGCAGCATGGGAACGGTGAAGGCGGCTAGATCGTATTTCTGAATGCGCGGGTTCAACAGGGCCGTGCCCACCAGTGCGACGGGGACCCATGTCTCCCGAGGGAGCTTCCATTCGCGGACGCGACGGGCAAGAAACAGAAGGACAATGCCAAGCACGCAGGCAAAAATCAGATACAGGATAGTGGTCGCGGGAGAAAAAGGCAGTCCGCGCCTCCACAGAGCTTTGCCCAAAGTTCCCACTGGGCCGTATCCAAAATCGTGGCCTCCGTCAAACATAAGCCGGAGGGTCAACAGGTACTCGCGGAACATATCCGGCCAGAGCCGCATCTGCGCGGCAAAGATCAGCACTCCCGTAACTGCCGTCATGCCGGACCGAACCCATTGGCGCCCATCCATCAGAACCGGAAACGCAAGCAGCGCGAGAAACGGCGTCTTGAAAACCGAAGCGGCGAGAACGGCGATGTAAAACCAGGACCAACTGCCACGCTTCCAGCCGGAGACAGCGGCGGCGAGGATCACGCCATAAAGTGGGTAAGCCACGTTGCCGCTTAGAATCACATCGTCGGTGATCAGTCCGGGGAAAAAGGTAACGGCCGGCAGCATCAGCGCCAGCCAGCGGCGTTCGCGTTGATCTGCCATCTGGAATCCGGCCCAGAGTTCCAGCAGGGATCCCGTTGCGACCGCGGCCCAATAAAGCAGTCTAAGGAGCCAGCCAGGAAACACGGCCAGCAGTCGCAGCAAAGGCAGCGTCATCGGAGAGTAGTGATACTCCTGCCGCGCCACAAGATCTTCAGCATAGGGATCGGAACCGTGGTGAACAGTTTGAATGGCCTTCCAAAAATCCTTGGCATCCCATCCAACCGGGCCGACACAGGCCATCACAACCACCGCAATGACCGCTCCCATCCAAAACAAAGCGATAAGCCGCGGGCGGGATAACCAACATACATATTGGATAGGAGACGAAAGGGACACTGCCGAGGTCTGTTTAGGCAAACGCTTCCCCCTGCGCCGTAAGACGCGTGCACATTTATGCTGTCTAAATACTTGTGAAGAATAACAAAGCGCTGGACGGGATACAATAACACGTCGGCTGGCATCTCTCCGATGAAAACTTCTCGTTGGGGAACGGAAGACTCTCTTTGTAAGTTTGCTTGCAGGTCCTGTCATACTTGAGTAGCGATTGGTTTTGAGTGCGATTGCCTGTGGCTCCGAGCCCGAGCTTAGCAGCGTGATTAACGTCGGGACTTTAAACCCGGCATCGATGACCCCGCGCGTCTGCCTCGTTGCCCATGCTATTTTCAATGGACGTACATGGACACGCCGCCCTCACCACGTTCCCAATCTACCCCCCGAAATATATACGCTTTCGGCCTGACTTCGTTCCTCAACGACACGGCCAGCGAAATGGCGTACTGGGTCCTGCCCGCCTTTCTCACATCGCTCGGCGCCGGACCGGCGCAACTTGGGATTATCGAAGGCATCGCCGAAAGTGTGGCTTCCTTTGCCAAGCTTTTCTCGGGCTACCTGGCCGACGAGGTTTCGCGCCGCAAGCCCATCGTGGTCGGCGGATACTTCGTCGCCAATGCGGTGAAGCCGCTGCTGGCGCTGGTTTCTTCGTGGTGGCAAATTCTCGGAATTCGTTTTACCGATCGCTTTGCCAAAGGCATCCGTGGAACCGCCCGCGACGTGATGGTGGCCGAGTCGGTCGACCGGTCAAACATCGGCTCAGCCTATGGCCTGATTCAAGCCATGGATTCCGCGGGCGCCATCGCCGGCCCGCTGCTGGCGCTGGCAATTATCGGACGCTTCGGCATGCGCGCTGTGTTCGCGTCCGCTGCGATCCCGGGGGCTCTGTGCGTAATCGTCGCCTGGCTCGGAATTCGCGAGGTTCATCGCGCCGGCAATATCAAAGACGTTAAAGCCGGCAGTCTGGCTTCCAACATCGAGCACCGGGATGCTCCGGCTAAGCCTATTAACGGAGTTTCCGCTTCCGCGAAATCCGAGTGGCTCCCAAAATTGCCCGTCAACTTCTACTACGTGCTGGCAGTGGTCACACTGTTTTCGCTGGGAAATTCCAGCGACATGTTCCTCGTCCTGCGCGCCGGAAATATCGGCATTCCAGCGTCTCGCGCGCCATTGCTGGGACTGGTCTTCAACATCATGTTCACGTTGCTGTCCTGGCCGGCCGGCAAGTTCAGCGACCGCTTCTCGCGCTCGGCCATCGCCGCTGCCGGATATTTCGTTTTCGCCATCGTCTATTTTGTCTTCGCACTGGCGCCTTCCCAACTGGCGATCTGGCTGACCATGGCCTTCTACGGACTCTTCTATGCGCTGACCAATCCCGTGCTCAAGGCACTGGTCGTCGAAAGCGTGGCCGGCGATGTCCGTGGTCGTGCTCTTGGAATTTATTCGTTTCTCACCAGCGTGACCACGCTGCTCTCGAGCCTCATCACCGGAGCACTGTGGAAGGTCTATGGCCCAGCGGTCCCGTTCTATTTTTCGGCGGGGATCGCGACCGTCTCGGCGTTCGCCCTGCTCGCCCACCGTTCGCCCGCGCGAGACTGATCTGTTAGAGACGGGGCAAGCCGCGTGTCTAGGGAAAATCAGGCGCACCTTCAGGCGACCGGCGCAACCAGAAATACGCGACCACCAGAAAAGCTACACCCGCCACGGTATCGAGCGCGACATCCCAAATCGAGCCCGTCCGCGATGGAATGTAGCTCTGGTGCCATTCATCCATCGCGGCAACGAAAACGGTCCCCAACCAGGACAGCAGCGCCGTGCGCAACAACAAGGTATGAACTCGACCGAGGGTAGCTCTCCAACCACGCAGCAGCAGCAGGCTCAAGATTCCGTACCCGACGACGTGTCCGGTCTTGCGTAGATAGTGATGGAAGATGAGGAAGCGGTAGAGATTGATGTTGCCAAACAGACGCGTCAATATCGTGTACAGCACAGTGCCGGTATTCTGTGACGAGAAGAAATCGGTGGACTCAAACATAATGAGACCGATCCAGACGATCGCTGGCCACCAGGCACGCACAAGATTGGGACGAGACGCAGTCAAATCGGTCTCTTCCCTTATTCCGCCGCGTAATTCGGAGCTTCGCGTGTGATCATGACGTCGTGCACGTGGCTTTCGCGCAGGCCGGCGGCGCTGATGCGCACGAATCGCGCCTTCTGCTGCAGTTCGGCCACCGTCTGGCACCCGCAATATCCCATGCCCGACTTCAGGCCGCCCACCATCTGCTGCACGATCATCGCCACCGAACCACGATACGGCACGCGGCCTTCAATTCCTTCCGGTACCAACTTGGCCAGCCGGTTCGACTCTTCGCCCATCACCGGAATCGCGGTCGACGCATCTCCATCCGAGTTCTGGAAATAGCGCTCGCTCGAACCCGCCGCCATCGCTCCGAGCGACCCCATGCCGCGATATGATTTGAACGTGCGGCCCTGATACAGAATCTGTTCACCCGGGCTCTCATCGGTTCCCGCAAACATCGATCCGATCATCACCGCGGAAGCGCCCGCTGCCAGCGCCTTGCTGATATCGCCGGAATACTTGATCCCGCCGTCGGCAATCACTGGAACGCCCGAGTCGCGCGTGGCTCGCGCCGCCTCCGCAATCGCCGTGATCTGCGGAACCCCCACGCCGGTTACGATGCGCGTCGTGCAGATCGAGCCCGGCCCAATGCCGACTTTGACCCCGTCCACTCCGGCGCGCACCAGGTCGCAGGCCCCATCGAATGTCGCTACGTTACCGGCAATCAGCTCGACCTCCGGCAACTTCGCTTTCACCTTCTTGACCGCTTCGATCACAAGAGTGGAATGACCATGGGCGCTGTCAATGGCCAGCACATCGACTTTGGCCTTCGTCAGTTCCTGCGCGCGCTCCAGGAAATCGCCCGTCGCGCCGATCGCCGCACTCACCCGCAACCGCCCCTTATCGTCCTTGGCGGCGCCGGGATATTTCAGTTTCTTCTGGATGTCCTTGACCGTGATCAAGCCCTTCAGGATGTACTTGTCATCCACGACAAGCAGCTTTTCCACGCGGTGCTCGTGCAGAATCTCTTCCGCCTGCTCCAGCGTCGTTCCCACCGGCACCGTGATCAGATTCTCCTTGGTCATCACCTTGCTGATCGGAATATCGAAGCGCGTTTCGAAGCGCAGATCGCGATTGGTCAGAATGCCGACCAGCTTTCCATCCTTCAATGTGATCGGCACACCTGAAATCTTGTATTTCTGCATGACGTCCAGCGCATCGGAAACCTTCGCATCCGGCGACATGGTGACCGGATCCACGATCATGCCGCTTTCCGACCGTTTCACCTTATCCACTTCATTGGCCTGCTGCTCGATCGTCAGGTTGCGATGAATAATCCCCAGCCCACCCTGCTGCGCCAGGGCAATCGCCATGTGCGACTCGGTCACCGTATCCATGGCGGCGCTGATGATCGGAATGTTCAGCCGGATGTTGCGCGAGAGTTGGGTCTGCGTGTTCGTGTTGGCGGGCACGACTCCGGAATGCGCCGGCAGAAGCAACACGTCGTCGAATGTGAGGGCCTCGGGGACTGGAAAATGGATCATAGGATTTTGGAAGATAAACTTCTATTGTAGGGAGGGCCCACACATCAAGCAAATGCAGTCAACCTTGTCAACGCAGCATGCATCACGACTGTATGCGATGTGTAGGCACGGGCCTCGGCCGAAAAAAGGGCGCCCGTTTTCGGACGCCCTTTTGCTTTCTGAAAATATTCCTTCGCTAAATGTGAGACTGGGCGACTACTCTTTCTTGTCACTACCCTCAGTCTTACCCTCAGCCTCGTTGGCGGCGATGTCTTTCTGCACCTGCGCTTCAGCGTCGGCGTGTTCCATCGCCTTGCGGTTTTCCTCGGCACGTTTGGCGCGAATTTCGGCGCGCTTTTGACGCTTTTCATCGAGCACCTGCTCGCTGCCCAGCAGTTCGATGAACGCCTTTTCGGCGCCGTCACCCTTCCGCCAAGCGGTGCGAACGATCCGCAGATAGCCGCCCTTGCGGTCGCCGAAACGCGGAGCCACGGTATCGAAAAGTTTGCGGACCGCTTCGTCCGTCATCAAATAGGACGCCGCCCGCCGCCGCGCCGCCAGATCGCCCTTCTTTCCGAGCGTGATCATCTTCTCGACCTGCGGACGCACCGCCTTCGCCTTGATCACGGTCGTCTCAATGCGCTCTTCCATGATGATCGAAGTGACCATGTTACGCAGCATGGCGCGCCGATGCGAAGTGGTCCGTCCTAACTTGTATCCTGCAACTTTGTGACGCATGTCTAAACCCCAGTTGTCAGTTGCCAGTTGCCAGTGGCGTGTTAATCAGCGGTCAGTGCCCTTAGGGGCTAAAGCCGCGTTGTTGTTGGCTCTGGGCGGCACGGCTGAAGCCGTGCCCTTCCCAAAACACTGTTCTATAGATCGTTGTCGCTGTACGCCGAAGCGGGCAGCACCTGGTTCGAAGTCGGTCCGGGCACGGCGTTCCCGTGCTCGTCGATCTTCATACCCAGGCTCAGACCCATCGAGTTGAGAATCTCCTTGATCTCGTTCAGCGACTTCCGACCAAAATTTTTCGTCTTCAGCATCTCGGCTTCGGTCTTCTGCACCAGTTCGCCGATCGACTGAATGTTGGCGTTCTTCAGGCAGTTATAGCTGCGCACCGAGAGTTCGAGTTCCTCGACCGAACGGTTCAGGTTCTCGTTCTTGATCTCCGGCCGGCGCTCTTCGGTCGCCGACGCCGTTTCAATCTCTTCTTCGAAGTTGATGAAGATATTCATGTGATCCTTCAACAGCTTCGCCGACAGTCCAAGCGCATCGCCGGGAGTGATCGAACCGTTCGTCCAGACCTCGACCGTCAGCTTGTCGTAATCGGTCATCTGCCCCAAACGCGCCGCTTCGACGGTGTAGTTGCACTTGCGCACCGGCGTGTGCACGGAATCGATCGGAATGAATCCGATGCCCAGATCATCCTCGAAATTTTTGTCCGCTGAAACGTAACCGCGACCGCGCTTCAGGCGCATTTCCATGTCGAGCTTGCCGCCCTCGCTCACCGTCGCGATGTAAATTTCCTTGTCGAGCACTTCCACATCGCCGTCGGCTTCGATCATGCCGCTGGTAACCACACCCGGCTGATCGGCGCGCAGGTAAATCGCCTTCGGACCATCTCCCGCCAGTTTGAACGGGATCTGCTTCATGTTGAGGATGATGTCGGTCGCATCCTCGACCACACCCGGGATCGATTGGAACTCATGCAGCACGCCTTCGATTTTCACCGCGGTAACGGCCGCGCCTTCGATCGAACTCAGCAGCACGCGCCGCAGCGCGTTGCCGATGGTAGTGCCAAAGCCGCGCTCAAACGGCTGCGCCCAGAACATCCCGTATTTATCAGTGAGCGAACTGGTATCGCTCGCCAGCCGCTTCGGTTTTTGAAAACCTCTCCAGAGCATCGTGTGTTTCTCCTCTCGGCCATGTGGCTCCGCAGCGGCTCTCCGAACCGGCCCAGGTTCGGATCAGGCGCCACAGCGGGCTGATCTGGCTCGATAGTGGGCCAAAAAATCAGTCGTTGGTCGTTAGTCGCTGGTCGTTCGCCAGTCGCTGGTTTGCCAACGACTAACGACCAACGACTTTTTGCTACTACTTGCTATAAAGTTCGACAATCAACTGCTCGTTCACCGGCAACTGGATATCTTCGCGCTTGGGCAGCGCAATCACGCGCCCCTTGTAGTTCTCGCGATCAATCTCCAACCACACCGGCGCCGGCTGATGACTGGCAAAGTCCCTCGCGGTTTCGAGAATCGGCACCTTGCGGCTGCTTTCGCGAATCGCAATCTCTTCGCCTACGGTGACTTCGTACGAGGGAATGTTTACCTTCTTGCCATTCACCTGCACATGCCCGTGACGCACCAATTGGCGCGCCTGGCGGCGGGAAATGCCGAAGCCCATGCGGTAGACCACGTTGTCCAAACGCCGCTCGAGTTGCTCCAGCAGCTTCGCGCCCGTCACACCCTTGAACCGGACCGCTTTCTCGAAGTAATTCCGGAACTGCCCTTCCTGGGTGAAGTAGATGCGTTTGGCTTTCTGTTTTTCGCGCAACTGCAGACCGTAGCCTACAACCTTGGTCTTCTTGTCTTTCCCGTGTTGTCCGGGAGCGAAGTTGCGCTTCTCAATAGGACATTTGTCGCTGAAGCACTTCGTGCCTTTGAGGAAGAGCTTGATCCCTTCCCGGCGACAGAGACGACACACTGCATCGGTATAACGTGCCATTTTTCTCCTTATGAAATCGGTTTACGGGGTGGCGACCCTTTCGTCCCGATTGAAAAAATCCTAGTTCCCAGTTCTCAGTGAGAAGTGAAAACTGGGAACTGGGAACTGTCCTTACACTCTCCGCCGTTTCGGCGGCCTGCAACCGTTATGCGGAATCGGCGTCGTGTCCTTAATGGACCGCACTTCGATTCCCGCCGAGGCCAGCGCGCGCACCGCCGACTCCCGCCCCGATCCCGGACCGCTCACCCGTACATCCACCGTGCGCACTCCGTGATCGCGCGCCATGCTGGCGGCGTTTGCCGCGGCCTGCTGCGCCGCAAACGGAGTCCCCTTGCGGGACCCACGAAAACCCAACGAGCCCGAACTCTTCCACGCCAGCACATTGCCGGTCATGTCCGAGATGGTCACGATGGTGTTGTTGAAAGAGGCCTGCACGTGCACCAGTCCGTGTGGAACGTGCTTGCGCTCCTTCTTTTTGAACTGCTTCTTCTTGCCTTTTTTCTCGGGCGCCGCGGCGCCGCCTGCTGCTGCTGCTACTGGTTTTGCCATTTAGTAGGTCTCAGTTCTTAGGTGTCAGGTCTCAGGAAGGTCTCGATTTTTCTGAGACCTGACACCTAAGACCTGAGACCTGATTCTTTACGCTTTTGCCGTCTTCTTCTTCTGCGCCACCGTGCCTTTGCGCGGACCTTTGCGGGTACGAGCGTTGGTGTGCGTGCGCTGCCCGCGAACCGGCAGGTTGCGGCGATGACGGAATCCGCGATAGGAGCCGATTTCGATGAGCCGCTTGATGTTCATCGAAACGTCTTTGCGCAGATCGCCTTCCACCGCGCCTTCCGCCTCGATCACCTGGCGAATGCGGTTGACCTCATCTTCCGCGAGGTCCTGCACTTTCTTCATCGGGTCCACTTTCGCCGCGTCCAGAATGCGCGCCGCGCGCGAATTGCCGATGCCGTAGATGTAAGTGAGCGCGATATTCGCGTGCTTGTTGCGCGGAAGATCGACGCCTGCAATACGAGCCATGATCCCTCTCTTGGCCTTTAGCTCTTAGCTCTTAGCCTTTAGCTTTCACTAACCTTGACGCTGTTTGTGTTTCGAATTTTCGCAGATCACCCGCACTACTCCCTTGCGGTGGATGACCTTGCACTTGTCGCAAATCTTCTTGACCGATGCCCTGACCTTCATAAACCAGTTCTCAGTTCTCAGTTGTCAGTTCTCAGGAACGGCAACTGCATATTCTTCCAGATCCTTCGCTTCGCTCAGAGCCTGCCCTGAGCCAGCCGAAGGGATGACGCCTGCGGGCTCCCGCTTCGCTCACGCCCGCAAAACGGCGTCACTTGTAGCGGTACACAATGCGCCCGCGATTCAGATCGTATGGAGAAAGTTCGACCGCGACTTTGTCTCCCGGCAGTATTCGTATGAAGTTCTTCCGCATCTTGCCGGAAACATGCGCCAGTACCTGGTGCTTGTTTTCGAGCTCCACCTTGAACATGGCGTTGGGCAGCGGTTCGACCACCGTTGCCATCACTTCAATCGCGTCCTCTTTACTCATCGACTCCTTAAAAAGCCTTTAGCTGTTAGCTCTTGGCTTTTAGCTAAAGGCCAAGAGCTAAAAGCTAAGAGCCTCTACTGCGTCAAAATCACCGGCCCTTTTCGAGTTACCGCCACGCAATGCTCAAAGTGCGCGCTGTAACTGCCGTCGAGCGTTACGGCCGTCCACTTATCGCTCAAAACCTTGGTCTCCGGACGCCCCGAGTTCACCATCGGCTCAATCGCCAGGACCATGCCTTCGGTCAACTCCGCGCCCTGACCCTTCTTGCCAAAGTTCGGAATCTGCGGCGCTTCATGCAGCTTGGTCCCGATGCCATGCCCCACAAATTCCCGCACCACGCTGAACCCGTTCGCTTCCACGTGCTTCTGGATCGCCGACCCAACGTGTCCAACCGTGTTGCCGATCTTTACCTGCTCGATGCCCTTGTACAGCGAAGCCTCGGTCACCTCGAGCAGCTTCTTCAATTCCGCTGTCAACTCATCGCCCACCGGCACCGTGATGGCCGCGTCTCCGTAATACCCGTCGTATACCACTCCGCAGTCGATGGAAACGATGTCCCCCGTTTTCAGCGCCCGCTTTTCCGACGGGATACCGTGCACGATCTCTTCATTGATCGAAGTGCACAGGACACATGGATAGCCGTAATATCCCTTGAACGCCGGCGCCGCCCCGAGTTCCGCGATCAGTTTCTCAGCGGCCTTCTCCAGGTCCATCGTCGTAACGCCGGCCGCCACTACACCTTTCAAGTGGTTCAGAACCTGGCGGACCATCTTCCCGCTCCGCCTCATCTTTTCGATCTCTTCCGGCGACTTGCGGATGATCCGGTCTTCTCCAAAACTCATCATTGACTCTAACTTCGTCGACTCTAACTTCGTCGATTCTAGCTTCGCCGTTCCGCTACTGGCATCCAGCCTTGCAATGACTGTCAATCACGCCGAAAATCTGCGCCGTAACATCTTCCATCGGCCGGTCCGCATTGATCGCTACCAGTCGCCTCTGCGCCCGGTAGTAATCCGCTACCCGCCTGGTCTGCGAGTCGTAGGCGGCCAATCGCCCGGAAATAACTTCTTCGCGATCGTCGTTGCGGATCACCAGCTTGGATTCATCCACATCACACAACTCGTCGACGAGAGGTAGCTGAAAGTGAATGTTATAGATCCGTCCACAGGTGGGACACGAACGCCGCCCGGTAAGCCGTAGCAGTAATTGAGTATAGTCTACGAGCAACTGGATCACAACCGGCGGACACTTCTCCGATTTTTCAAAGACCTCTTTTTCCAGGAAAGCGTCCAGCCATCCTGCCTGGGCGGCTGTCCGTGGAAAGCCATCCAGCACAAATCCGCGTTGACAATCGGCTTCCCGCAGCCGGGTGGCCACGATGCCGCACATCAACTCGTCAGGAACCAGTTCGCCTCGCGCCATGATCGCCTTGGCTTCAAGGCCGAGCTCGGTGCCACGCCCTACGTGATCCCGTAAAAGATCACCCGTCGATATCTGCGGGACACCGTAACGGTCGACAATCTGTTTGGACTGGGTGCCCTTCCCGGCCCCGGGAGGCCCCAGAAGAATCACCGGTCCGATATTTCGCGCGGTCTCGTTGGCCGACTCGTTGGCCATCGAAATGGCCCCTTTTACTCGTATTTCCCGTCGCGGAAATATCGTCCCGCTCCGCGCCTGCAAAATCAGTTCTCAGTTCCCAGTTCTCGGTTCTCAGTATTAATTCCGACGCTTCTCACTGAGAACTGAGAACCTGGAACTGAGAACTTTTCCTTATCACCAAGTCCGGCGTCCGCGAATCCGTCCGCTCTTCGGCGTGAATCCATCGTAGTGCCGCATGATCAGCTGCGCCTCAATCTGCGTGACCGTGTCCATCGCGACACCAACCACGATCAGCAGCGACGTGCCGCCAAAATAAAAATTCACTCCCAGGCCGTTCGTCATCCAGGTGGGCAGGTTCTCAAAGATTCGCCCCAGCAGCGGAAGGTGGTTCAGCTTGATACCCGCAATCATCCATTCCGGAATCAGCGAAATCAGAATCAGGTAGGCCGCGCCCACCAGCGTGATCCGGGTGAGAACATCGTTGATGAAGTCCGAAGTCCGCTTCCCGGGCCGGATGCCAGGAACAAAGCCTCCCCACTTCCGCATGTTGTCCGCGACCTCGTTCGGATTGAACACGATCGAGATATAGAAGTAGGCAAAGAAAACGATCCCTGTGGCATAGAGCAAGGTGTACAGCGGCTCACCCCAGCGCATCGCGTCCAGAAGCGGGCCGACCACCTTGTTGTTGTGGAACGCCGCCCCCAGCATCTGCGGTAAGGCCAGAATCGAAGACGCGAAAATCACCGGCATTACGCCGCCGGCATTCACCCGCAGCGGCAGGTGCGTGGATTGCCCGCCCATCACCTTGCGTCCAACCACGCGCTTGGCATACTGCACCGGAATCCGCCGCTCGCTGCGTTCCACAAAAACGATGAACGCCACCACCGCGATCATCAGCACCAGAAGCATCAGGATGGCCGGGGCCGTGAATACTCCCCAAGCCGAGGTGCTCGCCTTCTGGTAGAGATCGATAACGCCACGCGGCAGCCCGACCACGATGCCCGCAAAAATCAGCAGCGACATGCCGTTGCCGATGCCGCGCTCGGTGATCTGCTCACCCAGCCACATGATGAAAGCGCTGCCCGTGGTCAGCGTTAGCATGGTCATCAGGATGAAGCTTGGCCCGGGAGTGTTGACGAAATCGCCCGCTTTCTGCAGGCTGATGGCAATGCCGAATGACTGCACCGCACTCAAAACCACCGTGAGATAGCGCGTCCACTGCGTGATTTTCTTCCGGCCCAGTTCGCCTTCTTTCTGCAGTTTGGCCAGCGGCTCATACACCACCGTCAGCAACTGCAGAATGATCGACGCCGTAATGTACGGCATGATGCCCAGCGCGAAAATCGTGAGCCGCCGCAGGTTGCCGCCGCTGAACAGATCCACAAAGCCCAGCACCGAGCCCCGGTTCTGCTCGAAGAACTGCGCCAGCCGGTCGCCGTTGATCCCCGGCGTCGGGATGTGGCCGCCGATGCGATACACCGCCAGCAGGCCGAGCGTGAAGAGCACGCGCTTGCGAAGGTCGGGAACCCGGAAGATGTTCGACAGCTTTTCGAGCATTACTGCAAGACCTCAAACTTGCCGCCCGCCTTGGTGATTTTTTCCTGCGCCGACTTCGAGAACTTGTGGGCATGGACCGTGATCGCCACCGTTAGTTCGCCGTTGCCCAGGATTTTAACCGGTGACTTGCCATTCACCACGCCCGCCTTCTTCAGCGACTCGGGCGTGATTTCGGTTTCGCCGAGCGCCGCCAGCCGGTCGATGTTCACGACGTCGTATTCCTCGCGGAAAATATTTGTGAAACCGCGCTTCGGCACGCGCCGGTGCAACGGCATCTGGCCGCCTTCAAACCCGCGTATCAGCCGCGCACCCGATCGTGACCACTGCCCCTTGTGACCGCGCGTGGATGTCTTGCCCATGCCGGACCCCATACCGCGTCCGACTCGCTTCCGCTTTTCCGTTGACTTCTTGGGTGCCCGTATTGTCGATAAATTCATAATGTTCCTGCGGGTCAGGTCTCAGGTCCAAGGTGTCAGGTCTCAGGAAAACCGAATCCCGCTGACTCTTAGATTGCTAATGGCTGACTCCCGTCCAAAATCTGTCATTTACTAGGGTCGCAGGTTTCCCTGAGACCTGACACCTAACACCTGAGACCTTACTTTACTATCTCCACCAGATGCGGCACCTTCTTGACCATACCGCGAATCGCAGCCGTATCGGGCCGCTCAATCACCTGGTTCAGCCGGGTAAACCCCAGCCCTTTGACAACTTTCCTATGTTTTACCGGAGTGCAGATCACCGACCGCACCCACTTCAACTGGATCTTGCCGCTCGCCACCGATTTCGATGTCTTGGTTGTCATTTACAGCTCCTCCACCGACTTGCCCCGCAGTGCCGCGACGGCTTCCCGGCTCTTGAGCTGCTTCAGCGCGTCGAACGTCGCCTTGATCACGTTATGCGGATTGGTCGTGCCAATCGATTTCGTCAACACATTCTGAACGCCCGCCGACGTCATCACTGCCCGTACCGCTCCGCCCGCAATCACACCCGTGCCTTCCGGCGCCGGCTTCAGCAGCACCATTCCCGAGCCAAAACGTCCCAGCACCGTATGCGGCACCGTCGTCTGGGTCAGGTTGATCCTCATCAAATTCTTCTTCGCCGCCTCGATCCCCTTGCGGATAGCCTGCGGAACTTCCTTCGCTTTGCCGGATCCGAAACCAACCACCGCCGCCGAAGGATCGCCCACCACCACCAGCGCCGCGAACGACATGTTCTTGCCGCCCTTGACCACCTTCGTCACCCGGTTAATCGAGACCACCTGGTCCTTTAACTGGAACGAACCCGCATCGAGTTTTTTCGGTACTCTTGGCATTCTTAAGTCTCGTTTCCATTTTGTAATTTTGTAATCGGGTAATTATCTAATTTGAAAGTCGTCTAGGTTTTCAAATTACAAAATTACCCAATTACCAAATCTAAAACTGCAATCCCGCTTCGCGCGCTGCATCGGCCACCGCTTTGACCCGGCCGTGGTAAATGTATCCACCACGATCGAACACCACCTTGGTGACGCCCTTCTGTTTGGCTAGTTCGGCAATCTTTTTTCCAACCATCTTCGCCGACGCCACGTTGCCGCCCGTCACGCGCGCACCCTTCCGGTCGTCCGCAGTTGAAGCCGCAGCCAGCGTGACGCCCTTCAGGTCGTCAATCAACTGAACGTAAATATGGTTCAGCGACCGGTACACATTCAGCCGCGGACGCTCCGGCGTACCCATCACTTTCTTCCGGATACGATCGTGCACCCGCTGCCGCGTCTGATTCTTCGAAGCTATTTTCAGCATCTTGAAACCCTCAGGTCGTTCGTCTTCAGTCGTCGGTCGTTAGTCGTTAGCCAACCGAGACCCGCGAACGACCAACGACTATCGCCTGCTATTTAGCGCCCGTCTTGCCAACCTTCTTCTTCAACCGCTCGCCGGCATACCGCACGCCCTTGTTCTTATACGGATCGGGCGGACGCAGCGACCGCATCTCCGCCGCCACCTGGCCGACTTTCTGCCGGTCAATCCCGTTCAGCGTCAGCCGCGTCAGTTTCGCATCCACCGCGCAATCCACGCCGCTCGGCAGCGGATACTCGATCGGGTGCGAGTAACCCAGACTGAACACCACCGTCCCCTTGCCTTTCATTTCCGCGCGGTAGCCGATGCCGACGATTTCCAACTCCCTCGTCCAGCCCTTGGTCACGCCATCGACGGCGTTATTGACCAGCGCGCGCGCTAGTCCGTGCACCGCCGCCTGCGAATCGTTCTCGCGCAGCGCCACCAGGTTGCCGTCCTTCTGCTCCATCGTAATGCCGGACGGAAGAGATGTATCCAGCTTGCCTTTCGGCCCCTGGACCATCACCGTATTGCCTTCGATCTTGACCGTCACGCCCTTCGGGATCGCGATCGGTTTTCTTCCAATTCGTGACATAAGTTCAGCTCTTAGCCCTTGGCTTTTAGCTGTTAGCGTCTCGCTCTAGCTGGTAGCTAAAGGCTAAGAGCTAATAGCTGGTTCTCTCTACCAGATTTCACAAAGCAGTTCGCCGCCCAGGCCTTGCCGGCGCGCCTGGCGTCCCGTCATCACGCCCTTCGGTGTGGTCAGGATATTGATTCCCATCCCGCCCAGCACCCGCGGAATCTCGGTGCGGCGCACATAGACGCGGCAGCCCGGACGCGACACGCGCGCCAGGTTCGTAATCACCGCCTCGTTGTTGTTGCCGTACTTCAGATACACGCGCAGGATCTTGTGGCCCTCTTCTTCCGCCGGCTTGAAGTTCGCGATATAGCCCTCTTCCTTCAGGATGCGGGCAATCTCCGTCTTCAGCTTGGAAGCTGGAATATCCACTTTCTGGTGCCGCGCGCAAATCGCGTTGCGGATGCGCGATAGCATGTCTGCGACCGGATCGGTCAACCTCATCGTTTGCTTCTCCCCGAGCCGCCCGTTCGCTCCGTATCCACCGGAGAACCTGTCAGCAGCTTGCTTCTGTCGCCGGACTTTCGTCCGGGCACGTCGTTGGTCGTTCGCTTTTCGCTGTTCGCGAACGACGAACAGCGAACGACGCTTTTACCAGGACGACTTCGAAACTCCCGGGATCTCGCCCCGCAGCGCCAGTTGCCGGAAACACAGACGGCATAGGCCAAACTTCCGTAGATAGGCCCGCGGACGTCCGCAAATCTTGCAGCGGTTATGCCTGCGCGTCGAGAACTTCAGCTTCGGCTCTTTGCCACGCGCTTTATCAAACTTCTTTTCTATCTTCGCGTCCTTCACTCGTTTTGCTGTAGTCAAATTCGCTCCTAACCAACTCTTAACTGTAGAGACGAAGCGGGCCGCGTCTCTACCATCACGCCCTGAACGGCATCCCCAGATGCTTCAACAGCGTCCGCGCCTGGTCATCGGATCGCGCCGTCGTCACAATGGTCACGTTCATGCCTTTCAGCTTGTCCACCTTCGCGTAGTCAATCTCCGGGAAAATCAGCTGATCGTGCAAACCCAGTGTGTAATTGCCGCGCCCATCGAACGATTTCGTCGAGACGCCGCGGAAGTCGCGCACTCGCGGAAGCACGATGCTCACCAGCCGGTCGAAAAATTCGTACATGCGGTCGCCGCGCAGCGTCACCATCGCCCCAATCGGCATGCCCTCGCGCACCTTGAACGCCGCGATCGACTTCTTCGCCCGCGTGACCACGGGTTTTTGTCCCGCAATCTGTCCCAGTTCATTCACGGCCGGATCGATAAGTTTCGCGTTCTGGGTCGCTTCGCCCACGCCCATGTTCACGACGATCTTGTTCAGTCGCGGCACGGCCATCGGGTTCTTGAGTTCCAGTTCCTTCATCAGGGCCACGGAAACTTCCTTCTCAAACCGCGCCCGCAGCCGCGGCCGCTCCTTCGCCGCGTGCCGTGGAGCCTCCGGTCCAGCCTTCGCCTCGACCGGCGCGTGCCCCTTCTCGCCCTTGCCCGGTTTCACTTTCTTCTGCTGCTGCTCGCCTTTTTTCTGCTCGTCTGCCATTGCTATGCTGCCTTGTCTCTCACAGTTTCGGATGAGCTTCGAGCCTCGGGCTACGAGCACCCGAGAACTCTCCGGTTCGTAAGCACGTTCAAAACTCTAATGTTCGCAACCGCTGCTAACAACTTGTCGTTACTGGTTGCTCGAAGCCCGCAGCTCGCGGCTCGTAGCTTACTTATCCAGCGTCGTCCCGCACTTCTTACAGACTCTCACTTTGCGCTCGCCACGCACTTCATGCCCGATCCGCACCGGACCGCACGTCGAGCACACCAGGGCCACGTTCGACAGAGGAATCGCCCGCTCCTGCTCGGCAATTCCACCCTTGATGTTGCGCTGCGGATTCGGACGCACGTGCTTCTTCACCATCATCACGTGCTCCACCAGCACCTTGCCCTCGTCGGGAGTCACGCGCAACACGCGCCCTTCTTTTCCCGTATCCCGCCCGGTCATCACCTTCACGGTGTCATTCCGGCGGATATCCACGCGCTTGTGTTCGGTCGTAGTCGCTCTTGCCATAAGAATCTCGATTTCCAAGGTTTCGAAGTTTCAAGGTTTCATAGTTTCAAGGTCGCGTATTCGGGTCTCAAACATTCCCAAGGCACCTTGAAACCTTGAAACATTGAAACCCTGAAACCTGCGCTCTACAACACCTCGGGCGCCAGCGATACAATCTTCAAAAACTTTTTCTCGCGCAGTTCACGCGCCACCGGACCGAATACGCGCGTGCCCACCGGCTCGCCTGTCTCGTTGATCAGCACCGCCGCATTCTGATCGAAGCGGATGTAAGTTCCGTCCCGCCGCCGATGCTCTTTCCGCGTCCGCACGATAACCGCCTTCACTACTTTGCCCTTCTGCACCTGACCGTCCGGCGCAGCTTCCTTCACGCTCGCCGTGATTACGTCGCCCAGGCCCGCGCTTAGACCGGTCGAGCCGCCCAGCGGCAAAATCATCTGCAGCTTGCGCGCGCCGGAGTTATCGGCGACCTCGAGCATGGATCTCATCATTACGGCCATGTTCGTCTCCTTCCCCGCCTCTTAGCGGCCCACACCCGTACCGGCGTCGACGTCAATCTCCGGCACCAGCGCCATCTTCCGCACAATTTCCTTGAGCTGCCAGCGCTTCAGCTTCGACAACGGCCGCGACTCTTCAATGCGCACCGTGTCGCCGGGATGCGCTTCATTCTTCTCGTCGTGCGCGTAAAACTTCTTCCGGATCGAGATCACCCGCTTGTACATCGGATGTGCCTTCTTCCGCGTCACTTCGACCACGATCGTCTTCTGCATCTTGTTCGAGACGACCGTGCCGATCAGTACCTTGCGGCCGCTGTGTTTTTCGGCTTGGACTTTTTCGGCTTGGCTCGTGATTTCCGCCATTATTTTTTCTCCGTCTTGCGGGCGGCCAGTTCCTGCTCGCGCAGGACGGTCTGGACGCGTGCAATATCCCGGCGCAGCCCGCGAATCTTTTTCAGGCTCTCGGTCTGTCCCATATTCATCTGGAACTTCAGCTTGAAGAGCTGGTCCGCCAAGTCCCGCTCCTGGTGCTTGAGCTCGACGTCGGTTAAGTTGCGAATCTTTTCTACCTTCATAAGTCAGGTCTCAGTTCTCAGGTGTCAGGTCTCAGGAAAAGCTCTCTTACTCACGAACCTCGCTTTTCACCTCTACAATCTGACCTCTAACCTCTGCAATTTCTACAGCACGTCTCGTCTTACGAACGTCGTCCGCAGCGGAAGCTTGTGCGACGCCAGCCGCATTGCTTCTTTCGCGTCCGTGATCGAAACGCCTTCCATCTCAAACAAAATCTTTCCCGGGCGCACCACCGCCACCCAGTGATCCGGCGCTCCTTTGCCTTTGCCCATACGGGTTTCGGCCGGCTTCTTCGTGACCGGCTTATCGGGAAATAGCCGGATCCAGACCTTGCCGCCGCGCTTCACAAAACGCGTCATCGCCACCCGGCTCGCTTCGATCTGCCGGTCGGTGATCCAGCCCGGTTCCAGCACCTTCAACCCAAACTGCCCGAAAGCCAGCGTGCTCCCGCGCCAGGCCTTCCCCGTCATGCGCCCGCGCTGCTGCTTGCGGTACTTAACTTTCTTCGGCATCAACATAAAATCAGTTCTCAGTTCTCAGCTGTCAGTTCTCAGGAAAAGCTCTGCATCCTCCGCTTTTCACTTCTGCAATCTGACCTCTGACCTCGTACCTTTCAAAACGCTCCCGTGGTGCTCACATCCCGCGCTGGCGTCGCTTCACGTTTTTTCGCCGGCAGAATCTCGCCCTTGTAAACCCAGCACTTCACGCCAATCACGCCGTAAGTCGTGCGCGCCTCGGTGAATCCGTAGTCGATATCGGCGCGCAGCGTGTGCAGCGGCAACCGCCCCTGCAGATACCACTCCGAGCGCGCGATTTCGTTGCCATTCAGCCGCCCGCTCACCCGCACCTTGATGCCCTTGCAACCGAAGCGCAGCGCCGAGTCCACCGACTTGCGCATCGCCCGCCGGAAGCCCACGCGCTTTTCCAGTTGCAGCGCAATCGATTCCGACACCAGTTGCGCATCCAGCTCCGGCTTGTGCACTTCCTGGATATCGACATGCACCTCGCGCGTCGTCTTCTTCTGTAGATCCTGCTTCAGCTTGTCGATTTCCGCGCCCTTGCGCCCGATAATGATCCCCGGACGCGCCGTCTTGATAATGATCCGCAGCTTATTGCCCGGACGCTCGATCTCGACCGAACTCACACCCGCCGACTTGAGCTTTTCCTTCAGTTCGGTCTTGAGCTTATAGTCTTCGAGCAGCAGTTTGTCGTAATCCTTCTCGACAAACCAGCGCGATTTCCACGGCTTGGTGTAGCCAAGCCGGAATCCGTAAGGATGAACTTTCTGTCCCATGTGTGCTCCTAAGCCTTCCTTCTGTCGTCGGTCGTTAGTCGTTAGCGAACTAAGCTTTCCGAACGACTAACAACCATCGACTAACTACTGTCCTACTTCTTCGCGGTTGCCTTCTTGCCGACCGCCTTCTTCTTCGCTGGCGCCTTGGCCTTAGCCTTCGCTTTCGGTTTTGCGGGAGCCGCAGCTTTCGCCGCTTTCTCGCCTGCCGCCGCCGCTACTGGCACGCCGTTCCTGTTCCGTTCCGCCAAAACAATTTCAATATGCGCAATGCGCCGCACGTAATGGTAGGCACGCCCCATGGGCGCCGGACGAATCCGCTTCATGCGCGGCCCATCGTTGGCCACCGCCTGCTTCACGTACAAGTTATCGAGATCGACATCCAGGCCCTTTTCGGTGCTCAGGAAGTTCGCGTTGTCGATCGCCGACTGCAACAGCTTCGCCACCGTCGCCGCCACGCGCTTCTTGGTGAATGCCAGCGTGTTCCGCGCCTCTTCCACGCGCCGTCCCTTGATCAGGTTCAGCACCAGCCGCGCTTTCTGCGGCGAGACGCGCATGTATCGGGCTTCAGCTCGAAATTCCATCGTCCGGTCTCCTCTACGCCTTCGGCGCCGCCGGCGCCGCCGGCACTATGGCTCCAGGTCCGCCGGGCACGCCCGCCGGTTTCGCCGCGACTTCGGTCGCCGCTTTCATCGAGTGCCCCTTGAACTGCCGGGTAAAGCTGAATTCGCCCAGCTTGTGCCCCACCATGTTCTCGGTCACATACACCGGAATGAATTTCCTTCCGTTGTGCACGGCGATCGTGTGTCCCACCATCTCCGGGACAATCGTCGAGCGCCGCGACCACGTCCGCAGCACCTTCTTCTCGTTACGGGCATTCATGGCTTCCACTTTCGTCGCCAGGTGCGCATCCACGAACGGTCCTTTTTTAGTTGAACGAGCCATAAAGTCAGTTCTCAGTTCTCAGTTCTCAGTTCTCAGTAAATCCGAACCGAGGCTGCTGATTTTTCCTTGAAACCTTGAAACGCTCCTCTGAAACCTTGAAACGTTGAAAACCTTGCTCTTAACCTTTTTTCCTGCGGTTTACAATAAACGCGTCTGTCCGCTTATTGTTCCGAGTCTTGTATCCACGCGTCGGCTGGCCCCACGGCGTCACCGGATGACGTCCGCCGGAGGTCTTGCCTTCACCGCCGCCATGCGGATGGTCCACCGGGTTCATCGAAACACCGCGGTTATGCGGACGCTTCCCAACCCAGCGCGTGCGTCCCGCCTTGCCCCACGTAACGTTTTCGTGGTCCGTGTTCCCTACCTGCCCAATCGTCGCGAGACAATCGAGCAGCACCTTGCGAGTCTCGCCCGAAGGCAGCTTCACCAATCCGTAGTCGCCTTCTTTGGCGATCAATTGTGCCGCGCCACCCGCCGAGCGCACCATCTGCGCGCCCTTGCCCGGACGCAGTTCCACATTGTGAATCGTCGTGCCCGGCGGAATATTCCGCAGCGGCAGCGCGTTGCCGACCAGAATGTCGGCCTCGGGTCCACTCAAAATCTTCTGCCCAACCTTCAGTCCATCGGGCTGCACAATGTAACGTTTCTCGCCATCGGCGTAGCTCAGCAGGGCAATTCGCGCCGAGCGGCCGGGATCGTATTCGATCGTCTCGACCGTCGCCGGAATCCCGTGCTTGTCGCGCTTGAAGTCAATCGTGCGCAGCTTGCGCTTGTTGCCGCCGCCCCGGAACCGCATGGTCGTGTCGCCGGAATTGCGCCGCCCGCCCGTCCGCAACTTTCCCTCAACCAGCGGCTTGTGCGGCTTCTTCGACGTAATGTCGTCGGTCACGAGCGTAGTGCGATAGCGCAGCGTCTGCGTTGTCGGTCTGTAGGTTTTAATTGCCATAAAGTCAGCCCTTAGCCCTTAGCTCTTAGCTTTCCCATTCACCCGACTGGCCGAATGCTGAATGCTATAGGTTCTGCGCGTACTCCGGCATCTTCTCGCCGCTCTTCAACCGCACGTACGCTTTCTTCCAGTCTGGACGGTAGCCCGTGAACTTTCCGCGCCGCCGTTCTTTCCCGGGATAATTCGCCGTGCGCACCGAAGCCACCTTCACCTTGAAGATCGCCTGCACCGCTTCCTTGATCTCGGTCTTCGTCGCTTTCGGCGCCACCTGGAACACCAGCGTGTTCTGGGTCTCTTTAATGCCCAGCCCTTTTTCGGTGATCACCGGCTTCTGGATAATCTGATACGCGGATTTCATCAGGCCACCTCCGCCTTACGCGAACGCCCGGCCGGTTTCTTTTTTACTTTTGTCTTTTTTTCTTGCGCCGGCTCCGCCTCGTGTTGACGCCGCGTTGCCGACTTCTTCAGCGAGTCCTGCAACTTCTCGAGCGCCGGTTGCGCAAACACCACGTGGGTGTAGCGCATCAGGTGATAGGGATGCACTTCGTTCGCCCGCACCAGTTCGAGCCCGTCGATGTTGCGCGAACTCAACTCCAGATTCTTGTTTTCCACGGTCGAAATATCCACCAGCAGCGTCGTGCCTTCCAGCTTCAGCTTGTCGAGCGCCTCGCGAAATAGCTTCGTCTTCGGCTCTTTCACTTCGAACGACTCCACCACCATCAGCTTGCCATCGGCAAACTTCGCGGCTAGCGCCGAGCGCAGCGCACCCAGCAGCTTTTTCTTCGGGAAGGCGTAGTCATAGGATCGCGGCTGCGGTCCGTGTACCGTGCCGCCATGGCGCCACAGAGGCGAACGGATCGAGCCGATACGCGCCCGCCCCGTGCCCTTCTGCTTCCACAGCTTCTTGCCCGAACCGGAAACCCGCCAGCGGTTCTTGGTCGCATGCGTGCCCGCACGCGCGGAGGCGCGATAGTGGGTAATCGCCTCCCAGAGCAAGTCTTCGTTGACCGCGCCGAAAACTTCTTCGGCCAGTTCCATCGTCCCGGCCTTAGCTCCGCTCAGATTGTAAATATCGATAGTTGCCATATATCTCTTGTCTTCGGACTAACGACCAACTAATCACTATCCACTAATCGCTAACCACTGACTTACACCTTCTTCGACGCTCGCTTCGCTGTCTTCAACGGATCCACCGTTGCCGAACCCCCGAATCCACGGCGCTCTCGCGGCGGCTTCTTCGCCTTGCTGATCACCAGATATCCGCCGTTCGAACCCGGAACGCTGCCCTCCACCACCAGTAGATTCTCTTCTTTATCCACGCCCAGTATCCGCAGGTTGCGTGTCGTTACCCGGACATCACCCATGTGGCCCGACATCCGCATCCCCTTGAACACGCGCGAAGGAAATGCCGACGAACCAATCGAACCCGTAATCTGAAACATCGAACCGTGCGACTTCGGACCGCCCGCAAAGTGATGCCGCTTCACCACACCCTGAAACCCGCGGCCCTTGCTCACTCCGACGATGTCCACGAACCTCTCGCCTTCGAAAATATCCACCAGCACCCGGTCGCCAACCTTCAGCGCGCCATCGCTCGCCTCGCCGGGAGCTTCCACTTCCACCGCAACCTCACGCAGAAATTTCACGGGCGGCAGGTTGTGCTTGGCAAAGTGTCCCCGCATCGGCTTGGTCAGCTTCTTTTCCTTCACAAACTCGACCAGCCCGAGCTGCGCCGACTCGTAACCGTCCTTGGTGTTGGTCTTGTGCTGCGTAATCACGCACGGTCCCGCCTGCAACACCGTCGCCGGTCGCACATCGCCCTTCGAATCGAAGAGCTGCGTCATGCCGACCTTCTTGCCCAGAATTCCCGTAACCTTCGCCATTTCCTTCTCCGTTCCCAGCGTGGCTCGAAGCTATTGGCTGGGTGTCGTCAGGCATCTGTCCAGTCGCGGTCGCGGACGATCAGCAAATGACCAGCGACGAACGACCAACGACTATTTATGCTCTTTCCCGAACGCCTTGATCTCCACGTCCACGCCCGCCGGCAGATCGAGCTTCATCAGTGCATCGACCGTCTGCTGCGTCGGCTCCAGAATATCCAGCAGCCGCTTGTGCGTGCGGATTTCGAACTGCTCCCGCGACTTCTTATCCACGTGCGGCGAACGTAGCACGCAGTACTTGTTCTTCATCGTGGGCAGCGGAATCGGTCCCGCGATCTGCGCGCCGGTGCGTTTTGCCGTTTCCACGATCTCGCCCGTCGACTGGTCCAGAATGCGGTAGTCGTAGGCTTTCAACCGGATGCGAATTCTTTCTTTTCCAGCCACTGTTTTTCTCTCTTTACCCCTCCCGGCTTCATCTTCATCCAAGAGGAAAGATCTGGCGGCAAGACACAAGCCGCGAATTAACTTCCACTACGCGATAATCTCCGCGATCGTGCCTGCGCCCACCGTGTGCCCGCCTTCGCGGATCGCGAACCGCAATCCCTTTTCCATCGCCACCGGCGTGATCAGCTCGATCACCAGGCTCACGTTGTCTCCCGGCATCACCATCTCCGTCCCCGCCGGCAACTCCGCGATCCCCGTCACGTCCGTCGTCCGCAAATAAAACTGCGGACGATAGCCCTTGAAGAATGGCGTGTGCCGTCCACCTTCTTCTTTCGTCAGAATGTAAACTTCCGCCTTGAACTTGGTGTGCGGCGTGATCGATCCCGGCTTCGCCAACACCATCCCGCGCTCCACGTCTTCTTTCGCGACGCCTCGCAGCAGCAACCCCGCGTTGTCGCCCGCCATGCCTTCGTCCAACTGCTTCTTGAACA
>Ga0208191_1000374_pt1 | contig 33777 bp, 35 predicted proteins | sample June2015DPH_13_5_FD_184709 | JGI IMG/M metagenome (GOLD analysis project Ga0208191, IMG submission 184709) | Peatland microbial communities from SPRUCE experiment site at the Marcell Experimental Forest, Minnesota, USA - June2015DPH_13_40... | ecosystem: Environmental > Terrestrial > Soil >... | reverse complement strand
CTTATGAGCATGGGCAATCGGCCAAGCTTCTCCAGAGAACCGAAACTTCAGTGGGCTGGATCTCGAGAAAGAAATCTCGCCTCCGTTCGAGGCAGAACTTTTTTCTTGACATCCCTTTTTATAGAACTCATTGAGGTGCAGCTCTGATTCCGCTCGGAACCAATCTTCCCAGTCGTGACCATGTTCACAGCCACGCGTCTCAAACAACTCGTAGGCAAGGAGTTCGATCGCAAGGTGCTCCTGTTGCATCTCCCACTCCCAGTTGAGATCCTCGATGTTTCGCAGCCTCAAAGGTTGAGTGGGGGGATCAGATTGCTGCGGCCTCCGTTTGGATTTCATGACATCCTCCTTCGGACGTGGCGCGGAAGGAGCATCGCTCGGCCTTCTGTCGCGATCGGCACAAGCACGGGCGAGCCATCATGGATGGTGTGCTGTTTCGAAAAGAAACACCTAGCACACTTTAATCATCATCACGAATCACCGGTGGTGCAGTGACAGGCATCACAAGAGCGGTTCACCTGGCCATTGGGGTCCGCAAACCGGAGGAGTGGCATCCCCGCATTGTTGACGTAATGTCGCGATTGCGCTCACCGTGGTCAATGAATGAGAACGCCTGTTATCGACACCTATCCCTGAACAGTAAGCGACGAGGCAGCCCTTTGTCGGGCTACTGCAGCTTCGCGTACTCCGCTTTGGCTTCCTTCAGTAGGGGGATGTCGGGGTCGGCGTCTTTCCAGAGGGTGAGGAAAATCCTTGTAGGGGGCGAGCGCCCGGACGCGGCCCGGCATCGGCGTCGGCAGCCTTGCGAGGCCTTCGACTGCAAGGCATTGGCGCGAGCCACGCCCAGATGCGCCGATGCGCCAAGGCTAGGCGGCCAAGTAGGCGTTTCAGACAGGCGCGGACGCGGTGTATGTGGGATTGAAGGGTTGGATCCGTGGCGGCGCGCGGGGCGAATTTGACCGTGAGGAGTTGCGACTGTGCATCGAGCTAGCTCACGCCCTCGGGAAAAAGGTACAGCTGGCGGCAAACATCATACCCAAGTCGCAGGAGCGCCACCTGCTGCTGCACCAACTGGCCGAATTGGCGGACTGGGGACTGGATGCGGTGACGCAATGCAGCCACCTCTTTCATTGACAAGCGACACATCAAGAGGAACCTCGGCACCTCACTCAGCCTTGTGATTTCACTCACTGATAGTTTGAGTTCAGTGTGCTCTAGTGTGCTCTATTGTTGGCGATGCCCTATCAGGTTGCGGAAAAACTCGATTTGAAGGAGACGCAGTACCACGAAACTCTCTTGTTTCCACAGCACAACCTGATAAGAAGAAGGCATGCGAGGAAACGACGAGCAGCAGTTGGATGTGTTCAGCTACGTAAGCCCAGAGCAGCGAGTACCCCAAGACCACCCCTTGCGTCCGCTTCGTGTCATGACCGATGAGGCATTAAAGGAACTGCAACCACGGTTCCACAAGCTGTGCGCCAAAACCGGGCGACCGTCGATCGCGCCGGAGAAGTTGTTGCGAGCGCTCCTGCTGCAAGCGCTGTATTCGGTGCGCAGCGAACGGCTGTTGATGGAACAGCTCGACTATAACCTGCTGTTCCGCTGGTTCGTGGGCTTGAACATGGATGACGCCATCTGGGATGTGACCGTGTTCACTAAGAACCGCGAGCGCTTGCTCGATGGCAACATTGCCGAAGCCTTCTTCCAAGCCGTACTGCAGCAGGCACGGGAGCGGAGTCTGCTTTCGGACGAACACTTCACCGTGGATGGAACGCTGCTGGAAGCGTGGGCGAGTTTGAAAAGTTTTCAGCGCAAGGATGCGAAACACGCCGTTCCGCCGGACGCTGCTGGCAATGCGACGGTAGATTATCGGGGAGAAGCGGTCCAACGAGACGCACCAATCGAAGACGGACCCGGATGCGAAGATGGCACGCAAAGGCAAGGGCAAGGAAGCCAAGCTGAGTTACAACGGCGTTGTCATTTGTTCTCATTCCCGCCCGTAAGCGACAATTACGCGGTTCCGTACGGCGCGGCTGAAAGCCGCGCCCTTTCAAAGCCGTTTATGAGACCAGTTTTAGGTCGGACACTGATTGAGGACTATCCCCATCCTTCCCGACCTGCTAGAAAATAATGGTGCCGAAGCATCGAACAGCCGTACCTCTCGTCGGTCTCTTGCTGTTCCTCAGCACTCTGGCACTTTACTACCCTGCGCTGCAGAACGGATTCGTCAACTACGACGATTCCGCCTATGTGACTTCGAATTTCCATGTTCAGCAGGAGCTGACCTCACGCAACCTGGCGTGGGCTTTTACTTCGACGGCAGAAGCCAGTTGGCACCCGCTGACGTGGATTTCGCACATGCTCGATGCGCAGTTGTTCGGGTTGGGGCCGGCGGGACATCACGGGCAGAGTGTCCTCTGGCACGCCGTTAACGTGGTGTTGCTGTTCCTGCTGCTGGCGAAGGCGACCGGATTCGTGGGGCGCAGCGCCCTGGTGGCGGGGTTGTTTGCCGTCCATCCGCTGAACGTGGAGTCGGTGGCGTGGGTGGCGGAGCGCAAAACCGTCCTCAGCACTTTCTTCTTGCTGCTGGCTCTTGGCGCCTATGGCTGGTACGTGAAGAGGCCGCGGGCAAGCCGTTATCTGCTGGTCGCGCTGCTGTTCGCACTTGGGCTGATGGCGAAGCCCATGGTGATCACGCTCCCGTTTGCGCTGCTGCTCGTTGACTTCTGGCCGCTGCAGCGGTTTCCGGCGGCGCCAATTTCCAAGCTGGCGCTCGAAAAAATTCCTCTGCTGGCGCTGTCAGCGGCCAGCGCGGCGATCACGCTCTACGCGCAGCGCACGGGTGGCGCCGTCGGCTCGACTGAGCTTTTGCCGATGGCGATGCGGGTCAAAAATGCTATTTACTCCTATCTCATTTATGTGGAGAAGGCGGTACGGCCGTCGGGGCTGGCGGTGTTTTATCCGCATCCCGAGGGCTCGCTCGCGCTCTGGAAAGTGCTGGGCGCCTCGGCGGTGCTGGCTGCGGTCACGGGATTGTTCTGGCATTTCCGTGAACGCCGCTATCTGCTGGTGGGCTGGTTTTGGTTTCTGGGAACGCTGGCGCCGGTGATCGGCATCGTCCAGGTCGGGCGCCAGGCATGGGCGGACCGGTACGCATATCTTCCTCTTTGGGGATTGTTCGTGATTGGCGTCTGGCTGGCTTCTGAAGGCGCCGCGCGAATTTCGCTAAGTCGGGCAGCGCAGGTTGCCATTGCGTTGGCCGTGCTGCTGGGCTATTCCGTAATGGCGCACATCCAGATTGGATACTGGCGAAACAGTTACAGCCTGTTTGCCCATGCGATTCAAGTGACGGACGCGAATCCGATCGCCGAAGGAAATCTGGGATCGGCATTGACGGAAATGCGACGCCCGGACCTGGCCATATCCCACCTGGAGCGCGCCATTCGGTTGATGCCCACATTCTCGACCGCGCACTACAACCTGGGCACACTGCTGCATCGGCAGAATGAACTGGATCGGGCGCTGCGCGAATATCAGCTCGTGCTGAAGTACGGATCGGACGAGCGGGAAGCCGCGCAGACGCACAACAATCTGGGCGTGCTGTTCAATCAACTCGGGCGGCGGGATGACGCGGTAGCGGAGTTCACGCAGGCCATTGCGCTGAACCCATTTGAGCAGAATAGTTTGGTCGGCCGGGGCATGATCGAGCACGAAGAGGGCAAACTCGACGCCGCTTTGCAGGATTTTGCGCGGGCAGCACAAGTTGCGCCCTCGCCGCTGGCCTTCTACTGGCAAGGTCGTGTTCTGGAAGATAAGGGACAACTCTCAGCCGCTGCCGAGGCCTATCGAACCGCCCTGAAGCTGGCGCCCGACTTCGGGGACACGCAGGTGAGATTGGGAAACGTTGAGAAAGCGGGCAAGTGAGGTCCAGAAACCCACGTCAGAAGCCCAGCGCCTGACCCTACTTCTTCCCGTTCTCGTGATTTCCCGCTGTCTTCCCCGACGCAAATAGCCTCCTCACCTGCTTGTCCGTGACCAATCCGCCTCGGTCTGCAAACACCGGAACCAGCTTGGCTTAGTTGTCGTGGGCCGTGCCTAGACCCCTCCGTTCGCCTCAACATAACTCTCCACTTTACTTCTCGAAGAGAACGTTTGGAGTGGACCCCAATTTTGAGACAACCAGTTAAGCCCTAAAATGCAGCGAAAGGGGAAACTGGATGAGATTTCGAAGGAAGTTCACCAGGGAGTTCAAGCTGGATGCGGTGCAACGATTGCGGGCGGGAGAGCCGGCGGGCTTGGTGGTGCACCAGTCTGGAAGTGAGCCGCGATGTAGATAAGATTGGGGAGCGGGCGTTTCCCGGCGTGGGGCAGAAACGGGCGGAGGAGACGCGGATCGCGGAATTGGAACGTAAGATCGGGCAGCAGGTCCTGGAGATCGATTTCTTGAAGCGAGCCTTGCAGCATGTGGAACAACAGCGCCAGCTGCGGGCCGCGAGTGGCGGCGCACCGTTTACCAACAAGTCGAGCGCGAAGTGAACGCCGGAACTCAACTCGCCATTCGCCGGATGTGTGCGCTGACGGGAGTCAGCCGGGCGGGGTTTTACCGGCGCGGAGTCCGGTTCCGGTCTGCGCCCGTGGAATTCCGCGATCAAGTGCAGCGCGTGGCGCTGGAGTGGCCGACCTACGGCAGCCGGCGGATCAGCGGAGTTGCGCCGTTGCGGCCTGCCCGTCAATCGCAAACGGGTGCAGCGGGTGATGCGGGAAGACAACCTGCTCGGTTTGCGGCAGCGTAAGTTTGTGGCAACCACCGACTCCGCCCACGCGATGAGGGCACGATCTCACGACCGTGCCCCCGCTCATCGCCGTGGATGAGTCTCCAGCTGGTTATTCCTGGCAGGGTGCTCTCCAGCAGAGCCCGCTTCCGCTTCACCAGCCGGAGCTATACTGCCAACTATCAACCTCGCCCTACAATGCTTCGGCAGCGAACGGCGAAATCGCGTCCGATTGGGGCGACGGCCTGGTCCGCGGTCGAAGGGCGCGAGTACGACGACGTGGCGGAAAAAGATGCGGCGAAGAAAAAAGATGTGGCGGAGGTAAGCGATGCCGAGCTCGCGCCGGACTCGATGTTGATGTACCTGTACGAGACCCGGAAGACGCATGAGCCGGGGTTTCGGGACGAGAGGATCGAGAATGCGTTGGCGCGCCAGAAAAGAATAGTCGACAACTGAACGGCGGGCGACGAGCGGAGAACGGTCGGTCGCGCCACAAAAGTTCGGCCTTGAGCCTCCAGGCAACTTGTGTTCTCATTAGGCAACGACGTGCCCGTGGGGGGCTCGTCTGCGCGCCTTAACTTCAACCCTCAACCGCATCCTCGAGGAGAAGAATTATGAGCAAAGTCCACTACATTCCCAAGGGATACAATTCGGTTACGCCGTACCTCATCATCAAGGGTGCCGCGAAAGCGATCGACTACTACAAGAATGTTTTCGGGGCAACTGAAGTCGTGCGCATGGCTGGTCCCGACGGCCGGGTCGGCCACGCCGAGCTGCAGATCGGCGACTCGCACATCATGCTGGCCGATGAATTTCCGGAGATGGGCCACCGCAGCGCCGAGAGCATCGGCGCGTCTCCGGTGAGTCTGCTCGTGTACATCCCCGATTGCGATAAAGTCGTCGCCAAGGCGGTCGCGGGAGGGGCGAAAGTCCTGAAGCCGGTCGAGGACCAGTTCTATGGAGATCGCTCAGGCTTCATCCAGGACCCGTTCGGACATCTCTGGGGCATCGCGACTCACATTGAAGACGTATCGCCCAAAGAGATGGAAGAACGAGCCAAGAAGGCGATGCAGGCAGCTTGAAAACGGCTCTTGGCTGTTGGCTCTTAGCTCTTGGCTCGACCGAAGCTAGATTTGGCTAACGGCTAAGAGCTAACGGCTAAGAGCCTAGCGATGGTATCCGCGTTTGCCGTAGGCACTCGTACAATTGCAACACAACCTTAGAAAGGACTCTCCCAATGCTCTCCGCTGGCAATCCCTTTCCGAATTTCTCTCTTCCCAACCAGGACGGCAAGATCACCAAGCTCTCCGATTTCGCCGGACACTGGCTCGTCGTTTACTTCTATCCGAAAGACGACACGCCCGGCTGCACCATCCAGGGCAAGTCGTTTACGGCGACCAAGGCTGATTTCGATGCTGCCGGGATCAAGGTCATTGGCGTGAGCGCCGACGATGTTGCCTCGCATAAGAACTTCTGCAACAAGTTCGCCTTTACCATCGACTTGCTCGCCGACACCGACTCCAGCCTGATGAAGTCGCTCGGCATCGGCCAGGCGGAACGGAAAGGGATGAAGTTCTGGGAGCGCTCCAGTTTCGTGGTTGATCCCAAGGGTGTGATCCGCAAGGTGTACGAAAAGGTGAACCCGGAAGGCCACGAGAAAGTGCTGCTCGACGACATCGGGAATCTACAGAAGAAGGCGGCCTGACGGACAGGGCAGACGCCGGCTGTCAGAGGCGGTGCCTCGTCGGAATTACCGTAGAGACGCGGCAAGCCGCGTCTCTACGATTCACGATCAGGACACCGCCTATTCCGCAAACGGGTCCGTGGCGTACTCCGATCCGCCGCTGCTTCTGCTACTGCTGTTGAATGGCCGGCGCAGCGTTCCAGCCAGTCCCTCCGCCATCACCGAGGGCAGGATGCGGTACAGCCGTGAGCGCAAATCGCGGTAGCCTTGAATTCCGGCAAAAAGGTCGCTCATCAGGTCGCGGAAGCTCGCGCTTTGCGCGGTTAGAGAAACCATCCGCTCCAGAACGCTGTCCCCGAAAATCTGGCCGCTGTAGAAACGCTGCGAGACGCGCGCCGCCAGCTTCAACTCGGCCAGCACCTCTTTTTCCAGGAGCAAGCGGTACTCGTCAGGTCGTCCGGCCAACAACGCGCCGGCGCACAACTCCGCGGATCGAAGCGCGTAGTAGAGGCCCTCTCCGGTAATCGGGTCGACCAGCCCCGCACTGTCGCCGATCATGGCCCAACCTTCCCCGCAGACTTCGAGCGTTTCGAAAGTCTGGGCGCGAAAGGACGGAAGACGGAAGAATGTGCGAATAAAAGCGGGCACCGTCCAAATGGAAGCCGTTCTCTTCGAGCCAATGTTCCAGTATGCGGCGCAACTCGGCGGTGGAGGTTTCACCCATCTTGCCCGCGATTCCGGCGGAAACATGATCCGCGCGAGGGAAGACCCAGATGTAGCCGGTGATCCCTTTCAGAAACTGAATCCGCATCAGAGAACTGCTGCCGGGGATGAAGTAGCCCGCAGTAACCATCAGATCGCTCGGGGCAATTGGCGAGAGGAACTGGGAGCGGAAGGGATTGCGCGCGCCCGCCGCCAGCATCAGGTAGGACGCTCGGTATTCACGCTGGGGCGTGACCAGTTGCCAGTCTCCGCCGGTTCGCGCAATCTGCGTGACGCGTTCCTGGTGTATATCAACGCGCACGTCGACGCCAGTGCCGGCGCGCCGGGCTCGCTCCAGCAACAATCCATTGAGCGCCAGGCGCGAGAAGATCGCGACCGGGTACTGCATGTGGAAGCGTACTCGCTGCCCTGACGGACTGATCAACTCGCAGTGTTCAACCGGATTGCTTTCGTTCCCAGCATCGGCCAGAAACGGATACTGCTGCAAAGCTTTGTGCGTGAGTCCGCCGCCGCAGGGCTTCTCCCACGCAAGCTTTTGGTCAAAGAGAAGGACGTCCCTGCCTCCCGCCGCCAGCAGCGCACCTGCCAGAGATCCCGCTGGACCGCCTCCGACAATCGCAATGGGGTGTTGCGTACGCATGTTCCGGTCGCGGATTTTGCCGCATAGAAAAAGAGCTCGCCAGCGGGCAGCAAAACTCCGGCGCCGCTCTTGCGAGCTCCCTCCGAGGCGGGGTTGGCCAGGACTTCCGCGAACCCGCGAGTTTCCCGGTTACTGCAGCCTGGTGGCGCCGTTCAATCCCTGATAGATGAACAATCCCGCAATGACCAGGATCATAGCCCCCGACAAGGCGCCGAGCACCTTGACGATCGGTGTGATCCTTCTCATCTTGGCTATAACTTCCGTTTGATCCTTGTGCATCTGGGATTCGGTTTCATGGAGGAAGATTGAATCGTCCTCGTGCATGGTGAGGGTGCTGCGATAGATCAGGAGGATAATAAGGATCCCCGTCAGAATACCCCACGCGACAAGCAGCCCGAACATAGGAGACATACGCCACCTCGGAGCTTAGATCGAGCCGATGCCCGAAGTTGCCATCTTAGGCCCCAGCGAAAACTCTCCTGCCGTCCGCTGGCGTCCGGGTACAGGCCCCTGCTGTGCACGATTATAGACCCGTTGGCAAGAGGGGCCGCGACTTCTTGTCTGCCCGAAGCATCTAAACAGCAGATGCAGGTAGAAGTACCGGCTTCCGAAAAGCCTTGCCGAGCCGGTGGCAACGTTTGTTATAATAAGCAATTACAAGGAGATGAACAAATGGCGACTACCACCGCACCCGAAGTGCAGCCCAAAACCGCGGCACCAGTCCTGACCCCCAGCGCGATTGCCAAGGTCAAAGAAATCATGGCCACGCAGACGCCGATCCCGGCGGGGTTGCGGCTGTCCGTGGTCGGCGGCGGTTGCTCCGGCTTTCAATACTCCATGGCCTTCGAGAACGGCGCCGGCATGATGGACAAGGTTTTCGACTTTGACGGTTTGAAGGTTTACGTGGACGCCACTTCCCTGATGTATCTTGGCGGAGCGCATGTCGATTACGTCGAGACCCTGGAAGGCGCCGGTTTCAAGTTCGAGAACCCGAACGTGAAGAGCACCTGCGGCTGCGGCTCCTCGTTTAACGTTTAAGCTTTAACGTTTAATGCTCAATGTTTAAGTGTCTCTGGTTTCACGTCAAGCCCCGCTTTCGATGCGGGGCTTTTCTGTTGCTGGGATTGTGGAATCTACTATTGGGGTGGCGTCTGTCCTGAGTTTTGCGGAGATTGCGTGGGAGGGCTTTGGGTTTGGCCGGAGTTCGGCGTGAGTCCTTGCCCCGGCGTACCACCAGCCAGTCCGGGAGCGGCGCCGTTTAGGTTCGGAGTGGGGAGACCAGGATTCACCGGCCCGGTTAGCGTGCCGCCGCGGTCGGCCAGCGGCAGGTAAATGAAGAGCCAGTCGTTGTAATGGTTCTTGTCGTAGAACACGCGAATGGTCTTCGCTTTGCTCGTGCTGGCGACCCCGAGGATCGGTCCTCCGCCGAACACCGGCCCGTTGAAGCCGGAGCCGGAATTGGAACCTGTATTGGAATTCGAAGAGGACGATCCCGAATTGCCCTGCGCATCCGAAGCATTGCCGGAAGATGGATTACCGGAATCGCCACTCGGTGGAGTCTGCAGACCACCCGTTTGTTGAAGTCCACCCGGTTGCGCTCCCAAGCCGCCAAGCCCGCCTTGCAGCCCGCCTAACCCTCCCTGCGCTCCGCCGAATCCGCCTTGTCCCTGCAGTCCACCTTGTCCCGGCATCAAACTCTGCCCAGGTGTTTGTCCCAATACCGGACCGACGTTTAAGTTGATGTCAGTCTGATGCAGGAATTTGAAGTCCCTCTCCTTGCCCGTGGCCCGGTCAATGTTGATCGGATCTGTATAGCGCTTGCGAATGAAACGGATGTTGTTGGTATTCTCCAGTTCCTCGATACGCATTGGATAACGCCCAAACTTCTTGTAGAAGTGTTGAATCGCGCGCATGTACGCCGTGCCCCGATGTCTCATCTCCTCTTCGCGGTCGCGGCGGATCTGCTGGCCTATCTGGGGCAGCACGGTGAGCAGCGCTATCGTGATGAGCGCAAGCGCTAGCACCAGCGTGATCAGCATGTAGCCGCGCGAGCGATTTTGTAATTTTGTAATTTTGTAATTTCGTAATTTCAACCCACCCTGCATAACCGCTCACTCGCCTTCAAATTACCAAATTACAGATTACAAAATTACAAAATCCAAATCAGCTGTGGCCTTCATCCTTGAGTTAACGGGAGGCTCTGCCGGTTGTTGTTGAGCACATCTTCCACCTCCACCGCGGTCGGCGAAATGTGCAAGACGCGATAGCGCCGGTCGACGATGTCGCCCTCAGCGGCGATAAAAACGTCTTCGCCCTGGGACAAAAACACCTTCTTCATCTCGCCGGGCCGGTTGGCAAAGCCAAAAAACTTGAGCGTGATTGGCGGCGGCTGCGGAATTGGCGGAGGCGTGTGAAGGCCGCCAATCTGTGTATCCGTGGTACCGTTTTTCTTAGGCGGTTCGATCGGCAAAGACCCCGCGACGAAAATATTTCTTCCGTTGCCCGCGTACTTGATTTCCTCGCTTTGGCTGAGCAGGTTCAGGTCAAGCGTAGGATCCAGCCGCGGCTCAACCATAGGCACAATTTTGCCTGAAGCCGTGCGTCGTACGCCGGGCCGGACCGCGGTCGAAGTCGAAGTCGTCCTCGGCGCCACCGGCGCCGCTTCCGGCAGCGAGGGCCAGAACTCGCGGCCCAGCAGGACCAGTGCGATCACACCCAACACTGCCAGCGCGATGACTTGCTTCCGGTTTTCGATTCCCAGTTTCACTCAGACACCCGACCGCAGATAACTGTGTATCGTGATTTCCAGCCGGACCTGTCCCGTGCTTTCGCCCGCGAGGTCCACGCTATCCACCGCAAAAAACAGCTTCGACCGTTCCAGCGTATTGATGAACCGCACCAGTTGCAGGTAGTCTCCGGAGAAGCTTCCTTCGATTTCGACCGGAATCACGCCGGAGCTTTCCGCTTCCTCTTGCTTGTAGTGCGCCTGCTGGATCCGGATCCCATTCTCCGACGCCAACTTCCCCAGTTCATTGGCCAGATCGGAATCCTTGGCGGCAAAGCGGTCCTTGCAAAACCCGCCGATCTGATCCTTCGCCAGCACGATCTTCTTGTCCATGCCGCGCAGCGGTTCCACCTCGCGCGTTTTCTTTTGCAATTCCACCGACAACTGGTGCAACTGCATCTGCCGCGAATCCGCCGAACCCACCAGCGGCGAGAACAGAACTGCCACCGCCACCACATCGGCAACCAGCATCGCCCCAATCGCAATTTTCAACTTGCGCCGCGAATTCCCCAAGTCCGGCATTACTTCCCGCTCCTGTCCGTCGAGTCAGGAACATAAATCGAGACCACCGAAGCGACTACGCCCGATCCAGCCTCCGTACTCAGCCCCTCCTGCACCAGTTGCGCTCCCTGAAAATGCGTGGAGCCTTCCATGCGATGGACCAGTTCCACGGCCGCGGCGCGCGTGTCGCCCGCCACCTTCATGTCCAGTTGCATCTGATTCTGTTCATTCAATTCCGGCCGCAGCGAGACCACATGCAGGTTCGGGGGCATGACCCGCTCCAGATCTTCGAACACGCGCGTCCACGAGAATGCCTTGCGTTGAATCAGTCCATTCAAGAACTGCGACTGGTCCCGCGTGCTGCGGTTGGCGGTCATGTCGAGGAAGGCCTGCGCCTTCGCCCGTTCCTTGTCGCGTTCCGCGATCTGTTCCTGCAGGCGCGCGATCTCGTGGCGATCCCGGCCGGCGTGGGTCCAGCCTTGTACCGCCAAGCCCAGCAGAACCAGGGTTAATATGCCCAGCAGCCCCACTCCCAATCCCCAGCGCGCCCAGAATTCACGGGCATCTTCATACGGCCGGGTCGCGAGATTGATATCCAGACGCATATTTGTGAAATCCAGAGTTTATAAAATCAAAGTTTATGAAATTAAAGCTCCCACTACTCCCGCCATGCGCCAGCGCGGAACCGTCCCTGTAGTGGACCCGATCTGCGATGCCGTTATCAGTTCCTCAACTTGCGCGCCGGACTGGTTCTTCAGCGCCGGCGCGGCGCCTCCCGCTTCCGGCAGGCCGGCCACATACACGCGCGCAATGTTCAGGTTGTAGGTGTCCTGGAAAAACACCACCGAGGGATAGACTTCCTCCGCCAGTTGATCGCCGGTGATAGTCACGCCCCGCACATTTTCGAGTGTCCGGAACAGCAGCAGTTGCTCCTGATCGAGAATCGCAATGCTGATCGTGCGCGCGTCCACCTTGACCACCAGGGTTGGCCGTTCCGCATCCGCGGCTCCAAGCGCCGCCAGCATCGACGGCATCACCATCCCCGGGTTGTAGCCCGCGTCGCGAAATGCCGATTCGTATTCCTCGAGGACCGTGTTCAGCACCACCGCTGCCACCACCTGCATACCTTTTGCCGTCGACTGGGCGTGATACGAGATGCGAGCATTGTCGGGATCGAAGGGCAGCGACTTCTTCAGCCGGAAGCGCACCACCGCTTCGGCTTCATCTCGCTTCGCTGGGAGCGTTTCGAAATCGAGAAACGCGACGCGCACCGAGCTATCGGGCAGAATCGCGATCACGTCGCGGGACCGCCCGCCGACGCCGCCCAGCGCACTTTCAATCGCTTGACGGACCGCCGCGCCGTCCCGCAGATTCGCTTCCATCAAATCGGGCACGACCGTGCCGGGCGCCAGTTCCCGCGCCGACGCCATCTCCACCATCCGCCCCGCATCGGCGGCGCGGCCCGCTAAGACGCGGTCCGCCGCGATTTCGCAGGCGAGCGTCGGACGGCGGGCGTGTTTGGAAGAACTCATCATTATTATTCACCTTTTATTGCCTGGCCGAATTTTTCTTGGACGGTGGAGCGCCGGACTTCCCCGTCCGGCAGGACGAGCGATATGCCATTCCCTCGATCCCCCTCCAGCAACTTAATGATATCCCGTACTTTCATGAAGAGAATAGTTACCTCTGGGGATGCCGGGACTGGACTAGCGGCCCCGCAGATGGTAACTAGAAGCCATCTCACAGTGAACCGGGGGGAGACTGCAGCGGCCCTCAGGGGCTAAAGCCCACCCTTTTATTGGCTCTGTGCGGCACGGCTAAAGCCGTGCCCTACCCCCAAACCCACATGAATCAAAGTCTCTCAGCATCTGGCAGCGGCTAAAGCCGGCACCACTTACAGCGAATTGCGTTATGCCTGAAGGCCTATCCTGATACGAATCGCCTCAGCGCATGGTCTCGATAAAGGTGACCTTGTTGATCTCTTTCAGAGTGGTGAATCCGCCGCGCACCTTGTCCAGCGCCGATTCGCGCAGGAACCGCATGCCTTCTTCGCGGGCGACGCGCCGGATCTCCGATGACGGCTTCCGATCCAGAATCATCTCGCGGATCCGGTCGGTTAAATCCAGAAGTTCATGAATCGCCGTCCGGCCCCGGAATCCTGTCCCCGCGCACTCGATACAGCCCTGCCCCTCGTACAAAGGAACCTGCGACCACTGTAGCGGGTCCAGACCGCTCGCCTCGAGCACGTCATTCGGATAATGCACGGCCGTCCGGCAGGAATCGCAGATGACCCTCACCAGCCGCTGCGCCAGAATACAGTTCAGCGCCGACACAAAGTTGTAAGGCTCGACGCCCATGTTCAGGAAGCGCCCCAGCACGTCCACCACGTTATTGGCGTGGACGGTCGTGAACACGAGGTGGCCCGTCAGCGCCGATTGGATCGCGATCTGGGCCGTTTCGTTGTCGCGAATTTCGCCCACCATGATCTTGTCCGGGTCGTGACGCAAGATGGAACGCAGACCGCGGGCGAAGGTCAAACCCTTTTTTTCATTGACCGGAATCTGGGTAATGCCGCGTATTTGATACTCGACCGGGTCTTCAATGGTTATGATCTTGTCTTCGTCGGTCTTGATCTCATTGACGGCGGCGTAGAGCGTCGTCGTTTTGCCGCTGCCCGTCGGCCCAGTGACCAGCACCATGCCGTACGGCTCCTTGATGTAGCGGCGAAAGCGGCGCAGGTCGTCTTCGTCGAACCCGACCACGTCGAGCGTGAGCTTCTTGAACTTCTCGCTCATCGACTCCTTGTCGAGCACGCGGAGCACGGCGTCTTCGCCGTGGATCGACGGCATGATCGAAACGCGAAAGTCGATGGCGCGCCCGTTGTACTTCACCCGGAAGCGGCCGTCCTGGGGCACGCGGCGCTCGGAAATGTCGAGCTCGCTCATGACCTTGACGCGCGAAATGATGGTCGAGTGGTGCTCTTTGCCGATCGGCGGCATGGCGTTGGTCAGCACGCCGTCAATACGAAACTTGATGACCACCGAGTCGTCCCGCGTCTCGATGTGTATGTCGCTCGCCCGCCGCTGCAACGCCGTGAAAATCGTGGTGTCGACCAGACGGATGATGGGACTCATGTCGCTGCCCGCGGTCGCCGTCAACTTGTCGATCGAAATGGTCTCGTCGTTCCCGGCTTCGTCCTCGCGGATCACGTCGAGCGTGAATCCTTCGCTCGCGTCTTCCAGTACGCGCTTGGACTGCTCGGTCTTCTTCAGAATGTCGGAGATCTGCTTGAGCGTCGAAACTTTGGTGACGATCCGCTTGCCGAGCAGCAGGCTGATTTCGTCGATCATCATCAACTGGCTGGGATCGGCAATCGCAATCGCCAGCCGGCCGTCCGCCGTCTCGTCCAGGGGCACGAAGTTATAGCGGAACATCAAGTGCACGGGGATCTTCTCGAACAGATCGTGGTGTAATTGGAAATCGCTCAGATCGATGAATTCGCAACGGTAGCGCCGCGCGATATCCCGCGCGCGTTCCAGTTCGTCGGGAACTGTCGCCGGTTCCGGCACCAGCTTCCCGCCATTCCCACCGCTTACCAGTACTGTTTTCTTGTCCGCCATGCCCATTCCAGTTTACAGTCTTGTCCGGCAGCCCGGCGCCTCAGTGTATGTTCGCTCCCAAAGTAAAGATCGGCATATACAGAGAGATCAGGATCCCGCCGACAAAAACCGCCATGATGACCAGGATCATCGGCTCAATCAGCGCCATGGCTGCGCTCAGAGCCGTTTGCACGTCCTCTTCGTAAAACTCCGCCACTGAAGCGAGCATCGCCGGTAGCGCGCCGGTCGCTTCGCCGACCTCCAGCATTTCCACCGCGAGATCGGGAAACAACTTTTGTGTCTCCAGGCTATGCGCCAGGCTCTGTCCTTCTTTCACCCGCTCCGCCGCGGCGGTGACCCCGTTCAACATCTGCCGGCTGCTCATCGATTCGCCGGCCGTTTCCATTGCCGGCACCAACGGCAGCCCGCCCTGCAGCAGCGTCCCCAGAATGCGCGAAAAATTCGCCACCTGGTACTTCAACCGGATTTCCCCGATCAGCGGCAGCGACAGCAGAAACCGGTCAATGCGCTCCGCCCCGCGATCACTCTGCTTCCACCGCCACAACAGAAAAATCGCCGCTGCCCCAACCAGCAGCACCACCCACCCGTATTTCTGCGCGTTCAAACCGAGCGACAGCATGAACACCGTGATCGCCGGCAGTTGCGCTCCCAGGTTGTTGAACAGGTCGGCAAACTTTGGCACGACATAGGTGATCAGAAAAATCAGCATCACCGTCACCACCGAGACCAGCAGCGCCGGATACACCAGTGACACCAGAAGCTTCTTACGGAAAGTCTGTGCCATCCGCTGATAGGCGATGTAGCGGCCGAGCACTTCTTCCATGTTTCCGCTCTTTTCCCCGGCCAACAGCGTGGTCGTGTACATCTTCGGAAACGCCTGCTGGGCGGCGAACGCATCTGACAGCAACTCGCCCCCTCTTACCCGCTCGCGTACGTTTTCGAGCAGCCGCAACAGAGATTTGTCCCGCTGCCGCTTGATCAAAAGATCCAGCGCCGTCAGGACCGGCAGTCCCGCCTTGATCAGCGTCAGAAACTGCTGGTTGAAGATCAGAAACGTCGACTGTCGCAGCTTGCCGCTGCGCTGCCCGAACTGGCCCCCGCCCCTGCTGAGTATGGTCCGGGGCTTGACCCAGTACACCAGGTATCCCTGCTGCGTGAACCGGTCGTGGATCTCCGCTTCGGAATACCCATTCTCCACCTGCTGCCGCAGATGGCCCTGTTCGTCGGCGACTTTGACCAGGAATTGTGCCATTCGCTATCGTCCGATCCCGTTTCTATTGTCGAGCGTCTCAGGCCAAGTGTAACATTCTGTTCCCAAAGCGCTTACCGCAACCTGTCCATCTGTGCGGTACGCAAGTAACCCGGTCAGAAGCCGCCTTTCTATCGTCCAAAACTAGGATCCGAGCTAGGCCCCGAACCAGGTTCCGAGCTAGGGTCCCAATTCTCCTTCCACCGTCTCCACTCCCGGGGGAGGGGTGAATTGAAACCGGCTGTCGCTCAACCCCAGATTTTCTTTCCAGCCCGCAAAGCGGAACTCCGTCGTCGACCCGCCCGCCTCCAGTAATACGATGCGGACAATCTGGTCCGAGGGAGTGATCTCCAGTTGCACCTCGCTCGCTTGCCCCGCCATCACCTGCGGAACCCCTCGCAACAGGGTGTTACCGGCGCCCAGAGGAGATTGATCCACAACCTTCGAAAGTCCTCGTAATTCATTCTCCAGCTTGGTCTTACCGAGCAAAAATGCCAGTGGTGACCGCCAATCGTCCAACTTCCGAAGAGACGTCTTTCTGAGTTGCCGTTCCGCCGGCAGGTAGAACCACACCGCCTGGCCGTCGCTGATAAACAGCTTCTCTTTCGGAGAACGGTATTCCCACCGCATCTTGCGCGGCTTTTTCAACCAGAGCGTGCCCGATTCCACTCGCTCCGCACCATCGCCCCGGTAGATCTCCGTAAAGTCCGATTGCAGACTGCGCAGGTGGTTGTAATGCTCATCGACCGCCCGTGCGAACTGACGCACATCCTGTGCACGAGCTAATCGGGTGAAGCATGACAGCGTCACTGCCACCATCACCAGCCAGCAAAGTAGTCCACTCTTCACGTCGGATAGATTCCCCAATTTGTTGATTTTACCTTCACTCCACTCCCGGAGAAGAATTTGTAATTTGAAACCGATCCCACGCCCCGATCTGGGTTTCAATTGCCAAATTACCCGATTACCAAATTACAAATTCTTCCCCGTGAACACCGAGTATTGCCCCGTTCCGCCAGCTCTCACCAGTGCCCGCGACGCCGCCAGGACATTGTCCATCGCCGGGTTGTGATACATCATCCAAACCGGCCTCGGCGATTGCTCCAAAGACTGCTCAAGATTTCGAATCACCCGTCGCAATCCCGCCTCCGGCAGCGGATTGAACAAATACAACACCAGCGGCGTTTCCGGAAGGACAAACTCGCAAGCGTCCGCGAGCATGGATTCGACCTGCACACAGCGCTGCGTCGGGCTCCGATAATCGCGAATGTTCTGCTCCGCCGCGCGATGCAGTTCCGCAATCAACTCCACTCCCACAATCCTCCTGAACGGATACTCCGAAGCCATCAGCAGCGTCCGCTTTTTGCCTGAACCGAGATCGACGAAGGTAAATTTATCGAACTCGATGGGCAGGCTCGCCATCATCTCTCGAAACAGAGCCGGCTCGGTCGGTTGATAAGGGGAATGAAACAATCCCAGCAGCCGCGCGCGCCAGCCCACCGTGCCGCTGGTCGTGTTGACGCGATTCTCCCAGTCGTACCCCATGTCGCCATAGCGCCGCCGCCGGCGCTCGGGCGTCGACTCGCGCACAAAGCTCCACAGATTCCGGGCCAGCAGGGAACTCGTGCTCGCAGCACCCTTCTCTTTCGCCTGTTCGCGCCACCAGCCGCGTAACACTCTCCACAATTGTTGGGAGGAACTTGAGGACACGCCTGCATGCTAACAAAATGGAGAAACCGCTGTTAACTCTTAGCCTTTGGCCTTTAGCTAAAAGCCAAGAGCTAAAAGCCAAAAGCGCTTACTTTGAATCCGGCTTGTCAACCCGAGGCGGTTGCGGCGGCGCCGCGCCCGGCGGAAGGCCCTTAGTGATGAAGAAAATGCTATCCGGATCCTGCACTTCGATCCGCCCGTCCGGCATCAGTCTGTACGGCCGCCCCTTTGGATCGGCAGGCGTTCCATGGATGAACCCCGCGCGCTCCAGATCGCCCATGCTGGCCGGCAATCGTCCGGTCTGTTCGCGGTACTTTTCGACCACCTGCTCCAGCCGTGTCACGTCTTCATCCACGCGCAGAGCGAGCAAGTGCTCGACCGCGTTCTCCTGGATCAGTGCATCTTTGGTGCTGTGGTATGTGGTGAACCACAACATGCGCGCGGTGTCGAATTCGCCCGCATGCTGCGCCATCCGTGCCGCCAGGATGGGCATGAATGCGTTGGTCACCGGGAGCTTCGCCCCCCGCGCAAACGCATCCGCCGCCTTGTCGTAGTCCTTCAACTCGGTGTAGTACAGAAATCCGAGGTTGTAGTAGAGCCGCCACTGCTCGGGATTGTGCTCGATTCCGTACTTCATCAGCGCCAGCGCCGCCCCCGGCAATCCCGCGCCGTTGGGCGGTTTCGGAGCCAGAAAGTTGGCCCCAAACTGGTACGCCGGCAATAAGCTTGGATCCAGTTCCGTAGTGACTTCGAGCAGAGGCGCCAGCAAGCGGAAATCGTGGGAATGGTTGTGATGCTGTTCCCCGAAATACTGCACCGCGCGCGTCCAGTAAATGTCGGCCAGCAGGCCGGTGTAGCCGAGGCTCAACCGCCGCAGCACCTTTGAAGAGCGCAGATAAAGCGCTTCCTGCGCTACCGATCCCCGCCGCAGGTGGTCGATGGCATAGAGCGTCGCCATTCCGCCTGCCATCGAAAAAAGCAACACACCGATTGCCACCAGGTTCACGCGTCGCGTGGCACTCATTTCAGATTTCGGCGCTGGAAGATCAGCACCGCTCCCGAGATGGCCATCGCCGAATACAACAGCGCGTACCCGCTGTTGTACAGAATCAGGCGTCCGGGTACCGGTTCCCCGTGCGCCACCTGGCTGATCGCGTTCAAAGCGGAAAAATTCGGCACCAGATAGGCGATGGCGGTCGCGATCCAGCCCCCGGCCCCCTGCGTGATTCTGGCAAAGCCTCGCAGATCCTCCGCCAGACTTCCGATCACGAATAGCGCGAAGGTGAAGACCGCCGACATCAGCGGCGTCGAAAAGGACGAGAAAAACAGCGCCAGCGCGCACACGATCAGAAACTGCAGCACGATGAAGTACAACGCGACCAGTACCCACACGTCCATCTTCTCGAATTTGTGCGCTACATAGAGCAGCGCCAGAAACACGCCGATCGCCATGAGGAACGTGTTCACCACCAGTGTTCCCGTGAGCCCAAAGAACTTGCCCACCACAAACTCCCATCGGCGAACCGGTCGCGATAGCACCGTGTACAGCGTGCGTTTGTCGATCTCTTTCGAAACCAGGCCAATCCCAATGAAGATGGCGATCACCACTCCGAACAGCGAGACCGCCGTCAGCCCCAGGTTCACCACCACCAGGCGCTCGATGTCGATCGAAATTTCGCCCACCAGAATCGCCGCCCCTGAAAGCAGCAGCGCAAACGCGATCAGGTTATACAGAACCCGGTCGCGCACCGCCTCGCGAAAGGTGTTGAAGGCGATATAACCGATCCGCGAGTTCATACGCCCACCCCTTTGCGGTTTTCTGTGGGCCGCAGTTTCTGGACATAGTATTCCTCGAGCGAACTGCGCACCGGCGTCAGGGAAATCAGTTTGAGGCGCTCGCGCCGCAGCACTTCCAATGCCACGTCCTGCTGCTCTTCCGGCAATACCGCGTTCACCATGTCGCCACTGACCCGCGCCTCAGCCCCGAGGCTCGTCAAACCCGCCGGCACCGTTTGTGCACAAAAAATAATCTCGACTTTGCCTTTCGTCTGCGAAGTCAATTCCGCTACCGCCCCCACCCCGCGCAACTCACCCTGGTGGATGATCCCCACCCGGTCGCAAAGCGCCTCCGCATCCGACAGAATGTGCGTCGAAAAGAAAACCGTCTTGCCTTCGTGCCGCAGTTGCTGGATCAGATCCCGAACCTCGCGCCGCCCCATCGGGTCCAGTCCCGACATCGGCTCATCCAGAAACACCAGCTTCGGATCGTGCAAGATCGCCTGCGCCAGCCCCACCCGCTGCAACATGCCTTTGGAGAACTTCCGCAACTGCATCCCCGCCGAATCGCTCAATCCAACCCGCGCCAGCATCTGCTCCACCCGTGCCGAGCGCACTTTTGCAGGAACTCCAGAAAGCTGCCCATAATAGTTGAGCAGTTCTCTTGCGCTCAGATGGTCGTAGAAGTGAGGCTGCTCGGGCAGAAATCCAATCTGCGATTTCACCCGCGGATCATCCATGTCCATCCCCAGAATCCGCGCGCTTCCCGCCGTCGGGAACACCAGCCCCATCAGGAGCTTGAGGGTAGTGGTCTTGCCCGCGCCGTTGGGACCGAGGAAGCCGAACACCTCTCCCTCTTCGATCGTCAGGCGGAGCGGACGCAGCGCAAGTTTCGGCCGCTTGCGCCAGAATCCAACTAGGTAGCTTTTTTCCAGGTCGAGAATTTCAATCGCTGCCATGGCTATGCGCGCAATGCCAAGCCCCTTGCGTGGAATTTTATATGGAATCCGATGAAGAGAATTATAAGCAATGCTGGCGCGATTGGGGGTGTCTGGCTGCCCCGGCGGTTACGAAGGTAAACCGCCCGCTGGGGCCAAGGCTGGTACTCGAAACCTTCCGCCGCCCTCTGCGCTACGGCAGCGGTGTGACCGTGCCATCGCAGGTCGTGATCGCCGTCATGCTGAAGCGTATCACCCCGGGTTCGTCGGAACAGAAATAGCGGACTCCCGAATAGTTCGGCCATGTCGGCCCAGCGATAACATTGTAGCTCGTGGCCGGTGTGCCGCTTACATTGGCCACCGTGAAGTTGTACCCGCTTTTCTGGCCCCCAGCCAGCACCGAATCGATCAAGCAAGCGCCAGTTGAGCTGGGCGGACTGCTGCTGCAGTCGCCACCCAGAGCCGACAGGCTGCTCGCATAGCCCACCGTCGGATACGCAATCGAGTACGAGACCAGCGCCGTGTTCACGGTCCGGAGCGACCCCACTGCTGTCGATTCGTTGGCCGCCATGCGCGAACGCAGAAAACTGGGCATCGCAATTGCTGCGATGACCAGAATGATGGCCACCACAATCAACAGTTCAATGAGAGAAAATCCTTTGGCCCTTCGCATCGCATCTCCCTGATCCCGGATGACGATCCCGGAAGAGCACATCCGATCCAGTTTCAGACAGAACTCCTGCACTTTTCATGCCGGACTCGGTTCCATCCCCACCAACCCTAAGCCCTTGGGAATGCAATGCAACTCGCAACCCCGTTCCCTCGTTCGCCGCTTTCGTCATACCTCCGCATCGGAAAATGACATTTTGTGTCAGTGGATTTCTTGGCCGGGAACGAGCCATCATTTAAAACGCCCACAAGAAAACGCCCGCGGTAAAAAAGCGGAGGATTTCGCCTCTGCTTTCTCTGGCTTGTACCCTCCCCCAGGCACTTTGCCAAATCCAAACCCTATTGCAACGGCGTCACGCTGGTAGTGCAGGACGTCAGCGATGGAGTGCCGTATCGAAGGACGGCGTCGTCGATCGTGCAGAAATAATGCACTCCGGTTTGGTTAGCAGATAGCGGGTCGGCCCGAATCTGGTACGTGGGCCACCCCTGCATTTCTGGGAGCAGCCTGCATTTCTGGGATCATGGCGGGCAGCGTCATCGCCCATACGATCGACACCGTGGAAGACGCCGCTACCAGTAACCAGGGCATCGTGCGGCCGATCATCATCAGGTGAAAGCCGAATCGCCCTATCACAAGCCAAGCCAGGAACAGCGCGCACCCGCATACCGCCGGAAGCCATCTTCGCCGGTCCCGGATGCTCACCGTACGTGCCATCCATGCTTGCATCCACAGCGTAAACGGCAAAGCAACGACCAGGTCAAAGAGGTAGTGTTCTCCACTGGCCAGGGTATCGAACACGGTGGCCAATACGAGCGCCAGAGCCGCCAGTCGAGCCCACTGCGGCAGGCTTCGAGTGTTTAGCCAGATCAACAGCGCCCAAGTCATGTGCAGGGACGGCACGCCATTGCGCGGAAAAAGCCATGACACTGGGACCTTCGCCAAGGCCAACTGATGAAACGCGGCGTAGGGAACGACCATGTCCGGGAAGTCCGGCCCAAAGGCGTATCGCGGGCCGCACACTGGAAAAATACTGAAGAAGGCATAGCCAACGATCGCCGAGGCAAACAGCACTTCGATGATTTCCCAGATCGGCCGGTCCCGGCGCCGCATGAAGCCAGCATACAGCGCCGCCATGGCCAAGAGAATGCCCTCATAGCTCATCTTCAACAACGGAAACAGCCAGGGTTCGGAATTCAGCAACCGTCCCAGGACAAAGCTGGGTTCAAAGCCAAGACTGCCATCGAATGCGAAAGCGTAAAGATCAAAAGTCTTGTGGTGCAGGAACGAAGCCATGTTCAGCGAGTACTGCGCCGCAAGAACAAAGAACGCCAGCACGATCGCTGGCAAGAGCACCCGGTAAGCGGCGGGTTCGCGATCGCGTCCGTTCCAAAGAACCGTGCAACTCAACAGGAGCAAGCTGGCGAGGCCGAACGCGCCCATGACTTGCACCAGGAGCGTCGCCAGATCCTCGTAGCGTCCCCATATCCATGCCGTGAGCAGCGCGCCCACGGCCCCCAGCATCGTCATGCGTTTTGGGATGCGTTCAGCGGCAACATAAAGGAGGAAGGCGCCCCCGAACCCGTATCCGATAAAAGGCTGCCTGAAATCCAGGTGCGTGGCCGCGGTCAGGGCGAGCACGCCGAGCAGAGCGCACAAGGGGGCCCGAATCACAAGGGGCAGATGTGTTTCGCGGATTGGGTTCGCACTGGACATAGCTCGGGGGAAATTCCAACCTATCATGTTGAACTCGCGTTCCAGAAGTGCCCGACAGGGTGAAGGAATAGCCTCTCTTGTGTCTGAAAGCTCGGCCAATCTTCAAGAAACAAAAAAAAGCAGAGGATTTCTCCTCTGCTTCCTTCCGGCTTGTACCCTCCCCCAGGTACTTTGCCAAATCCAAACTTACTGCAGCGGGGTTTCGGTTCCGTTGCAGGTGGACTGCGCACTGGCCACGTAGCGCACTACTCCATCCGTGGCCGCGCAGAAGGTGCGCACGCCCGTAGTGTTCTGACTCAGCGGGTTGGCATAAATGTAGAAGCTAGTGGACGGGGGGCCACCCGCGCTCGACGAGCCGAACGTATAGCCGCTCTTGGTGCCCATTGCCAGCAAGCCGTCGATCAAGCAGGCAGTATTCGTTGCGGCACCAGGGCAGGCCGCGGTGGCCGAGCCGGTCCCCAGGTAAGACAGTGCGCTTGCAAAGCCCGTCGTCGGGTAGGCGGTGTTGTATGAAATCTGTGCTGTAACGATTGTGCGAGTCGATCCGACTGCGGACGCTTCATTCGCCGCAATGCGCGCGCGCAGCAGGTTCGGGATAGCAATCGCGGCGATGATCAGGATGATCGCCACCACGATCAGCAGTTCGATCAGTGAGAAGCCCTTTTGTTTCCGCATTTAAATTGTCCTCGTCTCCGTTTGACTGTTCTTGGTTGGATGACCAACTCGCTTGTACTATCGCACTCTGAGGGCCAGAGATCCAAGTGACGGAAGTCAGATGTCCTTCTGGACGAAACCTCAGTGTTTTCAGCGGCCTTCTGCGGGATAGTCACCTCCCCAGTCACCCTCGATTCTCCCAGTATGACACTTTCAGGGACCCAGATTGACAAATTTTGCCAGTCGCCCCCAGTCTCCATCTTCCTTTCAAACCGCCCGTCAGAGGCCGCGACTGCCATTTTGGGAACGCTCGCCTCGGCTTTTCTTGCGTCAGCCTTCGCTTGCACTTTTCCGATGGCCTGGCAGCCTGTGGCGCAAGTGCGATTCGTATCAGGGCACGCCTTCACAGGCTGCGGAAACACTTGGGGCTCGTATCGGGGCATCGCTTTAGCGATGCCGCAAGTTCTTCGAAATCAGATGCGCCTTTTAGGGGCTGGGCATCGAAATCGGCCTTCTCACCGGCCTGTAAAGCCGTCCCTTTCCGCAGCCATTTGATAACCGCGCTTTACTTCCCGGAGAGGAACGACTCCGCTGTTTTCTGCGCTTCCGCAAGATTTGGCGAGAATCGCGCCACGCGCTCGTAAATCGCATTGGCCTCGTTCAAGCGTCCCTCCTGCTGCAAAGCCTGCGCCAGCAGCAAGTACCCAACGTCGGTGGGCTCCGCCGCGATCGCGCGCGAGTATTGGCGAATGGCTTCGGGCAGGTCGCCATTTTCCTGGGCGATCAAGCCGAGTCCGGTCATTGCCCGGGCCCAATCGGGCTCCAACTGCAGCGCCGTTTCGAAACACTGCTTCGCCTTCATCGACTGCCCCATTCCGCGATAGGCAAATCCCAGACTGCTATAGGCGCTAGCGCGCAGGCCCCCGTCGACCGCATGGCGAGCCACCATCTGATAGCGCTCGACGGCCGCTGGCAGATTGCCGCGGCTATCCTCATAGGCGCCGAAACCCAGGTTGGCGTTCAGACCGTCCGGCTTGATGGCAAGCGCGGCGCGGAAACGCGCGGCTGCCTCTTCGGTCCGGCCATGGCTGAACAGGAACTCCCCCAGGTTGACCTGTGCGGCGTAGTTGTCTTGAGTGAGCGCCAGCGTGCGCAGCCAGAATGACTCAGTATCGTGCCAGTAGCCAACCTGACGGTAGGTGACGGTCCCCAGCACCAGCAGGCAGGAAACAGCGGGAACGGCAAGCCATCTGGCGGAAATTTGATGCGCCTTGGCCCAGTCGCCTACCAGCCAAGTCAACATCAGAAACAAGCCCAGGAATGAGATGTAGGCGTAGCGATCCGCCATCGCCTGAGAGCCCACCTGTACCAGCCCTATCATCGGCACCAGGCTTCCCAGGAACCACAGCCATCCGACGGCAAGATACCGTTGCTCGCGCGCGCGGAGGACCAAAGCGGTGGCGAGCATCAATACGAGCACGGCCGCGCCTACTTGCCAGGCAGGATAGAGCCTGGTGGGGTGCGGATACAGCGCCACCAGCTTCGATGGCCAGAGCGCCTTCCCCAGGTAGCGCACATACGAGATCAGGGCAGTCTCCAAACGCAAGAGCAGGCTGTACTGGGAAAAAGTCTGGACGGCGTTTCCGGCCTTCTGGGCCTTCATCGTCACCACCGCGCTCGCGGCGGAGAGCGCCAGGAGCGGCGCCTTTTCCAATACCAGCCATCGGCTCGATAATCTGGGCACGTTCCCGCCTTGCGCCGCAGGGCCGGGCACAACCGGAACGCCAATCCTGCAGAGCGGCCAGTAGTCCCACAACAAGAGCAGAAATGGAAACGTGATCGCCTGCGGCTTGCAGAGCAGCGCAAGCGCAAAGAAGCACGCCACCGCGGCGTATCGGCGGAGCCCAGGTCTGTGCGCGTACCAGACGTAGGCATACAGCGCGAACAGAAAAAACAGCATGCTCAACACGTTCTTCCGCTCGGCCGCCCACGCCACGGACTCGACGTTGATCGGATGAAGCGCAAACAGGGCCGCAACCATCAGGCTGCGCCAGCAGAATCCCGTAGCGCTCTGGAGCAATAGAAAGAGAAGGACCACGTTGACCGCGTGCAGCAAGATATTCATGTAGTGATGTCCGGCTGGGTTCAGGCCGAAAAGTTGGCAGTCGAGCGCGTGGGAAAGCCAGGTCAGGGGATGCCAGTTCGCCACATCGTAAGTGGTGAAAGCCCATTTCACGGCCGCCCACGTCAGGCCCGCCCGGACGTGAGGATTCTCCGTAATGTACTGATCGTCGTCATAGCTGAGGAAACCGTTGTGAATCACGGGGTTGTACGACACAAGCACAACGGCGGTCAGCAGCAGACACAACAGCAGCGTGCGTTTCGCCGGCGACTGAAACAGCTTGGAGGAAGCCGAGACTCCCGGTCGTTCGAGGCGTTTCGCTACCGCGGCAGAGGAAGACGAACTCATGGATTCAACGATTCTGAACCAGACACGAAGGATTCGCGAGGAAGAACTGCGAAGCGTGAATTCCCTTGGTAACTGCTGGACGGTCATTGCTGGATGGCAAGAGGAAGCCATCGGCTCCAGCGCCGCATTTGGCGGAACGCTCGCCTCGGCTTTTCTTGCGTCAGCCTTCGCTTGCACTTTTCCGATGGCCTGGCAGCCTGTGGCGCAAGTGCGATTCGTATCAGGGCACGCCTTCACAGGCTGCGGAAACACTTGGGGTTCGTATCAGGGCATCGCTTTAGCGATGCCGCAAGTTCTTCGAAATCAGACGCGCCTTTTAGGGGCTGGGCATGGAATTCGGCCTTCTCAGCGGCCTGGATAGCCGTCCGTTTTCGCAGCCATATGATAACCGCGCTTTACTTCCCTGCGAGGTACTGCTCCGCCGCTTTCTGCGCCTCCGCAAGATTTGGCGAGAAACGCGCCACGCGCTCGTAAATCGCATTGGCCTCGTCCAAGCGTCCCTCCTGCTGCAAAGCCTGCGCCAGCAGCAAGTACCCAACGTCGGTGGGCTCCGCCGCGATCGCGCGCGAGTATTGGCGAATGGCCTCGGGCAGGTCGCCATTTTCCTGGGCGATCAAGCCGAGTCCCGTCATTGCCCTGGCCCGGTCGGGCGCCAGCTGCAGCGCCGTTTCGAAACACTGCTTCGCCTTCATCGACTCTCCCATTTGGCGATAGGCAAATCCCAAACGGTTGTAGCCTGTAGCGCGCGTGCCCACGTCGGCCGCGCGGCGAGCCACCATCTGATATCGCTCGATGGCCGCTGGCAGATTGCCGCGGCGGTCCTCACAGTCGCCAAGACCCAGGTTGGCGGTCGGACCGTCGCTGATGGCGAGTGCGGCGCGGTAGTGCGCGCCGGCCTCTTCGACCCGGTCCTGACTGAGCAGGAGACCTCCCAAGTTGATTTGTGCGCGGTAGTTGTCCTCAGTGAACGCCAAGGTGTGCAGCCAGAGTGACTCAGAATCGTGCCAATAGCCAACCTGCCGGTACGTGAGGGTTCCCAGCACCAGCAGGCAGGAAACAGCGGGAACGGCAAGCCATGCAGCGGAGAGTCGATGAGTTCGTGCCCAGTCGACTGCCAGCCAGGTCAACATCAGAAACAACCCAACAAACGGGACGTAAGCGTAGCGATCCGCCATAGCCTGAGCGCCCACTTGTACCAGCCCGATCATCGGCACCAGGCTTCCCAGGAACCAAAACCATCCGACGGCAAGATATCGTTGCTCGCGCGCACGGAGGACTAATGCGGTGACGAGCATCAATAAGACCACGGCCGCGCCCACTTGCCAGGCAGGATGGAGCTTGGTGGGGTGCGGGTATAGTGCCACGAGCTTCGATGGCCAGAGCGCCTTCCCCAGATAGCGCACATACGAGATCACCGCATTCTCCAAACGCAAGAGCAGGCTGTACTGGGAAAAAGACTGAATGGCTTCCTTCTGCGCCTTCATCGTTACAACCGCGCTCGCAGCGGAGAGCAGCAGGAGCGGCACTTTTTCCAGTACCAGCCATCCGATCCGGAATTTGGGCACATCGGCATCTTGCGCCGTCGGCCTAGTCACGGCCGGAGCACCAATCCTGCAGAGCGGCCAGTAGTCCCACAGCAAGAGCAGAAATGGAAACGTGATCGCCTGCGGCTTGCAGAGCAGCGCAAGCGCAAAGAAGCACGCCACCGCGGCGTATCGGCGGAGCCCAGGTCTGTGCGCGTACCAGACGTAGGCATACAGCGCGAACAGAAAAAACAGCATGCTCAACACGTTCTTCCGCTCGGCCGCCCACGCCACGGACTCGACGTTGATCGGATGAAGCGCAAACAGGGCCGCAACCATCAGGCTGCGCCAGCAGAATCCCGTAGCGCTCTGGAGCAATAGAAAGAGAAGGACCACGTTGACCGCGTGCAGCAAGATATTCATGTAGTGATGTCCGGCTGGGTTCAGGCCGAAAAGTTGGCAGTCGAGCGCGTGGGAAAGCCAGGTCAGGGGATGCCAGTTCGCCACATCGTAAGTGGTGAAAGCCCATTTCACGGCCGCCCACGTCAGGCCCGCCCGGACGTGAGGATTCTCCGTAATGTACTGATCGTCGTCATAGCTGAGGAAACCGTTGTGAATCACGGGGTTGTACGACACAAGCACAACGGCGGTCAGCAGCAGACACAACAGCAGCGTGCGTTTCGCCGGCGACTGAAACAGCTTGGAGGAAGCCGAGACTCCCGGTCGTTCGAGGCGTTTCGCTGCCGCGGCAGAGGAAGACGAACTCATGGATTCAACGATTCTGAACCAGACACGAAGGATTCGCGAGGAAGAACTGCGAAGCGTGAATTCCCTTGGTAACTGCTGGACGGTCATTGCTGGATGGTCATTCCCGGGACAGGCGCGACAGAGACGGCAGGCAAGAGGAAGCCATCGGCTCCAGCGCCGCATTTGGCGGAACGCTCGCCTCGGCTTTTCTTGCGTCAGCCGCTTTCCGTCTTCCGACCGCCTGCACTCGCTCATTCGTAAACTCCGCGTTCTGCAAGCGATGCATCAGCAAACTGGAGATGGAAATTGTGGCAATCACCATAGCCCAGGGAATGACCGGTGAAATCCAAAGAAACGGCGTGGCAAAGCTGACCAGCGCCATCCAGGCGAGACTCGCAAAGGCGCCAAACAAAAATGCCACGCGCCGCGAACCGTATCTGAACCGCAAAGGATACAGGCATAAAGCTTGCACCATTAGTGCGAATGGAAAAGCGACCACCAAGTCCACGAAATAGTGTTCGCCTGTTCCAAGGGTTGCCAGGACGGTGAAAATCACAAAAGCAAGCGCGATGACGCGTATCCACCGGGCGAGCCCTTTGGAATTCCACCATGCCAGCAGCACCCAAGCCATGTGCAAAGACGGAATGGCATTTCGCGCACCCTTGAGTCGTACCGTTTCCAACACCAGGTGCATGGCTTGCGACGTCGACAAGGGGTACCATGGAAAGTTTTGTCCAAAAATGTGGACCGGCCCGGTTGCCGGAACCATGTTATAAAACAGCACTCCCATCGGACCGGTCACCAGGAACGCCAGCATTACGGGCAAAGCATTTTTGTTTTTTAGGCGGAGGTGGGCGGCATAGACCAAAGCCAGCGGCAGAGGCAAAGCAATGTAGAACAGCAAGCCGGCAAACCTGAACCACACATAACGCGCGAACACTTGCCCTAGCAGAAAACTGAATTGGACGCGCAGGCTGCAATCAAGGGAATACAAATAAAGATCAAACGTCTTGGGATGCAGCGCTTCGGTGTAATCCAGCAAAGTCGAAGCCATGTATTCCGAAGCCACGAACAAAACCGCGGGAAGAAATGCATACAGAAAAAGCGTTCGATCTTGGTTACGCGCCCATATCGTCCGCGTGCCCAGCATGACCAAGCTGCTCAATCCTAAAAATGAAAATGCAGCCATGAACCTGGGCTGAAACCCCATGACACGATAGTCGAGTCCCGCCAAGACGAGGCTGCACACGGCTACGCTTGCGAAGTTCATCCATGAAGGTTGCACCACCAGCAATGTGACGGCAACACCGCCCAGAGCCATGGCCATGAACGCATCCACCATGGAGGAGTTGTAAAAATCGGAGCTCAACGAAAGTACCAACACGATGGCGAGGAGCGCCACCGTAAGCACCGTTTTTATCAGGTCAGCGCTAATCAACATGTGCTTCCAAGTTCCATCTGGGCTGGTTGTCCGACTTTCGATTTGCCTCATAATCGTGCGGCTTCGTGAGCGAGATCGGGTTTCGCTGCTAGGGTATCAGAATGAGAAATTCAGGAACCGACCGTTGTCTAGGGAGCCGCTGGGTTCTCCATCTGCGCACTCGGCCATCCCCTCCGTTGAAGAGGGAATTTCGTCGAAGAGGAAGGCGAGCTACTGTGCTTTCCTTTCCGCGGCCGGAGTAGAAGCCATCTGCTCCATGTGGCCGACCATCACCTGCCACATGTCCACGTTGGCCTGCCAGCGCGCCTTCTCGACGGGGTCGCTGATCTTGGCATTAGGTTAGTGCCGTTGCTGCCCCGGACGTGGTGACATCTTGGGAGCCCTTCCCCTGCACGAACACACGTGGCCTGTCCTGTCCTAGCGCCAAACCGCTTGTGAAGATCAAGACGAGAATGGTTTCATGGCACCTCTCCTTGTTGACCTTTCAGTCTCCTCCCAAGGGGAAACCGTGGACAGGTAACCGAAGTACTTGCTTCGTCGTTCGAGAGAGCCGCCTCAGACTTATAGTGAGTAATGTCCGCAAACAGAACGGCTTCGCTGGTTTGTTTTCGGGCGGTCAAATTACATGCAGCGGACAGCCAATGAACACCAACGCACTTCGGGGCTGAATTTCGGAAGGAAAGTCGAAGGCGTTCTTGGCTTCCTTCCAGGGGACTACCTGGCGAGGCGCACATCAGATCGTTAGCGATTGCTCTTTTCTCCTGATTTCCCCGTTTGCTGCTCGATTGTCGAATTCTTCATTGCATTAGTAAGAGACTGCTCCAGCAGAAACTCAATCTGTTGATTGACTGAGCGGTGTTCACGTTTGGCCAAATCGACGAGACGATCCTTCAATCCTTCTGGAATCCTAAGCAACAACCCAACCCTACGTTCCCGCATTTGTGGAGCACTCCTAATCAGACGACTCCTATTGACGTGGTTGATATTAATATGATATCTTTTTGATATCACATTGCACAGGAGGCCCAAAGCATGGCTACACGTCCTACGTCAAAGCTAATACGTCAGAACGTCCGCGCGGTCAAGAAGCTTTATCCTGCAGTCACTGGTTTGCAACTGGCGGTTCTTTGCGAAATCAGCCGCGATCTTCACCTTTCCTTGACCAGCGGCGACGTGACCATGCTGCAAGGAAAGTGGTATGTCACTCATTCGGGCTTGCTCCGCATCGCGAAACGCCGGCGATGCTTAGGGATAACGACAGAACTGGAACTAGGCGTCTCTGATCCGGTCCAAGGACGTTGGATCTTCCGGGCCACAGTTCTGAAATCAGGCTCCGAAAGCTTCGTTGGTTACGGCGATGCTAATCCATCCAACGTCTCTGACCTGGTGCGCGGCGCTGAGATGCGAGTCGCAGAGACACGTGCCGTCAATCGAGCCTTGCGCAAGGCCTACGGCATCGGCATCTGCTCGGTCGAGGAGATCGGGACCATTCCAAACCCGCGCGAGAAGCTTCCTCCACAAAACGCAAATGTTAACGGGAATGGCGCTGGGCCCAAGGTCCGGGACCGTCTCTGTCAGATCATCCGCCAGCATAAGCTCGATCCCGAACTCGTAAAGGCCTATGCCGTCGACTTCTGCGGCACAAAGACGCTCCGAGATGCCACCCGCGAACAGGTGGAGAACTTCGTCCAGAAGCTGGCCGACTGGGCCGAAAAGGACCGGAACGCTCTACTCTGCCAACTCAACAGTTACGCGCACCCCAAGCAGGAGGTGGTCGCATGAAACGCCAAGTCCCAGGCCTCGCCGAAACTGCCCGCGATTCGCGTCCAGAAATTCCCGACGGGATTTTTCTCGTTCGGGTTGATGGCGCCCAGTTCCGCTGGCATGCCCACAAACCGTTCTACGTCCTCCGGCTCTCCGTTCTCGAGCCCCGGACACTAGCTGGGCAGTCGATCGTCGGTCGTCTCTACTGCACGCAAAAAGCGATGTGGAAGCTGGGCTGGTTCCTGCGAGATTTTCTCTATGACCCGGAACTCCTGGCGCACGAACAAGTCGATGAGAAAGCTCTGCCCGGACTCCGCGGCGTGGTCAAGATCAGCCACACCGTGATCAACGGCATTTCGCTAATCAACCTCGACGACTTCGCTCCGGCCAGCCAGTGGGAAGAACTGTCCGCCGCTCCGGTTTCGACTGCTTCTCGCTCCAACACTGCGGAGGCAACCCGATGACCTACTCCTACACCCAGATCAGCCAGTACCTTAGCTGCCCGCGCCGTTACCGGCACCGCTACCTCGACGGTTGGCAAGAGAAAGACACGCGTGCCGCCATGCTCTTCGGCCGAGCGTTCGAACAGGCGGTCGCCGCCCTCTTTCGCCGTGAAGACCCGGCGGGCGTGCTGTTCGAGCAGTGGGGCGTTTGCAAGGACATGGGCCTGACCTACTCAGGCAACGACACCTGGGACCGGATGCTGCAACAAGGCATCCAGTTGCTCGAGCGTTTCGCTCAGGACGGCCGCGTTCGCATTCGGCGCCCACGTTCAACCCAGCAGATTCAGTTCACTCGGACCTTGGCTTCCGGCAACAGTTTTGTCGCTTACGTCGATGCCATTGGTGAACTGGACGGCACGCCATGCGTTCTGGAATGGAAAACTACCTCTGCCCGATATCCAGAAGAGCCGGCCGGTATTTCCGCACTGGATCCGCAACTTGTCTGCTATTCCTGGATGACGGGCATCGACGAAGTCGCCCAAGTTGTTTTCGTCCGCAAGCGCCTGGTCGAAGTTCAGTACCTCCGGGCCACCATTTCTGACGAGCAGCGGCAGGAGTTCGCAACTCTGGTCGAAGACACAGTCCGACGGATCGAGTCCGGGCTGTTCCTGCCACACAGCGGCGTCCGCTTTCCACAGAATCCGTGCACAACCTGCCCATTCGTCGGGCTTTGCCTCGATAAGCGCGACTTAGTCGAAGCCGCACTCGTGCGCAAGCCGGGAGTCGATCTTGGTCTGTTTGACGAACTTTCGTTTTAGGCCGATGCCGATGCCGCCCAAGCTCAATCGCAAGCGAGCACTGTTTGTCCTCACCAAGATCGACGAGATCTTGGCGTGGGAAAAGCAGAAAGAGATGGAGCGCGACACCCGTTTCGTCGAGCTCGGCAGGTATCTGTGCGAGGTGCGGGCGGGTCAGTACTGGAGGCTGGAGAACCTGAGCTCGTTTGACGAGTTCCTGGCAAGGCGGTTCCCGGAATCGAGGAGGAAGGCGTACTACCTCATGTCCATCCACGAGCACCTGCCGCCGCAGGCGCGGAAGGATCTGAAGGAAATCGGTTGGACGAAAGGAAGGGAGCTGGCGAAGCTGGCGCGCCGGGACGGGCAGCACTTCGATTGTGCACCCTGGGTGCACAAAGCCCGCTCCATGCCGAGGGAAGTGTTCAGGCGGGCAGTGGAGAAGGAACTGACGGGGAGGGAAACGGAGCCGTCCGAACTGATCTACTTCAAGGTCTACAAGAGCCAGATTCCGGTTATCGAGCAGGCGATCGAGACGGCAGCCCTGATGCTGGGCACGGACAAATCGCGCGGCTACTGCCTGGAGATGATCTGCGCCGACTTCCTGGCTGGCGCTCATCTGGACAATGGCAACCCGGAGATCCTGCTGAACTCGATCTCACGCTACTACAAGTTCTTGCCCGGCGAACAGCAGCAGGCTTTCCTCGAAAACCTGCGCGAGAGGGCGTCCTGAGAATGATTCGACCAAAAGCCGCCTGCGTGCGGCTGGATCCTTTGTCGTATGAAAGCCTGCACCAACAGATCGTGCGTCGCGACGGCTGGAGGTGTCAATCCTGTGGCACGATGTCGAATCTTGAGGTGCACCACCGGGAGTTCCGCAGCCATTCGGGATCCGATTCAGAGGAGAACTTGATCACCCTGTGCACGGCATGCCACGCCAGAGTGCATCGCCGCTAAAGCCACGAACGGGTAGCGGCTGACACAGCGCCAGCGCAAGGGGCGGAGTCTACTGCAGTGAATCTGGGGAAACAACTCCACCCTCCGCTTTTCTTTTTTGGTGCCGCAGGAGCAGATGGAGATATTGGTAACGAAACCGGGGAACACGCACTCCGACGGGACCGGTGCGAGAGTTGCCCACAATACAAGAGGCGGCCTTGATT
>Ga0208191_1000373_pt1 | contig 33780 bp, 44 predicted proteins | sample June2015DPH_13_5_FD_184709 | JGI IMG/M metagenome (GOLD analysis project Ga0208191, IMG submission 184709) | Peatland microbial communities from SPRUCE experiment site at the Marcell Experimental Forest, Minnesota, USA - June2015DPH_13_40... | ecosystem: Environmental > Terrestrial > Soil >... | reverse complement strand
CGCTGTGCACTGCGAGGCAAAAGCCATCGGACGATAGACCCCTATGCCTTGAAAATCCCCGCCCCGAAGGGGCGGAATCTACACTAACGGAGAACGCCGCTTCTCCATTTCACGCTGAGCCAAAACAAACACTACCGTCACATTGCTGCCCGATATGTTAATAAACAGTCCCGATAGTGACGATTTAATCGACGGCACTCCTGTAGGAACCCCTGTAAAGACTCCTGTAGAGACCCCTGTAGAAGAGACCCACTACTTTAGGATTGCGATGCCGTTGTTCAAGAAGGGATTCACGGTCTATCCCATGCATGGAGAGAATGACAAGGCTGGGGATGAGGGATGGAATCGGGTTTCCCGACTTGCTGAGTATGCTGATGAGACAACGCAAAGGATGCTTGCAAGGAAACATCCAGACAGAAACGTCGTGGTCATAGGCAGAAGGAAAATTGGCGACCTTATGTTTCTCGACATCGATGGTCAGGGCGTTGTTGAGAAGCTTGAGCGTGAAACAAGGATGACAATCCCATCGACCTACACCGTTTGCAGCCGCCCGCAGACGGCACCGTGGAAGCGTCACTATTATCTTCGCCACACAAAGTACAGCGTTACAAAGTGGAAGAGAGACAACATTAACGTTCGAGACATCACGAAGTTGGAGCCAGATAAAAAGGGTAATTCGGTACATCCAACGCTGTTCGATCTGAAGGGCACAGGTCGTGGAGGTCTTGTCGTAGGGGCAGGCTCTGTCCGACCTAGTGGCGAGGTCTACACTTGCATCAACGACGTACCTGTAATCGACGCACCTGATTGGCTAATCGATTGGCTGGCGAAAGAAGTTACACAATGGAACTCGGATATACAGAAGGAACGGCAAGCACGAGCAAAAGAAGTTGCTGCTCTTACGAAAGAAGCTAAGGCTGCTCTCCAGAAGGCTGGTGACCCTTCTGGATTTGAGTACCCAGCCTCTGACATCTTCCCATTCGCTCACTGGCGAGCCTGCATACTGGCTAGCAACGTTGTGAATAAGAAGTACATCATCAAGCAGATTTTCGATGACATCGGTGAACGCTGTGCTGGTTGTCGTGAGTACCTCTCCAAACCTGAGAATAAGAAGAAAATTCGTGCCATGGTCTTCAGCAGCAAGATAAAAATGGGCACACTCCGCTACGGCTTGCTCAGTGAAAAGAAGAAATCTAAATATACGATGGTCGGTAGCGTGATTACTGGTCCCGAATCAAAGCCTACACGGCACAGCATTCTGGTCGCCTGTATGCAAAGGTTCCCAAATTCGGTCACCCAAGAGGACGGCTATCAGCGTCTGCGGGATGCTCTCGTCGGGACTGGTTATAAATTGAGCACCAAGACGAAGACAGAACGTAAGGCTGCTCAGAAGGCTGTTGCTCACGTAAGGGAAGAGGCTGGATTCGAAGCCCAGCAAACGAAAAAAGGCTGGCTATGGATTCGGAAAGTCACCCTGTAACTCTCCCTTCTACTACACATATCAGTTGAGGTGGGGTGGGGTGGGTATTATACCCAGTACAAACTCATGCAGGGGGCAGGGATTGTACGGCGTACAAAGAACCGAGCACTGGTCCCGTACCAAATCTTCCAAGAAAACTAGGGGGAACATACCCTTTATAGGGTAGTTATATACTTGCCGTACCGCTAAATCAAGTGGCATAATGTCGCGCATGAGCAAATCGGATGAAGTCCGCGCCTACGTGCTCAGTAATTACGTCGTTCCTGCCAGAAATAGCCATTCCACTCAGGTGACGGTAGTGGCTGGGGATGTGGCCAAAGCACTAAAACTCAGGATGCCTCTTGTATGCGGCGCTCTCGGAGCGCTGAAGTTTGAAACAGAGTGTGGGGTTAACCTACTCGAAAGGACTGGCCCCCGAGAGGGAGCAACCGCGACTTTCACCTTCGCCGTTTAGCCTGCCAGAATCGAGATGCCGTGACAGGGCTACCCCATCGAATGCAGTTCGCAGTTTCTCGTCTACCCAACAAAAGGCGAAAGTGAAGTTACGTCTTTATAATCAATTGGTTAAGTGACTCCTAAGGAATCCTTTTTCAGCAGATAGTGTTGGCTCGGCAGGACGGCATCGGCTGGCGAAGACTACGGATGACCTGACCGATCTTTTGTACCAAGTGGAATGTTAGTGTAACGCTTCGTTGGACAGTTGTCCGTAGTCGTCGTCGGGGGTGTGGTGATGTGGAAAACGCGAAGCGTTTTCCACATCTCCATGCCCCGGTTGTTTCGGCAGGATGGCTTGCGGTGCCGGCGGCCTGTAGCCCAGCGCCGAGTGCGGCCGTTCCGTGTTGTATTCCACGCGCCACCTCTCCGTCAGAATCTGTGCCTCCTTTAGCGAGTAGAAGATCTCGCCGTTCAAGAACTCATCGCGCAGCTTTCCGTTGAAGCTCTCGCAGTACCCGTTCTCCCACGGACTTCCAGGCTCGATATAGAGCGTTTTCGTGCCCAGCTTTCCCAGCCACTTCCGCAACTCCCTGGCAATAAACTCGGGCCCATTATCCGAACGGATGTGCTCCGGAATCCCCCGCACCAGCATCACATCCGCCAGCGTGTCGATCACCTGCAAACTCCCCAAGCGCCGCGCCACCCGCAACGCCAAACACTCCCGCGTATATTCGTCGATCACCACCAGGATGCGCAGTGCCCGCCCATCGTGCGTCATCGCTTTCACAAAATCGTAGCTCCACACGTGATTCGCCCGCTCCGGACGCAACCGCACACACGAACCATCGCCCAGCCACAACCGCCCTCGTGGCCGCTGTTTCTGCGGCACCTTCAGCCCTTCACGTCGCCAGATCCGCTGCACTCGATCCTTCCCCACCGGCCACCCCGCATCCCGCAACAACACCGTGATGCGCCGGTAGCCGTAGCGCCCATACTTTCCCGCCAGGGTCAGGATCGCCTGCGTCAGCTGATCTTCGTCCGTGCGCCGCAGCGGCACATAGCGTTGTGTCCCTCGCCATTGCCTCACCACTCGGCACGCCCGCCGCTCACTCACTTCGTACTGCTCGCGGGCATGCTCTACGGCGCACCGACGTCGCTCCGGGCTTAGAAGTTTCCCTCCGCAATATCCTTTAGGATCTGTTGGTCCAGCGCCAGATCCGCGACCAGCCGTTTCAACTTGCCGTTCTCCTTCTCCAACTCTTTCAGTCGCTTCGCCTGGTCCATCTTCAGCCCGCCGTATTCCTTTCGCCAGCGGTAAAACGTCTGCATGGTGATCTCGGCTTCCTTGCAGGCTTGTGGGGTGGTTTTTCCGTTCGCGATGCTCACTTCAATCTGTCGCAGCGCCGTCACGATCTGCTCTGGCTTGTACCTCTTGATTGGCATGACCCGCTTTTCCTCCAAGTGGATTCTCTCTCATTCCACCTGGTACAAATTTCGCCGGTCAGGTCACCTCGCCTCATCAAGTGCGCGCGGCGGCCGCAGGCATGCCGGTAAGCCACTTGGACAATCCACGTGCGGGCTGCACCCTTGCTGGCATCGAAGGTGTGCGCCTTTTCGAAGAGACGGAGAAACACATCTTGCACCAAGTCGTCGGCTTCTCCGGCATCGCGCAGGATGCGGAGGCCGATTCCTAGAACCAGGCGAGCATACCGGCTGAATAAGACGGAGAGCGCTTCCAAATCACCTGCCTGCAGAAAGGAAAGCAGGACCTCATCCGAGATCCGCGCGGGATCGTGAGAAACTTTCTCCGGCGTGGACGTGCCCAGATCCCCCTGAGAGACAGGCAACCATACCAACGGTTTCTGTGCGTCGGAACTCACGTGTCTTGTCGCCTGGGTGTGGAGCATCTCCGCTCACAGCGGCCCCACAAGTGAACGAGAGAATACAACGATTGGTCAACACAATAAAGGCCTTTTATGTATTCCTGGCCAAGAAAAATAGGTGACGTCGATCGGTACAAAGTCGATCTCAGGACTATAACGCCAAATAAGCGCAGAGAGGGAAGGAGCTCGTGCGGAAGGTTGAGACATCAATCAGTTTTGCCTTTCGCTGCATTTCAGGACTTAACTGCTTGTCTCAAAATTGAGGTCCAGTCCAGTCTGGGATGGACCCCGCTCTGGTCTACGCAATGAACAAAACGTGCCGGATCGTTACCGAACAGAATATGCGGTTCCTGACGGATGCCGACATCGAAGAATGGAATGACGCTGTTGCCGAGTACCACCAGATGATTGGATCGGGCGATACGCAATAGCGACCTCTCTGCTGAGGGCGGATGGGATTGACCATCTCCCCCGACGCCATCCGATGCATGTCACAGGGATGCAAAGCCTCTCGCCGTCATTCGATGCGCCGTGAAGTCTAACCAGCATCGCATAGTCGAGAGATAGTGCCTGTGCAAGTGGACCGTCACCAGTACCCAAGGCGCGGACAGAAGCCATTCCTATGCGGAAACCGGCCGCAAAGGCTCACGCAACACGAACGAGTCACGTAAGTAGCCGTATCGGACAATTTAGGGCCTTGCGGGCGGCATCGTAACGTTTTGCTCGTTTCGCATCGCGCGAGGGACCCGGCGGTGTTGCAAGCGCCATTCGAGTTGCAGCCTGCCCGAGAAGCTTAACGCGGCAAGATCTCCTTCAACGCCCACTCAATCCTGTCCACCTCTTCGCGGATGACTCGGATCGACTGCTGGTTTTTCACGGGGTGGGCCAACGGAGTGATTCCTTCCAGAGCGCCGCGGATTTGATGATTTCGAGCCCAAATGAAGTTAAGCCTTGCGCTCCTCTGCTTGCGATTCCGGTAAGCATCACCGACGAACCTAATGGCGAGCCCGCCAAAAACCAAGCCGACCAACGCCTCGATCGGAATTCGATCGGTCGCGCCGTCAAACTCTGAAAACAAGAGTCGGTAGACCGCTTCTCCCATCCCAAACGATGCAAACAATACAATTGCCCCGAAGACATAAACTTTTAAGCGCTCCATTGGTTGAAAGCGTAGGGAATCGTCGCCTCCGTCACGTGTCCGCACAAACTTGATCGCCATACTTACCCCAAATAATCCGTCACTGATCCCGGATTCTAGCCAGCGGTACAGTACGAATTTTCTGAAATGATAACTTGAAATTGCAACTAGCGGCGGGATTCTCTTCAGCCGACTGGCCGCAAAATGGGATTAAAGACAAGCCACCCCCGCTGAACGGCTTTCATCGACTCGTGCCGAAGTCCTCTTTTGCGTCACCATTAGGTGTGATGCCGGTCACCAGATTTGACCAACACATTGGCTTGAAGGGCTTAAGGTTCACTCTGGCGACTGAACCTAAGGCGCGGCAGTGATAGCGTCCTCACCGTGAGCGGTGGCCTGGCCGGCTTGGGTAAAGGCAGCCGATGACCATTCCCGCTGAGCGATACACCTGATGTCCTGAACTCTTCAACTGAAGCGACTCACGCGAGGGCATGTCGCGCTACTCGATGACGGCCAAGGCTGCCCAGAGTCCGCTTCACCCTCTGCACGCGCTTGAATTCTACGAGATCACAAAACCTGCGGTTCTCCTGCGCACAAAGTGGTTACTTTGGAGCGTGCCAATCCGAACTGTATGCGCCCCCCGATCCCGTGATGCGGCTTGTGTCGTTCAATTGATAGAATCGTGAAGCAATTTCTCTACTCCGATGAGTGTGCTTGAAGCCCTCCATCCTAATTCGACGGTCAGGGGTATCCTCCCGGACCGCTTGGTCACTGTTGTTAATGTCCAGTGGTTTGGTTCAGCGGCGTTGGAACTTACCTATAAGACACCTGCCGGGAAAGTGGCCAATGAGCTGCTGTATAGGCACGACGAGGCGCGGATTGAGGTTGTGGAGCTGGGCCGACCGTGGAGTTTTGACGGAGATGGTGCACTGTTTCGTCTCGTTTCAGAAGCTCATCGAATCCGCCTCGCGTATCTGTTCGACCCCGTTCTCGCGGTTCATACCTCGATGGTCGAGCCGTTGCCGCACCAGATCACAGCAGTGTACGATGCCATGCTGCCCCGCCAGCCACTGCGTTTTCTCTTGGCGGATGATCCCGGCGCCGGCAAGACGATCATGGCCGGGTTGCTCATTAAGGAACTCATCGTTCGCGGTGACCTCCAGCGCTGCCTTGTCGTTTGTCCCGGAAGCTTGGCGGAGCAATGGCAGGGCAGAATGGCAAACGCCTGGGCCGGCCCATCACCGCCGCGTTGCATGCCGGTCAGGTCCGCCAACTACGCCGCTCCGGATTCAGCAAATCGGCCATCGCCCGCCGCCTGCACATTGGCCGCACCTCGGTGCGCCGTATCCTGGCAGCTCCGTCCGCACAGAAATAGCTCCCCACTCCTTTACTTGTATTAGTTTGAACTCGACCTTGCGGACAGGGCTGGCAAGACTCCACGTATCGGACACAGACTGGTATCCAAATTGGGGGATTTTGAGTGTAAACGCGATGTTACAACAGCTACGCGTTTCCTCTCCGCGTGCGTGTAACTTAGAGCTATAATCGCCGGTAAATGAGAAGGGCCTTTTTGTACATCCCGCGGCTTCTGATTCTCCCATTGCTGGTTTCTGTTCTTGCCTGCCTGCTGCCCGGCGCACTGGCCGCGCAGACCGGCGACGTCGCCGCGCCCAGTGGCCGCCCGTTAGGCGTCGGCGTGCGCCGCGCGGCCAGCGGGCCGGGGCAAGGACGCCTCCACCACCCGCGCCGGGCGGCCAGCGCGCAGACCTCGTCCAATTTGGACATCGAAAGCGTGTTGTACAACTTTTGCTCGCAAGGCGGCGTTTACTGTACTGACGGGATCCAGCCTTTTGCTGGCCTGATCGAAGACTCTTCCGGCAACCTCTATGGAACAACCAACGGGGGGCAGCACCAATAGTTCCGATTGTAATGCGGGTTCTTGCGGTTACGGCACGGTATTCAAGCTTACACCGAGTGGCAGCGGCTACACCAAGACCGTGCTTTACAACTTCTGCTCCCAAACCAACTGCACGGACGGTGCCAACCCCTACGCCGGCGTGATCGAAGATGCTGCCGGCAACCTCTATGGAACGACCTACAATGGCGGTGCCAATGGCGGAGGCACGGTCTTCAAGGTTACTCCGAGTGGCAACGGTTACACCGAAAGCGTGCTGTACAACTTCTGCTCTCAATCGCAGGGTAGCGCCCTCTGCACTGACGGCGTTAACCCTTATGCTGGCCTGGTCGAGGACTCTTCCGGCAACCTCTATGGAACGACCAATTTGGGCGGCACCGGCGTTCCCTTGGTCAATGGAGGTTATGCCTATGGCACGGTTTTCATGCTTGCGCCGAGCGGCAGCGGCTACAACTACACCGTGCTTTACGACTTTTGCCCCCCCAGTTCCACAGCATTCTGCACCGACGGCGCTGCCCCCGTTGGCGCTCTGATCGAAGACGCTTCCGGCAACCTCTACGGGACGACCGCACTTGGCGGAACTGGCACTCACGCGCTCAATTGTATTGGGCTTGCTTGCGGCACGGTCTTCAAACTTTCACCAAACGGCAGCGGCTACGTTGAGACCGTGCTGTACAGCTTTTGTTCGCAAGGTGGCAGCAACTGCACGGATGGCGGATATCCTTATGCGGGTTTGGTCGAAGACGCTTCCGGTAACCTCTATGGAACGACATCCGCTGGCGGCGTCAATAGTTGTGATACTCCCGGTTGCGGCACGGTGTTCAAGCTGGCGCCAAACGGCGACGGTAGCTACACCGAGAGCGTGCTGCACAGCTTTGACTACACCGACGGCGACAATCCCGATGCGGGACTGATCGAAGACGCTTCCGGCAACCTCTACGGAACGACCTCAAGCGGCGGCACCGGACTTTCCTGGGAGTGTGAGGGGTGTAGCAGCGGCACTGTTTTCGAGCTTTCGCCAAGCGGCAACGGTTACACAGAGACCGTGCTGTACAGTTTTTGCTCGGAAGGGGGCACTCAATGCACTGACGGCGCCGTGCCCATGGCGGGTGTGATCCAAGACGCTTCCGGCAACCTTTACGGAACCACCGAGCTTGGCGGTAGTAACGGCATTGATTGGGGCACGGTTTTCAAGTTGTCCCCACCGCTGGCGGCGACGCTGACGTTCAGCCCGGTCGCTGGCAGCTACACCTCGGCTCAATCGGTTACCATCACCGACGCCACCGGCGGCGCGGCCATTTACTACACCACCGACGGCTCGACGCCGAGCACATCGTCTACGCCATACAGCGGCGCGATCACCGTCAGCGCCTCCGAAACCATCAACGCCATCGCCGTGGCTCCCGGCTATTCCGCCAGCACCGTGGCATCGGCGACTTACACTTTCACCCCCGGCTTCATGGCTGGTCCCGGTGGGAGTACGTCCATAACCGTTTCGCCGGGCGCCACCACCGGGAACACCGGGACGGTCAGCGTAGTGGGAACCTTCGGCTTTAGTGGAAGCGTGAGCCTGAGTTGTAAGGTCACCACGACGATGACGAGTGTGACTGACGCGCCGACCTGCGGCTTGAACCCGACTTCCGTGACCATCAGTGGAACGGCCGCCCAGACCTCGACAGTGACCGTCAACACGACCGCAGCTTCGAGCGCAAAGAACGAGATAAAGCAACTGCTCTGGCCGTCGACAGGCGGAACAATGCTGGCGTTCCTCCTGTTCTTCACGGTTCCCACGCGCCGACGCGGCCGGCTTGCTCTGCTTGGATTGCTCGTCATGGTTGCTGCTATCGGCGCAATCGGCTGCGGCAGTGGCACGAAGGGGGGCGGGGGCGGAGGGAACTCTGGCACCACGGCCGGCAGTTACACCGTCACCGTAACAGGAACATCGGGAACGACCACGGCAACGGTGGGCACCATCGCCTTGAATGTGCAATGAAAACCGTAAGCTGAGACCGACGGGAACCAGATCTGGGCTGGTAAAGCAGGCACAGGCGGCGGCATCTACGCCAAACTGGCAAACGGAGTGGCTCGACAGACCTGCGCACTTCCGATAACAGGCGTTAGCACAAGCGTGCGCCGTTTGTTCGCCCTTCAGCCCAATTACGCTCAAAACCCCCGCTACGGCCTGACGGTAGCGACCCCGTCCGACAGCGTGGCGTGCAAGGTCAAGTCGTGGCTATTACACCTTACTACTCAGTCTTGCCGAAAACTCACCCTGTTCCCAAATGATTTACACGTCACGTGTCGAGAAACAGAACGGGTCTCGAAAAATTGCAGGTTGCTTTTAAGGGCAGGTGGCCGAGATATGTTTCATCGCGGTCACCTTCATGTAGTGAGGGGCGTTCGGCACGTCCTTGTTTTCCTTCATCGCTTCTTCCTCGGGAACCGCCGTACCGGTGATTTCCACCTTATGGCCGACGTGTGGGGCTAGGTTCGCAGTCGACGACACAATTCCCACCGTCTTCGGTCCCTTTGCCAGATCGGTGAGCATGTAAGAACCGGGTGTGGGTCCTGCCTTCAAACAGCCGGTCATGCTGTGAACTTTGGGAGCTTCTTGGGTCTTAACGCCCTGAGCAAACAAAAGCACGCTACAGAGCATCAAACCCGCTACGACTGAAAGTTTCATAACGACCTCCTGAGCCGGAATTTCCGCTTTAGACCTCTGTCCCGCATCGTACGCTTCTCCTGCACTCTAGACAACGAATGTGCCACCAGAGCAGGTCTCTAAGAAACGATAAACGGCGCTCTCGAAACCGTACCGCTCGTGAGATGATGTTGAGCCTAGCATCGTTGCGAGACCGCCCGGCGCTGCTCTCGTTCCACTAGCTCGCTGTAGAAAATAAATCGCGATTGGAAGCGCCCTGTGGATCGAAAGCCGGTTACCATTAACTGGGCTATCGCTTATGAGGCGGTCGGAATGTGATCGCCCCACCGCATGGAGCTGCCATGACCAGAAAGACCCACGTCCATCTCTCCGATCTTGTCGGGCTCAACCGGCTGGCGACTGACGTTACTGTGGAACTGACTGACTTGGCGGAGGCGCTGCACAACAACATCGCTTGTTCCCCTGGCATTCTCGGCACGCCCATGCAAGAACGCACGAGCGCCATTGCGGGTCTGGTCTATGAGAGCGTTCGCGGAGTGACCAGGTTGGTGGGTGGCACGACCGATGTCATTCTCGCGCAACCCGTGCCCATCCTGGACGAGAGGAGTTCGCAGGAACGTGAAGCCGTGCTGGCGGCGCTAAACGGGATGATGGGTGACTACCTGGCCGCAACCGGCAACCCGCTCGCGATTTCCATGCGACTGCGCCGCAACGGCCAACCCTTGACACTCGAAAGGGATGCCCTGTCCGCCGCGGTTCCTCCGCCACGCGACAAGCTGCTTGTGTTAGTGCATGGCCTGTGCATGAACGATCTGCAATGGACACGGAAGGGCGGCGATTTTGGGGCGGCACTGGCCCGTGACCTGGGGTACACGCCGGTCCACCTGCACTACAACAGCGGTTTACATACCTCCACCAACGGGCGCGCGTTTGCCGGTTTGATTGAGGCCCTTCTCCAGCAATGGCCGGAACCGTTGAAAGAGTTCGGGATCCTCGCCCACAGCTTGGGAGGACTGGTGTCCCGTAGTGCATACTACTACGGCATGGCGGCAGGCCAAGCCTGGCCGCAACATTTGCGCAAGCTCGTCTTCCTGGGCACGCCGCACCATGGTGCGCTGCTGGAGCGTGGGGGCAATTGGGTAAACGTCTGCCTGGGTCTAAGCCCGTACACGGCCCCATTCGCTCGTTTGGGTAAACTCCGCAGCGCTGGCATCACCGACCTGCGCTATGGCAATCTGCTCGACGAAGATTGGCAAGGATTTGACCGCTTCGAGCATGCGGGAGACCTCCGGCATCCGGTGCCCCTGCCGGAAGGAGTATGGTGTTATGCCATTGCCGCCAACGTCGGGAAGAAGGCCGGAGATCTTTTCGGGGATGGGATGGTGCCCGTAAACAGCGCTCTGGGTCGCCACCAAGATCCTGCACTGACATTGTCTTTCGCCCCATCTCGGCAGTGGGTCGGCTATAGCATGAACCATTGGGACCTGCTGAGTCAGCCCGCCGTGTATGAACAGATCAGACGCTGGATCGCGTCCCCACGCAAGCCTTTTAGAAGGGCACGTCGCTGTCGGTGATGGCCGTCTCGTGATAGGCAGCATCGGCTGGCTGCTGTCCGTTGCCATTTCCATTGCCCTTCGAGTCGAGAAACTCAACCTTGTCGGTTTATATGAAGATGCTGCAGAAAATCTGCGATTGATCCTCCCACTTCTGATCCCGTAGCCCGTCACCCAGTCTCAGCGATTAGGCCGATTTCAGGAGCCTTGGGCTTTGAGCTACAGAGCAACCTCAGCGCACACCGCTCGATCCAGTTCGCCACTGGCCGCGACGACGCCGGAGGCCAAGAACTGTAACGACTTACCGCGCCCTCATTGGGGATTTCGCGAGCAGTTGCTCAAGTGCTTGTCGATCGGCTGAGAGATATTTCTCTTCGGGGCTATCCAAAACCTTTTCGAAAGTGTCGCAACCGGTCGTCGTGCTCGACCATTCGTCTTCCTTGCTGAGGCGACTGATGGTCAAAAGCCAGTGGGTTGCGATGGTTTGGTTTGGTGCTCTGTCCTTTGCCCAACCGCACCAGGTGCAAACGGAATAGTGACCATAGCCCGGACCAGGCTCTTCAATTTGGAACTGCACCGCAAAGCCCAACATTTGCTTTCCGCTTTCTACAGGACTCGTTCTCCCGGTCAGAATCCGAACGTGAGGATCACGGCCAACAATAGAGCGAAATTTCCCCGCCAGGGCTCCGCCCTCATCCTCGTCCAGTAACAGGATGGATCTGAGTTCATTCATCCACACGCCTCTAAGCGACATTTCGGACCTCGCAGTCACCCCACCCCGCAGGGGGAGATGATAACACCAGAAGGAACGCCGCTCAGACTTGGCCTCCGCGCGAAAGCCACCGAGCGGCCAGTTCTGGCGGTACTGGATTGTAGAAGAATCCGGAAGCCCACTCGAATCCAGTAATACGAAACATCTGGGGCAGGATTTCTATATGCCAGTGGAAGTCCTCCTCGATTGTGTTCCAGTAGCCCCCTCTTGGACGCAGGAAGGGCCGGTCGTGGAGTGACAGGTTGTAGGCTGGCCCACCTATGCTTTGATCCAACTTCTGCAGTAGATCACGCAGGATCCGAGCCAAGTTGTCAATTTGGGTTGCACCGATTCGGCTGAATGCGCTGCTATGAAACTTCGGCAACACGGCCATCTCAAAGGGAAAGCGTGACGCAAACGGAGCAAACGCGACAAAATCTGCATTCTCGGTGATCAGTCGCTTTCGTCCCTTCAACTCTTGTTGGAGCACGTCGCAGTATAATGCAGCGCTCCTTCAGAGCAAAGTAGTCACGAGCGATCATGAGTTTCGACTTAACTGCACGCGGCGTTACCGGCAGGGCCACCAGCTGCGAGATCGAATGACTAATGGTGTGCGCACCGGCTCCCTCACCGTGGTTCTTGAAGATGAGCACGTAGCGCACACGCTCATCGCCCTCCAGATCGAGGATGCGGGCTCGGTAGGCTCGGATGACGTTCGATATTTCCTCGCTTTCCAGCTCGTGCAGGCTACGGTTATGCCGCGACGTCTCCGCAATGATCTCGTGCGCCCCCACACCGTTCATCAGATCGTGCAACGCTTCGGCACGTCGTCCCAATTGGCCTTCTATCCGCAACCGCGGGCGGGAATTAGGCACCACCCGTACCGACCATCCCGGCCCGTTAGGAGAAGAGCCCCGATTTCGGATGGCGAAGACTTCCGGCGGCGTCGCGGCCTCGTTGCTCTCGCAGAATGGGCAGAAGCCTGTGTTCCTTGCGAATTTCTTGAAGTGAAAATCCGCCGGCTGTAACCCTTCACCCTCTTCCACAATTACCCAGCGGTCAGTGAAGATGTCCTTGCGCATTTGGGACATTTGAACCTCCGCGTCCGGAGTCGCAACCGCTTAGAATAGTGAGGCACGCCACGCGGCACAATTTTCCAAGTTGACCCCGGATTCCTTCGTAAGATGCCCGATGCTGAGTGGCTTCCATCGCCGGGTGAAATAGTGTATTACTCCTTCTTTTCGAACCCATGGGTCAGTAAAAGGTCGGGATTAGCCTTGATTTCGGGCGTCACCTTGGCGATCTTCCAGCTGCTCTTAGATGTCGCCTGCTTGGCCCGAGCTTCACTGTACCGAGTCCAAGCCGTTTGCTTCAGGAGCACGCCGTCCGACATCAGGCGGTAAGTGACTTCGCAGTACTCTCCCGGATTCGTACTGCGGCGGACATAATCCGCTACGGGTTCGCCATGAATGCAGAGTTTAACCATAACGATGCAGAGCAGGGCTAGGCGGCAGGTCGGCTCCGGTGTGGATCGGCACCACTGGGTAAGCCCGTCGGCAGAACTGAAGCATACCTTTCACTGCTGGTGTGGGCAGCGCAGGCGAAGTCCTCACGTCCATGTTCGTTGACTTCTAGATAGTCGGCAATGTCTTCGCAGTTCGAGCGATTACAAAGAACCAGTCGATCCGGTGGATGGTCTAGGCGAAAGTATTCCATGAAATCCTCCAGCCGGGCATGGGACAACTCAACCCTGCCGCAACTTCATCATCGAGTTCCTCCCATTCATGCGGCATGGTCTCTTCTCCGTCTTCCGACGAATCTCGCACGTCTGCGATGTCTTTCTGTCGAGAAGCTAACGCAGCTAAGCAATAGCCCTTCCTGCCGCATTGACGCGATGAAATCACTCCCAGAGGGGCCACCATGAACTGGCGCTGGGAACGTAACAGGTATCACTTTTCCCTCTTTGCTGATATGCAGCGTCATCGCCGCTGAGCAGCTACGGCAGAGCCAGTAATATTCCGGCGTCATGGGATTGGACAATCTCAGAGTTGGGTCAGCTTCCAGTCGAAAGAGCGTCCCCTCCTCCAAATGGCGAAAGGCAGTGGAACACGAAGGGTTGGTACACTTGGCGACCATAACAGCACTCCATCCGCGCCAGTAGGTATTTCCCAGTCTTCTCCCCCATCCCACAGGGGTCTGTGACGTAGGGGGTACCTCATTGTGACTGGACGCACAACGGTGCCGATTTTCTCGGGTACTGTCCGTGCTCTCCGGCACAATCATCAGGGTTCTTCTCAGGCTCGAATTTTGCCAACAGCAAAACAGTTCGAGGAGGTTTGTGAATTCGACTGGCAATAGTCCGTTGGGTACGCGGTAACTTGTACCCGGAATGCACTCCCGTAATTTGAAAGTGTGCCCGCGGCGTAGTCAAATCGATTCACGCGCCTTTTCAGAACGATCACGCCACCGAGTTCTGGCCCGTGCCGAGGCGAACGGCAGACATGACATTCTTGCAGCGAATCCTCGGGGAGTTTTGCTCCCATCGGTTTACGTGGCCACGACTGAGTGGCAATGGCCAGCACTATCAAATCTGTCTCGTTTGTGGAACTGCTTATGAATATGACTGGAAGAGGATGCAGCGTACTGATCGCCCGCTGGTGACGAACGGGCACCACCTTCTCGCCTCGGCGCGGACTCGATTGCCGAGAACTGTTAGTCGACTATAACCCGCCAACCAGTCTCCTAAATGCCGGAGCACTAGGTTTGGAGAGCCGAACGTATCTCCTCGCAATGGACTAGAAAATCGCGCCAGAGATGGCTTAGGGATGTCTCCTGATGGACGCCACGAGAGAGAAGCGAGTCCTTGCTTTTCGCCAACGCTCCCACCACGCAGAGAAAGCAGGATGCGAATCAATGACCGCCTCGTCCTGAGCCTTAGCCGACTGTTGCATCACGATTGGAGTCCGAGTTGGCTCGACGGCCTCGCTCACGCCATCTTCCTCACCCCGGAGCAACGGGGTAACGATTCGCAGTCCTTCTGAATTCGACATTGCTGCACCTCAATGTAGGGCTTGTCAGCGTTCGGCGGGGAACTAGCCTGCGGACGATTCACGCTAGCCGCTGCAAAGCTCCGAGTGAAACTGTTGGCATCGGTGCAGCACGCCTGATTCCATCATGGTGCGCAGGTTGATGTAGCAGCTTTTTGTGGCGCTTACGGGGAATGGCTCCCAGTTCGATGACGCAGGAATGTCGGTGACTGAGCAAAACTTACCGCACGCGGACTAGGCGAGAGTAGCTGGGGTTTGGTGGCTTTGTTCTTGTGTTGCGAGGCTGACGGTGACGTTGTTGATTCGGTTGATTACGACCAGACCGCCGCGCCAGCCCTCGACTTCACCTCAGAACCCCTGTCAATGAGCGATATAGAGATATTACAACAATAATCTCTTGGGATCGCGCCACAGAAATAAATTCGAAACCGCCCTTCCTAAGTGCCACTTTCATCCTCCTCGTCATACAAGCACAGCGCCATGACACACCCGGCCAAAGATAGCCAGATCGCCAGCAACGCTTCAGGCGGTATCGGCGGGAGCATATCGCGGATTCTCCTCGGTCGAATCTAGATCGTGGCTGAATGAGGGAACCGTGCCCTTATCCATTTTGACCCGATGAATCAGATGCTAAGCGCCTTACCTTTGGTGCGGTTTTTTTGAGGATTTCGACCCTTTATAGTAAAGTGAGTGTCCCTCCCGCATTTCCAAACTATGCCGCTCGGTCGCAGACGCCGACCCTTCAGCCATCCCGATTGGCTTTTTGAGATCAAATGGGACGGCTTTCGCTCGTTGGCTCAGATCGAGGACGGACAGTGCAGGCTCATCTCCCGTAACGGAAACGAGTTCAAATCCTTTTCTGTTTTGAACGATGTTATTGCGGACGAAATCAAAACCCGGTCAGCCGTGCTGGATGGCGAGATCGTCTGCCTTGATGACGGCGGTAAACCGCAGTTCCGCGATCTGCTGTTCCGGCGCGGTGAGCCTCGTTTGTACAACCGATTTGGTTCTCTTCGACCGCCGTTTGCCGTTGATGTGAGAGGCACCCGTGTGACTACCGAAAGGTCGATGGGAAACGGCCTTTGGGTCCCGTTACCGCGCCCTCTTATTGAACGTGGCGGCGGGCCCGCACGTCGGGCAAGTGACGGTCTAGCCCCAAGGTCGCCTCCCGCGCGTCGGCGCGCCTGCGAGCTTTCAAAGTCTACTTCTGGGTCGGCCCGACCGGCAGTACAACCCTTCCTAAGGAGTCGTTGATCACAATCGTGGCCATCAGATACCAAGCCGTGCATGCGCAGAAGATAGATGTGGTTTTTCGCACGCGAATCCGCGACTCTAGGAAAGCGGTAGAACTTTCCTTTTGTAAACCGTATTCGCCAACGTCGCCATGGCGATATACCAGGCGAGCAGGCCGACGATAAAGATCTCCCACCCTGCCACCGGCGCCGGTACCTTACCGATAACCACTCCGTCCAGCAAAAGGAAGGCCAGCAAAAGCAGCCAGAATAGGATTGCCAGAAACTTTCCGACGCCCTGGACCGCGACGCAAAAAGCGAGTGTGAACAGCGTCCACATGAGGAAGAAACCAAGTTCCTCGGGATGACCCGCCGGAATGCCCGTCTTCGGCTGCACGTACAGCAGCACGAATAGTGACCACCAAAAGGCACCGTAGGACATGAAGGCGGACCCGCCGAAGATGCTCCCTTTTCGAAGGTCCACGATTCCCGCAATGAATTGGGCCGTGCCCCCGAAGCAGATTGCCAGTGCCAGGGTCGGCCCGGCGCTCCAGAATCCTACGTTATGCAAGCCTGTCGCCATCGTCGTCAAGCCGAAACCCATTAGCCCCACTACGGCCGGGTTCGCCCACCACTCCTTCAACATTCCGCTGTCTGTTAACTCTGCCATATGTTCTCCTTAATTATTGTTCTCCGGGATTTCCATTTTGGCCTCGAAACTCTAAAGCCGGATCTCTTTCTTGACCCCAACTAACGGCAGCGATTGTCCTCTCAATCTCTGTTCGCGTCAATGCGAATTTTCACCCGGATCGCCCCCTACGGTAGGAGATTCCGAAACAGCACAGCCGAAACTGCGCCATTTGCGGCCCACTTTTGCGACACCTCTCCTTACCCCAACCCGCTGTAAACGGATTCCGTTGCTAACCTGACCACCATCTATCTATCCCGTCGGTACCGGCAGTCGCGATCCGACCCAGCATCGCCCCGAACCGCCGCCGCGTCAGACGTCCTTCCGCCAGCAATAGCCAGTAGTAACGCGCATGTTTTACCAGCCGTCCTCCGGTCTTCGCCAGTCGTTGCTGCAGGCTCGTCAGCGACCAGTTCTCAATTCCTCTCGGCAAACCCAGACGCCGCCACAAATTCCCCAGGTTGTAGGCCAGCAGGCTCAGCGCCAGCCGCACTTGGTTCGGGCGAAAACGATCGCAAAAGAGCCGCGTCATCCTCACCGCCTGCTTCCCCTCCTCGATCCACTGCTCCGCCGTTCCGCGGTGCTATAGAACCGCACCACCGCCCGACTTGGCGTCTCCAGATTGGTCACAATGAACCCCACTCGCGGAAACAACTCCCCGGCATGGAACTCCACCTTCGCCACTACTCGTCGTGCCGTCTTCCAACTGGCGGCTTGGTAGAGAAAGCCCTTCTACCACACGATGGGTTTGTGACGAGGACGCCCCACCGGGCGCGTCAGCAGTTCTTCAATGTCGCGTAGCAGGTTGTCATTCGTCGAAGCCGAATCGCATATTTCACTCCCCGTTCTTCCAGCGCTTCGTAGACCTCCGGTTTGGCAAACGCGGCATCGGCCCGAGACACCACTTCCTTGCCCAGTTCGTGTTGGCGCTCGATCTCCGGCAGAAGCACTTCCTCCCAGTCCTCGCACTATGCACGTTGCCCGATCGCAACTTCGCACCGAGACAGTCTCCTTCCTCGTTGAACAGCAACAGCGGGTGATAGCAGGTGGACTCAAAATGCCCATTGTAGGCACTCTGCTCCTGTTCTCCGTAGACCGGGATTCCCGTGCTGTCCATATCCAGCACTACCCGCTGAGGTGCATTCATGGCCTCCGCCTTCGCCAGCAGTTCCCGATTGATTCGGTTCAGACCCTCGAGGTTCTCGTCCTGGCTCAGCATTTCGGTCTCGAACCAATGGAGGCGCGAAGGCAACGCCGCCCGACGCTCCCAGATTTTGTCGGAGCCGATCAAGCGGAAGGTCGGGTCCTAGCGACAGGCGCTCAGCAGCAGGTCCGGGAGAGGCAACTGCGTGTTCTTTCCCCGCCGACCATCCATGATGTTTTCGAGGATAAACTCAATCCCAAACGCTCATCCAACTCACGCACCAAAAGCAGACCCCTGTCGGAGGTGACGCGAGAACCTTGGAACTCAACTCTCAAAGACGGATTAAACGAGAGCTGAAGGGGCTGATTTTGTTTCTCACCCACTGGGTATAACTTCCGCCAATCAACTCTCGCCTCATCGCGGCGACCATGGCAATGGTTGTCCCTACCGCGATCTCAAGATCCTCACACGGCGCAGTGACCTGAATCACCGCATTGGAACTGGAAATGAGTACAATTTGTATTGAGCGGGCCGCGAGAAGACACTGTCCGCCTGAACCCTGCAGCGGCGAAAAGAAACTCCTGCATTGGCCGCGATGTTCTGTGGCCCCCCATCAGTCTATTCGTGAGTTTCACCTCAAAAGGAGCGGTATGGCGCTTGAGGTACCAAACCGTTTGCCCGTCATCCACCGTCAGCAGAACGGAAGCCTGCAGGCAACATCGAAGCCGGAGACTGCGGTGTCTGACAGAATTTTTGCCGGCACTGTGCCTCCGGCTTCAGAAAGAGGTTGTCATGAAAAGTGCGGTTGTTTCAATACCCAACACATCGAACCGAGTGGTCAATGGGCCACGCCAGGAAGATGAAAAATGGGACCGAGTGGTCAACGGGCCATGCCAGGAAGATGAAAAATGGGACCGAGTGGTTAACGGGCCATGCGAAGGAGATGAAATGAGGGAACGCGTTGCCTAACGCCCTCAACCCGGAATTCTGAGGGTATCACAGCAACGACACGCTCATGGCGCTCGCAGGCGCAGAAGTGCGGACGTATATCTCGGAGCCCGACTGTGGGCAGCGGAATTGGAAGGAGAAACCGGAGGCGCGGCTAGCGGTGTACGCAACGGGTGGAGGATTCGCGGCGAGCACGGAAAAGAGCTGTTGCAGCGGCGCGGGGAGTTGGTCGAGCGCAGTTTCGCGCACTGCTACGAGACGGGCGGCATGAGGCGTTGCCATCTGCGCGGACACGAAAACATTTTGAAGCGGCAACTGATCCATGTCGGCGCATTCAACCTGAGCCTGATCCTGCGCAAACTGCTGGGTGCGGGCACGCCACGGGAACTGAAAAACCGTGTTGGGCAAGTGTTTTCCCGACTTTTGTGCTTTCTGCTGTGCCTGGGGAAGGCCGTTTCGCGGATCCCGATGCACTCTCCCGCGGCTGGCCCGCGAAGGGAACCATCGTCCCCTTGCCGCACACCGGATCACCGCCCGCGATTCTTGAGCTGTTCTACCACGGGCTGCTATGCCGCTTACATCCGCGCAGGCCGACACCGCCCACATCCGAGACACTGGCAGGCGCTTGCGGGTCTGGTTGGAGTCTCAGAACACAAGGGAGGGACGGGCAAATTTTGTCATGATCTGTCCTAATTTTACTGCCCCTGCCCCACCGCCTTCTCCAGGTCATCCGCGGCTTTGCCGATTGCTGTCGCGACGTTCTCCAGCACCTGACCAACCATGGGAACCTGGGCATCAGCTTCCGTCCATTTTTCCTGATCCATGTACTCACGAACGGCTGCAATCGGCTTGGCCCCGTACCCACTGTATGCACCGGGAGCGTATACCTGATGCTTGAACCACGGGCGCTCCGGCAAGCCTTTCTCGGTTAGAAACGTTCGCTGAATCCGCATCAGCTCTGCGTTCAGAGCTGTGGCAGTTGGCGCCGGTAAATCGGTTCCACCGGCCCGCCACTTGGCAAATGCTACCTGATAGCGTTCCGCGCTCCTCTTGATCGCCTCAACTCCGTTCTGCAGCGGCGCAAAGTTCATGAACGGTGGAACTGGCTTTTCTGGAGGCGGAACAGAGGTTTTGCGCGGGTCGGCTGTAGCCGAGAACACGCCCTCTTTCAGCTCCAGATTGCGCTCGGTGATTTCGTCCTGCTTGTCTTTGAGCAGCTTCTCCAGGTCTTTCACATACCGTCCGATGGTCTCCGCCTCGGCGTTGTACTCGTAGGGAATCACGTCGGCATCCGCCAGTCGCATAACCGCGGTTCCCCCGGTCTGTGCCAGCGCGCGCCCGTAAGAAAAATCAGTGTCTACAAACTTGGTGTACCAGTAGAAATCGTCGTAGATGGAATGATAGGCGTCGGCATCGTTCTCACCGCCGTAACCAATGTTGAGAGCGGAGATGCCTGCATGATCCATAAAGGCCGTGTAGTCCGATCCGTCTCCCAGGGCGCTGATCCGCGCATCGTTGCTTTTTCTGATCTCGGCGCGCTCCTCGGCGTTGTGTGCTTTGGCAATTTGCTGCAAGCGGGCTCGTTGCTGAACTGAGATGTGTTTCTCCGGATCTTGAATGTCCAGAGCCACATCGTTAATGAGGTGTTGCAGGTCATGCGTACCGCCGGCGCGAAGGAAGCCTCGGCCATTGCTGTCGGAATTGATGTAAGCGATCGCGTGCTTCTGAAGTTCGTCGCCATGGGTTTCGACCCACTCGGTCGAGCCCAGCAGGCCCGGTTCTTCGCCGTCCCACGCACAGAAGATGATCGTGCGCTTCGGATTCCATCCTTGTTTGTGCAGCTCGCCGAGCACGCGAGCTTCTTCCAGAACCGTCACCATTCCCGAGATCGGGTCATCGGCGCCATTGACCCAGGCGTCATAATGATTTCCGCGGATCACCCATTCATCGGGCTCATCTGATCCACGCATGGTGGCGATCACGTCGTTGACCGGCTTCAAGTCCCAGTTGGAAGCCACTTTGAGATGAACTTTCGCGGGGCCGGGACCCACGTGATAGGTGATCGGCAAGGCGCCGCGCCATGCCTCGGGCGCGACTGGCCCCTGCAAAGCAGAAAGCAGCGGGAGCGCATCGCCCCAGGAAACCGGCAGCACCGGAATCTTGGTGATGGTTTTCGCGTCCTTGATGTCGAGCCGCTTGGCGTCGGCAGTGGCGCCGACTCCGGGCGTCAGTGGATCGCCGGGATAGTCCGTGTCCATGACGCTGCCGCGTTGCACGCCTTCGCGCGGCCGCCACCCACCCTTGGGATAGTCGTCGCCGTTGAAGAAGCCATCGTCCTTAGGATCTGAATAAATGATGCAACCAATCGCCTCATGCTCGGCTGCAACTTTGGGCTTGATGCCGCGCCAGCCTTCGCCGTAGCGCGCGATTACGATTGCGCCCTTGACGGAAATCCCCAAACGGTCGAGTTGCTCGTAATCTTCACGGTTGCCGTAGTTCACGTACACCAGAGGGGCGGTCACGTCTCCGTCGATGGAATACGCGTTATAAGTAGGCAACTGCTCGGCGGTTTGATTCGAGGTCGGATCGCCGCGGACCGCGGGTTCCTGCAGCTTGGCTCGGAACCTGGTTGGCTCGATCATTTCGACGATGCGCTCCTTGGGCGTCGGGAAAAGCACCTGGAAGGTTTCAATGCGGGCGTCAAATCCCCATTCTTTGAACTTGGAGAGGATCCATTCCGCATTCTCCTTGTCGTAGGGAGAACCCACGTGGTGCGGACGCGCACTCAAACGCTGCATGTTCTGACGCAAGTTCTCCGGGACGATGCCGGCCTGGAGTTTCTTCTCCCAATCGCGCTCTATCCTGGAGGATTGCGAGGAGTAGCCAGCCAGACGGGAAGTCTCGGGAGTCGGGGTCTGCACCGATTGCGCAAACGTGAGATGAGCGATGCCGATCATTGCAATTGCGAGATATACGAGAAAAGAGCGCAGTGAAGTCAAAAGAACCTCCTCAGGCAGTCACTTTCTTGCCTACGGACAACATCAGCAAAACCCAAGCGCTAGCCTCCGTACGGATGCCAACAAGGTCCTCCGATGGAGGCTATGTAGCACCCGTGCTGCTGCTGATCAATCTCTGCACTGCGATCGACAGATGGGCTTGTACCTACCAGATCAATTTGGCGCCCAGCTGCAGGTGCCGAGATCCGCCCGAGCCGATTACCGGATTTGCTGCCCCAACATCCGGCGTGTAAATCACCGTTCCTACAGTGTTTGGGATTGACAGGTCAGTATTCATGGTTGTCGTATCGAAGTTTGGGTGGTTCAAGATGTTGAAAACCTCGCCCCGCAGCTGCAAACTGACGCGTTCTGTCAGCTTGGTAAGCTTGGAGAGCGAAAAATCCCAGTTCCTGAAGGACGGGCCGCGGAAGATGTTCCGCGCCATGTTGCCCTGCGTTCCGTAGACCGGAGGGGTAATTACGGTGTTCCCCGAGATGAAACATCCGTAGTTGAGCAGTTGAGCAGCTCCAGCGCTTGCCGGGCCGCCTGCGGCGTTAATGCATTGCTGGTTTCCGGTGGTATTGCCATTCGCGTCGGTTCCAAAGGCAGTGTAGGAAATGTACGGAATGGGAGTCGTCGGGGACCAGTGGATGTTACTGGCGGGCCCGATCATATTCCAGCGATCGTTCAATTCCCCGGTAAGACTGATGTCATCGCTGTAATCAGCCAAGGTGTAAGGCAAACCACCTTCCAACATGGCAATGCTGTTGACTTGCCAGCCTTCCAGTAAGTGAAACTTGGACTTGACGGAGGGCAGAGCGTACGCCACGGAAACTGTGAAGCGGTTGCGGATGTCATAATCGCCATTGCCCCGCTCCTCGGCATAGTCAAGACTGTTCGGCGGAACCCCGGCTATATTGCTGGTCGCAGTATCGATCGCGTGCGCGTAGGTATAACCTGCGAGCACATACAGGCCGTGCGAATACCTCTTCGTAAATGTCACCTGCAGACTGTTGTAGGCCGAACTCGATTTGTTGCTGAGGTAATCCAGAAAACCGATGTATGGAAAGCAGGGACCGCCTGTTCCTATCCCGCCTTGCGAGGCTGGGCAGTTGGTCACCAGTGGGCGGCCGACGGTTTCCGATCCATCGTCCAGGACAGGATTCACTTGATTGATGTCGGTGACGGAATACAGCTTGGTTCCATGGTTCGCAACATACGCCACCTGCAGCATTGCGCTGCTGGAAATAGCCTGTTGGATGTTGAGATTCCAGTTGGCGACGTATGGCGTCTTCAAATGCAGGTCTACGCCGAAGACATTGCATTGACTGGAGAGGGAGCATCCGTTGCCCGCTCCGGATGCGTTGGGGAAGATCGGTCCGGCCAAAGACCAGTTGATCCGACTCGCATCGGAAGACTCTTGCAGGAAAGTAGTCAAGGTGCCGTTGCCCACCAACCCGCTGGGATTCAAGTTCAGCCCGCCGCCGTTAAACATGAATGTGCGAATGGACGGCTGCACGTAGATGATCCCACCTGCTGCCCGCAAGATGGTTTTGCCCGTTCCGAAAAGATCCCATGCCATTCCCAGGCGGGGCGACACGTTGTTGTAGTGGGTGGGATACGGCTGGCTGATTCCATATCCAACCTGAACCAACCCGGTCGCGGAGGTGGGGACATAGTTAGCGAGCAGGTTGTTCGCATCCTTGATGGGATGAGTCACGTCGTATCGCAAACCGAGATTCAGCGTCACGCGCGGCAAGATGCGATAGTCATCCTGAAAAAAGAAGCCGAAGGATTTCATACTCACATTGCGCTGAGCATCGCCGTAAAGCAGGCGCCAGCGGCGCACATTTCCCGCAAAGAAGTCCTCCAGGGTCGAAAAATCGACGCGCCCGCGAGCGTAGCCAGCTCGCAGATAATTGGTTGACCCATCGCGAAACTCCCCGCCGAAACGGATGGCGTGCTTTCCAGCGGTACGGGAGTAGGTATCCCCGAAATTCAAGGTTCGGGTGGGAGTGGTCAGGAGCGGCCAGCTTGAATTGCCACCCAAGTAATTGAAATTGTTCGATCCAGGATTGATTCGCGGGAAGCCGAAATATTGTGGATTTGTGACTCCGGTGTTCAAGCCATAAGCCGTCGGGTTCACATTGTGGTCCACGGGCTCAATAGCTTCACTGAAATAGCTGTAGCTGAATCGCGCCTCATTAATCGACCGCGAATTGATGGTCGTGGTCCAATTCACCCCAAGAACCTGGCTGATAGGACTGGCGGTGGAAAGCCACTCTGGACGGAGCGGATAGGCATCTTCTTCAATCTGATTCGTGTTGGCGTAAATGAAGCGGGCCGACAGCACGTTTCGGTCATTCAAGTGGTAGTCCGTCTTGGCAACCAGATTGTCGCCCCGGTTGTGATTGGTGAAATCAAAGTCAATGGCGGCAGGATCGGTTTGCGAAGCCGTGAAACCGGGGTTAGGCAACAGCAACTGCGAAATCTTCACGCTCAAAGGATTGCAATTCGGCTGGCAACCTGCGATTGCATCGACGATACTGTAATCGGCTGGGACGGTTCCGGCGGGTAAGAGGTTCGCCTCCGGAACCAACGACACCGTCACGGGACTATCTACTACCCCCGGATTCCCGACCTTATCCCTGATACCCTCATAATTGAAAAAGTAAAACCACTTGTCTTTCTTGATGGGTCCGCCGATAGAAGCTCCAAACTGATTCAGGAGCAGCGCCGATAGCGGAGAAGGCGCTGGGTTGAAGTAATTCCTGGCGTCAAAACCGCTGTCGCGATAAAAGTAGTACGCCGTACCGTGGATAGCGTTGGTGCCGGACTTTAGTCCCATGTTCACCACCACGCCCGGCTTTCGTCCATAGTCAGCCGACGGGCTCTCCTGGGTGTTGAATTCCTCAATCGAATCGATAGGAAGAAGGCTGGCGGGCGTGCCCTGGATGCCTGCGTCGTTGAGCACGGTCTCGCCGTAGTACACATCATTGTCGTCGGCCCCGTCGATATAGAAATTGTTATCGTCGGTACGGTTTCCATTGGAGGTGACGGAGTGAAATCCGCCGCCGGGCGTTCGCTGCACCCCTGGATTGAGTGGCAGCAGATTCTGAAAGTCGCGGCCTTGCAACGGCAGTTCCGTAATGGCCTTGTTGGTGATCACACCGTTAAGAGTTGTTTCTGTGGCGTCCACGAGGGTCTGCTGGGCTGTAACCTCAATGGTCTCGCTGACCGCTCCCGGTTGCAGGCGCAAGTTGACTCGCGCATCGCGCGCTACGTCCACCGTGAAGACGGAACTCAAACTTTTCTTGAAACCCTTGGCCTCAGCCGAGACCGTATAGGTGCCGGGGTCGATGTTCGGCAAAAGGTAGTCCCCGGAAGACGTGGTCATGACGGTTTGGCTGACGTTGGTGGCGGTATTGGTGATGGTCATCTTCGCGCCCGCAACCACCGCGCCCGACGGGTCGGTGACCGTACCAAGAATTCTGCCTTGCGAGGTCTGCGCTGTCAGGGACAGCTCAGCGGCCAAGAGCATAAGAATGACGAGGGTGACTACACGAATGGCCGCCATAGGGGCTCCTTAACTTCAACTTCCGGTTTTGCATCTTAATGCAGGAACAGGGACAGGTCTGTGAGCCAGGTCACAGGAAGAAATTTACAGGCCGGCTTCTAGTTTGCCGGCGTCAACGAGAGAGCTGTTGCTCAAACGCCTTCGCGCGCGAACCGAAATGGCAGCAGTCTTTGCCTATGACGTGCCTCAAGCCCAAGCTTCTAGCCACGAAGTCTCGCAGGGAATGCGAACGCAGTCAACGGCATTAGCGGAAATGCAGTTCTCTTTCCATATCGCGCGACGATGAATCAGTAGATGGAATGATCGGCTTGCGTGCTGTCAATCTTTCCTTGCTCAACGGAGAGCGAATAAGCCGTTCCGCCGTCACCCGTCCACGAGGTGACACTAAAGTGCCCACCCGCTGGAACCTTGTAGACGCTGATCTCCCGGAATGTGAGAGGCAAGCCGGAATTGCAAACATCGGGCCGACGCGTGGGCCGAAGAAAGTATGCGCCGTTTCCGGTTCCCACCACAGTTCCCTTGCCATCGGGCTCAACCAGCACCGCCGACTTTTCGTCTATCGCAACTTCTTTCGGAGATTTGGACCATCCATCTTCGATAATGCGGGCGAGAAATCCCAGAGTTCGGCCCATGCGGTCGCGCTTCGCGAAGTGCGAATCGGTCAGCAGGTTCTCCAGAAGCGGAATCTTGAGAAATCCGCGAATCAGGGTCACGCGCTCGTAGTAAGGATTGGGCAGAACATCGGTGGAAGCGAGGTCCTTGCCATCAGGCGTGTCTCCGAGAGCGCCGTAGACAAATTCGCCCAGCACGGCAAGGCCAGCGCTGGTTCCACCGATGGGCTTGCCTTCGGCGATATTCGCATTGATCGCGTCCTGAACGGGCGTGTCTTTCCAAGCGCGGATGTAATGAGCCTGATCGCCGCCAGAAATAAATACCACTTCCGCTTGTCGAATCATCTCTGCCACCGCAGGATCCTGTGCTGCCTGACGATCGGGAACAATGAGCGTTGCAGCCGAGTTCAGCTTGCACAATCCGTTGACGTAGGAGTTGTAGGCGTCGCCCCCGCTCGCACGCAGGATCAGGAAGTCACCGCCGTTGCCCTTCTGACAAAGCCAGCGAAATGCTTCGTCCAGATCGCTGCCGCCCCCCATCATGGCAATGCCGGGAGCGGGCCTCGTCTGGATGTCGTTCTTGTTTCCGAGGCGAAGGTATTGATAGGAACCGGCAGGAGCGAGACTTGCCGCCAGCCACAAAGTCAGCAGGGAAAATGATCGTTGAAAGGTGTTCATTGTTCCGATCACTATACCGCAAGCTCGAAGTCGCAGCAGTTCACCTACCTCCTGTTTCTCAAGCGACTGGACGAGCAGGAAATTGCCGAGGAACTGAAGGCCAATCGGGAAAAGAAGCCGATGCAGAAGCGTTTCTTCCCCAACGGTAAAGACAACAAGAAACGGTCTTTTCAAGACTACCGCTGGAACCGCTTCAAGAACTTCGACCCGCGCGACATGTACACGGTGGTCAGTGAGCACGTCTTTCCTTGGCTGCGGACTCTGGGAGGCAATGGGACTACCTACTCGAAGCACATGGAGGGCGCGCGCTTCACTATTCCCACGGCTGCATTGCTTGCCAAGGTCGTGGACATGATCGGCAAGGTCCCCATGGAAGACCGGGATACCAAGGGCGACCTGTACGAATACATGCTTGGCAAGATCGCCACTGCGGGGCAGAACGGGCAGTTCCGCACGCCGCGCCACATCATCCGGCTCATGGTGGAAATGGTTGAGCCCAAGCCTACAGACATTGTCTGCGATCCCGCCTGCGGAACTTGCGGCTTTCTGGTAGCCGTGGGCGAATCGCTGCGTGAACGGGCATCCCGAAGTGTTGACCAACGCCAAGCTGCGGCAGCATTTCCACCGTGACCTGTTCCACGGCTATGACTTTGACAACACCATGCTGCGCATCGGCAGCATGAACATGTGTCTGTGGAATGGCACCATCGCTCTCTTATTATGGTGCTCTCTAGCCGTATGGCTCCGTGCCCACATTAGGGCCGAGCATGGAGTGTTTCAACTAACAAACTTCTCCGTTATACAATCGCCGAATTATCTCGTCATATCGAGCAATTACGGCTCTAACACTTTCAGCGTCACTTTCGGCTGCCTCTTGGCGTTTCTGATCCAGAATGTCGGCGGAAGTTGGGTCTAGTCCTCGCACGATTTCCCGAATTGCCGCCAGTTCGTTCGACACAGAGGAAATCATTACATAATTCGAGCGGCCATCCGTTGCCAAAGCAAGCAAAGCGTCTCTCAGAGCGTTCTCGTTAATCATGCGATCAGTTCTCCTAATTTCCGGATGCGTCCGCAATCATCATCCTGCTCTGGTTCCATCGGGCACCCTCGCCTCCGGCACCGCCAGCACTGGGGTAATTTCGTCCAAATAGCCAATGTCGAACAGCATGGCTTCCGACACCATCCCTACCATCTTGCGTGGCGGAAGGTTTACAACGAACAATGCCTCCTTGCCTTCGATTTCTCGTGGATTTGCACGCTCGCGCTTCATTCCAGCCAAGACGGTCCGCGCATGATCGCCGAAGTTGACGCGGAGTGCGACCAACTTTTCCGAGTTGGCAACATCGCTCACGGATTCGATGGTGCCAACTCTGATGTCGATCTGGTTCAGTAGTTCGGGCGAGATCGTAGGCTTTACTTGGGCGGGCGTCATGTCACGATTCTAGTCGGAAGATCGCAAATTGGCTGCCCCCGAGCGAAGCGATCACAATTCAATCCCGACCCAGCGCCTCACCCGGATCGGGGCAGATTAGCCTACCGGTGTCGCCATTTGGCACGCAGGAGCTATTCCCTCGGCGGACAACCATAACGTAGGCTGGAATGTGCGCAGTAAACGGGAGCGCCCCAATGACTCTAACCGGAGTCTGGGGGCGCTTTTCGTTTTTTCACCCGAGGTTTGCCTTGGCTGACCGTCTCCTTAGCCTGCCTGACCCGCCTATCGGCACGCCTGTCGAAATCTCGGCGCTGGCTTCGGTTCGATACCCATGTGGCTCCTGAAACGCCTGTCTCTGATAGTGGTGCAGTGTAGAACCTCGCCTTGGCATCAGGTTTGTGTCAAGCTGTAGGCATGGCAAAGAAACGCACCAAAGCCGACAGATTAGAACGGCAGACTGAACAACTGGAAAAAAGGGTAGAACGCCATCCAGACGAGATCGAGAAAAAGCCATCAACGCGCGCACCGAAGTCGGACGAGCCGACCGTCCTGATCCCAATTGAGCAACAGATTCAGCAGCGTGCCTACGAACTTTACGAGCAGCGTGGAAGGACCGACGGTCACGATTTGGACGATTGGCTTCAGGCCGAGTGCGAGATAAAGGGCACGCAGGTGAACGCAGCAACGGCATAGCTTCTTGGCAGTCCTCAAAGAGCGGCTGGTGGGTCGGCGGGGCTTGTCGCAGGTGAAGCTGGCTGCCGAATTCCGTGAACTCGAGTTGCACGCTCGAACGCTTGGCTCAGTTTTGTTCTTGATGCGCTCACCGTGGCCTTCGACAACTTCACAGTTCCCTCCCGAACAATTGAGCTTCGAAGCCGGGCGCTGACAGCGAATCGTTCACCCCGTAGAGACGCGCTTGCCGCGTCTCCTGTGCGCGCCCGGCGCGTTGGTTCAATGGGATCACTACCGTGAGCCGCTCCACATTCCAGTATCGTTGCACGACTCATCAGAAGCGCATCGCGCGATCGCGGGAGAGTGACAGGAAACCCTGAAGTAATCGGCCGAGTCCGGTTTCCAGTTGGCCGACGATCCGGGAATTATCGCGTGCTGGCTCGGATCGAAATGCCAAGTGTGGCACCTGATGCGCGCGGAGTGGTAGCAAGTTCCCGCCGCGAATGCGACAAGGACCTCGCGCATTTGCTCAACGCTATCCGGTCACGGCTTCCGAGTCGAATCACTCGCAGTTTCGCAAGGCGCCCGTCCATCCTAGACTCCGACTCAGACGCCGAATAGTCAGTAATAAAAATGCGGGAAGCATCGCGCCTCCCGCATCCATTCCAAACATTCCCCGTCTAAGGCTGCGTGAACGGTAGCCCCGGCAACGTTTCTGTGTGCTCGGATTTCACCGCGCTCAGCAGATTCGGATCGAGCCCCAGTGCCTTAACGATCGTCGGAGCAGACTGACCCACTACCGCTGGCTGCGGTCGCTCCAACTCCAAAACGGGTCTTGTCTTTTTAATCATCCCGTAACGCTCGGGGCCTAACATTTGGATCAGAACTTGGGTGGTTGTGAACGGTCTTCGGGGGAGGGCTGTTCGACGAGCGTCCCGTGACTCATTGAGTCTGGGGCGCTTTCGTTTGTGTGTTCTTGCCAACGCAGTCTGCAAGTCGCCGTGTGTGCAGGGGCAACGCCAAGGTTCAAGCGGCAGGTCGGCTCCGGAGAGGAAGATCAGGACTTGGTTCGCGCGTCGGCAACCGCGAAGCATGGGTCTTGCTGTCGGTGTGCCAAGCGCAGACCCGGTATTCGTGACCGTGATCCTCCACTTCCAAGTAGTCGGCCACTTGTTCACAGTCCCTGCCAACGTCGGGAGATAATTCCATCGGGTGTGAGCAGTACCAGCGTCGGAATTTGGGTGACGTCGTGTGAGGGTTCAAAACTTGAGGCACGATCCAGCACGCACGGGATGCACGCCGCCCCCGGTTCCGGTGGCTGGGAGCAAGCCTTCTTCAATTCCATGCAGGCTTTCCCAGGCGGCCTCGGTCAGTGCCGGATCCTCGCCAACGATGTCTCGGATCATTTGCCAGGCGGCGACGTTGAGCGCTCCCTCCGGCGCAGGACCCATCGCCAGTGAAACCGAGCACTGCGGGCAGAAAGAGATCCGCTGTGCCGAAGATTTCTGGCGCGGCCTTACTCCGACCGTCTGCGCGAACAAGTACACCGCAACCGATTTTTGTCCGGCCTCGAACTCCCGACTACAGCGAAGACAATACAAGTTATCCAAACGTCCCGTCCCCGATTATCGCCAAGGTCTGTTCACGCTACTGTCTCCAAGGCGCTGCCGATGGCACAAGTGTTTAGAAGGATTCCCGCAGGCGCGCCCGCGAACCAAGCTTTGCTCTAGCCAGACGCGGATCGCATCGTGCACACTCTACTCCCATGGGCGTTGATCCGTCCGCAAAGTTCTTGCAGCTGTCACGGCTTTCGAAAAGACGTCAACAGGTCGCAGCGGTTTGTTACCGCATCCGCAGAGGCGGCATCGAATTCCTGCTGGTTCAGACTCGCGGCGGACGTTGGATCTTCCCCAAAGGTGGTGTTGAATCCGGCCTCACACGCGCCCAGTCTGCTGCCCTCGAGGCTTTTGAAGAGGCTGGGGTTCATGGCCGGATGGAAGAAATCCCCTTCGCCCGTTACTTCCGTCGCAAACCTGACACTGCAACTACGACGAAAAGCACGCGGCCTGCTGCTGCCCGATCTTCCCAGCCAAACCTTGCCGTCACAGCTCATCTCTGCGAAGTGTCTCACCTCGAACCACCGCAGGAATCGAATCGAAATCCCACCTGGTTTTCCGCTGAAAAAGCGAAGCAGCGCCTGCTAAAAGACCGCGCGCCGGAATTCGGCGCCGAACTCGCTCGCGTCGTCGACCGTGCCTCGGCACGGATCCGGCAATTGCACGGAAATTCCGTGCCCCCACCAGTTCAACCGAGGAAAGACGCGTTGCAAGAGGTACGATTTGAGGTCTTCGAACTAACCCGAGTGCATGACCTGGCATGGTCAGCCTCGTACGCCCGCTACATTCGTCGAGAAGACCCGGACCGGCGGTCTTCCGCAGGCAGATCTGCCCAGCCAGAGATCCCCGTTGACGCCCGTCTCTACCAAGCACTAAGATCTGGCCCTCCGCTCGGGTCCAACCGGCCCACCCTGCGATTAGGGAACGGAACTGCCTCCTTACCCGACACATTGCAAAAAGTGCAACTCATCGATGAAGTCCGCCCGGCCAGCAGCGCCAAAGCCCCGACGAAATCTGCCAAGAACCGCCGAAAATAGTTTCCCCTCGCTGCCTCCACATGACCTCAGCCGTCCACGACCGAATGCCAGTCATTCTTGATCCAGACAGCTACGATTTATGGCTCGATCCGGGGATGAGGGATGTGAGTGCGGCGTCCGAACTGTTGAGACCGTACGATGCTCGGTTGACGCGGTGCTATCCGATAAGCACTCGAATCAATTCTGTGGCTAACGACGACGAAGAATGCTCCGCACCCGTGGAACTCGCCCAGACACAGAATTAGCTTTTCTCGTAGTTGGATCGTGAGGCTGTTTCCGGCTCGTTTCATCTCCCGCTCTCTAAAACGAGCCTCACGAAACCATGTGAGGCCGGTGTTGGAGCGGAATTCCGGCTCGATTTCAATGCTCGCGGTGCAGTCCTCCCCCGAAAACTGGCGCGCAACAGGATGACCAGAGTCTGTTGCTCCTCCGCGTCCGTGAGTAGCGAACATTAATGGGCAGTGCCTCAACGCAACTCTGGGCAGGAATCCGGGGTAAAGCCCTGACTCAAAGGTGCAATTCATCGCCGCCGGAGAATCCGACAAGCACGGGCGAAGGGTCGCCACTGGGATGCCTTTGGCCGGGCTAACCAGGGCTACACCACGTCGATCACTATGAGCGTGATGTCGTCCTGCTGGGCAATGGAAGAAGGTTGCCAGTGGCGTATCTCGGCGAGCAGTTCATCCGACAACTCAGAAGGCGAGCGCCATTGGTTGTCGCGAACAACTTGTTCAAGCCTGATGTCGCCGAAGGAATCGCCGTGGGCATTCTCGGGTTCCGTTACACCGTCGGTGTAAAGCAGGAAGCGGTCGCCTGGTTGGATCGGCATCGTGCAAACGGGATAGGGGTCGGACTCCAGTTTCACTCCGAAGAGTAGGCCGTTGCTTTGGATGCGCTCCAGCTTGCCTTCCCGCCAGCGCAGGAGCGGGGGATGTCCAGCGGCGGAGTACAGCGCCTTGCGATTCTCTGTATCAAGCCACAGATAGGCTGCGGAGACGAATTGATCGCGCAGTTGCTCGGAGAGAGCGCGTTCCAATCCGCGCAGCACTGCTCGCGGATCATCTGCGCAGGGCACCACCGACTGCATCGCCACCTTGATCATCGAGGCAATAAGGGCGGCAGGAACTCCGTGTCCGGAGACATCGGCTACGAGGAAGCCAGCCCGGTTTGGGTCGACAGCTATAAACCAGTAGAAATCTCCAGCGACAGCGGTCATCGGCCAGTAAGCGGCGCTGATGCGCAGGCGGCTCAGTTCGGGAACGCCGCGCGGGAGAATCGAGGTCTGGATCTCACGGGCGATGGCCAGCTCGTTTTCAATCGAGAGCAGGCGGCGCTCGTCGGCAAAGACTTTTTCGGCTGCTACCCACCCCTGCGAGAACACAAACAGCGTAAACGCGACCGGCTCCAAGAATGGATAATTACGGAGGTTGAGAAATGTTCTCGAGTTTTCATAGATAACTGCGGCCGCCAGAATCAAAGTGCCAATCGCCGAAACCCGGCTTTGAATCACCAGGTACTTCTTCCCGATCCGCGGAACAACGTTCGCTACCGCGACGACAAGAAGCAAGCAGATCGCCAGTACATTGGCGTATGGCATGAATCTGTGGGGAGATCCGTGGAACAAGATGGCATGAATGCCGACGAGAGCAATGACAGATGCCGGAAAGACCATGAGCTGTAAAAAGCGGCGCAGAGCGCCGAGGCTTAGCTCCACCCAAAACAACAGTGCGGGGATAAGGATCACGTAGGTGATGAGCCATACGAGTTGCGGGGCGTAGGGCCAGAACGGTCCGACCAGCAAGCTAAAAGCGGCCGGCACCTCGGCAAACAGCCGGACCCCGTACATTGCGCTGAAGACGCCAAACCATGGAAGGATCCGTCCGGCATCACGGCCCCGAATCACGGCAATACAGCACGCGGCGGCGCCAATAAACAGAAAGATCGTTCCGAGAATAATGACGCCGACTTGTTCGTGGAGTATCACCATAGCTTCGTCTCCCAGGGACGCACCCCCAGTGAACAGCAAAAAATACCAGAAATCGATGTACACGTCTGGGTCCCGCATGAGAATCGGGCCTCCACTTCGTCGCGAGCGGCACCCGTGATGAGCAGGCCTCTTTGTGAGAAGTCGCAAGATCCATCGTCGCCGGTTGTCGCTTATTGATTGTTGAATAATATAGTGACATTTCTAGCTGGGTATGCTATCGTCGGCCCATGGGAAATCCGGCGGGAGTGCGGCGAGATTTTCAGGCACTGGAGCAGCGACGCTTGCGGGCGGCGCGGTT
>Ga0208191_1000372_pt1 | contig 33802 bp, 36 predicted proteins | sample June2015DPH_13_5_FD_184709 | JGI IMG/M metagenome (GOLD analysis project Ga0208191, IMG submission 184709) | Peatland microbial communities from SPRUCE experiment site at the Marcell Experimental Forest, Minnesota, USA - June2015DPH_13_40... | ecosystem: Environmental > Terrestrial > Soil >... | reverse complement strand
GGTTAATTCGGTTGGGGAATGTCTGGCCGGAACTTCTGCGATGAGGTGCTGCGCTGTCTTTTTCATGGGGAACAGTTTCTCCGATCTTGAAGACCTGCTCATCCCATTTCTGGATAGCTTACGGGTTGCTGGCTACTCACCAAAGACCAGTAAACAGGCTGTCTGCCGCTGGGGATCTATATGGTCAATTTCACAGAGACTGTTTACCAGCAGCGTGAGCCGTAGCATTGGCCGCGCACGTTAGGGCCCAGATGTCGCTACCGGCTCCCCAGGATTGATGTCGAACTCGGAATGAGGTACCCCCATCATCCACTTGTCGAACCAACCCACGATGTGTTCAAGGCGTTCGATGCGATGCCAGGGTTCGCCCGAGCGCGAAAGTTCGTGCGTCTCGCGTGGAAAGACAACCATGGCGGTTGGGCGTTTCATATACTTGAGCGCGCGGAACAACTGTTCGCCGCCTGAGTCTTGCGGAGTGCGATAGTCGGATTCGCCGTAAATGGGTCGTACTGATCGCTGGCGCATTTCATTCACCATGCGATTTTCAACGCGAATTGAAGCTGGCGGGATGATGTCGAGGTCGTAGTAATCAATCCAGCGGTTGTTACGGCCGCGCCACTGGCAGCGTACAAGTTGTTGTTGACGATGGGGGATGAGAGATTCGTGTGATTCAGCACGTTGAAGAATTCCGCCCGGAACTGAATGTTGAAGTCTTCTGAAATCCGCTTGATGTGATTGTTCTTGAACAGCGAAAGATCGAAATTCGAGAGGCCAGGCCCAATCAGGCTATTTCGGCCCGCGTTTCCCAATCGTGTGGCAGGGGTGGGGAACGAGAAACACTGCGTCTTGATGTAATGCACCGGATTGCCGGAATTGATGGCCGACTCGCAGCCTGCCCCGAATATGCGGTCAGGGAAGTCAAACGGATACGCGGTATGCAAGCCGAGAGGATCACCTCCGATGATAGGCGTAAACGGAAGCCCGCTGCTGACCTGGTAAATCCCGCCAATTTGCCAGCCGCTCACGAACCAGCGCATGCCTCCCTCGTCACGGGGCGTAGGAACCTGCCAAATTGCGTTGAACACGCCATTGTGACGAATATCGAAGTCTGACAGTCCGCGGTTCACGCCCGTATCGAACCAGGGTAAGTTAAATATGGAATTGAGGAACTGGTTTCCAGCGACAGAGGCGGAACTCGTATCGATGCTCTTGGCCCAAGTGTACGAGGCACCGAACTGGAGGCTTTTCGTCATACGCCGAACGATGTGCGTCTGCAGTGCGTCATAGAAGCTGCTGCCGTTCCATAGAAGCCCGATGATCTGCCCAGCGCTGGGATTCACGCGCGCACCGCTCCCTGCAGGAATCGGCCAGAAGTATCCAGCCGAAGTGTGGGAGGTCGGTAGAACGATGTCCATGTCCTGAACTTGAAATGGCTGATGGATTCCGTGAGAACCGACGTATGCAACCGTTGCAACCAGATTGCTTCCAAACTGTTGCTGGACGTTGAGGTTCCAGTTCATCACGTAATTGCGTCTAGGATGTGAATCAATGTACTCGTAGCGCAGTTGATTCGGTGTCAGCAGCGTGAATGCGGTCGCCGGAAAGCTTCCTGGCGGCAGCCCTGACGAGATCGTTGCGAGCTGGAAGAAGGGGGCAGCACTATAAGCGGCGTTCCCGAATTCATAGGTAAGCGGCAGAACGTCGTAGACGCCGAAAGCGCCTCGAAAGGCAGTGCGGCCGGTATGAAAGGGGTCCCACGAGAATCCAATTCTCGGCTCGAAATTTCGATACGTTGGATTATAGAAATAGGGAGAGCCCAAGTGCGGCGTAGCGTCGGTGATGTTGCGCAGGTTCGTTAGCCGGCCGTTCACTTCTGTCGGCACCGTCGCCATTTCATATCTCAGGCCCAAATTCACTGTGAAGTTCGAGGCCAGATGAGCATCGTCCTCGAAGTACGTTCCGGCTATGGTTTGACGAATGTTATATGGGGCCACCTCTTGGGTCAGCGCTGCGCTGAATGCGGCCGGCTGGTCGATCAAAAAATTCGCGAGCGACGTGAAATTAAAGACTCCATTCGGCTTTAACGTGCCAAGCTCATTGTCCTGGAGGCGCTCGACATTGGCGCCGAGCTTAAAGGAATGCATTCCCTTCGTCCAGAACAGATCGTCGTACACCTGGATGGAATTGAAGCCGTACTTGACCTCTCCGCCCGCTCCGGGTCCGCCCGTGTAATTGGAAATGCCAGTTACCCCAATAAATCCGACAGGGATGCCGGGAACAAATCCATTACTCGGATCGCCTGCAAAAGGGAGCAGCAGCTTTATTGGCTTTATCACATCGGCGCTCACGCGGCTGGAGCCCACCCGAAAACTGTTCAGGAGCGCCGGCGTGAGGGTTTTGGTGTATTCGGCTGTTACAAGCTGACGCCGGGCGAGTGTGCCTGACACGACGGTTTGGAAGAGATCGGGTGACGTGAGCGTACTGTCGTCGAACATGTACGTTGCGTGCACCAGATCCGTAGTAGAAAAATTGTGATCGATTCGGGTAGTGAAGAAGTTCTCGTTTCCAATCTGCTGGGTTATTGAGGTGAACGTCCCGGTGTCCCCCTTAATGTTGCTCGCCGGCAACGGATAAAGTGCCAGATATGGTTCCACGAGCGGGCTGACCGTCACGGTTCCCGCGACCAGCTGGCCGTTGCGCGCCGCCTGTGTCGGCACAACCGCAAGCTGAGTGACACTCTGGTCTTGCCGAAGCCCCTCGTAATCTCCGAAGAAGAAGGTGCGATCTTTCTTTAATGGCCCGCCCAAGGCAGCTCCGAATTGATTGCGCCGAAATGGCGGAATCGTGGCCGGATCGAAATAATTCCGTGCGTCAAGCGCGCTGTTGCGCAGGAATTCATAGGCGGACCCGTGCAGCGTATTTGTGCCCTGCCGGGTAACAGCATTGATCACCCCTCCGGAAGTTTTGCCGTAATCCGCCTGCGCGTTTGCCGTGACCACTGAGAACTCCTGAATGGCATCAACTCCCAAATCGATGCCGAGCGCGCTGCCTGGGCCTCCATTCGAGTAATCATTTATGCTGACCCCATCGATGCGGTAATTGTTCTGCTGCTGGCGCCCTCCGGAAACCGTCATCTGCGTTCCCAGCCCGCGATTTCCCCGAATCAGGAAGTCAGCGGGTGTCGTCTGGGTGCGGATCTGTGCCACGCCTGGCTCGAGGGCTGCCAGTTGAGTCCAGTCGCGGGCATTGAGTGGCAATTCGCGAATGGTCTGGCCGTTTACAAGCGCGCCTAGTGTCGCGTCGTTTGTTTCTACTGTCGGCGCCGCGCCTTGCACCTGAACATTCTCGCTCGCGGTGCCAATCGCCATGGTCAGATTCACTTCGATGTCTGCACCGACCGTGAGCGTGAGACCGATGACAGCCTCGGATTTGAAGCCTTTTGCTAACGCTGTAACCCTGTAAAAGCCCGGCGACAGATTCGGCGCGCTGTAAAAGCCAGATTTATTTGTAGCCAACTCCCTCGTGAGATTGGTCGCCGTATTCTTGATTGTCACTTGAGCGCCGGCGATGACTGCGCCTGTGCTGTCAGTGACTGTCCCGGCAATGCGTGCACCGGCGACCTGCGCATACAGTGGAACTGCCACCAAGCCGAATACCGCGACGGAAAGAAGGCCGAGAGCCGCGCGTGACGACAGCCTCAACTCCTCGTTCGTTTTTCGATCCACTTTGTTGGCCCCCTGACCAGCGGGCGAAAATTATGACTGCGAAGCAAGTGAAGTACGGCGATTGTCAATTTTTCGCGGGACAAGACCGCGGGGACTAGAATATATCCCTCGTATGAGAAACGCGCAAGCGAGAGCGGTCGTCTGGCTGTCAATCCTGCTGGCATCCAGCGCTTGCGCTTTTGCGTTAGACCCCTCACTCGATGTTAGCCAGTACGCGCACACAGCGTGGAAGATTCGCGAAGGCTTCACCAAGGGCACCATCTTTTCGATGGCGCAGACGCCTGATGGTTATCTATGCCTAGGCACGGAATTCGGGTTAGTCCGCTTCGATGGTGTCCAAGCCATCCCGTGGCAGCCACCAGATGGTGAGCAACTGCCCAGTACTTGGATCAAGTCCCTCTTGGTTGCGCGCGACGGCACTCTTTGGATCGGTACCGAGAAGGGACTTGCCAGTTGGAAGGACGGCAAGCTTACTGAATATCCAGAAGTTGTTGGGCAAGCTGTTTCTTCACTGCTGCAAGATGCCGAAGGAACGCTTTGGTTTGGGGTCAGGGACCCCGGCAGGCTCTGCGCCGTCCGAGCCGGCAAGACGCAGTGCTATGGAGCCGGGAGTTTCGGCTGGTCCGTAACTGCCTTATACGAGGACCACAAAGGCAATCTGTGGGCCTCGGCTCAAACCGGTCTGTGGCGATGGGCGCCTGGTCCTCCAGAGCACTTCCGGTTGCCCGATCGTTCAGTTGAGGCCAGGGACTTGATCGAAGGCGACAACGGCGCACTCCTGATGGCAACCGGCAGATCCGGCCCGCTCGCGAGTTCGGTTACTGGTTCGATTGAAGGGCTGAAACAGCTTGTGGGCGGAAAAATTCGGAGCTACGCAGTTCCGGGGATCGCTGGGCAGTTCAGGCCCACTCGCCTGTTCCGGAGCAGAGATGGCAGTTTGTGGGTCGGCACTGCGGACCGTTTGTTGCACCTGCACCAGGGCAGGGTCGACAGATTCTCAGTCACCGAGGGTCTCTCCGGCAATTTCATAAGGAATATTTTTGAAGATCGCGAAGGCAATGTTTGGGTCAGCACGGAAGGCGGTCTCGACCGGTTTCGTGAATTCGCGGTGCCGACAATTTCGGAGAACGAGGGGGGTCTATCGACTTCCGCAGTTACGGTGCTGCAAGCGACTCCGGACGGAAGTATCTGGATTCTCACGGCGGATGGGTTGAATCGCTGGCAAAACGGGCATGTGACCGCTTACGGCGGCAAGCCAAGTGTGCCGGGCCAAAACAGCCGAATTGATGAGCGCAAGCCCATTACCAACGCGAGGGTAACCGAAATCGCGAGCAGCGGGCTTCGAGGCGCCGTTTATTCACTGGGGCAGGATGATCGGGGACGACTGTGGGCCGGGGGTGGCGAAGGTGTGTTCTACTTCGACCGCGGCCGGTTTGTGCAGGTTCCTGGTGTCCCAGGCGGAAACATATCGTCAATCGCCGAAGATGGACAGGGGAAGGTTTGGATCAGCAGCCTCGACCAGGGCCTTGTCTATTCGACGCCAGAAGGTGCCATTCAGCGCATTCCTTGGGGCCGATTCGGACACAAGCATGGGGCGGTATCTCTGCTGCCTGATCGGTTGCAGGGCGGCCTATGGCTCGGATTTCTTGGCGGTGGAATCGCTTACTTGAAGGACAGCCAGGTGCGTGCTTCCTACAATGTCGCGGACGGGATGGGCAGTGGCGCAGTGAGCGACCTTCAACTTGGTTCGGACGGTGCCGTGTGGGCCGCGACCCAGGGCGGTTTAAGCCGAGTGAAAGATGGCCGCGTCACGACTCTTACCAGCAGGAACGGCCTGCCCTGCGATGCCGTTAACTGGGTCATGGAAGACAACGATCATTCCTTCTGGTTGTACATGGGCTGCGGCCTGGTGCGGATTGCGCGTTCCGAGTTGGATGCCTGGGTGAGTGATTCGAGGCGGAGCGTCCAGACCACGGTCTTCGACAGCTCCGACGGAGTGCGGAGTCGTGCCCTTCCCGGCCCCTACGGACGAAAGGTGACCAAGTCGTTAGATGGGAAGATATGGTTCTCGCCCCCGGACGGGGTCAGCGTCATCGATCCGCGACATCTCCCGTTCAATAAAATTCCTCCTCCTGTACACATCGAGCAGATCACCGCCGATGGCAAAACTTACACTGCGTCGAACGGATTGCGCCTGCCTCCACGGATCCACGATCTGACGATTGATTACACGGCGCTGAGTCTTGTCGCGCCGGAGAAAATGCACTTTCGCTTCAAGCTGGAGGGCCAGGACAAGGACTGGAGAGCGGTCGTCAACAACCGTCACGTGCAGTACTCGAACCTTGCACCGGGCAGCTACCGCTTCCGCGCCACAGCCAGCAATAACAGCGGCGTGTGGAACGAGGACGGCACATTCCTGGATTTCTCCATCGCCCCGGCCTATTACCAGACCACTTGGTTCCGAACAATCGTTGCCGTGGCATTGGCGGGCTTGCTCTGGGGGGTGTACCGCATCCGCGTCCGGAGCATCGAGAAGCGCCACCGTGAACTCGAGCTGGCTGCAGAGAAGCTGCGGCGGAGCGAAGCGTACTTATCGGAAGCGCAGCGCGTGAGCCACACCGGCAGCTTCGGCTGGAGCGTCTCCGGTGGAGAAATCTACTGGTCAGAGGAAACCTTTCGAATCTTTCAGTACGATCGGACGACGAAACCGACCGTGGAACTCGTTCTCCAGCGGGTTCATCCGGAAGATGTGCCACTGTGGAAACAGGCCGTCGAGCGAGCGTCGCAGGATGGGAAGGATTTTGGTCATGAATATCGTTTGTTGATGCCGGATGGCGCCGTCAAATATCTCCATGTTGTGGCTCATGCCCAAAGAGGTAAGTCCGGCGAACTCGAGTTTGTCGGGGCCGTGACCGACGTTACGGTGGCTAAGCGGGCGCAGCAGAAATTCCGCGGTTTGCTGGAATCGGCACCAGATGCAATCGCGGTGGTGAATCGTGAGGGCAAGATTGTTTTGGTGAATGCACAACTGGAGAATCTGTTTGGCTATCAGCGATCAGAGGTATTGGGGAACGAAATCGAAATGTTGATACCGGAGCGGTTCCGGAACAAGCATCCGGAACACCGCACGGCTTTTGTTGCCGACCCTCGCGCGCGGCCGATGGGCTCCGGGCTGGAATTGTACGGCCTGCACAAGGATGGACGTGAGTTTCCGGTGGAGGTCAGCCTCAGCCCGCTTGAAACCGAGGAGGGCGTGCTGATTTCCAGCACCATTCGCGATATCACGGACCGAAAGCAGGCCGAAGAAAAGATTCGGCGGAGCGAAGAGGAGCTTCGACAGCTCGTCGATGTGATTCCGCAGCAAGTCTTCGTTTTCGACGCGGACTGGAGTCCACTCTTTGCGAACCGGCGAGAACTGGAATACACCGGTCTTACTTCGCAAGAGATGCAGTCAAAGGACGCCGTTGCCCGAATCTTTCATCCGGAGGATTTGAAGAAGTTGGATGTCGCTCGTGAAAGGGCGCGTTCCGACGGTGCACCGATTGAGATGGAGGCACGAATACAGGGAAAAGACGGGGAGTATCGCTGGTTCTTGATCCGAGACAATCCGTTGCGGGATGAGCACGGACGCATCCTGCGGTGGTATGGCACCCGCACCGATATCGAGGACCGAAAGCGGGCCGAGGAAGCGCTGCTGGAAGGGCGCGTCAACGAGCGCACGCGGATCGCGCGGGAGCTGCACGATACTCTGCTGCAAAGCTTTCATGGACTGATGCTCCGCTTTCAAACGGTTTCTTATCTACTACCGGCGCGTCCGGAAGAAGCCAAAGAAAGACTTGACAGCGCTATCGATCAGGCCGCTCAAGCGATCACCGAGGGCCGAGATGCCATCCAAGGGCTGCGCTCGTTGACGGTCGAGACCCAGGATCTTGCTTTGGCCATAAAGACTCTCGGAGACGAACTCGCGGCCGATAAAACCAACCAGAATTTTGCTGACTTTCAAGTTGTAGTGGAAGGCCAGCCGCGGAACCTCCATCCGATCCTATGGGAGGAACTCTACCGGATTGCTGGCGAGGCCCTGCGCAACGCCTTCCGGCACGCACAGGCGCGGCAGATCGAAGCGGAAGTTTGCTACGACGAGCGGCAACTTCAGTTGCGTGTCCGGGACGACGGAAAGGGCATTGATCAGAAGTTTCTTAGTGGCGAAGCGCGCGCCGGACACTACGGCTTGCATGGCATGCACGAACGCGCGAAACTTGTGGGTGGTGAGCTGGTGGTCTGGAGTAAGCTCGGTTCCGGTACGGAGATTGAGCTCAGCATTCCTGCCTCCACTGCTTACACGACTCCTGCTCGCCTCCGTTCTTGGTTTTGAGAAGTTCTCCAGAAAAAGAAACCGGTATGAAAGAGACCGATGTGAAAAGAGACTAAGATGAAGTCATGAGTGCTGGGGCCAGTTCGATTCGGATTCTGGCGGTTGACGACCATCCCCTCGTCCGCCAAGGGATCGTTGGGTTGGTCGCTGCTCAATCGGATATGACTTTAGTCGCCGAAGCCTCGAATGGCCGCGATGCGATCCAGCAGTTCCGTGCCCACCGCCCGGACGTGACCCTGATGGACTTGCAGATGCCGGAAATGAACGGTGCCGATGCCATCATCGCGATTCGCAACGAATTTCCCGAGGCGCGAATTATCGTGCTGACCACCTATACCGGCGACGCGCAGATTCTGCGCGCTCTCCAAGCTGGCGCTCGGGCTTACCTGCTGAAGAATCTCTTGCATAAGGAACTGCTGGAAACGATCCGTGCCGTCCATGCCGGGAAAAAGACTCTTTCCCCTGAGGCATCCTTCCAACTTGCCGAGCACGCCACCGATGACGCCCTGTCGCCAGGAGAAATCAGTGTGCTGCGTCTGATTGCCGCCGGGAATGCCAACAAACAAATTGCGGATCAGCTTTCGATCACCGAAGAAACCGTGAAGGGGCGGGTTAAGAACATCCTTTCCAAGTTAGGCGCCAACGACCGAACTCACGCCGCCATGATCGGCGTGCAGCGCGGCATCATCGAACTCTAGTTCACTCGAAAGAGTGACTACCCCACTCTTTTTGGGGTTCTGGTCGCATCGGGAATTTCCTAACCTAAACAGTTCTAGACGAGGTTTTCCTTTGCGACGGTTATTCTCCACATTCGCCCGGGGCTGGCCTGGCGTCGGCCTTCTCCTCATACGCATGGTTGTTGGGATTACATTGATTGATCGTGGGGTCACCAGTCTGTGGAGCAACCCTCCGATCCTGTTAACTGTACTGTCCGTGCTCACGATCGGTGCAGGACTACTTTTGCTCATAGGTTTATGGACGCCCGTGGCGGGGACGCTCGTGGCCGTCATTGAACTGTGGAAAATCTTTCTGCACGTTGGGGATCCATGGATTTACATCCTGTTGGGAACCCTCGGTGCCGCCCTGGCCATGCTCGGACCTGGCGCGTTGTCGGTCGATGCTCGCCTTTTTGGCTGGAAGCGCATTAACCTTCCCCCTCGGAAGAGTTAGTCCTCATCCCCCTTTAGAGTTAGTTCACATGCGCCTAAAGAAGTTCCTTGGCCCCCAGGAGAGGTCGCCAGACGTCTCCAAATAGTGGATATGCGACTCGATGTGGGGTTGTGCGCAAATGAAATTGGTTCCACAATGCGTGCCCAGAAGCCACAAGGATCCGACAAAAATGAGAGGCAGGATGGCAGCAATATACAGAACGATTGTCAGGATCTCCGCAAGGGCATTAGAAGTCCCACGCAAAAATTGCGCTGGCGTGAGTGGTCAAAGGGACGGAGGTAGCGTTATGACGGAAGACGGCACGTCAATCCGCGTTCGCATCGACGAGGAGGGTTACACCTACATCACGGTGATGCAATGGGACGAGGACGGCCGGGAGATCGTATATCGCGAGGATGAACATCTTCAGTGTTCGGAGCCGCAATTTTGAAACCTAGCTTGCAGATTGGAGGATCGCGATGCATTTAACTGATATTTCAGATCTCGACATACGCGACGAAAGGTTTGCCAGTGTTCCTACGAGTGCTCTCAGTATGAACCAGAACCTCTGTGTAGAAGAAAGCCATCCCGAGGCAGGCTTTGCGGGAATCGTGGGGCAGAGTGCAGCCCTCCGCGAGGTCCTGCAACTGGTCGAAATGGTCGCGGATACCGATTCGACTGTGCTTCTGTTGGGAGAGACGGGCACCGGCAAGGAGCTCATCGCGCACGCCATTCACGACCGCAGCCGCCGCAGGAACCGACCGTTTGTGAAGCTCAACTGCGCGGCCATTCCCACCGGTCTGCTGGAGAGCGAACTGTTTGGCCACGAGCGCGGGGCCTTCACCGGTGCCATCACACAGAAAACTGGCCGCATTGAGCTCGCGGATCAGGGTTCACTGTTTCTCGATGAGATTGGAGACATTCCACTGGAACTGCAACCGAAACTCCTGCGCGTCTTACAGGAGCGGGAGTTCGAGCGCCTGGGCAGTACGCGGACGAAGGAAGTCAACGTTCGGGTGGTAGCTGCGACCCATCGCAACCTGGAAGAGATGATCGCGGAGAAGCAGTTCCGCCAAGACCTTTACTACCGGCTGAATATTTTCCCCATTTCCATTCCTCCGTTGCGCGAGCGCCGGGAAGACATTCCGCTGCTGGTGCGGCATTTCGCTCGCCATTTCGCGCACCGGATGAACAAGAGGATTGGGGGGATTTCTCCGGAAACCATGGAAGCGCTGACTCGTTACCCATGGCCTGGCAACATCCGTGAGCTGCAGAATGTGATCGAGCGCTCCGTGGTGATTTATCAAGAGGGGAACCTCTCGGTCAAAAAGAGTTGGCTCTGTCGCGACTTTTCGCCGGCGGGACCTGCAGCGCCACCTCTGTTCCGAAGGTCTGCGATGGACGATCGAGAATTAATTGGCGCTGCGCTGGCCGAAGCGAGAGGCCGGGTCTCGGGACCGGCAGGTGCAGCCGCCAAGCTGGGCATCCCGCCGTCGACTCTTGAGTCGAAGATCAGATCGATGAATATCAATAAATATAGCTTCAAGACCGCTGGTTGAGTGACGACGCTTATATCGGAGTTACGCAATATTTCACGAGCTTCGCGAATTCACGGAGACGTTGCGATGCTGAACGTTCTGAGCCGCAGCATGTTGAATAACTTAGCAATGGTTCCTGCATTGCGTTATAGATCAGAAAGACGACGGCGAGCTGTCTTGAAAGAGTGGAGAACCGAAAGGTCAAGCGGCTAAGGTGATTCAGATGGGTTCTTCTGCAGCATCCCAACCAGGCAAGCTGGAAGCGGTGCCGGCGCTGAAGCGCTATGAAGCGCTTGTACCACCGAAGGACAAGCTGGCCGAGGAGAAGTTCTACCTGGAAGATGAGATCCAAACCGAACACAATTTTGAGGAAATCGTCGGGGAGAGTCCCGCCCTGAGGCAGGTGCTTCAGGAGGTAGAGACCGTAGCTCGGACGGACTCGACGGTTTTGATTCTTGGAGAGACTGGCACGGGGAAGGAACTGATTGCCCGCGCCATTCATCATCTTAGTCACCGTAATACACGCGCGCTGGTGAAACTGAACTGTGCGGCAATCCCGACCGGGTTATTGGAAAGCGAACTGTTCGGCCACGAACGAGGAGCGTTTACCGGCGCAATCGCACAGAAGGTTGGACGAGTCGAGCTCGCAGACAAGGGTACCCTCTTTCTGGACGAAGTTGGTGATATTCCTCTGGAGCTGCAACCCAAACTGCTGCGCGTTCTCCAGGAGCAAGAATTTGAAAGGCTGGGGGGCACACGCACGATCCGAGTGGACGCACGGCTGGTCGTAGCGACCAATCGCAACCTGGATCAGATGGTTGCTCAAGGTGAGTTTCGCGAGGACTTATTTTACCGGCTTAACGTCTTCCCCATTCAGATTCCTCCATTGCGAGAGCGAGCCAGCGATATTCCTTTACTGGTTAGCTTCTTCGTGAACAAGCACGCCAAGCGAATGGGCAAACGAATTGAAAGAGTTCCGACAGAGACGATGCGCACTCTGTCCCGTTGGCATTGGCCGGGCAACGTCCGCGAGTTGGAGAATGTCGTCGAGCGTGCTCTGATTCTCTCGCACGGACCGGTTCTCAATGTGCCACTCGCTGAACTTAAGGGAAGCGCATTCACTGTCCCCACTGCTAAGGTTCCCACGCTGGAGGCCTCGGAAAGGGAGCTTATCTTCCGCGCTCTTCGCGAGGCGAATGGCGTAGTCGCCACTGCTGCGGGAAAGCTGGGGATGAAGCGCACGACCTTGAACTCAAAAATGCGGAAACTGCGAATTTCCCGGAGTGATTTATTTTCAGCTGAGTCGTCGTTTTGACCTGATGTCGCCATTGGAATACCCGCAGCGGCCGCCCAGACGGTAAGTAGGAGCGCGCTGATAATTGCCAGCGCCGATGCAATTCTACGCAGCCACAGCACGCGGCTCAGTCGAGCGCGCAGGGAGCATGCTTGCAGTCGCACTGAAGTTCTATTTCCTTCTCGTCATCCGCGTCGGAGCAGTAATCACTGCAGTATTTTTCGTTATCCCCGACCACGCACTCACATTCCGAGTACGCGCATTTGTTTTGGCTCTTTGTATTCATTATGCTATCTCCTGAGTATTTGACTTTTCGCGGGCGCGTGCCGCCTTCGCCTCAAGCACCTTGGCCTTTGCGTGAGCCTTAGCCTCGGCGATTTCGCGCCGTTCCTTTACCTTTTGCAGGTGCTGCTGAATCTTCGTATCGAGTTGATTGATCTTTTCGAGCAATTTTGCTTTGTGGCCTGCTTTTGCCTGGGCGTGCTCGGCCTTCATCTGGGCAAGATCGGCCTTCATGGCAGCGACATCTTCGGCGTTCGCCTCGTGCTTCGCGTCGGAAAGAGCGCGGCGGTAAACCACTCCCCCCAGTTCCTCCATGCTCAGATTGACCCAGGGTGTCCATTCCTCGTCGATCTCGGCCACCAGGGCGGACTTCCCCGGAGTCAGTTGCCTCCAAACCTCATCCACAAAGTCGGCCCCGATACGCGCATTGTCCAGATCGGCTGTGGCTCCAACCAGGGATCCGGCTGCCAGGCCGATGGCGACTCCGGGGGGCCCACCGAGAAGGCCGATCAGGCTCCCCAGGGAACTTCCAAGCATGGTTCGAAGCCCATCGGAGTCGTCCTCCTCATTGATAACGCATGTGCCGTCAGCATTCTTTGTAATTACCGCCGAGGCGAAGTCCGTAATACTGTCGTCGCGATCAAGACTCTTTAATGCCTCACGCCCCTCAAGAGCCTTGCTGAGCTCGCCAAAGATCACCACCAACATGCGATTCATATTGCCTCTCCTTCTCTTCTATGGCATTCCGGGAAGGACATATGCATTTGGCCTTCCGAATCAGGACAGAAGGCCTTGCACGCGAGCAACTGCAACAGACGCGATAGGTTAGTGCGAAGTCCCAGGGCCGTTTGCAGTTGGCTGAGAGTGCCTCCTCCGGCACTATTCCGTCACTCTGGCGAAACTACCAGACGGCCAATCCCATGCTGCGGACTGGCGCCCGTCGTAACCTGCTGACTCGAAATGTGGCGATGAATCTGAACCTTGAATTGAGGGCTCGTGCCGACCGCGGAAAGGTAATTTGAGTTTCCGGGCAATCTCGGGCCAAAATTCACGGAGTATGTCGAAACCGGAGTCACTGAGCACCGAATAGCCGACCCCCTGCGCTGCCGGAGAGAAGCCCCGCTTGTTGCCTGGATGGTAGACATTGCTCAGCGCGATAGCGCTTGACGTTCCGAGCCATTCGGAGAAATTGAACATATGCGTGTCATTCTCCCGATGTGCGATCAACACATGGACTGCTGCGTGAAGCAGACGCTTCCCTTTACTCCCTCGAGCCAGGCGATAGTAGCGAGGGTCTTCCGAAAACAGGGTAGGGTAAGCAAAGTCTTTGAAAAACTCAGATGATGCCTGACCGGCGAGGCCGGCGCCGAAGCGCTTTCCATATCCCGCGGCCCCCTGCCCAAAAGTAGGATCGCTATTTTCCGCCTGGTCAATCCCCGCGTTGTACGCGACAACGATGAACGTAGCGGGATCAACCGTGCCGTGGACAAAGAGAAGGAACTTGTCTTTTGGTTCGAGCGTGCACAAAACGGCCCCTGGCTTATAGTGGGGCGCATGCACAGACTTGCGCTCCAATTTTCGAGCAAACATCCCGCTGATCTTGCCGAACTTTCCCTGATAATCCGCCCAGCGCACCAGTCGCGGCGGCTCCAGGCATGGCGCTGCCAGGTTTCTCTGGGTTTCCTCCTGGTAAGTCTCAGTTGTGAGGGAAAAGGCTTGCAGAGGAGGCGAGGATTCCTGGGCTTGGACTATGCAGCCCATCACCAGGGTGGCCGATAAAGCCATCTCTGCCAGGCTGCGAAAATACGGTGGATTTCCCACATTCGTAGTCAAACCTCACGCGCACCATCCGGTCATTTTTTGGCTCTGGAGTGCCGGCGAGCCGACCATGCACGTGGTTCTTTCTTCGTGGTATTCAAGTCTGATTTCGCTTTCTGCACAAGCTTCTTCGATTCTCGGATTACTTCTGCTTCGTTTGCATTTACACGTCGCTGGATTTCTCGATCTTCTCCTGTGTCTGGCATGTGCCTCCTATAGTGTCTCAATCGCGCCAACTTGGACCAAGGTCGGGATATTGTAAACCGGCCTGTGCCGAATGATGGTTCTCCTTTTTGGTGTTATCGCGTCGCGTGTACCGAGATCTTCTCTAACAAAGGTCTCCCTGGAGCCATACGGTCGCGAATGCAGACCCGCTCTTCAATGCAGTTGGGATGCCATTCCCTTTTCCGATTCAGAGGGCAAGTGCTGTCAGTTGATTACGGAGTTGTTACGACGGCGTTCAACTAATTAGCTTGGCCAACGGTCGTCAGGGTGGCGAAATCCGGTCGCCCAAAACAACCTTGAAGGCGATTTAGTTTTGGGAAGTTCGGACACCGAAGGCTTCACGGATCCTCCCCGAAAAGTTCTGTTGGTGAGGACTGCTTCTGTGGGCATTGAGGACTGCTTCTGTGGGCATTAATGATATTTCACGAACTTCGCGAATTCGCGAAGAGGTTGCGATTCTGTGATGCACGAGCCTGAGCGTTTTGAAGAACTTACCAATGGCGCTCGCATTGCATTCAAAGGGTTGAGCAAGAAAGACCAAACGAAAAGGAGCGGAAACATCATGGACAGAATGCTGGTAGTGGTTTTTGACAATGAAACGAAAGCCTACGAGGGGAAAAAAGCCCTTACTCAACTCGATGCTGAGGGCAGCATCAGCGTCTATGCCTATGCGGTGATTACCAAACACCCTGATGGCACTACAACTGTGAAGCAGGAAGACGACTACGGGCCGATCGGGACTCTGCTCGGAACCTCATTTGGAAGTCTGATCGGGTTGCTCGGTGGACCGGTGGGGTTTGCTATCGGGTTGGCCACGGGAGTGGTTGGCGGCGCAGCGGTAGACCTGAACAATGCCCGCATCGGCGAAGATTTCATCGACGACGTCGACAAAGTCTTGACGCCGAACAAAGTCGCAGTCGTCGCCGAAATTGATGAGGACTGGACGACACCGGTGGATACCCGCATGGAAGCAATCGGCGGAACCATTTTCCGACGCGCTCTTTCGGAAGTAAAACACACGATCCACGAGGAAAACGTCAACGCCATGAAGGCCGACCTCGCCCAAATGAAGGCCGAGCACGCCAAGGCGCACGCCGACCGCAAAGCCAAGCTCCAGGAAAAGATCAACCAGCTCGACTCCAAGATCCAAGCGCAGTTGCAAAGGGCCAAAGAGGGACGCGAGGCCGCGGAGCGTCAAGCGCAGGCGAAAGTTCAGGTGCTCAAGGCAAAAGCGGCGGCTGCGAAGGCCAAGGCCTCGTAAACGCGAGACACCTCAGCCCGGTTCGGCACTTGTCCAAAGGGAGGTCGAAAGGCCTCTCTTTAGCAAAAATACGCGTCTTAAGAAGGAGTATCGAATGCCTGCACAGAGCTTCACTGAAGAAGTGAAGATGCGTTCCGCGTGGAGCATTTTCATGGGGGTTTTGACCGCAGCGCTGGGTGTGTTCCTCATTGTTTACCCGTTGGCAACCGCGACGATCACGACTGTCTTGTTGGGTTGGGTATTAATCTTCGTGGGCATTGCCCAGTTCGTCTTCGCGCTTCACTCTCAAACGGTAGGGAACTTCTTCTTGAAAGTTCTTTTCGGTGCTCTGTATGGAGTCACTGGAGTTGCCCTGGCATTCTTCCCCTTCGAAGGCGTAGAAGCCTTGACTGCGCTTCTTGCAGTATTGCTGTTAGTCCAGGCAGGGCTGGCAACCGTGTCGGCGTTCCAGGTTCGACCGCTCGAAGGGTTGGGATGGTTTCTGTTTGATGCTGCCGCTAGCCTCATCATGGGCATGCTGATTCTCGTGAAATGGCCCTCCAGTTCTCTTTGGGCGATCGGAACGCTAGTCGGCGTTGCTGTGCTGATGGGCGGGATCTCCAGAACCATGATTGCCTCGAAGATACGGAGCGGCGCCAGCAGTGTTGACCGCGCTGCTCGAGCAGCGTAGGCGTTACGCGGCATTTAAGAAAACAATTGTCCGACAGTTGCATGGCTTCTCTATAAAGGAAGGCCGCATATGCGCTCTAACATCAAACTGGGAAGAATCTCTGGAATTGAGATCGGGCTTCATTACAGCTGGTTCATCATTGCAGCCCTGATCGTGTTCTCCCTTGGCGAACACTTCCGTCTAGTGAACCCGGATTGGGGCACGGGCCAGATCTGGATCGCTGCGGTGGTCACTGCAGCTCTGTTCTTCGTCACTCTGCTGTTGCATGAGCTCGCCCATTCCCTGGTGGCCCAGGCCCGTGGGTTGAAAGTCACCTCGATTACTCTGTTCGCGCTCGGCGGTGTTTCCCAAATCCAGGATGACGCCACCGACGCGAAAACGGAATTCTGGGTCGCGATCGCCGGGCCGATCGCCAGCCTGATTATCGGTTTTGCCTGCCTCGCGATCGCGCTCGGCCTAGGCTGGCACCGTTCCACCGAGCCGCAGACGGCGGTGACTGGAGTCCTGGTCTGGTTGGGGTATATCAACATTGCTCTCGCGGTCTTTAATATGATTCCTGGCTTTCCCCTTGATGGTGGCCGGGTGTTCCGGGCGATCGTATGGGCGATTACCAGGAACGCAGATCGCTCCACCCGCATCGCTGCTCGCGTCGGCCAAGGCGTGGCCTTTCTGTTCATTCTCGACGGGATATGGCAATTTTCTTCCGGCGCCGGCTTCGGCGGCCTGTGGATCGCATTCATTGGCTGGTTTCTGATGGACGCGGCCAAGGCCAGCTACGCCGAGGTGAAGACCACGGAGGAGCTTCGTGGCATACGCGTCTCCGAGGTCATGTCGCGCGACTGTGTCCTCGTGAACCGCGGAATGAGTTTGCAGGAGTTTGTGGATATCGATCTTCTGACGACCGGCCAGAGGTGTTTCGCTGTGGAGGACCAGGGTCGCCTGGTGGGCCTGATTACCCCGCGCGATGTTAGCAAGATCCCGCGCGACCGTTGGGACAAGATCACGGTGCGCGAAGCCATGCGTCCGCTGCAGGAGTTGCACATCATTACTCCGGACACGCCGGTTCTGGACGCGTTGAAACTCATGGCGCGCAACGATGTCAATCAACTGCCAGTGGTCGCGAATGGCACTTTGCAGGGAATGGTCTCTCGTTCCCAGCTTGTGCGGCTGCTCCAGGTTCGCTCTGTGCTGCAGCTCCCAGCCACGTATCGTCCGGCACAGCAACGCAACGGTAGAGAAGTGAGAAGAAGTGCGTGACTCGACGTCTCGAGTCTGCGGAATGCTTCGTGACCATCGACAAGTGCAGTTTCAGGATCCTCTAGCGGAAGTGTGCTCCCTTTACAACCCACCCTGGATTTTCGCGAACTTCGCGAATTTACGGAGAGATCGCCGCTCGGTAATGCACGAGCCCGAGTCTTTTGAAGAACTTACCAATGGCGCTTGTTTTGCATTCACAAAGGTCAGGAAGAAAGCGGCAAAGCAAAAGGAGCGAACCCGTCATGGACAGAATGCTGGTAGTGGTCTTTGACACTGAAACCAAGGCGTACGAAGGAAAGAACGCCCTTCTGCTGCTCGAAAACGAAGGCAACATCAGCATCTACGCCTGTGCATTGGTTGCCAAAAATGCGTATGGCTCGGTGACGGTAGAGCAAGGGGTTGACCCCGGACCGGTCGGGACTCTGGTTGGCACCTTGGTCGGAAGCCTGATTGGTCTATTAAGTGGGCCGACCGGCTTGGCGATTGGCGCCGCTACGGGATTACTTGCCGGCGGCACGGCGGACCTGAACAACGTCAGGATTGGTGACGACTTTATCGATGACGTGACCAACGAACTGCTACCGAACAGGTTCGCAGTCGTTGCGGAGGTCGACGAAGAGTGGACGACTCCAGTGGATATCCGCATGGAGCAGATCGGAGGAATCATCTTCCGGCGCGCTCTTTCGGAAGTAAAACACACGATCCACGAGGAAAACGTCAACGCCATGAAGGCCGACCTCGCCCAAATGAAGGCCGAGCACGCCAAGGCGCACGCCGACCGCAAAGCCAAGCTCCAGGAAAAGATCAACCAGCTCGACTCCAAGATCCAAGCGCAGTTGCAAAGGGCCAAAGGCAGACGAGCGGCCGCGGAACGCCAGGCGCAGGCGAAAGTTCAGGTGCTCGAGGCAAAAGCGGCGGCTGCGACGGCCAAGGCGGAAGAAACATACATTTAGCACGGGATGCACGCATGATCTTGTGCCCAACTGGTGTGCTTGAACATGACCGGCGAGACTGAGACACGTCGAAGGGCAATAGCTCTGATGGGGAGCTTGACCGCGGTAGTGGGTCTGCTGGTCCTCGGCTTTCCTCTGACTCCGGCAGCGCTCAGGACAACGCTAGTCGGTTGGGTCTTAACCGTTGTCGCTCTCATGGAATTTATCTTGGGGCGCTTTCCGACGACAGGATCCTCGAGGACTCTGAGGCCAGTACCGGTTCGGTCGACGGACCGCGATGCGGAAATCTCAGGTCGACGCTCGGCTTTGCAAACTCCGAACGAATGAGGCGAATTATGGAATACATCACGGACATTGAGAGCAGGCGCAAATGCGCTCACGAGCAGTGCCAGTGTCAGGTTCCACTCACGGAGGAGTATTGCAGCGACTACTGTTCGGACGCCGATGACGTGGCCGAAGTCGAGCTCCAGTGTAGCTGTGGGCACCCTTCATGCCGGCTGGAATGAACGCACGTTTGACTGACATTCCCAGCGGAGACCAATGCTGATCGAGGGAGATGGACAATGAATGTATTCGGAATAGTTCGAAGCGCGCTTCTTCATGCCACCGCTGCGGCTTTGTGCCTCTTGGGGGTTGGGACCGCAACAGCTCCATTAGCCGCTCAAGCGCAAAATCAGGACGAAGAGCTGCAATTGGGTCAAGAAGTTTTCAACGAACTCAAGGCCAAGGGAGAAATTGTCGAATCGTCCCCTCTGTACGACGTGTTGAAACCGATTGCAGAAGCGATCACTCGGTCAGCGCAACCGCGATACAACCACCCGTTTAAGTTTTACCTGGTCCATGAAGCTCAACCAAACGCGTTCGCCACACCGGGCGGCAACGTCTATGTTGTCGATTCGCTTCTGTATTTCGTAAAGAATACCGACGAACTCGCTGGCACCTTGTGCCACGAGGTCTCCCACACCATCCATCGCGACACCATGGAGTTGATGGAGAAGCGGGAGAAGATCGCGAAGCGGGAAGTCGGAGCTGCCATTCTTCTGGGCCCCACTACCGCGCACGTGTTGGCGATCGCTCTTCTCGGGAAGTTGCATTCCCTCAGCTATTCCCGAGATGTGGAGTCCCGCGCCGATATCACTGGGTCCGACGTATGTGCCGCAACCGGGTACAACCCTTGGGGACTGGTATGGCTATTCCAGGATTTTAAGGGCGCCAGGGCGGAAGAAGTGCCCCAGCTCTTATCCGATCATCCCAACGACCAAAATCGGGTCGATGCGCTGGAGCAGCATTTCCGCAAGAACCCGTCGGTCTTCAACAAGTTTAACCCGGACCCGAAATCGGCTAAGCCGTTGACCGTTCCGGCCAACGCTCCGGAGGTTTTCTTGCGGTAGATCGATTCAACCGCACTGCCGGATAGGTAGTGCGCAAAAAGGAGAATGACAATGAGTGATATTACTGATGTTTTTGCAGCTGGCCTCGAGCAAGTCAGAAAATCGTGGGGCTGGTTCCTCGTCTTCGGCGTTCTGCTGATGATTCTTGGCGTGCTGTGCGTCGGCAAGGCGCAGACCGCAACCACTTTTTCGATTCTGGCGTTGGGCTGGGTCCTTGCGATCAGCGGAGTAGTGTGGCTCGTAAATTCGTTTTACGCCTTCAGCTGGCACGGGTTCTTCCTGTACCTGCTGAACGCGATCATCCGCGGAGTGACTGGGTACCTCCTGATTCGTCACCCGGACGCAGGCGCGGAAGGTGTGACCATGCTGCTCGCCGCGCTCTTTATCGTCGGAGGGCTGTTCCGCATGGTCGGGGCGAGTGCTATTCAGTTCCCGCGGTGGGGATGGACGGTGTTTGCGGGGCTAGTCTCTGTCGGTCTCGGAGTCTACCTTCTGATCACTTGGCCTATATCCGGCACCTACTTCGTCGGCGTTGCGATTGGCGTCGACCTCATCTTCGACGGCACGGCCCTGGTAGGTTTCGCAGGCGCGATTAGCAGTTTGCCCAGAGCGCCCAAAGCGTTTGACAGAGCTGCTTGATGACAAGGTAGTAGGAGGAGCCATTCCCAATGTCGAGTCAACATTCAAAGGTGCTGCGCGGGGTTGAACACCTCCTGCTGGCTGCGGGGCTGGCTTTGCTAGTGGTATACCTCTCTGCACGCTTTCATGGCGTGGTTATGTACCGGGCGGGCCTCTGGAGTTTTGCCGCATTGAAGTCAAGTCCGCCCGCTGCGAAAGACGAGCGCGAGCGGCAACCTGCGGCTGGCGTTGATTTCAGTCTGTGGTCAGGGAAGCGAGTTAAGGCATACACCGACGCCTTGGCCACCAGGCTGGGGGCCCCGCTTGCGGTCCTGTCCATTCCCAAGCTAGGGCTTTGCGTTCCCGTCTTCGAGGGGACCGATGAACTTACCCTCAACCGGGGAGTGGGTCGAATCGCTGGAACCGCGAGGCCTGGGGAGCAAGGAAATATCGGCGTCGCCGGGCATAGAGACGGTTTCTTTCGTGGGCTGAAGGATATCCAGATGGGCGACCGGATCGAACTTGCAGTGCTACGCCGCACGTTCGTTTACACCGTCGACAACGTCGCGGTCGTAAAACCCAGCGACGTAGGCGTCCTCCAGACAAAACCTAAGCCCTCCCTGACTTTGGTGACTTGTTATCCATTCTATTTCGTCGGAGACGCACCCCAACGTTACATCGTCCGGGCTTCTTTGGCGGATTCCGAGCAACCCACGGTATCAGAACTTAATCCAGAGTTTCCAAAACTTAACAAGGAGAAAGCACAATGAACACAAGCAACAAATGGCAGCGGATTTGGCTGGTGCTAGCGGTTGGGGCCATTGGCATGGCCCTCACCCTGACTATCAGCGCTCAAGTACAGACACAAACAACTGTGACCACCGAGCAGCCGACGACGGAGGTTAAGGTCGATCGCGGCACCGTGGTCTTAGTCGATGGGAACGACCTCGTGGTCAAGACTGAGAACGGACGGCTCAGGCATTTCGCCAACATCCCGGAAAGCGCCAGGGCCACGGTGGATGGCCAGCAACTTGGAATTCACGATTTGAAGCCGGGTATGGTGCTGGAGCGTACCATCACGACCACCACAACTCCGCAGACTATTACCACGGTGAAGAGTGTCACGGGTACGGTGTGGTACGTGAATCCGCCGAATTCCGTCATCCTGACCCTGGAAGACGGCACTAATCAGCAGTTCAAGATCCCGCATGGGCAGATGTTCAACATCGATGGCCAGATGGTGGATGCGTGGGGTCTGAAAAAGGGGATGACGGTGTCGGCAACTAAAATCGTCGAGGTGCCGGAGATCGTCGTTGAACAGCAGAAGCAAGTGGCCGGCAGTATGCCACCGGATCCACCTGTGGATTTGCCGATCTTGGTCGTGCTCATCGAGCCCGAGGAATCGGCTCCGGCGGCGGCCGCTCCGGCGGAGGTTGCTGCCGCGACGCTGCCCAAGACTGGCAGTCAGCTACCCCTGATCGGGATTCTCGGAGCCCTGGCTCTTATATCAGGACTCGGCCTCCGAGCGGTCAGGGTAATGGGATAAAGTGCGCCTCCAGCCCTAGAGTTCGGCGCGTTGATTCCCGCGCGCCGAACCCGGCAGGGGAGGTCGCTGCCGTTTTTTGGCCCGGAAGGACTGTCTACGTTGCCGTGGAGCTGATCGGATTGTGGGCCATCCTGGTTGGAGTGCTGGAACTCTTTTTCGCGAGATATTCCGGCGTAGACGCAAAGGATCGCGCACTCGTCATTATTGCAGCGATTGCCTCGATCGTGATTGGCGTCGGTGTGATGGAGTGGGCCTTTGCCGGTGCGGTGCTGGTTAGCGCAGTGGTTGGCATTGCGGCGGCGGCTCGCGGAATCAGCCTGATCATGAGCGGTATTTACGAACGATCGCACCAGTTTGGCGGAAACGGGAACCAGGCAATCGGGCGAAATACTGCCTGAGCCATGAGCAGCTCTTCCGCGGCTTCGGTTTGCGAAACGTTTATCGATCAACCTTCAATGAGAGTGAGGAAAACGATCATGGCGAAAACAGATAACCATCAGCGTCGGACCTCCAGCACGGTCAGCGCGCAGCCGCGTCTCCACCAGAATGCGCGAGAAATTCAGTCCTTTGGGACAGTGACCTACTTGCTGCCGTTGGATCTCGAGGAGCCCGTCCGTCTGGAAGTCACCGCGCAGCTCAACCAAGTACTTGCCGATACGATGACTCTTCGCGACCTGTACAAGAAGTCTCATTGGCAGACGGCTGGCCCGACGTTTTACCAGCTCCATCTGCTCTTTGATAAGCACTATGGCGAGCAGGCGGAGCTTGTGGACTCGATCGCGGAACGCATCCAGCTTGTGGGAGGACTGAGCATTGCGATGGCGCATGACGTGGCGGAAACCACGCGCATTGACCGTCCGCCGCGCGGCCGGGAGGAAGTGCCGGTGCAGCTCTCGCGGCTGCTGGACGCTCATCAGGTCATCATTCGCGAGGTGCGGGAGTTCGCTCGACTTAGCGACGAATTGGGCGATGCTGGAACCAACGACCTCCTGGTCAGTGATGTGCTGCGCACAAATGAACTCCAGGTTTGGTTCTTAAGCGAACATCTGGTCAACGTGCCGTTGGTCGTTGCCAAAGAATCGCCTGAAAAGGCCGGTGCAGCTTAGCAACCCAGCTCTCCCCAGGGCTGTTGCCCTCGAGAGTGCGAGCGTTGCAAGGCGCTGAATGGCGCGGATGGCGAATATCGAGAGTGGAGCAGCATGTTCTCAATTGACGATCGTGCGGGGAATGTGGTCACCACCGTGGCGCTCTTTCTGGCCGCGGCGACGATCCTCTACCTGGCGCGCGGTGCCTTCTTCATTTTGCTGCTATCTGTTCTGTTTGCCTACTTGCTCGAGCCCACGGTCACGCTGGTACAACAGCATTCTCGACTGGGTCAGAAGAATCGCACTTGGGCGATTGCACAGGTGTACTTGATTGGGATACTTGTGCTGGGCAGCCTAGGGTACGAGTTCGGTCCGCGAGTTGCAGCGCAAATAAAGAACCTGAAGGCGGCTGTGCCCGCGATCTTGCAAGGTCTTTCCAGTGGAAGGACTGCCGCCGATCTGGAGGCCAAGCATGGCTTGAGCGCGGCTCAGCAGCAGCGGATACACGACTGGTTAGCTCGCAACCATGACGTCATCGCCCGTGTTTTCGAGTGCGGTGCGGCATCGGCAGCCTATGTCGCGGCGAGCGCGATCTGGCTTTTCGCCATCCCGATTCTGGCTATCTTTATCTTGCGAGACGGACGTCCGATGGCGGATGCGTTTATCGAAGCCGTTGCATCACGTGGGAATCGAACCGGGACCCAGCGAATTCTGCGGCAGGTTGATGCGATGCTCGCCAGGTACATTCGCGCGCAGTTCGCTCTGTGTGGCCTCTCCTTCGTCTTCTATAGCGTCTCGATGCTAGTCCTGAGATTCCCGTATGCGATCGCATTGGGCGTTTTGGGCGGTGTTCTGGAATGTCTCCCAGCGGTCGGATGGATTACTTCGGCTGTGGCTATTCTGGCGATCGGCTTCCTGACTCACGCACACTGGATCTGGATGGCGGGATTGTTGGTGGTCTGGAGGCTTGTGCAGGATTATGTGAACTCGCCTCGCATCATGGGTAACAACTTGGATCTACAGCCCCTGACCGTCGTATTTGCGCTGATGGTAGGAGGTCAAGTGGGAGGCATTGCAGGCGTGTTCCTCTCGGTGCCGGCCGTGGCCGTGCTCCGAATCGTGTGGTTGGAATGTTTCTCGACCGGGAGCTCTTCGACTGCCCTCTCTGATCAGCCGCCCCTGCAAGTGAAGGCATGAACTGATATGTGTGCCGGTGCGTTTTAGCGAAGGCTCGCGAAGGAAAGTTACATGAGTGACGCAGACTAACCTCAAATCTAGATCACAAGGGCAACGGATGAACTTCACCCACGAACCAGAAGCGCCAGGAAAGGCGGGAGCCACTTCAATCAGTGCGCTCAACTGGACGTACGTATTGGACGATGCTGCGTTACCAGAAGGCAGCTTTGCGCCCGTCTATCCGTTGGGAGTGAATGTCCTTCTAGCGCGCGTCGGCGGCACAGTGTACGCCGTTTCAGGCAAGTGTGCGCACATGGCGTGTCCGCTGCTCACGGGCAAGTTGGAGGGATACACGATCGTTTGCTCATGTCATGACTGGCGTTTCGATGTTCGAACAGGCAGGTTCCTCGATGCGCCGGAGCTTGGTCTTACTGTGTACCCCACAAAACTGGAGGCGGGAAAACTGTTCGTTAACCTCGGTTCAAAGGAAAAAGCATGAAAAAAGTCAGTTTGTATACTCTCTCAACTTGCCCCTGGTGTCGCAAGGCAAAGCAGTTTTTCACCGAGCGCAGTATCCCGTTCACATATATTGACTACGATCTGGCCGATGAGGCGACCCAGGCAAGGATTTTGCAGGAGCTCGATGCCGCCGGCGCCACAGGCTTCCCATTCGTCAGGATCGGCGACACGGTCATCGCAGGCTATCAGCCGGAACTCTATTCCAAGGCGCTGAGATCGTAAGGAGGGGTGGGATGGAAACTGAATCAAGGAAAGAAGCGCTGCAGTATTTCTTCGAAAAAGTCGTCGAGCCGATGGGCTTCAAGTTCACGCCCGACGTGGAGTTAAAGGATTTTCTGCTGGAACAGGAGGTGATGCTGGAGACCAAGCACGGCATCCCATTCTGCCCCTGCCAGCCGGTGCGGCACGACCGTGCGCGCGACATGCAGATCGTCTGCCCCTGCATTCCCTTCCACCGGAAACACTTCGACGCTATCAAACGCTGCTGGTGCGGCTTGTTCGTCCACATAGATGTCATCGACCCGGACAGCCTGCCCCAATTGCCGCCAAAGGACGTGGGCCTTGAATGATAAATTCATGCGCGCAATCAGCACCGATGAAATCGCGCCTGGCGGGATGAAGACCGTCGAGCTCGACGGACAGGAGATCGTCATCTGCAATTGCGGCGGAACCTATTACGCCATCCAGCGACGCTGCGGACACATGAACGCACCGCTGGAATTGGGCACGCTCGACGGTAAGTTCGTTACCTGTCCTATGCACTGCGCCCAGTTCGACGTCACCACCGGGCAAGCCCTCTCCGGCCCAGTTCCGGGAGACCTGGGCAACGAAACCCTTCCGCCTAGAGTGGCTGCATTCCTGCAACAGGTCGGCATCCTGATGAAGTACGTCCGAACGGAATCCATCCGCACCTATGAGACGAAAGTCGAAGCTGGCTGGGTCCACGTTGCGCCATGATTCGCACGTGCGGGTGGATGATCCCGGGCGGTTGTGCTCTTAGAAAAGCTACGGAGCTTAAGAAAGGATCGAAAATGCGGACGCAGCTAAGCAGGATCGAATCGACGTGCGAAAGTGAGAGCTTGAAGTCGGTCTTACTGGACGCTATTACGCACGATTTCAGGACTCCCCTTACTTCGATCAAAGCATCGGTGACCGGTTTGCTTGCCGATTTGGAATTCAACCGTGAACAGCGGAAAGAGCTTCTGTCGATCATCAATGAGGAATGCGACCGGATCAACAAACTGGTAAGCGAAACAGCGGAGATCGCTCGCCTGGAATCCGGTGAGGTGAAACTCGACTTAGCGTCACACTCGGTCGGAGAATTGGTGTCAGCTGCGGTCGCGGATTGCAAAAGCATCACCTCAAGCCGGCCGATCTGTCTCGAGGTGAAGCATCAAGGGTCGCGGCTTCTGGTGGATTTATCGTTGGCGAAGAGAGTATTAGTTCACCTGATCACCAACGCGCACCTATACTCTTTGCCGGGCAAGCCCATTAGGATCGCGACGCAGGAACGCGGGCGATTCCACACCATCAGTGTTGCCGACGAGGGGGCCGGGAATCGAAGACGCGGAAATCGACCACATCTTCGAAAAGTCATATCGAGGGAAAAACAGCGGTATCGCGTCCTCGGCACCGGCATGGGCTTGCCGATTGCGAAGGCGATCATCGAAGCACATGGGGGAACCATGTGTGTCGTCAGCCGTGAGGGACGAGGTTCTGTCTTTACCTTCAGCTTGCCAACGTCACAGTGATCAGATCTTTCCCACGGTTCGGCAATATTTATGTTCAGATTGGCCAGTTTGCGAGAATCTCCTCTCATGGTCGTGGCCGTGTTGCTGGCCGCGACGTTGGTGGCTCGCCCCGTGCTGGCCTTGCCTACGGAGTTTGAGGCCCTCCCGCCGGGAATTGAGACGCTTTACAATGCGGGCTCATATGCCCGGGCTGCTGAGGCATTGGAAGCTGCCATCGCACAAAGTCCGAAGGACGCCTCTCTTTATTATTGGCTCGGCCGTTGCTACTTTGAGATCCGCGACTTCAACCACTCGATCTCGGCCTGGGAGCGCGCTGTTGCCCTGGATTCCGGCCGCTCCGAGTACCATGATTGGCTCGGCCGGGCGTGTGGCCGCAAGGCCGACGAGAGCAGTCACTCCAATATGGCTGCCGCTCTTTCCCTGGCGCGCCGGACCCACCACGAATTCGAGGCGGCGGTCCGGTTGGACGCTGCGAATATCAATGCCCAGCGGGACCTGATTTCCTTTATGGCGAATGCGCCGGCCAACCTCGGAGGCGGCGAAGACCGTGCCATGGAGCAGATTCACGCCCTGTCGGCCGTGGATCCGGTGGAAGGAGAGTTGGCCTTAGCCGATCTCTATGCCGTGCGGAAGAAGTTTGAGCAGGCTAGCGACGAATATCAAGAGATTCTCAAATCGGCGGCCAACCGGATCGGCGTCTATTTCGAGGCTGCGGATTACTATCGCGATCGGGGCGAAGCCGAGCATATGGAGCAAGCCGTCGAAGCCGCGGCCAAAATCTCCTCTTCCGATCCCTGGCTCAGCTATTACCGCGGCGTCGCGCTGGTATTAGAAAAGAAGGATCCGGCCATCGCTGAGAAGAATCTTCACACCTATATCGACACCGTACCCGACAATTCGGAAGTCCCTGCGCACTCCTCCGCCTACGAGTGGCTTGGTAAGCTCTACGAAGTTGAAAAGAAGCCGGAGTTGGCAGCGGAGCAATATAAGGCTGCTCTGACTCTCGATCCACAGAACAAGGCCCTGCGGGAGGCGTTGAAGAAGCTGCAGAAGAAATAGAAATCTTAGCCTCAAGGGAGCCGAATGGAGAAAACGATGGTCAGCCCGCTTTCTGTTGCGCTGATTAGGGAGGGCCCATTCCCGGTTGAGGCCGGATCTCCCCATCCCTTGGGGGCCACGCCTTCACCTTCGGGAGTGAATTTCTCCCTCGCTTCCTCGAATGCGACAGGCGTCGAGCTGCTCCTATTCTCAGCGCACGACTCGCTGGAGCCGTTCCAAACGATTCGATTTGATCCTTACGTAAACAAGAGCTTCCATTCCTGGCACGCCTTTGTGCGCGGTCTGAAACCAGGGGTGCATTATGCATACCGGGTCGATGGCCCGCTTGACTCCGCCGGACAGCGGTTCAACAAAAACAAGATCCTAATCGACCCCTACTCCCGCGGCAATTCTAATTCTCTTTGGGATCGTGGCAGCGCCTGCACGCCGGGGGACAACCTAAGGACGTCCATGCGCTCAGTTGTCATAGATGCCTCCGGCTATGATTGGGAAGGCGACAAGCCCCTCAACCGTCCGATGGAGGAAAGCATCATCTATGAGGCGCATGTCCGGGGCTTCACGCAATCTCCGACATCGGGCGTGCGGCATCCGGGAACTTTCGCCGGCCTCGCCGAAAAGATTCCTTACCTCAAAGATCTCGGCATTAACGCCGTGGAGTTGCTTCCTATCTTTGATTTCGATGAGACCGCAGTGCTCAGAGTCGTCGATGGGAAGCCCCTCCGCAATTATTGGGGATACAGCACCTTAGGCTACTTTGCGCCCCAATCCTCATATTGCCTCGAGCCCGAAACCGGCGGCCACTTGCGCGAGTTCCGCGATTTAGTCAAAGCTCTGCACCAGGCGGGTATTGAAGTTATTCTCGATGTGGTCTTCAACCACACCGATGAAGGCAACCAACAGGGACCGACGTATTCTTTCAAAGGCATCGACAACCGGTCTTACTATTTCCTGGTGCCTTGGGCGCTGCAATACTACATGGATTTTTCCGGGTGCGGGAACACCCTCAATTGCAACCACCCGCTGGTCGGTAAGCTAGTCATGGATTGTCTCCGATATTGGGTTCGAGAAACTCACGTGGACGGCTTCCGCTTCGACGAGGGTTCCATCCTTTCGCGCGGTGAGGATGGCACGCCTGCGGTTCACCCCCCTTTGGTTTGGGGAATCGAGTTGGACGAAGATCTGGCAGATACGAAACTGATTGCGGAAGCCTGGGATGCCGCCGGCCTCTACCAGATCGGGCATTTCCCCGGTGACCGCTGGGCCGAATGGAATGGCCGCTATCGCGACGACGTCCGTCGCTTCGTGCGGGGCGATCCCGGGATAGTGGGCGCAATCGCGTCGCGCCTGGGAGGTAGCTCTGACATTTATCAGGAACGGGGCGGGTCACCGTTGAACAGCGTTAATTTCGTGACCTGTCACGACGGTTTTACCCTTAACGACTTGGTCTCTTTCAACCAGAAGCACAATGAGGCGAACGGCGAATCCAACTATGACGGCATCAACGACAACCTCAGCTGGAACTGTGGCGCGGAGGGTGATTCCAACGATCCCAACATCGACTCGCTCCGAAACCGTCAGGTTCGCAACTTTATGGCAATCCTGCTGCTCTCGCGTGGCGTTCCAATGTTTGTGGGCGGCGACGAGATACGTCGTTCACAGAAAGGCAACAACAACGCGTATTGCCAGGATAACGAGATCAGCTGGTTCGACTGGACTTTGGTGAACAAGAACTCCGAGCTACTCCGCTTCTGTAAGAGCATAATTCGTTTCCGGAAGATGCACGCAGCAGTCCGGCGCGATCAGTTCTTCAACGGTTCGGTGAACGAACGCGGCTTAAAGGACATCTCGTGGCATGGCACGAAATTCAACAGTCCGGGATGGGACGATCCAGGGGCGCGTGCGCTAGCGATGACGCTGGCAGGCTTCGGCGCGGACCCCGACTTACACGTGATGTTCAACATGTTCTGGGACAGCCTGGATTTTGAACTACCCAGTGTGCCGGGCAGACATTGGTGCGTGGCCGTGGACACGGGCCAGCCTTCGCCTCACGACGTGGCCGACCCCGGTTCTGAGCCAGCTGTGTCCGGGAATACGCATCGGGTCGAGGCCCGAAGTGTCGTGGTCCTGGTGAACCGGGCGTAGGAAAAACTTTGCTCTGGGTCCAGAACGCAGGAGGAGCGTTTCACGCGAGCGACGGTCATCCTCGAAACTGACCATCTCAGCCGGGAGGCTGGAGGCGCGAGCATCGTCGATGACGTGACGGTCGAAATACGCGCCGGGGAAGTGCTGGTGGTTGTTGGGCCGAGCGGCGCGGGGAAGTCCTCGTTCCTGCGCCTGCTCAATCGTCTTGACGAACCCACCGGCGGCACGGTGCGGCTTGAAGGTATCGACTACCGGCAGATTCCGCCGCGGGAACTGCGCCGGCGCGTTGGCATGGTCACTCAGACCGCGTATCTCTTTCCAGGAACCATTGCCGACAACCTTCGCTACGGCCCGCTACAGCAGGGGATTGAGCTGCCGGCAAAAACGATCGATGCTCTTCTGATTCAGGTAAGGCTCGCAGGCCGCGCTGAAGAGGACGTCGCGCATCTTTCTGGCGGCGAGGCGCAACGAGTGTCCGTGGCTCGCGCCCTGGCGACTGAGCCGGAGGTCTTGCTGCTGGACGAACCTACGTCGTCGCTTGATGCGGAGGCCAAGGGCGAGGTTGAGAAGCTGATCCTCATGGTGGCGAAACAAAACGGGCTCACCTATGTGATGGTCTCGCACGACCTGGCGCAAGCGGCCCGGGTCGCCGACCGGATTATGGTGATGAGCAAGGGCAGGCTCGAAAAAATCGGAACAGCGAGCGAGGTGATCAATGCTGAAGGTACTTTTCGCTAACCAGCTTACTCTGGGCTGCGCCCAGGCGGCCGTCGCGACTCTGCTGGCGTTGGCGGTGATGCTGCTCGCCCGGCAGCGGAAGATTCACCTTGAACGCGAGACCATGGTGGCGCTGGTTCGCGGGATCGTGCAGATCACGGCGGTCGGATCGATCCTGGTGCTTCTGCTGCGAGGACCAGCGTGGACCAGCGTCTTTCTGCTTGCGGCCATGATTGTTGCTGCTGCCGCAATGTCCGCGGGCCGGTCGAAGGGCTTGCCAAAGAGCTTCCAGGTTTCGCTTTATGCCATCGGCGCGGGCGCCGGCTCGGTAATCGCGCTGATGACATGTGCCGGAGTTATCGACACACGGATCACGTCTCTGGTGCCGATTGGAAGCATGCTCATCGCCAACGCCATGAATACTAATTCGCTCGTGCTGAACCGCTTCCGCTCCGAAGTGGAATCGCATGCCGGCTTGATCGAAACCGGCTTGGCGCTTGGAGCCGATTCAAAACAAACCATCGCCCCCTACGTGCAGGTCTCCGTGCAGTCGAGCCTGATTCCGGCGATCGATTCGCTTCGTTCCCTCGGCATCGTGTGGATTCCGGGGCTGATGGCCGGGATGCTCTTGTCTGGCGCGAGTCCAATCTATGCTGCGGTCTACCAGTTTGTGACTATCTCTATGATCTTTTCATCGTCCGGGCTTACGGCGCTGATCTGCAGTCTGTTGATTCGCGGCAGCGCATTTTCGCCCGCCGAGCAGCTCACGCTGCGTCCGAGCCCGGTCGCGGCGCCGGCGGTGGGGCGCAGCGCCTGACGGTGTTGATCCCGGCCCGATGTTTTGGGCGCGACGGAAGCTGGCATGTGCGTTACAACAACGTTAAGATTGGCGCAAGCGCGGTAGTGTTCGGGACACGCAGGGGGAAAGTTGCCATGATCCGAGTTGCCATGATCCGAAGCGTTATCCGCACGGCTGCATTGCTGATCTTGGCTGTCGTGGCCGCCGTGCCCAGCTCTTCTCAGTCGAATCCTGACCTGCAGACCTTCTTTCGGCAGGACATCGGACTGAGTGACGATCAGATCGCCGCCCTCCGAAACGGAAAGGCGGTCGCGAAGGCTCTGCCGTCTCGCACGCCGGCCGAGGTCTTTTTGTTCGGCGCCATTTACATCCACGCTACTCCTGAGAGCTACCTCCAGTTTGCCCGCGATTTCGACCGGCGTCGCGAGCGGCCTGTCTATTGGGCGCTCGGGGTGTTCAGCAATCCTCCGCAGCTTTCTGACTTGAAGAATTTTTCGTTCGACAACGATGAGATCCAGGCTTTGAAAAAGTGCACGCCCGGCGATTGTCAGATGCAGATGCCAGCGAGCTCCATCAAAGAGTTTCACCGAGCCATCAATTGGTCGGCTGCCGACGTGAACGAACAAGTGAATCGCCTCCTGCAGAAGACGGCGCTGGAGCGTCTGCTCGCTTACCAGCGCGAGGGCAATCAGGCCCTGGGAGTTTATAACGATAAGCATGACCCAACCGTGGTGCCCGAGCAGTTCGCCTATATGCTCACCTACGCCAAGGCCTTGCCAGCTCATCTGCCGGATTTTTACACTTACCTTCTCTCGTATCCCAGCGGGAAACCCGTGAACGTCGAAGACACCTTCTATTGGGAGAAGGTGAAATTCGGATTGAAACCGACACTGCGTGTCGTGCAAATGGTAACCATGCGCGGGGACTCTGCCGACCCAGTAGCGTATGCCATCGCCGAAAAGCAGCTGTATTCGAGTCACTACTTCGAAACTGCGCTCGACCTCTCTTTTTGCGTCCGCGGGAAGGACCACTCGAAGCAACCCGGCTTCTATCTGATCACGGCCATGGGTTCCGAGCAGGCGGGTCTGACGGGTGCCAAGGGATCGGTCATACGAAAGTCTGCGGTGGGCCGGTCGATTTCGCATCTGCAAAACGCGCTCACGACCGTCAAGAACACGCTGGAAGGCAACCAGTAGGCCTCGGAGATTGCATCTTACGCGACGCTCGGGAAGTCCCGGCAGGCCCGAAGCAGGGTTTACTTCTCGATCCTCTGCAGGCGAAACAGCAACGTGCCCCAGCCCAGCTTGGCGCGCATTTGCACCGGCGTGTGACTTGGATCCTCCGAATACCACACCCACACTTTGCCCTTGGACTGCAGCGAGCCCGAGGTAGCTTCGGCCGTAACCAGCACCGCCGAGAATGTTCCGGCCGGCACTTTGATCTGCTCGCGCTTCTCCACGGTGGCGTGGACGATCGCCGTCTTCCCGTCACTGATCGGGAACTCGTAGCTGGCGCCGAGTCGCAGCGGCAGCGACTGCAAGTAGTAGAAGCCGGTGATGACGTCGGTGGCGCAGCCGGCAAGGTCGTTTTCGACGTGCTTGGTCTCGCCCGTCTTCAGGTTCTTTTCATCGAGCGTGCTTTTCTGGCGCGCATAATCGAAGTGGATCGACGTCTCGCGTTGGTGCACGCCTTCTTCGCTGTGCTTGAAGATCGAGAGCGAGCAGAACGTCCGGGGATCGAAGCGCGATTCGAAGCGATCGTGCACCGGGAAAATGACGTTGACGACTCCCAAAGATTCGGCGCTCGCCGTGACTTTGCGTTCGTTCCCGGCGGTTTCCATTCTCACGACACCGGTCCCGGCAGTAATCAAATGCCACTCCGCCGAATAGACGTAGCTCCGTCCATCGGGAAAAGGATAGTTGGGACGTGGGGGCATGATCTGCACGGGAGCGGGGCCGATTGATGCGGTGGGCGGGCCTTGCTGTGCCATCAACATGGCCGCGATTAGACAGATCAGGCAGCAGAGCAAACCCGCAAGCGCCAGCAAGCCGCGGAGGCTTTGAAAGGGCGCGGCTTCAGGCGCGCCGCAACCCGAACCATGGCCACTCGAATGACGACAGCCGGGCTCTAGCCCCTGAGGGTAACGGCTCATGCTCCACGGCAGACTACCACACCAGCTTGACGACGAGTGCGGCCAGCACGATCATGCAGCCAATGCTTGCCTGGTATTCGCGGTGCTTCCAGTAGCGCGCGGAAGAGTACGCACTCTGCTGGCTGCCATAGGGCGAAAGCCGCGGCAGCATGCGCGGCACGTGGCGGGCATAGTCGTCGTAGCCGGGGAACGTCTGATGCAGGTAACGCTCCTCTCCGGCGATAACCGGGATATAAATCACGGCGAACATCAGCAGCATGACTGCGACGACCCACCAACTGCGCGCCGCGATGGCGAAGCCGG